>ERZ1090868.944-NODE-944-length-15829-cov-11.560099_pt1 | contig 15829 bp, 10 predicted proteins | sample MGYA00478475_ERZ1090868 | MGnify/ENA primary metagenome ERZ1090868 (study PRJEB33644, sample SAMEA5815747) | chicken gut metagenome | biome: Chicken; feature: Gastrointestinal Tract; material: Caecum | place: Ireland | collected 2019-01-01 | study: A study of the...
GAACATAATAACATGTTTTTTGGTCAAAAGCAAGCACAACATATCGATTTATACAACGCTACCAAGCGTATCAAAACATTTAGACACTGAAAAGGAGTGATGGGTTCAAAATGATGGTAAAAGACGTACAACACGGCAAAACCACCCGAAAGAGCTTCGCACGAATTGATGAGATTCTGGAAATGCCGAACCTTATCGAAGTTCAAAAGAAGTCATACGAATGGTTTCTAACCGATGGTCTGCGTGAGGTATTTGATGATGTAGCTTCAATTACCGACTACACAGGAAACCTTGAGCTGTCCTTTATAGGCTACAAGCTCGAAGATACCCCAAAATACAGCGTAGAAGAATGTAAGGCTCGTGATGCAACATATGCTTGCCCTCTAAAGGTTAGCATGCGTCTGCATAACAAGGAAACAGGCGAAATTAAAGAGCAGGAAATCTTTATGGGCGATTTCCCTCGTATGACTGAGTCTGGTACATTTATCATCAACGGTGCAGAACGTGCTATCGTTTCTCAGATTGTTCGTTCCCCAGGCGTGTACTACGGCAGAGAGCTGGACAAGACCGACAAGGCTTTATTATCAGCTACTGTTATCCCTTACCGTGGTGCTTGGCTTGAGTATGAAACCGATATGAACGATGTTTTCTATGTTCGTATTGACAAAAACCGTAAAATCCCAATCACTTCCTTTATTCGTGCTATCGGCATTAAAACCGACGCTGAAATTTTGGAAATGTTTGGCGAAGATGAACGTATTCTCGCAACACTTGACCGTGACCCTTCCAAAACAGTTGAAGAGGCTCTAATCGAAATCTATAAGAAAATGCGTCCAGGTGAACCACCTTCTGTTGAGTCTGCGACAAACCTCATGAATGCTATGTTCTTTGATATGCGTCGTTATGATATCTCAGCAGTAGGTCGTTATAAGTATAATAAAAAGTTAAATATCGCTCGCCGTATCACTGGTCAAAAGATGCTGGAAACAGTCGTTGACCCTATGACTGGCGAAGTTTTAGCTGAGGAAGGCGAAATTCTAACCCGTGAAAAGGCTGCTCAAATCGCTAGGCGTGGCGTTCACGGTGTTATCGCTGAGTCAAGCGAAGGCAGACCTGTTAAGGTATTCGGCAACGGCATGGTTGACATTGACGATTTCTCCGATTACACAGGTTTCACTGCTGATGAGCTTGGCATTAAGGAAAAAGTTCGCTTTGTTGTTCTTAAGGAGATTATCGACTCTGGCGTTACTGGCGATGCTATGAGAAACGCTATTAATGAGCGTATGCTAGACCTTATTCCTAAGACAATTATTGTTGATGACATGCTCGCTACAATTTGTTATCTGCTTAATATCGCTAACGGTATCGGCATAGTGGACGACATCGACCATCTTGGCAACCGTCGTCTTCGTTGCGTAGGTGAGCTGCTCCAAAACCAGTTCCGCATTGGCTTTAGCCGTATGGAGCGTGTAATTCGTGAGCGTATGACAATTCAGGATTTAAGCTCTGTTACTCCTCAGAGCCTGATTAACATTCGTCCAGTTACTGCTGCTATTAAGGAATTCTTTGGTTCTTCTCCACTTTCTCAGTTCATGGACCAGAACAACCCTCTGGCAGAATTAACTCATAAGCGTCGTATGTCCGCTCTTGGCCCAGGTGGTCTTTCCCGTGACCGTGCTTCCTTCGAAGTTCGTGACGTTCACTACTCTCACTATGGCCGTCTGTGTCCTATCGAGACTCCTGAAGGTCCTAACATCGGTCTTATTTCTTATCTGGCAACTTATGCTAGAATTAACGATTTCGGCTTTATCGAAGCTCCTTATCGTGTAATCGACAAGGCAACTGGTAAGGTTACTGACGAAGTTCGTTATATGACCGCTGATGTTGAAGATGAGTTTATCGTGTGTCAGGCTACCGAGCCACTAGACGAAAATGGCTGTCTGAAAAATGAGCGTATCACTTGTCGTATGCGTGATGAGTTCGTCGAGGTTGACCGCAAGGACGTTGACCTGATGGACGTTTCTCCTCGTATGATGGTATCTGTTGCGACCGCTTTTATTCCATTCCTTGAGCATGACGACGCAAACCGTGCTCTGATGGGTGCGAACATGCAGCGTCAGGCTGTGCCTCTACTTCGCACTGAAGCTCCTATTGTTGCAACTGGTATGGAGTACAAGGCTGCTGTTGACTCTGGTACAATTCCTCTGGCTGAGGGCGATGGTACTGTAACACGTGCAACCGCTCGTGAGGTTTGTGTAAAATATGATAACGGTTTTGAAAAGACCTATCCACTGACTAAGTTCTTACGTTCTAACCAGTCTACATGTATCAACATGCGTCCAATCGTTGACCTTGGCGAGCGTGTTAAGAAGGGTGACGTTTTAGCTGATGGTCCATCTACCGACAAGGGCGAAATCGCTCTAGGTAAGAACGCACTTATCGGATTTATGACTTGGGAAGGTTATAACTACGAGGACGCTGTTCTGCTTAACGAGCGTTTAGTTCGTGAAGATATGTATACTTCTATCCATATCGAGGAATATGAGTCCGAGTCTCGTGACACCAAGCTAGGGCCAGAAGAAATTACTCGTGATGTGCCAAACGTTGGTGAGGACGCTCTGCGTGACCTTGACGAACGTGGTATCATTCGTGTTGGTGCTGAGGTTCATGCAGGTGATATTCTTGTTGGTAAGGTAACTCCTAAGGGTGAAACCGAGCTGACAGCCGAAGAACGTCTGCTTCGTGCTATCTTCGGTGAAAAGGCTCGTGAAGTTCGTGATACCTCTTTAAGAGCTCCACACGGTGAGTCTGGTATTGTTGTTGACGTTAAGGTATTTACCCGTGAAAACGGCGATGAGCTTTCACCAGGTGTAAACATGGTTGTTCGTGTTTATATCGCTCAGAAGCGTAAAATCTCCGTTGGTGATAAAATGGCGGGTCGACATGGTAACAAGGGTGTCGTTTCCCGTATTCTACCTCAAGAGGATATGCCTTTCCTTGAAGATGGCACTCCTCTTGATATCGTTCTGAACCCTCTGGGCGTTCCTAGCCGTATGAACATCGGTCAGGTTCTTGAAGTTCACCTCGGTTTTGCAGCTAAAAAGCTAGGCTGGAAAATTGAAACTCCAGTATTTGACGGTGCTACACTTGAGGATATCAAGGAAACTCTTGTTGCGGCTGGCGTTTCTCCAGATGGTAAGAGCGTTCTTTATGATGGTCGTACAGGCGATAAGTTCGATAACCCTGTAACCGTTGGTTATATGTACTACCTCAAACTTCACCATCTGGTTGACGATAAAATCCATGCTCGTTCCACTGGCCCTTACTCACTTGTAACTCAGCAGCCTTTAGGCGGTAAAGCTCAGTTCGGTGGTCAGCGTTTTGGTGAAATGGAAGTTTGGGCTCTTGAGGCTTATGGTGCAGCTTATACACTTCAAGAAATCTTAACTGTTAAGTCTGACGATATTACTGGTCGTGTTAAGACCTATGAGGCTATTGTTAAGGGTCATAATGTTCCACAGCCAGGTGTTCCTGAATCCTTTAAGGTTCTTGTTAAGGAACTCCAGTCACTTTGTCTTGATATTAAGGTTCTTGATGAGAACATGGAAGTTATCGAGCTGTCTGAGGAAGAAGACGAAGAAGAAGCTACTCGCCAAATCGAAGAAACCGCAAATGTTAGCACAGATGAAGAATTCGCTGCTGCTGGTTACGGTATTAACGATGCTGAAGATGGCGATATTGATTTAAGTGCATTTGACGCTGCCGCTGAGTTTGAAGGCGATGACGATTTCTCCGCTGAGGACTCTTATGGCGATGGCGATTTTGATATGGATATGTAATACGGATTAGGGAAGGAGTAATACAATAAAATTATGGGATATAACACATTTAATGCCATTAAAATTGGTCTGGCATCACCCGAACTTATCCGTGAATGGTCTTTTGGTGAGGTTAAAAAACCTGAAACCATTAACTACCGTACACTGAAACCTGAAAAAGATGGTCTTTTTTGTGAGCGTATCTTTGGACCTACTAAGGACTGGGAATGTCACTGTGGTAAGTATAAAAAAGTTAGATACAAAGGCAAAGTTTGTGATAAGTGTGGCGTAGAAGTTACTCGTGCTAAGGTTCGTCGTGAGCGTATGGGTCACATCGAGCTGGCTGCTCCTGTATCTCACATTTGGTATTTTAAGGGTATTCCATCTCGTATGGGCTTAATCCTTGACATCTCTCCAAGAGTGCTTGAGAAAGTTCTATACTTTGCTTCCTATATTGTAACTGACCCAGGTGACACACCTCTGATTAAAAAGCAGATTCTCACCGAAGTTGAATACAGAGATATGCAGGAAAAATATGAGGACGATTTCACTGCTGAAATGGGTGCAGAAGCTATTCAAAAGCTTCTGCGTGAAATCGACCTTGAGGCTCTTTCTAAAGAGCTTCGTGCAGAGCTTAAAGATGCTAGCGGTCAAAAGCGTATCCGCATAATTAAGCGTCTTGAGGTTGTTGAATCATTCCGTGTTTCTGGCAACAAGCCTGAGTGGATGATTATGGACGTTGTTCCTGTAATTCCACCAGAAATTCGTCCTATGGTTCAGCTTGACGGTGGTCGTTTCGCTACTAGCGACCTTAACGACCTTTACCGTCGTGTAATCAACCGTAACAACCGTTTAAAACGTCTTTTAGAGCTTGGTGCTCCTGATATTATCGTTAGAAATGAAAAGCGTATGCTTCAGGAAGCTGTTGACGCTCTTATTGATAATGGTCGTCGTGGCCGTCCTGTAACTGGTCCTAACAACAGAGCATTAAAGAGCCTTTCTGATATGCTTAAGGGTAAACAAGGTCGTTTCCGTCAGAACCTGCTTGGTAAGCGTGTTGACTACTCTGGTCGTTCGGTTATCGTTGTAGGTCCAGACCTAAAGATTTATCAGTGTGGTCTGCCTAAGGAAATGGCTCTTGAGCTGTTTAAGCCATTTATCATGAAGCGTCTGGTTGAAGATGGTCTTGCATCTAACATCAAGTCCGCTAAGAAAATGGTTGAACGTGCTAAAAATGAGGTTTGGGACGTACTGGCTGACATCATTAAGGGTCACCCTGTAATGCTAAACCGTGCTCCTACACTTCACCGTCTGGGTATTCAGGCATTCGAACCTGTTCTTGTTGAAGGTCGTGCTATTCGTCTGCACCCTCTGGTTTGTACTGCGTTTAACGCTGACTTTGACGGTGACCAGATGGCGGTTCACGTTCCTCTGTCCGCTGAGGCTCAGGCTGAGGCTAGACTGCTTATGCTGTCTGCTAACAACCTTCTAAAACCTCAGGACGGTAAGCCTGTTACCGTTCCTTCTCAGGATATGGTTCTTGGTGCTTACTATCTAACTATTGATAGAGATACCGAAGTTGGTGCTGGTAAAATCTTTACCTCTCCAGATGAAGCTCTTATGGCTTATGACCAAGGCGTTGTTGGTATTCATGCTCCAATTAAAGTTCGCATGACTAAAAATATAGGTGGCAAGACAATCTCCCGTATTGTTGATGCTACCCCAGGTCGTCTGATTTTCAACGAGCGTATTCCTCAGGATTTAGGCTTTGTTGAGCGTGACGATGAACACTGTCTTGACCTTGAAATTATGTTTACCTGTGGTAAAAAGGAACTTGGTAAGATTATCGACCGTTGTATCCGTGTGCATGATTTCAACAAGACTGCTGAAGTTCTGGACGCTATCAAGTCTATGGGTTACAAATATTCAACCCGTGGTGCATTAACCGTTGCGGTTGCTGATATGCTTGTTCCAGAAGGTAAAGAGCAGCTAGTTCATGAGGCTGAACAAAAGGTTGCTCAAATCGACAAAAAATATAAACGTGGTTTTATTACTGATGAAGAGCGTTACCGTTTAACCGTTGCTGAATGGGAAGACACAACCAAGAAGGTTACTGCTAAACTTCAAGAAAACATGAAGGCTGAACGTCACAACCCAATTCACATGATGGCGGACTCTGGTGCTCGTGGTAGTATCAACCAGATTCGTCAGCTCGCTGGTATGCGTGGTCTGATGGCTTCTACATCAGGTAAGACTATCGAAATTCCTATTAAGTCTAACTTCCGTGAAGGTCTTTCCGTACTTGAATACTTTATCGCTGCTCGTGGTGCGAGAAAGGGTATGGCGGATACCGCACTTCGTACCGCTGACTCTGGTTACCTAACCCGTCGTCTGGTTGACGTTTCTCAGGACGTTATCATTCGTGAGGAAGACTGTGGTGCTACTAAGGGTATCTGGGTTGAGGATATCAAGGAAGGCAATCAGATTATTGAAACCTTCCGCGAGCGTCTGCTTGGTCGTTACCCAGTTGACGATGTTATGCACCCAGAAACAGGCGAATTGCTTGTATCCAGAGAAACTATGATTAAGGACGCTGAGGCTGATTTAATCGTAAATTCTGGCATTACAAAGCTACAAATTCGCTCTGTTCTTGAATGTCGTTCTCGTAAGGGCGTTTGTGCTCACTGTTATGGTATGAACCTTGCTGCTGGTGCTCCTTGTGGCATGGGTGAGGCTGTTGGTATTATCGCTGCTCAGTCTATCGGTGAACCAGGTACTCAGCTTACAATGCGTACCTTCCACACCGGTGGTGTTGCGGGTTCAGATATTACTCAAGGTCTTCCTAGAGTTGAAGAGCTATTCGAGGCTCGTAAGCCTAAGAAGGTTGCAACTCTTGCTGAAATCTCTGGTATTGTTCGTATTGAGGAGTCACGTCGCTCTACTCTTAAAACTATCAACATTATTAACCCTGAAAATGGTGACACTCGCTCTTATCAGCTGGCTTCTTCTTCTGGTATTAAGGTTGAGGACGGTCAGACGGTTAAACAGGGCGATATGCTAAACGAAGGTGCTTTAAGCCCACACGATATTCTGCGTGTTCTTGACCCTCGTGCTGTTCATGACTACGAAATCAAGGAAGTTCAGAAGGTTTATCGTCAACAGGGTGTTGATATCAACGATAAGCATATCGAAGTTATTGTTCGTCAGATGATGCGTAAGGTTAAAGTTGAAGATGCAGGCGATGCGGCCGTTCTTCCAGGCTCTGTTATTGACCTTCTCGAATTTGAGGACTACAATAACGAGGTTCAAAAGCGTATTGATGCTGGTGAAACTGGTCTTAAATTCGCTACTTGCAGCCCAACCCTTATGGGTATTACCAAGGCTTCTCTGGCTACTGAGTCATTCCTGTCCGCAGCTTCTTTCCAAGAAACAACTCGTGTTCTTACTGATGCTGCTATCAAGGGCAAGATTGACCCACTGCTTGGTCTTAAGGAAAATGTTATTATCGGTAAGCTGATTCCAGCTGGTTCTGGTATGCAGGAGTACAGAAACGGCCACTATGAGCAGACTGTAAGTCTTGACTAATTATATTAAATCAGGTTAGTATTATTGCTGACCTGATTTTTTTATATATACATGTATAAAAAGCAGAAATATGTTCATAATAAAAATACAAAGTCCGCACTAAATGGACACACAAGAAAAGTTGCACAGTTTATAGAGAATAAAGCTGAAAAAACTCACCTAAATGGAGAAAAAAGAAAAAACACTTGACCTTAGGGGGGTAAGCCGTTATACTATTATCGTATGCGGTATAGGAGGGAATAAAATGCTTTCTCAATTATCAGCGGCGTCCAAAGTTGTGGGCGTAAAACAGTCCGCTAAGGCAATAAAATCTGGCAGGGCTGACCGTGTTTATATTGCACTTGATGCAGAACAACGTGTACTGCGTCCAATATGCGAACTGTGCCGCCAAATGCAGGTAGAGGTCGAAGAAGTAGCTACTATGGCTGAACTCGGCGATGCTTGTATGATTGATGTCGGTGCAGCTGTTGTTACTGTGCTGGCAGAATAAATTTTTGCTGATAACCATTTTAGGTTTATCATAAATAAATATTTTATTCTTTAAAGAAGGAGGAGAAAGAATGCCTACTTTTAATCAGCTCGTACGCAAGGGACGTGAGGTAACTAAGGCAAAGTCCACAGCTCCAGCTCTTCAGGTTGGCTACAACTCTCAGAAGAAAAAGCAGACTGACCAGTCCGCACCACAAAAGCGTGGCGTTTGTACCTCAGTTAAGACAATGACACCTAAGAAGCCTAACTCTGCGCTTCGTAAGATTGCCCGTGTTCGTCTGACAAATGGTATGGAAGTTTCCGCTTACATTCCAGGTATCGGTCATAACCTTCAGGAGCACTCCGTTGTTATGGTTCGTGGCGGTCGTGTAAAGGACCTTCCAGGTGTACGTTACCACATTATCCGCGGTACTCTGGATACTCAGGGTGTTGCAAACCGTAAGCAGGCTCGTTCCAAGTACGGTGCTAAGCGTCCTAAGGCTGGCAAGTAATTTTTTTAAGCCTTATAAGACTTTGATTTGAACTTATAACAGTTTCAGCAAAGCAAATGTTAGGTTTTATTTAAAAACCTACCCACAAGCTTTGTCCTGAGTGTTTTTCATATAGATTTTTTTATTTGGGAAACCTCGGACACAACACAGTAAATAAAAATATTTACTGAGTACCTATGAAATCATATTAAATAATAATGAAGGAGGGAAGTAAAGTGCCAAGAAGAGGAAATGTTCCCAAGAGAGACGTTCTGCCAGACCCAATGTATAATTCTAAGCTCGTTACTAAGCTGGTAAACTCTATCATGCTAGACGGCAAGAAGGGTGTTGCACAGAAGGTTGTTTATGGTGCTTTTGACATCGTTCGAGATAAGACCGGTCGTGAACCTTTGGAGGTTTTCACCGAAGCAATGGAAAATATTATGCCTAGCCTGGAAGTTAAGGCTCGCCGTGTAGGTGGTGCTACTTATCAGGTACCAATGGAAGTTCGTCCTGAGCGTCGTCAGACTCTAGGTCTACGTTGGATTACTAAGTACTCCCGTGCTCGTTCTGAGAAGACCATGCGTGCTCGTCTGGCTGGCGAAATTCTGGACGCAGCTAACAATCTGGGTGGCTCTGTTAAGAAGCGTGAGGATACTCACAAGATGGCAGAGGCTAACAAGGCATTCGCTCACTATCGTTATTAATAAACCGATAGAATTTCTGAAAGGAGAGCAATTATGCCTAGAGAATATTCGCTGGAAAATACCAGAAATATCGGCATCATGGCACACATCGATGCTGGTAAAACTACTACTACCGAGCGTATCCTGTATTACACAGGTGTAAACTATAAAATCGGTGATACCCATGACGGTACTGCTACCATGGACTGGATGGAGCAGGAGCAGGAGCGTGGTATTACAATTACCTCTGCTGCTACTACTTGTCACTGGTCTGGTTCTCGTAACCAGTACCCAGAACACCGTATCAACATCATCGACACCCCAGGTCACGTTGACTTTACTATCGAAGTTCAGCGTTCCCTGCGTGTACTTGACGGCTCTGTAACCGTTTTCTGTGCTAAGGGTGGCGTTGAGCCTCAGTCTGAAACCGTTTGGCATCAGGCTGATGATTATCATGTACCTCGTATGGCGTTCGTTAACAAAATGGACATCATGGGTGCTGACTTCTTCAACGTTGTTAAGATGATGAAGGACCGTCTAAAGTGTAATGCTGTTCCAATTCAGCTTCCAATCGGTGCTGAGGACACATTTAAGGGTATTGTTGACCTTATGACCATGCGTGCTGAGGTTTACTATGATGATCTTGGTAAGGACGTTCGTGACGAAGATATTCCAGAAGACCTTGTTGATATGGCTCAGGAATACCACGACGCTATGGTTGAATCTATCTGTGAGCTTGACGAGGAAATGATGATGAAGTACCTCGAGGGCGAAGAGATTACTATTGATGAGCTGAAGGCTGCACTTCGTAAGGGTGTTTGTAACGTACAGATTATCCCTGTAATGTGTGGTACTGCATACCGTAACAAGGGCGTTCAGATGCTTCTTGACGCTGTTGTTGACTACATGCCAGCTCCAACTGACGTTCCTATGATTAAGGGCGTTAACCCAGATACCGAGGAAGAGGACTCCCGTCCATCTAGCGACGAAGCTCCATTCTCTGCTCTGGCATTTAAGATTATGACCGACCCTTATGTAGGTCGTTTAACATTCTTCCGTGTATACTCCGGTACTCTAACTGCTGGTTCTTCTGTACTAAATGCAACTAAGGGTAACCGTGAGCGTATGGGTCGTATCCTTCAGATGCATGCTAACGCTCGTAAGGATATTGATATCGTTTACTCTGGTGATATCGCTGCTGCTGTTGGTCTTAAGAACACAACAACTGGTGATACACTGTGTGACGAAAAGCACCCAATTATCCTTGAATCCATGAACTTCCCAGACCCTGTTATCCGTGTTGCTATCGAGCCTAAGACTAAGGCTGGTCAGGAAAAGATGGGTATTGCTCTGACAAAGCTTGCAGAAGAAGACCCAACTTTCCGCACATGGACAGACGAGGAAACTGGACAGACTATCATCGCTGGTATGGGTGAGCTTCACCTTGAAATTATCGTTGACCGTCTGCTTCGTGAGTTTAAGGTAGAGGCTAACGTTGGTGAGCCTCAGGTTGCTTATAAGGAAACTATTCGTCGCTCTGCTGACGTTGACATGAAGTATGCCCGTCAGTCAGGTGGTAAGGGTCAATATGGTCACGTTAAGATTATCGTTGAGCCTAACGAATCCGGTAAGGGTTACGAATTTATCAACAAGATTGTTGGTGGTGCTATTCCTAAGGAATACATCGAACCAGTAAATCAGGGTATTCAGGGTGCTATGCAGGCTGGTGTACTCGCTGGTTATCCAGTTGTTGATGTTAAGGTTACTCTGTATGATGGTTCTTTCCATGAAGTTGACTCATCTGAAATGGCATTTAAGATTGCTGGTTCTATGGCATTCAAGGAAGCTATGCGTAAGGCTGAGCCAGTTCTTATGGAGCCTATTATGCAGGTTGACGTTATGGTTCCAGAAGATTATATGGGTGACGTTATCGGCGGCTTGAATGCTCGTCGTGGTCAAATCCAAGGTATGGAACCTCGTGGCGGTGTTCAGGCAGTAGGTGCTGCTGTGCCTCTATCTGAAATGTTCGGTTACGCTACTGCTCTGCGTTCTAGCACTCAGGGTCGTGGTCAGTACACCATGTCACCTAGCCACTATACCGAAGTGCCAAAGTCTGTTCAAGACAAGATTATTGATGCTCGTACAAAAAATAACGACTAAAAAGTTATTGATTTTTTCACCTGTATGATTTAAAATAGTTATACAAGTGTACTAATATTGAATTAAAAATTCACTAAATTTTAAATTCCTAAGGAGGCTATCCAAAATGGCAAAGGAAAAATTTGACCGATCCCTGCCACACGTTAACATTGGTACTATTGGCCACGTTGACCACGGCAAGACTACTCTGACCGCTGCAATCACTAAGGTGCTTGCTATGGGCGGTGCTGCTGAATATCAGGCATACGACGCAATCGACAAGGCTCCAGAAGAGAAGGAGCGTGGTATTACAATTAACACCGCTCACGTTGAGTATCATACTGACAAGCGTCACTACGCTCACGTTGACTGCCCAGGCCATGCTGACTACGTTAAGAACATGATTACTGGTGCTGCTCAGATGGACGGTGCTATCCTTGTTGTATCTGCTGCTGACGGCCCAATGCCTCAGACTCGTGAGCACATCCTGCTTTCCCGTCAGGTTGGTGTTCCTTACATCGTTGTATTCATGAACAAGGCTGACCAGGTTGACGACGAAGAGCTTCTTGACCTTGTTGAAATGGAAATCCGTGACCTGCTATCCTCTTACGAGTTCCCAGGCGACGACGTTCCAGTAATCCGTGGTTCTGCTCTGAACGTTCTGACTTGTGAGTCTAACGATCCAAACGCTCCAGAGTATGCTTGCATTCGTGAGCTGATGGACGCTGTTGACTCTTATATCCCAACTCCAGACCGTGCTGCTGACAAGCCTTTCATCATGCCAGTCGAGGACGTATTCTCTATCACTGGTCGTGGTACTGTTGCTACTGGTCGTGTAGAGCGTGGCCAGCTGAAGCTGAACGAAGAAGTTGAAATCGTAGGTCTGATGGAAGCTCCTCGTAAGACTGTTGTAACTGGTATCGAAATGTTCCGTAAGCTTCTTGATTACGCTGAAGCTGGTGACAACATCGGTGCTCTGCTTCGTGGTGTTCAGAAGACTGACATCGAGCGTGGTCAGGTTCTTGCTAAGCCAGGTTCTATCCACCCACACACTAAGTTCAAGGGTCAGGTTTACGTTCTGAAGAAGGAAGAAGGCGGCCGTCATACTCCATTCTTCAACAACTACCGTCCACAGTTCTACTTCCGTACAACTGACGTTACTGGCGTTATCTCTCTTCCAGAAGGCACTGAAATGTGCATGCCAGGCGACAACGTTGAAATGGACGTTGAGCTGATTACTCCAATCGCTATCGAAGAGGGTCTACGTTTCGCTATCCGTGAAGGTGGTCGTACAGTAGGTTCTGGCGTTGTTGTTAAAATCAACGAGTAATTTTTAAATTACTTTTCGCTTAGATAATTTTAAATCCCGTCTGATTTATTTCAGACGGGATTTTTTTAATCTTCTAGCTTTTCTCCAAGTGTACCATCTCGATAAAGCTCTAACAGTTTTTCTAAATCTTCAATTCTTTCTCTGTAAATTTCACCTGCATCTGTATCTGCAACTGTCATTCTGCGTGGCATTCGCTCAACTATATGTACAGTAGAGTTCATTTCAGCAAGTGGGTGATTTTCATCTACTGGTATAAATGGCATATGTTCAGCAAGCTCTATATCATGTGAATTATAGATAAGTGTATAACCTGCAATACCTGTTTTTGATTGATATGCTTTAGATATACCACCATCAATTACAAAGAGTCTTCCGCCTGCTTTAACTGGATTTTCTCCATTCTTAACAGGTACATGTCCATTTACTATATGTGATTTGGCTGGGTCCAAACCAAATTCTCTCATAATTTTTTCACTCTGTTTTGGGTCATCATAATTGTGATAATATGGGTTCATTGGCTCAGATTGCAATGCTTTATCCGCAATAAAACAGCGTTCAAATGTTGTCATTCTATCTTTACCAAATACAGGTGATTTTGCACCACACCATAGATACCACATTAAATCTACACAGTTTTCATCACCAGTATAATATGCTTTTCTTACACAGCTATCAAGATAATCTAAAAGTGCTTTGCCTGAATATGCTCCACTTGGCAAAACAAGCTTGTCAAATTTTCCGCCCTCAGTCATTGGTATACAGCCATGATATAATAAATTATTATTTGATACTTTATACATTGCACCATGAGTATAAATATAATCAATATGTCTGCGAAGTTTTGCACTGTGTCTAAATGATGCAAGTGTATTCTCTACCAGTGCTTCTTCAGCTTCAGTCAATTTATATGGGTCGGCAGGGTCAACAGTAGGGAAGTTGGTATCAAGCATTTGATACTCTTTTCCATCAAGAGTTATTGTGCCTTTCTCAAAATTCACTTTATCAAGCAATAATCTGCCACTCATATGATATTCTGGGTGTCGCTTTATAAGCTGACCTTCAAGCTTAAATAATATAATAGCTACCGCTTTGTGCATTTTTGCTGCAAGTTGAGGGTCTACTGGGTCATATTTATTTTCATCAAGTACATGTGGCTGAAAACGTTCACATGGGTCATTTTGATATGTTTCTGCCGCAAACATACTAAGTGGTCTAAGATTTACTCCATATCCATCTTCTAAAACATCAAATGAGTTATAACTAATTGCAATTTTAAGCACATTAAATAAACACACTCTATTGCCACTCATTGCACCCATCCAATTTATATCATGATTGCCCCATTGTATATCTACATCATGATATTTCATAAGCTCTTTTATAATTTTATCTGCACGAGGCCCTCTGTCAAAAATATCACCAATAATATGTAAATGGTCTACGGTCATCTGCTGAATTAAATGACAAAGTGCGATAATAAGTGGGTCTGAGCTATCAGATTTAACAATAGATGCTATAAGTGCTCTAAAATATCTACGTTTATCTGGGTCAGTGTCATCAGTTTGTAAAAGTTCGTCCATTATATATGAATAATTAGGGTCCATAGCTTTATGAACTCGACTTCTGGTGTATTTTGCCGATACATCTCTACACACTAAAACTAATCTGCCAATAGTTAATTCTGACCATTCGTTAAATCGTGGGCAAGAATTTCTCTTATTTACAAGCATTGGTTTTGGATAACATATAAGGGCTGCAAGCTCTGCTCTATCTGACTCTAAAATCGAATGTGAAAATAATGTTTCTATTTTTTCACGAATTACACCTGAACCAGACCTTAAAAGATGTATAAACGCCTCATGTTCACCATGTAAATCACTGAAAAAATATTCAGTGCCTTTTGGTAAACAAAGTGTAGCTGTCATACTGACTATTTCACTTGATACAGATTCAATAGTTGGATATTGCTCACTTAAAAGCTTATAATACTGTAAATCTTTCATGTGTTTCTCTCCTTTTACACATACTCTAATTTATCGTAACATATTATTTATAGTGTATGCAAGACTAAGATTGTAAAACAAATGAACAAAAAAGCTTATAAACAACTTGAGAATCATTTAAAATCGTGATAAAATACTGTTTATGAGGGAATCAAACGAGGTGTGTGTTCCTGCATACATTTCAAGATTGAATGACGGAAAGGAAGATATTTACCATGAAAAAACTTTGGTGTGCATTTCGCCGCAGAGATGCTGTCGGAGAAAAAATCTGTGTAGCTTTAGCTGAAACTGAAGGACGTGTACGTCTGTGCCCATATCAGACCGAACCAGAGGCTGTTGAAAAGTGTAGTGACTACGCTTTTAATAAGCGTCAAGACGGTGAGGACGAGGGAATAGAATAAGAATTTCAGCTCTCAGAAGACATATAGTCTCCGAGAGCTATTTTATTATAGGAGAATATCATGCTATTTAAAAAAGAAAAAAAACGCAGACTTACTATTCGTGGTATATTATCGCTTTTAGTTATAGTAGCAATGGTTCGTCAGTTTTTTCTTCATAACTATGAAGGCATTTTTGTAGGTGTGCTTACATTAATTTTGTTTGGTGTACCTACATTTATCGAAAGAAAAACTGATATTGATTTGCCTCCAGTTTTGGAAGGTATTATATACTGTTTTATCTTTGCCGCTGAAATATTAGGCGAATTAAATTCATTTTATACAAAAATACCTTATTGGGATACAATGCTCCACACAATGAATGGCTTTTTAATGGCTGCTATTGGCTTTGCTCTTGTGGATATCTTTAACCGTTCGGATAGATTTTCTGTTAAATTATCACCGCTTTTCTTGGCAATAGTTGCATTCTGTTTTTCAATGACTGTTGGTGTATTATGGGAATTCTTTGAATTTGCTATAGATACATATTTCCGTACAGATATGCAAAAAGACTGGATTGTTACAGCTGTTAATTCGGTTAAATTTGACCCTAATGGTTTAAATGTAGTACATCATATGCCTATTGAGTCGCTTGTTGTAAATGGTGAGGACTGGATAAGTAAATATGGTGGTTATATTGATATCGGTCTTATTGATACAATGAAAGATTTACTTGTAAATTTTGTCGGTGCAGTTGTTTTTTCAATAATCGGATTTTTCTATGTGAAAAGCCGTGGAAAAGGCAAATTTGCAAGCCAATTTATCCCTAAAGTTTTAAATAAAAAGAAATAAAATTAAAGCTATGGCTATTTTTTTAGCCATAGCTTTTTAAACTTCCACAGAAAATATATGGATAATGTGAAGTTTTACAC
>ERZ1090868.948-NODE-948-length-15793-cov-10.988181_pt1 | contig 15793 bp, 12 predicted proteins | sample MGYA00478475_ERZ1090868 | MGnify/ENA primary metagenome ERZ1090868 (study PRJEB33644, sample SAMEA5815747) | chicken gut metagenome | biome: Chicken; feature: Gastrointestinal Tract; material: Caecum | place: Ireland | collected 2019-01-01 | study: A study of the...
TAAATATACTAATAAACAATATAATATACAAAATGACATTGATGACAAACAAAAAAAATATTTTAAACTTTATTTTTCCGAGGTTAAAAAGCTCATAAATGATACTTCATACCATAGAGGTTTAAGCAAACAGACGCTTGATAGGTTTAATATTGGATATGACCCCGAATGGGTTCACCCAAAAGCTCCAAACGCTCCGCCATCTCCTAGACTTATCATTCCAACTGGTGATTTTAGCTATCTTGCAAGGGATACACGCTTAAATCTCACGCCTATACAGCAAAAATACAGCAAAAGCAAGGTTGGAAAGGTACAAATCTTTAATTTACAGGCGATTTATACCGCACAAAAGCCGATTTTTATAGTTGAAGGCGAAATTGATGCACTCAGTATAATTGATGTTGGCGGTGAAGCTGTCGCACTGGGTAGTACATCAAATGTTAACTTGCTTTTGTCCGAGCTTGAAAAGAACAAGCCTATAAAACCGCTTATTATTGCAATGGACAACGACACCGCAGGCGGTAAAGCGTCCAATCAGCTTATAGAGGGTTTAAATAATCTTGGTATAGCTTTCTTTATGTTGGATATTGCAAGCCCTTACAAGGACGCAAACGAGGCTTTAAACGCTGATAAAGAAACATTTAAACAAAAGGTTTTAAGTGCAGAGCAAACAGAGAAAGTGTTATTAGACGAAAAAAAAGAAAGCTTAAAAAGGCAATCAGTTTTACATTCGTTAAATTCTTTTTTGGAAGATGTCAGAATCAGAAAAAATACAAACGCTATTTCAACAGGGTTTCAGTCGATAGATAACATTTTAGATGGTGGATTGTATGCAGGTTTATACATAGTTGGTGCTATATCTTCGCTTGGTAAAACAACATTTTGTTTGCAAATTGCCGACCAGCTTGCACAAAATGGACAAGATGTGTTGATATTTTCGCTTGAAATGGCGAAAAATGAGCTGATAGCTAAGAGTTTAAGCCGTTTAACTGCTGTAAACTCAATAAATTATTCGGATAGCACAAAGACGGCAAAGACCACAAGAGGTATACTCACAGGTGATAAATATGAGGATTATGACACACTTGACAATGAAATAATACAAAAAGCTATCAAAGATTACTCAGAATATGCACAAAATATCTATATTAACGAGGGAATGGGCGATATAGGTATAAAAGAAATCAGGCAAAAAGTTGAAAGTTTTGTAAATATCACAGGCAAAGCACCGATAATAATAATTGATTATTTACAAATTCTTGCACCGTCAGACGTTAGAGCTACCGACAAGCAAAACACAGATAAAGCGGTTTTAGAGCTTAAACGCATAAGCCGAGATTACAATATACCTGTTATAGGAATATCGAGTTTTAACAGAGATAATTACACAGCACCAGTTAATTTAAGCAGTTTCAAAGAGAGCGGAGCAATAGAATATTCAAGTGATGTGCTTATAGGTTTGCAATATGAGGGAATGGACTATGAGGAGGGCGAAACTGAGAAAAACAGGGATAAACGTATAAGAGAGCTTACAAAACGCAATATTTTGCTAGGCAAACAGGGTAAAACACAGCGAATACAGGTTAAAATCTTAAAAAACCGAAATGGTAGCAAGGGGGACTGCACACTAGAATTTTATCCGATGTTTAACTATTTTATTGACAGTGAATACAACAAAAGACCTGATTACGGTTGGGCGAAAAGTGAAAGTTCTTGGGAGTGTGCTAGTTCTTCTTGGGACTCTGTCCGAAACTCTACAGCCTTTTGAAAAAGGCTGGCGAAAACTTCAAAAAAAACCGCTATGATTTCATAGCGGTTTTAGTCATTTAGTTTTTTTTTCTAGGTTTTTAATCATAGCTTTTTCGGCTATTTTTGCCCTTTTGCGTTCCTGAGTTTTTATTTGGAATTTGGTTTCTTTGCTTATTGCGACAAAGAAATCTGCAAAAGAGCCTGTAAAATTGATTTTTAAATAGCCATTATCTAAGTATTCTTTGATTGGTGCGTCATCATCTGCAACTAATAAGAGATTAAATTCATTGTTGTTAAAAAACATGAAATGTGTTGTTTCCAGTTCTTCGATGGCATCATCAATAACCTGTTTTATATCTCGCTGAGGGTTATTCAAGCCGTTTTCGTTTGGCAGTTGCAAGCGGTGCTGAATTGCTCTAAGTCCTATATTAAAATAGCCTTTTTCTTCTATTTGTTTAGTGTTTTGTCTGGCTAGATAGAAGATATAATATAACAAATCGCTTGCTCTATTAGAGAGTCTGAAATAATACAGTGGTAGAATAGTAAAATACTGAGCGATAAAACCCCAGTTAATACGAGGGTTTAAATAAATTGTGCATTGTCCACGCTCAATTTTAGCACCAGTAAATAAAACTTCTAACGTTTCTACTATTGTTTTACTGTTTTTTGAATGTTCAATTTGACCACGCAGTTTTAGGCTGGTGAGAATATTCATGCCAGAAGATAAGCCTTTTCTTGCACTTTGTGGGGTTTTATAAAAGCCTATATCTATGAGTTCACTAAGTGGAAATGTTACATAATCTTTTGTAAGCTCGCCCTCGTGTATGGCTTGCTGATTGGCTTTGATGAGGGATAGTATAAATAACTTTTTCGCAGGTTTATTACTGCCTGCCAGTTCGTCAATGTCGTTAAGCTCAATTATAACATTTGACTTGGTGCTATTCATAACAATTTGACGTCTTTTTCCGTCCTCATAGACTTCAAGTTTAGTGTTATGGTTTATTTGACGTTTTCTTGCTGGTAAATCGGCAATATTAGAGCCTGCCGAGAGGGTTTCCATTAAAAGATTACTTGCCGAGCTATCGGGCACATTATAAAAGCTATCTTCTTCTGCCTTGAGTGCCTTGTTAGGCTGCATAATAACATCAATTAAGTTATTATTTTTTCGTTTTAACACAAGATTTCCCCCTTTTTACTGCATAAAAAGTATGGAATATATAGGGTCTTGTGCTGGGATTTTAAATGCTTTAAAGTCTCTAAGAAGTGTTTTAACCTCATTTATTTTATCTTTTGATGGCTCTATGCCTGTTATATCAACAGGATATAAATATTCTTTTAGCACTTCAAGTTTACGTTTTTTATTTTCTGTGTCGTTTATATATTCGTCGTTTTGGATTTTATCAGATAGCGTTTTTGTTAATTCATTGAAGTTATTTATTTGATTTTGAAGTTTGGCAAAATCACGTTTAAAAACGCAAATATCTGGTATTCCGTATTCCTCAGCAATCAAATCTAATGATGCATTATAACCTTTTAGCAGATAATAGCTTGTAAAAAATGCCTCTCTTGCAAAATGTACTATATCAACGCTGTTTTCAAACTCCTGATGGTCTTTGAAAAATACTTTAAGTGAGTTATCCTCAATCATTTGTGGTATAGGTGGTTTGTTATCTGCGTTAATTTTTGCGGCATAAGTGAAAAACTCTTCTGCAAGTACGCTTTCGGATAAAAATTCCCATAAAATTTTAAGCTGCAACTGAGCTTGCTGAAAATGAGTTTGCGAAATGTTATATTTGACTGTTATCCAGTCGTGTATTTCTATATAATTATTGTACATTTTCAGCTCTTTTTTATCGAGTGCATTTATAAGCGTTTGCAGTTTGCTTATTTCTATAAATGGTTTTGGGTCTGTTTTGCCCTCGATTGCGTCTTTAAATGACAGCGACATATTTGTTATTTCTATGCGTCCAAGGTCTGAACCTGTTAGTCTTTTTTTATTTAATAGTTTTTTTACATCGGTCATTCTTAGGAAAAACTCCTTTTAAGAATAATAAGTTATTTTTTTGTTAATTATATTCTGATAATACCATATTTTAATCATTTTTTAAACCCTCAGAATAAATTTAGCTATGTTTTATTTTTTTACATATAGTGACATAGCTAACTTTGCGACATCATGTCGTGAAGTTGAAGATACCTTAATGTTGATAGGATAAGAGGTGAATGATTATCTAAATATTTATTAAATCTTGGTCAAGGAATTAAAATAAAAGCCCCTATGCAGCTGACACTACATAGGGGTGTATTTTTTGCCAAGTTGTTATAATAACAGATGCAATCAAATAATTCAAATATACTCTGCTAAATTTTATTTTATCTGATAGCTTAAATCAGCTAAATCACAATCAAGCTGAATAGAGTTATTATCCTTTGTCCACTTGATAGTGAATTTGTTATCTTTACCTGTGAATTCAACTTTAGAATCAAAGTCAAATGCAGGGTGAGAATATCTTAGCTTTAAAAGCTCAAGCTGTTTTAAAACCACTGGATTTTTAAGACCGTCCTCAATCTGCTGTTTGGTTAGATTGGTTCGGTTAATTTCCTTGTGACCGTCCTTACCCGCACGTTTTACAGCCTCATAGTCGTTCTTGCCACAGAATAAATCTAAATACCAAATTTGAGGTTTTGCAGGCATAAATAGCTGAATTGCACGAGCAAGTAACATTTTTTTGTCATCTTCGCCAAGTGTACTATAATAAGTTGCATTTACCTGATAGTAAACGTTTTTAGCACCGTGTAAGTCCTTAACATGACCGCCACGAGATACAACAGTATCAATTAAGTTTTGTATTCTCTCGTCTGGAATTAAGCCTTTAAGGTCTAAAAGTGGTACACCATCATGACAACCAAGCATATTTACAACTTTTAGCTTTTTATTGATTATATCTTCTGCCCACTGCTTTAAATGCTCGCAGTTTTTGCTTTCAAATGCATCAATAAGTAAGCCAGGGAGGAAGAAATCATATGTCATATAGCCTTCGTTAGCCACTTTTTCGTGGATTTTCTCGCCATAGCTTGCATGAATTTCTGGTAAAAGCTCAAGATTATATTTTTTAGCAAGTGAATTTACTTTTTCCAGTACGTCCCATGTTGAATCGTTTAAGAAATTCTTTTCACCAACGCCCTTTGGTGCATAAGCAAAAGCGTCCAAACGCACAATGCTTGCACCATATTCAGATAGCTGTTTTAAAGTGTTGTCGTAGAACTCCCAAACCAAATCAGATTTAATGTTTAAATCCATCTGACCTAGGTATTCTCTTTGACCTTCCAGCCATTCACAAACAACGGTTTTATACTTATCGAACTGTTTAAAATCAATTTCTGATGGTTTAATATCATTATCTAAGCTATTTATTACTATTTCATGCAGTTTCAGTGCTGTGCCGTACTGAATATTAGCAATCTTCATCAGTTCTTGCACAGTTGGCTTTTTATATGAAACCTTCTGGTAAAATGTATTCCAATATGGTACATCTTTTCCGTCTGGCATACGAACCATTAGAATTGGAAGTCCAGCTTTTCTAAAAAACATCTTCTTTAAATGCTCATCATATGGCTTAATATAGCCCTCAGATGTCATTTCGCCATTGTCTTTCCAAAATTCGTTCCAGTTGATGAAGAAATCTTTATATTTTGAATTTTCACCATTTTTAATTAAATCTTGGAATTGTGGACTTAAAACAGACGCATGATTTAAAATAAAATCCAGTTTTAAATCAATACCCAAGTTTTGAAGTTTTTTTAAATCCTCAGCTTTTGCAAATTCATCGCTTAAATTATAGTCAACAACTGAAAAACCTCGGTCTAAATCGGTGTTAAACACGCTAGGAAGTATATAAAATGAACCGAAAACGTCTTTTAGCTCTGGTTTGCTTAAAAATTCTACAATATCGCCTAGATTTTCGCCAATGCTATCTGGATAAGCGTTTAACATAGGATTGTTTTTCATAAATTAAACGCCTCCTTCCACCATCTGCTTGCGATACTGTGCATAAGTTAAAAGTTCACCGCTTTTAGAAACAATAATCTGTGCCTTGTGAGCCTGTGCCTCTAGCTGACGTTGTTCAATTTCAAGCACCATTGTAACAAACGGACTATCAACTGCACCGTCACGGTTTCTGCTTCTTCTATGCTCAAGTGTTTCCTGTGGGGTGCTGTTAAGCAGAATTGGAATGTCTACACCAGTGTATTTATCGCTGTTGCTGTGTGTCCATTCAATGATTAATACGTTTTTATTTGAAAAATCTACTAAATCATACCATAAATCAAGCTCAGTTCTGCCCATACGCTTGAGGTATAATTCATTTGCACCAGTCTTAAACTGCTTGATAATTGAAGAAAGCTCTGCAAAATTCTGCTCGTTTTCTGTGCCAAGATAGCCAGAAAGAGCCTTTTTGCCCTCGTTTTGATATGTTTCAAGACAAGGATATTCAGTGCAAAGTTTAGGGTCGCTGTCGGTGTCATTTGCCTGTAACTCACGCAAAATAGCCTTTGTGTTTTCATTATAAAGACCACTTGCAACTAGTCCACGAACTGCACCATGACGGAAGACTCTTACTCTTTCAGCGTCATTTTGTGCTGGTATTCTATGAGGATAGTTGTCACCGCTTAGAATGTAACTGCCAATACCTGATTTTTGTAAAGCTGTGCCTAAAAGGCTTGCAGTTTCGCTTTTACCTACACCACTGCCGCCACAAACACAGATAACAGCTCGATTATATGGGTTATTAGCCATATATTTCTTTAGTTTTTCCACCAAAACAGGGAAAATAAGTGCTGCTTTTTGTTTATGTCCCTCATTGATTTCGATTTTATCTCCTGGCATATCTCCATGCATAATCTCGCTTGGAAGTTGAGGAAATTCGCCTAAATTTGAAAGGATATTTGTTATATTTTGCATATTAACCTCTTATATTCTCCAAATAACTTTTAATATTTTGCATGGTTTGTACACTTGATATTCCGCCATAATGCTGAGTAGATAAGCTCGCTGCACAACAGGCAAATTCAGTTATATTATAAAGTTCAGCATTTGATATAGTATTTATATCTCTATTAAGTTTCAAAAGCTGACCTACTGCACTACCACCGAAAATATCACCTGCACCAGTTGTATCAACCGGTTTAATTCCCTTTGGTATGCTAACAATTTCGCTGTTACCATTGCCGCTGTAATAACAACCTTGACTGCCTAAAGTTATAAATACTATCTTTACACCAAATTCATTATGTAGCTTTTGTGCAGCCTCTTCTTTAGAGCAGCCCCAAAGAAATTCTATTTCTTCATCGCTGATTTTTACTATATCGGCTTTAGAAAGTCCCCATAATATATATTTTTTTGCTTGTTCTAAATCATTCCAAAGAGGTTTACGCAAATTTGGGTCAAAACTAATTAGTTTATTTTGTTTTTTAGCATATTCTACTGCTTTTTGAGTTGTAGAGCGAACAGGTTCATCGGTAAGGCTTAATGTACCAAAATGAAAATCTTTACAATTATCAATAAGTGATAAATCCAGTTCATCAAATTTCAACATAACATCTGCTCCAGGTTTTCGTGCAAAACTAAAATCACGATTACCTGTTTTATCTATGCTTACAAATGCAAGGGTAGTAAACACGTTTGAATCCATAATAACACCTTTAGTTTCTATTCCTGCATCTTTTAGAGTACCTATCAGCAGTTTTCCAAAGGTATCTTCTCCAACTTTGCCTAAAAAAGCGGTAGAACAACCACAGGCATTTAATGCAGCTAAGAAATTGGCTGGTGCTCCACCAGCATTTGCCGCCATTGTCGGATAACCTGCTTCATCAATGGATTTGCAAGCGAAATCTATAAGTAATTCGCCTATTGCAGTAACATCATACATAGTTTAATCACCCTTTTATATATTTAATCACATATTTAAATCATATTTTTCTACTTCAACATTTGCTGTGCCGATTACATCAAATACAATGTTATTATCTGTTTGAGGTGTATATATTGTTGTTGATAATGCTTGTTCACCATCATTTACAAATATTTCTACACTAAAACGGTCTAAAAGCACACGCAGTTTTATTTGACCGTTTTTATCTGCAACTTTGCATTTTCTATCATGAACAGCATCACGACAAGTACCAGAATTGCTTCTGTCAATAGATAAAATAGAGTTCTTTGGATTATATGATATTGATGTAAAGAATTTATGTCCACTTGCGACTTTAATTTCAAAGTTATCGTATAATTTATCTTCACAAGCTGTGATATTTAAAGTTAAATCCATTATACGACCGCAAATACCATCTAATTTTGTTTCACCAGATATAACATTGTTATAATAAACTTTATTAGTTCTAACACTTTCAAGTTCTCTAACAGGATTTTGAATAAGTCTGCCATTTTTAATATTAAGCTCACGGGCAACAGTCATTTGACCAAACCACTTTGGATTAGTCGTAGGCACATGACAAGCGTCCCAGTTTTGCATCCATGCTATCATTATTCTTCGACCATCTGGTGCTAAAATCGTTTGTGGAGCATAAAAATCTATGCCGTAATCAATAGCTTGTATATTTTCACGTTTAAACTTTTTTAGATTTTCGTCATAGCTTCCGATTAAACAAAGTGTTCCGTTTCCATTATGAAACTCGTAACCATCTTTTTGCATATCTTGAGGGCTGGTTAATATAACTTTTTTACCATCTAGCTCAAAATAGTCTGGACATTCCCACATTTTTCCGTATTCATTGTTGCATTTATCAAGAATAGTATCGAAATGCCAATTTATACAATCATCAGAGCGATAAATAAGCAAGGCACCGCTTCCATCATCAACACGATTGCCTACTATACAAGCATAGCTGCCGTCTTGCTCTTGCCAAATTTTAGGGTCTCTAAAATCTATTACGCTTCCGCCTTCTGGCAAATCTTTTGCGGTTAAAACAGGATTATTTTCATATTTTTCGTAGTTTGTACCATCGCCAAAAGCGATACATTGAACCTGTTTTACATCTTTTGAGCCATTTTCAAGCTCCTTTTCAATAACGCCCGTATACATTAAAAGGTGTTTACCGTCAGGCATTTCTACTGCACTGCCAGAAAAACAACCAAAATCATCATATTCTGCATCAGGAGCAATTGCACAAGGTAAATACTCCCAATGTATTAAATCTTCACTTGTAACATGTCCCCAGTGCATAGGCCCCCAATTCAAACCATAAGGGTGATACTGATAAAATAAGTGATACTTATTTTTATAATAAGAAAATCCATTTGGGTCATTCATCCAACCTACATAAGTTGAAATATGATAGGCTGGTCGTTCATCAGAATTTATATTTTTTGCATTTGCCTGCTCATAATCACGGGCTCTTTTTAATTTTTCAGAAATCATATGTTTCCTCCTTAAATTTATGATAAATCATTTTATTTTATCGTCAAAACACTGGAGATTATTTCCCAGTGCTCTGACCATAACCGAGTGAAAAATCACTCGGCAAATGGTTTATGTATAAGTTGAAATATCTAAGCTTTATTGAAAAGAGATGAGTAACAAAGAAAATTTATGATTCAAAGTATGCATCAAGATATTTTTGGAAAATTGACAGATACTCAGATAGACCATAACCTTCTAAGTCTTTTTTATACTGTTCCCAATCTGCATCGCTAAAGCCGTTCATAACCCAGTCGGACTTAGCATTGTTAACACACTTGGAAATATCAGCAGTTAAATTAGAGATTGTTGTTGAATCCTCACTATTCATAAATACCTTAGGATAAACATATTCTCTATTCATATCAGGTGTATAGAGTTCTTCAATCCACTTTAGACGATAAGCAGCATCGTCTGGTAATGTCACATATTTGCCATAATAGCTGTCCAAAATTGCTAATGGTCCGTTTACACTTTCTGCTTCACGCACTTCGACAGGAGAAGCATCACCTAATGGTGCATGTTTCAGCATAGGTTCACCATTTTCATTTGTACCCATTTCAAAGATATCAAATTCATCATCTTCTCCGTAAGTACCCCAGTTGTTTTGTGCGGACTGAATAGGCTCATACATTTGATCTAGCCATGAGCATACAAGTGCAGGGTTTTCAGCCGCAGCGGTAACAACACAGCGACCACGGTCAAAACCAGATGTATAAGAATCATTTTCTGGTGTCAGATTTCTGGTATCAGCAGTTAGTACAGGCAATGGCTCCCAACCTTCTAGAGTTGCAATATTTGCAACGTCCCAAGAGAAGCAAACGCCATAACGACCAGATTTTCCCTTTGCAACATAAGTGGACCAGTCTTGAGTGAATGCTTCTGGGTCAATCAGCTTCTCGGTATACAATTCATGCATCCAAGCGATACCATCTTTAAATCCTTCCTGTGTTGCGGTAAAAATAACTTCACGGTCATCGGTTACAGCAATATGTCTGCCACGGTCGGTATCGCCATAGCCTTCTCCAAAACCATTAATTAGAATCATTGGGTCTTGAGAACCGTCATTCATAATAAAGGACATTGGGATAACACTACCAGAAATATTAAATTCCTTCTGCAATGCAGCTGCGTTATCACGGAAAGCAACCAGAACATCATGGAATTCATCTATTGTTGTAGGTATTTCAAGGTTCAAAAAGTTTAACCAGTCAGTGTTTATAAAGCTCATACTGCTGACTGTTTGAATTGCGGTCTTGTCTGAACCAAGCTGTTCAATCCATGGCAATGCCCAGATATGACCTTCTGTATCAGTACATAGTGTTTTATATTCTGGAACTTCTTCAAATACCTTTTTAAGATTTGGCATATACTTGTCTATGTAATCTTCAAGAGGTATAATTGCACCCTGTCGTGCATAACGTAATAAATCGGTGTCGGCAAAACCAGCATCAAACACAAAATCAGGAAGGGTGCTAGCGTTTGACATTTCAAGGGAGATAGTGTCTCCCCACTGGTCGCTCTGTATTGAACGCCATTCTACATGTACATTTGTTTCTTCTTCTAAGCGTTTGAAGATAGTGCGGTTATTAGGTTCAGATTCACTGCCAGCAGGGAATTTGGTCAGACCGGAAATAGTTGCAGTTTCAGCTAGAGGAAGGGTAACTTCTTCTACTGGAACTTCTGTTCCGGCACCGCCTCCTTGCAGACTGTTATTACCGCCACAACCTGCCAATGTAGTTGTCATCATCATAAGTGCAAGGGACAATGCAGTTATTTTGTAACCACGGAATAATTTACTCATAGGACTTCTCCTTTTCTAAATTTATTTTTATGACATACGGCATTCAGGTTTAACCCTTTACCGCACCAGCCATAATTCCACTGTCAAAATATTTCTGGAAGAAAGGATACATAACCAGTAATGGAATACTGGATATAATTATGGTTGCATATTTCAGCAATTCTGCGAGCTGTGCTCGCTCAGCTGTACTCTGCATATCGGCAACCATGCCAGGTTCAGGCTGATTTTGAATCAAGATAGAACGTAATACTAACTGTAAAGGTTGTAGATTTGCACTTCTTAAATAAATCATAGCGTCAAAGTAACTATTCCACATTCCGACAAACTGCCACATAGCGACGGTGGCAATAATTGGAGAACAAACCGGAAGCAGGATTTTGAAAAAGAAATCAACCTCACTTGCACCGTCAATATCTGCCGCTTCCTGAAGTTCACGTGGAATACCTTGATAATAAGTACGAGCAATAATCATGTTCCATACATTAAAAGCAGGAGGAACCAAAATCGCTAACGGATTATCAAGCCAACCTATTTGGCTGATTAATAAATAAGTTGGAATCAGTCCGCCACCAAAAAACATGGTAATAATGAAAATAACGTTAAAGAATTTTTTGCCCTTAAAGTCAGGACGTGACATCGGATAAGCTGCCAACAGTGTTATTGTCACAGATAGTATGGTAAAGCTTAGCGAATAAATCAACGCATTGCGGAAACCTACCCAAATCTGCTCATTACTCATTACACGTTCATATGCGGTTAATGTCCATTTGCTGAAATCAAAAGTTAAGCCATTATTTTGCAGAGTGACTGGGTCAATGAAAGAGGCAAGAACAATGTAAATCATTGGGAAAACAATAGCAATGACAAACAGTGCCAAAATCACATAAACGCAAATCAATATGACCTTGTCCACCGTAGTAGACTTTGAAAACTCACTTTTTGTCTTTCTTTTCATTAAGTCTCACTCCTTCCGTTATATACCCTTGCCATCATTCATTTTTTTGGCAATCGCATTCATTGAAATTAGAAGGATAATATTGATGACAGTATTGAATAGACCGACAGCGGTCGAGAATCCATAGTCACCATCTAAAATACCTTTTTTATAAACATAAGTAGCGATAATCTCTGAAGTGGACATATTTAAGTCGGTCTGTAAAGCATATGCCTTTTCAAATCCGATGCTCATAACATTGCCCACCGCCATTATAAACTGAATCATTACAGTATCTTTGATTGCAGGCCATTCAACTGCTTTAATTTGCTGAATGATGTTTGCACCATCTAAAATTGCAGCTTCTTTCAAGTCCTTGCTAGCATTTGAAAGTGCCGCTGTATAAATAATAGATGCCCAACCAGCTCCCTGCCAGATACCACTTGCGATATAAATGGTACGGAACGCTTCTGGCATAGTCATAAAATTGTACTGCGTACCAAGAAGTATATTAAGGAATCCTGTTGGAGAAAGTAGGATTCGAACAATACCACATAGTACAATAACCGAAATAAAATTCGGCATATACAACACAAGCTGAATTTTCTGCTTAACTTTGGAATTTAAAATACGATTTAGCAGGAATGCAAGCAGAATTGGTGCTGGAAAGCCCCACAAAAGACCATATACACTCAGTTTAAGTGTATTGACCAAATACGTCATAAAATCAGGTGATGACAAAAAACGTGAAAAGTGCTGGAAACCAACAAATGTACTTCCAGCTATGCCCTTAAACGGATTATAATCCACAAAGGCAATTGCTATACCACCCATTGGAATGTACTTAAAGACAATTGTCAGTATAAAAGCAGGCATGATAAACAACACATATAATAACCAGTGCTGTCGAACATATCTAATGGTGCTTTGTAACTTGGAATCCTTTAATTTCCTTGCCTTAACAGCCATTTTTCCCTTACTCATTTTACTCCTCCTTACTTTGAATTTAGGACATATCAGAACTATCTCTTTGTACTGCTATGACACCTCCTTGCCCACATGTTTGTGTGCAAATAAATACAAGACGCTCTGCTTTAGTGTGCATTTGCACAATTAAGTTGTCTTGATTATATCACCATGTTTTAGTAAGGTCAACAAATTATTTTACATTTGCACAATTAAAATTGTGATTTGTGCATATCATCAAAAAAATATATTACTTTTTTGTAAAACTTAACAGTTGTATTTGCACATATTAAAATCATTCATTTGTCAATTAGATTGTGTGATTTGCACAATTTCAAACTTGACATATTCACCTCTTTATGTTATTGTCAAGATAACATAGATATTGTAAATGAGGTTGAATAGCATATGAGCAGAGTTACCATTCAAGATATTGCGGATGCTTTGGGAATTTCTCGCAACACTGTGTCCAAAGTACTTAACCAATCGGACGGAATTGCCCAAGCCACACGCGACAAAGTATTACAAAAGGCAATTGAAATGGGATATAAGCAATTTTCATATGTATCCATGCTAACAAAGGTTGGCGGAAATGTTCCTAAGCTGTCTATTCCCAAGTCTTCCGGTATAGTTGCACTGATAACCACAACACCTTTTACAAGTAATGGACATTTTGGAGTTCTAATGCTTGACCATATCAAAAAAGAACTTTCTCAATTAGGTTTTTCCCTAGAAATCCATTTCATAGATAAAGAGGGGCTCTCTGATTGCACCTTACCGAATACCTTTATAAAAGAGCAGGTTAGTGCGATTATCTGTATCGAAATGCTTGATAGAGCTTATGGCGAAATGATATGTTCGCTCAATCTTCCTGTACTTTTTGTAGATGGTCCGGCTAATTTAACCGGTAATCCTCTTCCAGCTGATCAGCTTTATATGGAAAACAGCAATGGAATAACACAGATTGTTCGTGATATGATTGCAAAAGGCAAACAAAAAATTGGATTTATCGGAGATTATCGCCACTGTCAGTCCTTTTATGAACGTTATGCAGCCTTTCGCATGGCTATGCTTATGGAGAATGTGCCTGTATATGAAGAATTCTGTATAACATCACAGATACAATCTGAACGAGAAACCCAACTGAATACACTTGCACAAATGCCCGATCTTTTCCTTTGTGCTAATGATTTTGTAGCTGTCGAAGCAATTAACATTCTACGTAACCGAGGAATTTCAATTCCACAAGATGTTCTTTTCGCAGGTTTTGATGATGCACCAGAATCCAGAATCATTACACCTCAACTGACTACCATTCATATACACAGCCAGAGTATGGCATATAATGCAGTTCAGCTTTTGGTATCCAGAATTGCAGAACCATCTTTGGATTATCGTGTAATTTATACAGAAACTTCTCTTATCTATCGTGATTCTACTAAGATTTTGGATAAATAAAGGGGAATTATAAATGAAATTCTTATCATATGAAAGTAAATTCAGTCAAATCATTTTAAAGCTGTGTAATTGCTGTTACTTAAATTTGCTCTGGCTTATCTGTTCTATTCCTATTTTTACCATAGGAGCATCTACTTCAGCATTATATTCTGTGACACTCAAGATTGCTAGAAATGAAGATGTTATCATACATCGCCAGTTTTTCAAAGCATTTCGTGAAAACTTCCGTCAGGCTACTGTACTTTGGTTAATTTTATTGGTACTTGGTCTTTGTCTTGGTGGAGATATATATGTTCTATATCATCTGCATACACATGCAACTGGAACAGCTGCTGTAATTTTGACCTTGATGCTAGCACTTGTGATTGTTGCCACTATTGCATATGTCATGATATTGTTTTATGTTTTTCCACTAGTAACTAGCGTTGTGAATACAAATATCGCCATGCTGAAAAATTCTTTTTTTATCGGTATTCGTTATCTATTCTGTACGATTTTATTATTTGGAATTCATTTTGCTGTGTTTTTTGTATCAGTTAGAATATTTACTCCTCTTCTTATTTTTGGTCAAGGGTTATGTGCTATGTTAAGTTCTCCTTTCCTTTCCAATGTAATTGGGGCCTGTTCCTATAACCCTAATGAAACTAATAAAGTCAATGAAAAGTAATTATACTTTGAGTGAGGTAACTTATGAAACTTTCTTCTGAAGAACGGGCTCATTTACGGGCTTCTTTTCATAATATGAGCATTTCAAACAAAGTTGATTATATATTTACTTACTATAAATTACCTGTTATTTTAGTTCTTATTGCAGTTTTCATGCTAGGATATACAGTATATGGACTGGTAACAAAAAAAGAAGTCTTGCTTTATACGGCATACATAAATGTTTCGGTCAGTGACTCATTAAACAAAGATTTAAGCACCGAATTTGTTGATTTCTCTGGCAAAAATAAGCAAAAATATGAGGTCTATACAAATTCTGCTTTGTATCTATCCGATAACGCATCAACAGAAAATCATCAATATGCCTATGCCTCACAAACAAAAATTATGGGATCCATTGCTTCTAAACAGTTAGATGTTGTTTTTATGAATCAGGAGGCTTATGATATTCTATCAAAAAAGGGGTATCTGTATGATTTAGACAACCTTATTCAACAAGACAAATTGCTTTACAAGTATGTACAACCATATTTGACAACAAATACAGTTATTTTAGAAGATAATCAAATAGAATATGATCTTCATAATACTGATACCTATACGGCTGTTACAGAACAAGTGATAAATGGACTTGATGTCACGCAATTTCCATTGTTTCAACAGTCAGGCGGTTTTTCTGGTACAGTGTATCTTCTGTCTCTTATACACATCTGACGCTGCCGACGATCGCATAAGTGTAGA
>ERZ1090868.952-NODE-952-length-15750-cov-9.331634_pt1 | contig 15750 bp, 14 predicted proteins | sample MGYA00478475_ERZ1090868 | MGnify/ENA primary metagenome ERZ1090868 (study PRJEB33644, sample SAMEA5815747) | chicken gut metagenome | biome: Chicken; feature: Gastrointestinal Tract; material: Caecum | place: Ireland | collected 2019-01-01 | study: A study of the...
TTTCATTTCTCCATATACTTGGTAAACTGCTTTTCCTTTGCAAGCCTGGTAATTCCATAAACAGGAAAAACATACCTGTTTTTTATCAGGAATCTTAAGGTCCTGTGTACAAAATTATAGTATTCGCCCCTCCTGCACAGAGGAGTAAAAAATTTCTTATAGATCTCAACAATCTCTCTCTTTTTTTTTCGATAATTGGGTTTTCCCTTTTTAAATTCTTCTGCAATACATGTAAAGACATTTTTTACAAACAGATAATCTACAATCCTCAACAGATGATCTTTTTCATTCGTCTCCAGACAACTCGTTTTTATCAATCCTGCAGCATTTCGAAAGACTTTTTCCAACTGTATGTCCAAATGCTCCCTGTACTTGCGGGACAAAGACGCTTGATCTGATACATCGACATTATAGATTTGCTGATATTTCACGCGGATCGTATGGCAATGGATCATATATTCGAGACAGAAATTAAAATCCTCTCCTGTCTGCAGGTGATTGATAAAACGAATCTTATGCTCCAGAATAATTTCTTTTTTAAATCTTTTATTCCAGGGAGGCATAATCTTTCTACTGCTCAGAAGCAATTCCATCTTTTCCATTCTTTTGTCCATTTTTTCCAACTGAGAGTATATCTTTGCTTCATCGGTATTCCGCCCGCCGACTGTATTGCTGGCAAACATCAGCAGATCGCTGTCTTCCTGTTTCCCAAGCTGATCTAATACATAAAAATAATCTTTTGAGACGAAATCATCACTGTCTACAAATAAAAGATAAACTCCGGAAGCTGTTTCTATCCCAAGATTTCTTGCGGCAGAAACTCCTTTATTTTCATGACTGATCCATATCAGGTTTTCATGATGCGCAGCATACTCTGAAATAATTTCACCGCTTTTATCTGTTGATCCATCATTAATTACAATGATTTCCACATCTTTTCTTTTCTGTGAGAAAAGACTCTGCAGACATCTCTCGATTGTCTTTTCGGCATTGTATACCGGAATGATCACGCTATATTTAACTTCCATTTCGATTTTTCAGTTCCTGTTCAAATAAACTCATTACTTCTTTTTTTACATTGTCCAGACAATAGGGAACTGCTGCTTTTCGATTATTTTTACTGCACTTCTGTCTCAATTGTCCATCGTTTTTCAAGCGAAGAATCGCTCGTGCAAATGCCCGGCTGTCATCCGGGGAACACAGGAATCCTGCTTTCCCATTTTCCGCATAATCCTCAACCCCTCTGATGGCCGAGGCGACCAGTGGCAGTCCGCTATACATAGCTTCCAATGATGCAAGTCCCAGGCCCTCTCTATAAGAAGGAAAAGCAAAAAGATCCGACTGCTGACAGATATCTGCAACATCTTTTCGGTAACCCAGGAAAAAGATCTGTCCCGAGATTTTGTACTTTTTTGCAAGTTTTTCAAGGTTCTTCTGCTGTGCACCTTTTCCGCATAAAATATATTTCACTTCTTTTTCATGGATCTGACTGATTGCTTTGATGATCACTTTATGATTCTTATTTTTATTAAGTTCTCCTACCGACAAGACAATAAAATCATTGTCCTGCAGTCCCAGCTGCTTTCTGATATCTGTGTGAATCGTTTTCTGATTCAGGTTTGCCGTGTCGACACCGATTCCATGAATATATCTGACCTCAGGTGCATACAGCCTTTTTGCCCGTCTGTAATCTTCCCTGTTGATCGTAACAATCTCATCGCAGAACCGGGACGCGAAGCTTTCAATCGGATAATACACCAGCCAGTTCACCAGCGGCGCTCCTTTATAAAAATGAAATCCGTGTACCATATAAAGGACTTTCGTTCCCCTTTTTCTGGCCTGTCTGGCCGCCAGCCGCGTTACGACTCCCATCACCGGTTCGTTGGTCCAGATCATATCATAGTTTCCGGAGCTGATCACCTTCTTCATATCCTGATATCCTTTAAAATTCGTAAAGGACGCCGGACTGCGTACAAGCCGCACCATATGTATTTTTTTTACATACCCCTTCAGCTTCTCCCTGATCTCCTCCATCCGTCCGCCAACCTCTGAACAGGCAATCTCTACTTCATATCCATGCTCTGTCAGATTGATAACATGCGGTACCAGAAACTGTATCATCATCAGGTCCGTAGAGGTAATCAACATTCTTTTTCCCATAGCTGCAACTCCGTCAGTTTTCTGTTTTCTTCACGATAAACTCTGCAATCTTCTCCGCCGAAATCCCATATTCATTCCGCAGGTACTGCTGGCTTCCCACCTTCGTACAATAGGCGTCCCGGATTCCGATCCGGTGCAGCGGCGCCCGGCCGCCCATCTCCGCCATAACTTCTGCCACAGCGCTGCCGAATCCGCCGATGATATTATGCTCCTCTACCGTGAAGACGGCATCCACCGCTCTTGCACATTCCCGGATCACTTCCTGATCGATCGGCTTCACTGTAGGAAAACTGTACTGTAAAACACCGATTCCCTTTTCTTCCAGGATCGCACAGGCGTCGCAGACCTCGTCTAAAATAGCTCCCGTGGAAAAAACAGCGACATTGCCTCTTCCTTCGCCGGTTTTCTTTCTTCTGTCGGCGACCCTAACCGCTTTTCCGATCCGGAAATCCGGCAATCGCTCATGGATCCGCCGTTCTCCGCCCCGTCCCAGCCGAAGGTAGCAGGTCCCCTGCCATTCGGCGATCGCCTTCGTGGCTTCCGCGGCTTCCACCGGATCCCCCGGCGCCATGACCACCAGATCCGGCAGCGCCCGCAAGATCGCCAGGTCCTCCGTCGCATGATGGCTCATCCCCAGAGAGCCATAGACGAGACCGCCGCCCACACAGACGATCTTCACATTCGCATGGTGATACGCACAGTCATTGCGGATCTGTTCCAGACAGCGGAGGGTAGGAAAATTTCCGATGGAATACGTAAAGACCGTCTTTCCCTCCAGCGCCATGCCCGCCGCGACCGTCGTCATATTCTGTTCCGCGATGCCCGCGTCGGTAAACTGGTCCGGACACGTCTCCCAGAACGGCTTCAGCACGCCGAATCCCAGATCGCCGGTCAGCAGTTCAATCTTTTTGTTCTGTTTTGCAAGTTCGATCAGTGTTTTTACAAATGTATCTCTCACAACAGTCCCTCACATTTTACGGTATTTCTATATAGGAAACAGGCTCATCCGATGCAGACTTTGCTGTTACCCGCCGCATTTTTTCCGGATATCCGGTGTTCCAGGTAACGCTGAACGTATGATCGTTGCCGAGATCGTCCGTTTCCATAGGCAGATTCGGATGCTCAATCCCGTCCGGAGTATACGGATCTTCCACACCATCCGGCTTGTTCCGATGGAGTTCATTGACCGCACAGTCGTATTCCCATCCGTTATGGGGGAATCTGTAGTGCCAGAGGATATCGTTCTGCATGAAACTGACGCCATATCCCTTAATCGTGTTGGCGATGATCACCGTCGGCTTGTGGCTGTCCGCCCTGGAATTCCTGTCCGCCTGCCGGAAAGCCTGACGCAATTCTTCATGGCTGTTGCCATTGACCTCGATCACATTCCAGCCAAAGGCTTTCCATTTCGCGCTGAAGTCTTCCAATTCCAGCGTATTCTCACAGAAATCAAGAGACTGCATATGATTGTGATCCACAATGGCGATCAGATTGTTCAGCCGGAAATGGTTGGCAAACAGAGCCGCCTCCCACACAGAACCTTCATCACACTCCCCGTCGCCCAGAACCACATAGACCTTCTGTGCCCTCCCGTCTTTCTTCAGCGCATAAGCCATTCCCGCTGCTGCAGATAAACCATGGCCCAGGGAACCCGTGGAAAAGTCAACGCCGGGGAGATGGTGGGAGACATGTCCGGACAAACGGCTTCCGTTCTGGTAGTGTGTTTTTAATTCTTCGACCGCAAAAAATCCTTTCTCCGCCAGCGCTGCATAGACAGCCGCTCCCGCATGCCCTTTGCTCAAAATAAAGCGGTCCCTCTCCTCCCATTCGGGATGTTCCGGATCCACAGACAGTACTTCCGCATAAAGCACTCCCATGATATCCGCGACAGACAGAATCGCTCCGATATGGGAGCCGCCTGACAGATGCGTCATCTCAATCCCGTGACGTCTGATTTTCCATGCCAACTGTTCACTCGTCATATTGCTTTCCTTCTTTGATCAAATAAAAGATTCAGATTTTTCTGTGTCTGCTGTCAGCGTGACGCCTGGTCCAGCGTTCTCAGATCCTCTTCCTCCAGACTCCAGTCCGCGCCCTCTGCATTTCCGAGCACCTGTTCCGGACGTTTGGCTCCGCACAGTACCACGGATTCCGGCAGGTAATCCAGAATATACCGGATTGCCACCGCCGCCAGAGGCTTTTCGTACTTTGCCGCGACTTTCTTCATAACTTCCACAATCGCCAGATTTTTTTCCAGCCGCTCGCCATGGAAGTTGACATAGACTTCCCGGGATCTCCGGTCGTCGCTGCTGAAATTCACATTGTCCTTTGTATATTTTCCGGTCAGGATCCCCTGTCCGAGGCTGCCCCAGGTCATGGGATTCATTTCCAGTTCTTCTGCCACTGCAAACAGATCCTCCTCGTTCTTTCTGCAGGCGAGACTGTACTCATCCTGGAAACTGATGAATTTCCCGATATAGGGCGACAGTTCCGGAATCTCCTCTCTGTGGATATTGGACAGCCCATAATATCGGATATAGCCTTTCCGTTTCAATTCTTCCAGTGTGTCGACGACTGCTCCGATCGGCGTCACCCCGTCACGGTAATGAACCTGGTAAAGGTCGATATAATCGGTATGCAGCCGTTTCAGGCTGCCCTCCAGCGCCTGCCGGATCCACTCCGGGCGGTTGTCATAAACCGTCTTTCCGCCGCCTGCCCGGACGCCGAATTTGGTAGCGATCACCACCTCGCTTCGGTGTGTTCCAAGCGCCTTTCCCAGCGTGATCTCAGACTGACCGAGCCCATAGGTGTCGGCCGTATCAAAAAATGTGATCCCCTGATCCAGAGCCGTATGGACGGCTCCGATCAGTTCGTCCTCCCGGACAGTTCCCCATCCATAGCCTCCTAAGGGGCAGCCGCCCATACAGAGACGGGAAACGTTCAGGTCTGAATGTTTTAATGTTATGTACTCCATGGTTTCCTCCGTCGGCGCATCTGCCGCGCCGCCAAGACAGTTCTCGTTAACGGTGTTCCTTTTTCACAAGGAATCCGAAAGCTTTATGAAAAACCGCGCCCAGTGTCCGAAAGAAAATGAACAGATCCGTCAGAAAAGATACGCTGTGCGCATATTTCACGCGGAGCTGATTTTTCTTTTTCAGAACGTATTTCTCATACATTTCATCCGCGTTTTCTCCGCCGACGATCTCATCCAGATTGATAAACTCGATCGAACTGAAATCCGTGATTCCCGGCCGGACCTTCAGGATATCCTTCTCTTCACCCGTGTATTGTTCCGTGTACTGAAGCAATTCGGGCCGGGGTCCTATAAAGGACATGGATCCTAAGAATACCTGGCCGATCTGAGGAATCTCGTCCAGCTTTGTCTTCCGGAGAATGTTTCCCACTTTTGTGATACGCGGATCGTGAAAAGCCGTCGTCCCGCCGCCGATGTGATCGGCGTTTTTTACCATACTTCGGAACTTACAGATCTTAAACGGCTTTCCTCGATATCCTCCCCGGTCAGCCCGGTAAAAAACAGGAAAACCGTCTTCCGCCGCAATAAATGCACCGATGATGAGATATACCGGCCACAGGAAGCAGAGCGCGGCGCCTGAAAAAGTGATATCCAGGATTCTTTTTATGTATTTATTGTAACAACCATCGTATGCCGGCCTTTTCCCGACTTTCCCGACGCGGTGCGTTCTCTTTACACGGCATTGACCGGCCTGACGGCCACTGAACGCCCGGGCAGAATTCTTAAACAGACTGTTTTTCCTGCTTTTCTGAGGATTTCGTCTCTTCCCCATGCTGTCCGTACCCATATTTTCCATAGCCGTATTTCCCGTATCCATAACCATATCTCCGGTATCCATATTTGCCATATCCATATTTTCCGTAACTGCTGTAACCGTATCCCATCGTACCTGCTTCCACATAATTCAGTACATAACCGATCACCGGAAGGTCTGCGTCCGCGAGAGTTTCCATTCCCCTCTGAACCTGCTGCGCGCTGGCGAAATCCTGACGCACCACCATGATGGCTCCGTCCGCATACTCCTCGAACATCGCAGCGTCGGAGAGCACTGCGCTCGGCGGCGTATCGATCACGATCACATCCGCCTGCTCTTTCAGCGTTTTCATCAGTCCCCGCATCTCATCGGAACGGATCACTGACGCCGGGTTGGAGGTTTTCGAAACCCCCGGCAGGATTTTCAGCTTGGTACCTTTATATTCAACCAGAACATCCTCCAGTTTTACCTGTCCCCGTACCACCTGAACGACGCCGTCTTTCTTTTTAGGAAGGTTCAGCTGCTGAGCTACAGACGGATTTCTCAGGTCTCCGTCGATCAGGACCACGCGGTAATTTTTCTGGGCAAAAGCAAGGGCCAGGTTGACCGCAATCGTTGTTTTTCCCTCTTCCGGAACAGCGCTGGTCACCAAAAGCACCGGGCATTCTTTTCCATGCAGTTCTGCTTCCGCACGGGAGCGCACCAGCCGGATGCCTTCCTTGAAGGATGCGGGAATTTTGGCGTTTGTAATCGTGATCGTCTGATCTTTTCGATTACTTCTCTTTTTCATCCTGGTTTCCGGAACATTTCCAAGAAACTTCGTGCTGGCGATCGCATTCATGTCTTCGCCGCTTCGGATCGTCTTCCTGCTGGCGATATACAATACCAGGATCACAGCGGAAACGACAAGTCCCGCAGCAAATCCTTTCACCGCAGACTGCCTCATATTTCCGCTATTGGACGGTGCGGACGGTATTCCGCTCTCATCCACGACCGTCAGTGTCGTGCCGCCTATGATATATTCCGCCACCTGCGGATAATTCTCGATCACAGAATTGAGAACGTCATACGCTGTCTGAGGGGAACTGTCCCGCACAGTGATCGTGAACAGGTTCGTTCCATCCATAACCGTCGCACTGATCGTAGATCCGAAGCTATATCCGAGGTCCTCCGCCACCACGTCTTTCAGTACACCGCTGGTCAGAATATACGGAAAAGTTTTTCCGAGCTGTTCCGCCGTCGTATTATTATAATAAGAAGTATTATAAGACGACTGGCTGGATGTCACGACAAAAGATGCATAAGCCTCATAAACCGGCTGATAATTCCGCCAGCTCCAGAAACAGCTTCCTCCGGTGCACAGGACGACGATCAGGAGCACCAGCCAGAAAAATTTCCGGAAGGCTTTCATCAGTTCGTAAAGATAGTCGATAAGATCGATTTTTTCTATTTCGTCATTATATTCGTTTGTCTCTTCTCTTCCCATGACTTCTCCCTTTAACGGTCTGCCTTACTGTATTTTCCATATTTTCCATAACCTTCATATCCGTAAGCGCCGCGGAGAAAGCGTTCCCCGATCGCCGGATAAACGTTGCTGAAAACACATCCAATGACTTTTTCCTGTTTCTGATTCAACGCATCGATCGCGTCGTTGATATCCTGTGTCAGCACCGCGTCCTGCCGGACAGCCAGAATCGCCGCGTCGGAAATCTGTACCAGTTCCTCAGCGTCCACAGCGAGTCCCATCGGCGGGGAATCCAGGATAATATAATCTACTTTCTGTATACAGGACTGTAGAATCCGTTCCAGTCTCCCGCTGGAAATGATCTCTGACGGATTGCTCAGAGAATGTTTACTGAAGGCGGTATAAAGAGGAATCCCCTGCGCTTTCTCAAAGGTACCGGACATCTTCTCTTGTCCTTTCAGCACCTGGGAGAAATCTTTCAGTTCCTTGTCCTTGACGTCGAAAATTTTATAAAGCGCCGGCCGCCGGAAATCGCAGTCGATCAACAGAACCCGTTTCTGCTCCTGAGCCAACGCGATCGCAAGGTTCGCTGCCGTCGTAGATTTACCTTCATTCTCAGCCACACTGGTAACGAGAAGAATTTTGGCGTTGATCCGCTCCATACGTCCCCGGATCCTGGAAGCCGCCATCCGGTACCCCTCCACATAGCGGAAACTTCGAACCGGATTTGTGATCAGCATGGAAGTTTTCTTCTTTTTCTTCTTCTCGTGATAGATGGTTCCCAACAGATAACTGTCTACTTTCTGCGTGAATTCCTGTTCGTTCTTCACCGTATCTCTCAGATAAGAAGAGAGTCCGATCAGAACTGCAACAGCAGCGGCAGCTCCCAGGAATGCATATGCCATATATCTGCGCACCGGAAGCTGGTTGCTCGGACTGCCGGAAATCTGCGGCTGTTCAATGGTCTGGAGCACTACATTTGGAATGATGTAGTCCGACAAGGTCGGGTAATTCCGCAGAACCGATTCCAGAATCTCATAGGCATTTCTTGGTGAATCAGCTGTCACAGACAACACCATCAGATTGGATTCCTGGATGACCGACGCGTTCATTTTCGCAGAAAAACTGTCCATGCCGAGTTCTTCCATAACTGTCCGTTTCAGGATATTATTTTCCAGGATCGCGGAAAACTTCTGCGTCATATTATATGCCGCGGAAAGGTTGGAAACCGCATTGGAATTTCCGCTGCCTTGATTGACGACAAAAGTTGTGCTCACCGTATATTCATCTTCGTGAAAGAAAGAAATGGCAGAATACATCAGCAGGGCGGCGCTTATGGCAACCAGAAGGATCACCCACCAGCCTTTCACAATGTCCAGAAAAATACTCCTTATATCCAGGGTCGTCTTTTCAGAATTGATGAATTTGTTTTCGTTCTCTCGCATGTCTGCCTCCTCAACTGTTTACTGATACAATCAGACGCACCGTGCCCTGAACGCCTTCTTCATCGTAGACACTGTAAACAACCTCATAAACCCCCGGTGTATTGATATCCACCGGATTTTCAATCTGAACAGCAGCAGGATCGAACATCTCTTCCTCGTTGATGCTGCTGCGGAAAATCCCGTCCTCCCCTTTCGTGTACTGATAATGGTTGAGCGTGACACTGCTCAGGTATCCCCAGGGATCAAATCCTTCTCCGACAGACAGATTGACCAGATACTGAGAGAGTTCCAGGGAAGGCATCTGCACTTCCTGGGTGGGATCATAGACCTCTACCGTCACCGGAAGGTTTTTTACATCTCCGGCGCTGTTCGCCACCGAATAAGTCGCCTGATACTGCCCCGGAGTCAGCGAATAGAGGTTATCCTGAAAACTGATCTGTATCTTGTTGCTGATGTCCCCATCCAGACAATCCCACGCGTGCAGTCCCGCCAGCAGATTTTCCGCCTCTGTGGAAAACTTCAGCGGACTGTCCAGAGAAAACACCGGGGAGGTGTAATCGGTATAAACAATCTCTCGCTCCGCCCTCGCTACATGGTTATCGCTGTCAAATGCCACAATACTGATCTTTCTTCTTCCCTTTTCTATAAAATTGGAAAGGCTTTCCACCGCCAGAGACTCTGTGACGTCCCCGTCTTTCCTGTCCGTGGCCGTCACACCCTGGAGAAGTTCCTCTTCGGTCGCCGCAATGCTGACCTGAATTTCCTGCTGATCCATCTGAATCTGGGGACCGCTCTGGTCCTGGCCGCCTTCCCGCACAAAGATGCAGAAAAGAAACAGCGCCAATGATACCACAAACAAAAGGATGCTTGCTGCCTTTGCTTTTCTCATTCTGTGTTATCTCCTTTTACCAAAACCATCGTATTTCCTGTCTGACCGGAACCGGCGCCGGACCTTCCGACGGCAGACGGTTTTTCAGTATCTGTTCCGGATTTCTGCTCAGCAGGAGTTCTGCGTACTCTGCCGAATAATGTCTCTCAAGAAACTCACGGGCAGGTCCGAGATCTGTAGTCCGGTATTCAACGCCGTGAGCATCGCTGGCGATGCAGTTCACCATCTGATGATTCAGGAGAACCTCAGCGGTCTCCTCGGTCTTCGGGCCGAATCTCCCGAAGATGCTTCCTTTATTCATCTGCGCCAGAACGCCGAGCATTCTCCATTCGTACACCCAGTTAGGTCTGTCCTGTACGCAGTAATATCGTTCCGGATGCGCCAGCACCGGAACTTTCCCCAGCGAGAGGATCTCCGTGAGCCGACTGCGGATTTCCTCTGGTTCCATATCGAACGGGACCTCCACAAGGTAAAATCTCGAACGGTTCAGCGGGATCAAACGTCCGCTCCGGATTTTATCCCTCAGATCACCGACGCCCCAGATTTCCATTCCCCGCACCAGTTCCACGGGAATGCGCTCCCTCGCGATCTCCTGCTGCAGATCCTCGAATCTCTGGCGCATTCTTTCGGATTCATAATTCTGAAATTCCTCCTGGTTACTGTGGAATGTCGCCGCGATCACTGTGACGCCGCTTCTGGCTGCTGCCTCCGCCATCATCAGAGAGACGTCCATATTTGGCGATCCGTCGTCCACCTCCGGGAGAATATGTGTATGTATGTCAATCATGCCGCTGTTTCTCATTCTTCTCTGATCAGTCCCCGTTCCTTTCCTGTCAGGAGCGCTTGCACACGGGTTTTCACTCCAAGTTTTTTGTATATACTGTATATATGCCCTTTGACCGTGGTCAGTTTCAGGTTCAGGTCTGCACAGATCTCTTCATTTGTCCTGCCCGAACTCAATTCCTTCAGTACGATGATCTCCGTCACAGTCAGCGCCTCTTCTGTGTCACCGGAAGACTTCCTTGCCGTCTGGCCCTTTTTCTTTTTTGCCTCCCGCAGGATCGTGTTCATATAATCCTCCAGCGGCATATTCAGCACATTTCCGTAATTATATTTTTTCTTCCGGCTCCAGGCGTCCGATGTATTGCTGCTCAGCCAGGACATATAATCTTCCAGCACCTCATAACCGTTTCGCCCGTAGCGCGTGTAAAACCGGAAGTATCGGAATTCACCGGTCACAAGAAAAGACTCAATTACATCCTGCAGCGCCTTTTTCTTATTCCCTTTGCACCAGTTGACTGCCGCCTGCTGGAACAGGCATTCTGCCAGGATCCTGCTCCTTCTTCCGCTGCGGGCAAACGAAATCAGTTTTTTCAGGATCCGCTCCGTGCGGTCATACTGCTGGATCTCATAACATGCCGCCGCGCGCAGATACCACATGCCGGCGTTGTCTTCCCGGATCTCGTCATACCATTCCGCCTTCCTGTCCTTCAGCCACGAAAAAAGGATTTTCTCTCCCCCGGTACTTCTTCTCAGCGCATCCATGGCTTCAAGGGTATTGCAGCAGATTTCATTCTCTTCCTCCCCAAGCGCTGACCGTACTGCTTTTTCCACATCCTCCGTCTCCTCCGAAAGGTTCGATCTGCGGATCTTGATCAGCAGCCAATACCTGGCCAGGAGCATCTGCCATGGCTCGCCGGTGTCCATGCTCAGCAGCAGTTTCCAGTCTTCCTCCGGAAGTTTCCCCTGCTGTCTTGTTTCCATATAAAATTCAACCCGGGCAAGCTGATATTTTTTCCATTCTTCAGGGCCGAGACTGCTCTTCCAGAGTTCCGCCCGTTTCTTTTCCGCTGCCTTTCCGCCAACGAAAAGGCCGGAGAGTTCCCGCAGCCCGGAAAGATAGGTACAGGAGCCTCCCAGAATATGATAAAGTCTCAAAGAACCGTAGTCCTTCGCCGCCTGCTTCAGATTTTTCATCCAGTCATCCAGAGAGATCAGCGGATCGGCAAATGTCAGATTCAGCCAGATTTCCACCGCTTTTCGGTTCTCTTCCGGATCGTCCGGAACGCAATTCTCGGAATTGTGTTTCTTTGACAACTGGAAAGTTTTCTGCTTTTCTATCAGATGGATTTCTTTTTCCAATACTGTCCAGTCATGCTTCTGCACCGCCTGCATTCCTCTCAGGTAGCAACTCTCCGGAGATGAATCCTCCAGCAGCACCTCTTCGGACAACTCAATTCCTGAAAACGGGAGTTCCTCATAGTAAATCCGCAGACACTTCCGATAGCCTTCCCGATCCCCTGCTTCTTTTAGACAGTACAACGCCTGCTCCGGAAATCCGTTTTGCTCAAACCATTCTCCGGACTTACGCAATTTCTGTTCTTGCACGGCTCCCGGTCCCTCACTGAAACTTTCAAACAATGGGATCCGTTTCCATAACCGGTCTCTGCAGCAGCGTGTCAACAATCCCTTTCCCCGAAGCGAATCCAACGCCCGGACCGCATCCGGGATCTGAAAAACGTCCCGGCACAGCTCCGGCTCCAGCCATGGACAGGTTTCCATACACTGGAGAAGTTCTTTCTCCTCCGGCTGTAATGTCTGGATGATTTCTTTCTCCAGATACGTTCTGACCTCATGTCTCTGAAGGACCTCGGCGACGGAATTCCACATACCCATTCGACAGGAAGTTCTCGAAGTAAGCCGGAACAAAAGATCCGCACAACCGGCCCACCCGCCGGTCTTGTCATATACCTCGGAAGGGTTCAAAAAACTGTTTCTCTCTCCGGCAAGCTGTGCAATTTCTTTCCTGGACAATCTCAGGATCTCCTGGGGCAGCAACTGAAGTTTTCCTTTCCACAGCAGGTTTAAGAACGCCTCCGGAAGTTCTTCTCTCGCCTCGAAGATCATCCGTTCGCCGCTGCGCAGCCGTGCGATCAACGAGAGAAAAAAGTCTGTTTCCTCCTCCGTCGGTCTTCCGGGAAAATCTTCCACAATGATCCAGCTTTTTCCACTCTCCGCCTGGGGATTTTCTTTCCGAAAGGCATCAATCCTGACGGAGTATTCTTCCAGCGTCTCTTTCTGTGCAGATACCGTCAAAATTGAAATTTCTTTCTGCCGTTGACACAGCATACGAACCGCCGTCGATTTGCCCGATGCAGCGGCCCCTTCCAGATAGACACACGAATACTCTGTAAGCGCCTTTTCCAGTTCGCCGGTCTTATCGATATAAAATTTACTGTCTGTCAAATTCTCCGTTTGTCTCTGTCTTGTCATTCTACTCATCTTCCATCAATATTCCGCTGTCCGACAGCTTATCCAGAAATTCCTGAATATCCTCTCTCAATACCCGGTCCTGCACGTCGTACACGTTCAGCATCGTCTGAACCAGCTCTTCCTTGCTCGTTCCCTGCGTCAACAGATTCCACAATTCCGCTTCCAGCGGACTGACCTGGATCAGTCCGTCGTATTTCAGCAGGGTCTTTCCTGTAGGGATCAGAAAACACTCCCCGGCTATTTCACGCAGAACTACATCCGGATTTACTTTCAGTTTTTTTTCTGCATCCATGACGGTCCTCCTGTTCTCTTACCTGTCTGCAGCCTGTCTTCGGCACGGATCCTTTTCTTTCCGTATATCTCTTTTTTCATCTCAAGCATAGGATGTGTTGACAGGGTCAGAAGTTCATGATGTTGACGATTGCTGTCTGTACTGATATTCCGGTACAATTCTATGTACGATCTCCCGGATCTTCCGGGACTCGGAACTGGAAGCTGCTTCCAGTTCATGGAGACTCTGTTCAAAAGTCTCCTCATCAAATTCAATCTGTCTTCCCACGAAAATGCGGTCATTCTCCGTGGACTTCATGCCTTCTTCATCCATCAGAAGTTCCTCATACAGTTTCTCTCCCGGACGAAGTCCGGTATATTTGATCATAATATCCACATCCGGCTCGTAACCGGACAGACGGATCATGTTTCTGGCAAGGTCATCGATTTTCACCGGTTCTCCCATATTCAGAACGAAGATTTCTCCATTCTTCGCATAAGCGCCGGCCTCCAGGACAAGGCTGACTGCTTCAGGGATTGTCATAAAATAACGGATGATATCCGGATGCGTCACTGTCACAGGCCCGCCGTGTTCAATCTGTTTCCGGAACAGCGGGATCACACTTCCATTGCTGCCGAGTACATTTCCAAAACGTACTGCGGCAAACTCTGTCTCGCTCTTTTTCCCGATCATCTGAATAACCATCTCGCAGAGACGTTTGCTTGCTCCCATAATATTCGTAGGATTCACTGCTTTGTCTGTGGAGATCAGGATAAATTTCTTCGCATGGTAACGGCTCGCCATCTGAGCAGTCAGATAAGTACCGATCACATTATTCTTGATCGCCTCGTTCGGGCTGTCCTCCATCAGCGGGACATGCTTGTGCGCCGCAGCATGGAACACGATGTCTGGATGATAAGTTTCAAAAATATCCTGAAGCCTGCTCTCGTTCCTCACCGATCCAATCAGGACTTCCATATTAAGCGAAGGATATTCCCACTCCAGCTGTTTCTGAATACTGTAAGCATTATTTTCATAGATATCAAAAATGATCAGTTTTCCCACGCCATGGCCTGCCAGCTGCCGGCAGATCTCGCTGCCGATGGATCCTCCTCCTCCGGTCACCAATACGGTTTTTCCCTGCACGTAGCCCAGGATCGCATCCAGATCCACCTGAACCGGTTTCCGCTCCAGGAGATCCTCGATTTTTACGTTTCTCAGCCGCGAAGTGACGATCTCTCCGTCGATCAGCTGATAGATTCCCGGCAGGATATTGATCTCACAGGGCGTCTTCTGACATACCTCGACGATCTCACGGATTGCCTGACGGTTCGCGGACGGGATCGTGATCAGAATTTTCTGGATCTGGTACTTTTTCACCGCTTCCGGAATCCGGGACACATCTCCGACAATGGGAACCCCCAGAAGATGTTTTCCCCATTTTGCCGGTTCCTTATCGATCATACAGCAGACCTTCCGGGTCGATTCTTTGCTCAGCCTGGTTTCCTTGATCACAGCTGCACCTGCATCTCCGGCGCCGACGACCAAAAGGTTCATCCGCTTGTCTGCGGACGCCCGGAAACATTTATTCCGCACCAGCCGCAGAAACCGGAACGAAAATCGGGTGGAGACAGCCGCCGCCAGCAGAAGGACAAAATACAGCAGTACATAGCTTCGAAAAATCGGCTTTCCCAGCAGAAACAATCCCACAAACTGAAGAAAGCTGGAGACAGCCGCTGCCCCCGTAATGTTGCACAGTTCTGTGATTCCTGCATATTTCCAGAGCGTCGTGTAAAGCGAGAACAGATAATAAACCACAACCGTTGTGATCATATTGATAGGCATGTACCAGATCACAGAATCGACAAAAATCTCGTCGATCGTGTCAATCTGAAACTCATAGCGGATCCAGATACTCGCAAAAGACGCGATCAAAATCGATAAAAGATCCAACACAAAAAAGATCACCATACTTCTGCTGATCCGGATCTTCCATCGATAGGAATGCTTTTCTCTTTTTTCTTCATCCTCCCAGGTGTTTGAAAAATAGGTCTCATCTGCCAGCTGCTGCGCCTGACCTGCGTCAGCTATCACAGTCGCTTTCGTGTACTCTTTTCCTTTCATTTTCCTTCACTCCCTGACGGTATTTCTTCTTCCTCACAGAACTGCAAAAGCCGTTCGTAAGCTTCCCGTCCTGTTTCCTTTTCTTCTCCGGTCAGGTAGCGGCACACTTCCTTCCACTCTGCCTCATCTCCACACTCGTAGCCACATTGTTCACACAGCAGATACCGCAGCCGTTTCCTGCCCACCGGCCTGTATCTCAGGTCGGAAAGATAGTCGCAATTCATTTTCATTGCGAGATATTCCAACAGTGAAACTTCTATCATTCAAAGTTCCTCCAGAATCACATAATAATAGTTATGTTGTATTTTTAAATGCAAATAGGCTGATTTTCCTGC
>ERZ1090868.954-NODE-954-length-15723-cov-9.978108_pt1 | contig 15723 bp, 14 predicted proteins | sample MGYA00478475_ERZ1090868 | MGnify/ENA primary metagenome ERZ1090868 (study PRJEB33644, sample SAMEA5815747) | chicken gut metagenome | biome: Chicken; feature: Gastrointestinal Tract; material: Caecum | place: Ireland | collected 2019-01-01 | study: A study of the...
GCTATAAGAATAGAAAATGCTTCATATGCACTTGCCCAGAAAAAAAGTGCAATTATTATCCTAGGTATATTTTTTGTGTATAGCTTTTTTATTGTTATCTCTTTTTTAGGATTTAACAAAAGTGCACCACTACACATGAAAAATAATGGAACAGCACATCTAACAAAACTACCCCAAAAAATTGTAGAATACCAATTTACAGTGTTAATCTGGAAAATCTCTATTCCTGATGCTAAAGTATGTATCATCAAGACAAAAAATATTGCAATCGCTTTTAAAATATCTACCGAATTATCTCGAGTTTGCATTTTATCCCCTCAATCAAAAATACTAAAAGCCTTCTGCTAAATGGCAAAGCCCTGCATAAACTCCATCTTTTTTCATAAGCTCGTCATGTGTGCCTTGCTCGCATATGCCATTTTCGGTTAAAACAACAATTAAATCAGCTGCTCTTACAGTTGAAAGTCTATGGGCAATGGTCAAAACAGTTCTGCCATGACTAAGCCTTTGCAAGCTTTCCTGAACAAGTCGTTCGGATTCATTATCAAGAGCTGATGTGGCTTCATCAAGTATAAGTATAGGTGGATTTTTTAAAAATACTCTAGCAATAGATATACGCTGTTTTTGACCGCCTGAAAGCCTTACTCCACGCTCACCAACATAAGTATTATATCCATCTGGTGTTTTCATTATGAAATCATGTGCACCAGCTTTTTTAGCAGCTTCTACAACTTCTTCATAGCTTGCATCTGGTCTGCCGTAGCGTATATTATCGTAAATAGTACCAGAGAATAAATAAACATCTTGCTGAACCATACCGATTTTCTTTCTTAAATCAGCTTGTTTTACTGTGCGTACATCTATGCCGTCAATGGTAACACTACCGCCAGTTACATCATAAAATCTAGGTATAAGATTGCAAATGGTTGATTTACCGCCGCCGCTAGGCCCTACAAGTGCTACACTTTCGCCTGCATGTATTTTTAAGTTTACATTCTCTAAAACTGGTGTATTTGGGTCATCTGCATAGGCAAAATTTACATTTTTAAGCTCAATATCACCGTTTACATGCTTTAAGCTCTTGGCATCTTTGCTATCCTTAATATCTGGCTCAACGTCCATAACTTCAAAAAATCTATCTATACCAGTAAGTCCACGCTGAAATTGTTCAGCAAATTCTACAATTCGGCGTATTGTTGCCATTAAAGTTGAAATATAAAGTATATATGCCATAAAATCCGCAGGGGTTATTATATCATTAAGCATAAAAAATCCGCCTGCGAGTATAACAGCAAGATATAAAAGACCGTCAAATGCTCTATTTGTCGCACTAAATGCACCCATTAAACGGTAGTTTTCCTGTTTTATTTCAAACCAATCATCATTACCTTTTTTAAATTTATCAATTTCCATTTGCTCGCCTGTAAAGGATTTTACAACTCTTATGCCGAGCAAGCTATCTTCTACCTGTGCATTTATTTCGCCGACTTGAACTCTGTTTTTTCTAAAAGTTGCTCGCATTTTATGGTTGAATTTTGCAGAAAAATATATCATAAATGGAACTATTACAAAGATAATAAGAGTAAGTGGTATATTTATTGTACACAAAATAATAAAAGATACACCAATTTTAAGACCAGCTATGAAAAACTCCTCGGGGCAGTGATGTGCAAATTCTGTAACATCAAATAAATCTGATGTTATTCTCGCCATTAACTGACCAACTTTAGTGTCTGCATAATATCTAAATGATAGCTTTTGTAAATGGGTGAAAAGGGCAGACCTCATGTCTGTTTCTATTTTTGCACCCATAATATGACCTATATTTGCCATAAAATATGTAGCTAGGACATCTATTATTCGCAAAATCAAATATATGCCTGCAAGTTTTAATATAAATTCGGTTGTCATGCCAGATAAGTCGTTTATACCTTGCTGTGCAAGCGACCTTACAAGCAGCGGAAGCACTACATCACATGCTGAGGTAAGACCTGCACAAAAAAGGTCAAACAAAAGCACATGAGTATATGGCTTAAAATACGGTGCAAACCGTTTTATAAGTGTGGTGGTTTTCATTAAAAAATTAACCTCCTATGTATTTTTTAACATAGTATATTGTATCATATATACAATATATACACTACACATAAAATATGATATTATATAATAAAATAATTTTAAGGGGTTTTTAAATGAATACCGATTTTCTACACCCACATTTGTCAGATGCTGAAATTTTACAGGTTTCCTCTTTAGGGCTTGCACATATTGGCGATGTGGTATATGAAATCATGACTCGTTCTTATATTGTGTGTCATGGCACTCAAACAGCTAAGAATTTACACGCTAAAACGGTATCTTTAGTTCGTGCATCTGCTCAGTATACTGCTGCACAAAAAATTATTCCGCTTTTAACCGAGGAAGAACAGGACGTTTTTAAACGTGCTAGAAATACTAAACTTCATGGTATACCAAAAGCTGCATCTCGCAGTGAATATGCTCATGCTACCGCTTTAGAGGCTCTTTTTGGTTGGCTATATCTAAAAAAACAATATGACAGATTAAATGAGCTTTATAGCGTTATCTCTGAGGATTTTAATATATAGAAAAAAGCACCGACTTTGTGAGAATGTTCACAGATTCGGTGCTTTTCTGCTCTTTTGCCGTCCTATTGGACAGCCGATTGTTTTTTAAAATTAGTCATTGCAATCTCTAGTACAGTTGCTAGACTGCTGATTGCTTGCAGAAGTGTTGCCCTTCTTGTTTTGGGAAGTCATACCGTTTTTAGCATTTTGTGAATTGTTCTTCTTGCTTGACATGGTGTTCACCTGCCTTTCTCCCTTTGGGGTACGAACATAGTATCACCATATCAATTAAAATTTATACACAAAAAATTTTTTTATTTAACTCCAAACACTTGCTCTTTGAGTTTAAGCCCTGTTGGGGTTATAGCAAGTCCACCTTGAGAGGTTTCTCTAAGCGAACATGGAAGGCTAGCTCCAACTTGTTTCATCGCCATTATACATTCATCGGCTGGGATTTTGCTTTCTATACCTGCAAGTGCCATTTCAGCCGATGAAAATGCTATAACTGTGCCCGATACATTGCGTTTTATACAAGGTATTTCAACAAGACCGGCTACGGGGTCACATACTAAGCCTAACTGATTTTTTATTGCCATGGCACACGCATGGGCGGCTTGCTCTGGTGTGCCACCTGCAAGCTCTACAAGACAAGCGGCTGCCATTGCACTTGCTGAACCACATTCAGCTTGACAGCCGCCTTCTGCACCTGCCACACTAGCTTTTTGTGCGATAACCATACCAAATGCACCTGCGGTAAACAGGCTCATTATTGCCTTGCTTTCGTCGCACTTACCGCTTTCGACCATAGAAATTATACACGCTGGAAGTATTCCGCATGAGCCTGCCGTAGGTGCTGCCACTATTTTTCCCATTGATGCGTTATATTCTGATACTGCAATCGCTTTTGAAATTGCCAAATTTAAAAAACTTCCGCACAAACCGCCAGTTTGTGCGTATTTTTCCATTTTAGCAGCATCTCCGCCTGTTAGACCAGAGGTAGAACGTAAATTAGGATTTTTGCCTTCATTTACAGCATCACACATTATTTTAAAACTTTGAGCCATTCTATTAAAAAGCTCTTGTTCGGTTTGTTCCATTTGAATGGCTTCATCACTTAAAACAATTTCTGATATTTTTTTATTTTGTTCACTAGCTTTTTGACAAAGCTCGCTTATACTCTCATAAGATAACATTTTTTCACCTCTTTTTTAAATAGCCTTAATCAGTATTACATTTATTATATTAGGCAAAATTTTAAGACTTTGTATTAAATAATCGGGTACTTCTCCGTCAACTTCTATGGTCATAACTGCCTCTCCGCCTTTTTTTGGTCGTGAAAGTCTGAAATTTCCTATATTAAGTCCAGAATATGCCATAAAGTTTGTAACCGCCGCAATAGTTCCTGCTTTGTCATGATGAAGTACAAGAAGTGTATTATATTGACCTGTAAATGAAACCTCAAGCCCATTTATCTCTGTAACAAGTATATTTCCTCCGCCTATACTACAACCTTGCACAGTACACTCAGCACCATTTTCACCCGTCAGGCTTATTCTTGCGGTGTTTGGGTGGGCATCGGGGAGCTGTATAAGCTCAAAACTGAATTCTAAACCGCTTTCTTTTGCAAGTGTTAAGGCATTCTTTATTCTTTCATCATCTGAATGCATTCCCATTATTCCTGCAATTATAGCTTTGTCTGTGCCATGCCCTTTGTATGTTTCGGCAAATGAACCCGAAAGCATGATTTTTGCTTTGACAGCTTTTTCTCCAAGAATTTTCCATGCAACTCTGCCAAGTCTTACTGCTCCCGCTGTATGTGAACTTGATGGCCCTATCATTATTGGCCCTATTATATCGAAAACATTCATAAAAAAACTTGTCCTTTCTTTATTTTATTTATAATATCGTTTTTTTATTTCAAATGCAAATTTTTTATATGCCTTACACAGTGTACATAATAATTAAAAACGTGTATAATAAAGAATAAGCGTTTTCTAAAAAATTAAACTGTATTTTATTTATAAATGCAGATGGAGGAGTATAATGCGAATATTACAGATGATGGGTGGAGGCGATGTAGGAGGTGCTAAAACCCATATCATGACGCTTGTTCAAGCACTTAGTAAAGAAAATGATGTGTGTCTGGTAAGTTTTAGAGATGGTGATTTCCCAAGAGAGGCTATGAAACGTGGTCTTAATGTGAAAATATTTGAATATCTTAACCTTTTTACTTGCAGAAATAAAGTCCTTAAACTTATTGATGAATTTAAACCCGATATAATTCATTGCCATGGCTCAAAATCAAATGTTATAGGTGTTATGATTGGAGCAAAAAAAACTAATATACCTATTATGACTACTGTTCACTCAGATTATAAGCTCGACTATATGGGCAATCCACTTAAACAATACACATATGGTACATTAAATGCAATAGCTTTAAGATTTATGGACTTTCATCAGCCAGTTGCTGATAGAATGGCTAGAACCCTGATAACCCGTGGATTTGACCCACAAAAAATGTGTATTATATATAACGGTATGGACTTTAAAGACCCTATTCAAAATTTTGACAGAATATCTTATATAAAAGAAAAGTGGGGTTATGAAGTATCAAGTGATGATATAATATGCGGAATAGCGGCTAGACTGACTGCGGTTAAAGATATTTTCACTTGTGTTAGAGGTTTTGCAATAGCTGTAAAAGAACAGCCGAGATTAAAACTATTTTTAGCAGGTGATGGTGAGGACGAAAAACCTCTAAAAAAACTTATTCAGTCGCTTGGTATAGAGGATAAAGTGTTATTCTGTGGCTGGGTCAAGGAAATGGATAAGTTCTTTGCATCGATTGATATAAATTTACTAACTTCAGTATCTGAAACATTTCCTTATTCTATACTAGAGGGTATAAGAGAAGGTTGTGCTACTATTTGCTCTGATGTTGGCGGTATGAGTGAACTCATAGACAGCGGGGAAAACGGTTTTATATTTAAGCCTAAAGATTATCAAACACTGGCTAAGTATATACTAACATTTGCAAATGATGAACAAAAACGTCAAACATTTGCTAAAAGACTATATGAAAAAGCCGACAGAGATTTTTCACTTAGAACCATGTGCCAAACTCAGATAAATAACTATAAAACTGTTATTAGACGCTTTGAACGTCAAAAGAAGTTTAAACGTGATGAAATAGTTATTTGTGGTGCTTATGGCAAGGGCAACTCAGGTGATGATGCTATCTTAAAAGCTATTGTTCAGGAAATGCGAGCAATAGACCCAGACCGCCGAATAACCGTTATGTCAAGACGTCCTCTTGAAACAAAGCTGGTTTATCGCACAGATGCTGTTTATACATTTAGATTTGACCAGATTTTAAAAAGACTGCATAAATCTGCTCTTTATATAAATGGTGGCGGCAGTCTTATGCAAGATGTAACATCAACCCGTTCACTTAGATATTATCTTCTAACACTAGACCAAGCAAAAAGAATGGGCTGTAAGGTTATTATGTATGGCTGCGGTATTGGCCCTATAAATAATCCAACCAACCGAAAATGTACAGCTAAAACTATAAATCGTTCGGTTGATATTATAACACTTCGTGATGATTTATCCCGTGGTGAACTAAACAGCATGGGCATTGTAAAGCCTGATATTAGGCTTTCGGCTGACCCTACAATTATTTTAAAGCCTGCAAGCGATTTGCTTGTAGATACAGCTTTTGAGGAATGTAATATTCCACTTGATAAAAATTATATAGGTCTAGGTATTAGAAAATGGAAAGGTTTAGATGAGGTTTCTGACGAAATCGTAAAGGCTGCTCACTATGCATATGAAAAATATGGACTTATTCCGCTTTTTGTGCCTATTGAATATCCGTCAGATTTAGAGCCTGCCGAGCAGATAGGCGGTAAACTGAAATGCCCTTACTATATGATAACTAAACGTCAATCAATAGAAACTACTATTGGTATTTTGGCTCGTATGAAAACGGTTATAGGTATTAGACTTCATTCGCTTATGTTTTCAGCCGCTGCTGGAGTTCCTGTTATCGGCATGAGCTATGATATAAAAGTGGACGGATTTCTTAAATATATAGGTAGTCGCACATGCATACATTTAAGCGATGTTACAGCTGAAAAGCTTATACCACTTATTGATGAATGTGTAACTGGTAAACTAGACGAAGAAGTTCGTAAAACAGCCGAGATGCTTCGCAAACGTGAACGCCAAAATGTAATTTCGGTATGTGAGCTGCTAGAAAAACATAGCAGACAAGAGTAGAACACGACAAACCTTGTTATAATTGCCCCTTTTCTTTTGGGCAAGTATACGATTTTTTAAAACAAGCTTAAAAAAGCTTGAAACAAGCATGGTTACTATATAAAATATAGTTTGTAAGTAACACATTGACTGCATAAGGAGGCATTATCATGCTAAGTTCAGGCATTTTCTTAATAAGCCAATCATATATTCATAAGCATGGCACTTTTGCAGGCATTTTTATAACCAAATAACTAAAATGCAGGGTACAGTTGTATCCTGCATTTCTTTTTTGGTCAACCAGTATATTTTTTATCTTTTGGAGGATTTTCGCAAATGAAAAAGGTATGTATTGTAATGGGTTCGGATAGCGACCTGAAAGTTATGAGCAAATGTATTGATAAACTTAAAACATTTGATATTCCGTTTGAAGTTCGTATTGTTTCCGCACATCGTACCCCACTTGTTGCGGAAACCCTTGCTAAAAACGCAAAAAATGATGGCTTTGGCGTTATTATTGCCGCTGCTGGCAAAGCCGCTCACCTTGGCGGTGTAATCGCTGCTTACACCACTCTGCCTGTTATCGGCGTTCCTATGGGTACAAGCGTTATGGGTGGTATGGACAGCTTACTTTCTATGGTTCAGATGCCTAAGGGAATTCCAGTGGCTTGTGTGGCTATTGATGGTGCGGAAAATGCTGCTATACTAGCAGCTCAGATTATCGCCCTATCTGATGATGCACTCGCTGAAAAGCTACAGCAGTTTAAAAAGGATATGGCTGATGAGGTTTCAGCTAAGGACGCTAAAGTTAGAGCAGAATATCAAGCATAAAATTCATATACATTAAAAAGGAGAAAACTGACATGACAAAGTTAGAACAATTATACGAAGGCAAAGCTAAGAAAGTATTTAAGACAGATGACGAGAACTTATATATTGTAGATTATAAAGATGATGCAACCGCTTTTAATGGCGAAAAGAAGGGTACTATCGCTGGTAAGGGCGTTATTAACAACATTATGAGCAACCATATGTTCCAGTTGCTTGAAAAGCAGGGTGTGCCTACTCATTTTGTAGAGCAACTTTCCGAGCGTGAAACAGTTGTTAAAAAGGTTTCTATTGTTCCTCTTGAGGTTATTATCCGTAATATCTCTGCTGGTTCTTTTGCTAAACGTTACGGTGTAAATGAGGGCATTGTTTTTGAGCAGCCAACTATTGAGTTCTCTTATAAAAATGATGACCTAGGCGACCCACTGATTAACGATTATCATGCTATGGCTCTAAAGCTTGCTACCGCTGACGAAATCGAAACAATCAAAAAGATGGCTTTCAAGGTAAACGAAGTTATGAAGGCTTACTTTGACACATTAAATGTGACTTTAGTTGATTTTAAGCTTGAGTTTGGCAAGACAACCGACGGAACAATCATTCTGGCTGATGAAATCTCTCCAGATACCTGTCGTCTATGGGATAAGGACACTGGCGAAAAACTTGACAAAGACCGTTTCCGTCGTGACCTTGGAAATGTTGAAGAAGCTTATCAGGAAATTCTCCGCCGTTTAACTGGTAAATAATTATTACGAGGTAATTTTAAATATTATGAAATATAAAATGAGAAAATTAAATCACACTCCTTTTGACTCAGATGCAGTACATGAGGAATGTGGTGTATTTGGTATTTATGTTCCAGATGGCTGTAATTTAAGCCCTTCTCACGAAGCTTATACTGCTCTTTTTGCACTTCAGCATAGAGGTCAAGAGGCTTGTGGTATTGCTGTAAATAACCGTGGTGTTATCAAGTGCCACAAGGACATTGGTCTTGTAAATGATGTTTTTGACCAGCAAATTCTTGACAGTATGGTTGGACAAATGGCGATTGGTCATGTTCGTTACTCCACAACTGGCGACCCTCATCGTGAAAACGCTCAACCTCTTTCTATCACACATGTTAAGGGTAATTTGGCTGTTGCTCACAATGGTAACATTGTAAATGCTAGTGAACTTCGCAAGGAAATTGAAAATACTGGCGGTATTTTCCGTTCTACATCTGATACTGAAGTTTTAGTTTATACAATCGTTCGTGAGAGATTAAAATGCGGTTCTATTGAAGAGGCTGTACTTAACACTATGAATGTGGTTCAAGGTGCATATTCTCTTTGTATTATGTCACCTCGAAAGCTCATCGCTGCTCGTGACCCTCGTGGTATGCGTCCACTATGTATGGGTAAAACAGCAGAAGGTGCTATTATTTTTGCCTCTGAGTCCTGTGCATTAGATGCTCTTGGTGCTGAGTTTGTGCGTGATATTGAACCAGGGGAAGTTGTTATTGTTGAAGGCGGAGAAATTCGCTCTTTACATAGTGAAGTTAAATGCAAATCTGCCGCCTGCGTATTTGAATATATTTATTTTGCTCGTCCAGACTCTGTAATTGATGGTGCATCTGTTGAGCTTGCTCGTCAAGAGGCAGGTAAATATTTATCTATTGAACACCCTGTTGGTGCTGATGTTGTTATCGGTGTGCCTGACTCTGGTATTCCTGCGGCTATCGGTTACGCTAAATGCTCTGGTATTCCTTATGGCGTTGGTCTTATTAAAAACCGCTATATTGGCAGAACCTTTATTCAACCAGGACAATCAAAGCGTGAACGCTCTGTGCGTTTAAAGCTAAATGCTCTTAGAGAGGCTGTAAACGGTAAGCGTGTTATTATGGTTGATGACTCCATTGTTCGTGGTACAACCTGTGCTAGACTTGTAAAGCTTGTTCGTGATGCAGGTGCTAAAGAAGTACATATGAGAATTTCTGCACCTCCTTTCCGTCACCCTTGTTTCTTTGGCACTGATATTCCTGAGCGTACTCAGCTACTCGCTCATGAGCGTACCGTTGAAGAAATGCGTCAGATTATCGGTGTTGATAGCCTTGGTTTCTTATCAGTTGAGGCTACAAGACGTATTGCATTAAATTGTAAATTAGGTTTCTGTGATGCTTGCTTTACTGGTGAGTATCCTATGGAAGTTCCAAATCAAGTAGATAAAAATATGTTTGAAAGTGAGATTGAGTTATGAGTGAGAGCCGTTCCGAAAGCTACAAAGCAGCAGGCGTAGACGTTGTTGCTGGTTATGAATCTGTAAAACTTATTAAACCTATGGTTGAAAGCACTTTTATTCCAGGGGTTATTGGTAGCCTTGGCGGTTTTGGCGGTCTTTTCCAGCCTGATTTTAAAGGAATGGAAGAACCTGTTCTGGTTTCTGGTACTGATGGTGTTGGTACTAAGCTAAAACTCGCTTTTTTAATGGATAAGCATGATACTATTGGTATTGATGCGGTTGCTATGTGTGTAAATGACATTGCTTGCTGTGGTGCAAAACCTCTGTTTTTCCTTGATTATATCGCTGTTGGTAAGAATTTCCCAGAAAGAGTTGCAAGCATTGTTTCTGGTATTACTGAAGGTTGTCGTCAAGCGGGTTGTGCGTTAATCGGTGGCGAAACCGCTGAAATGCCAGGATTTTATCCAGTAGATGAATATGATGTTGCAGGTTTCTCTGTTGGTATGGTCGATAAAAAGAAAATGATTGACGGCAGCAAATTAGTTACTGGTGATGTTTTAATCGGTGTTGCATCTTCTGGTGTTCACTCAAACGGTTATTCTCTTGTTCGTAAAACACTTGGTATTGATGAAAATACTGTTAAAAAATATGTTGATGAGCTTGGCAAGACTTTAGGTGAGGAGCTTTTAACTCCAACTAAAATTTATGTTAAGGCAATCCAAAACCTTATTGCAAATGCTGATGTTAAGGCTATCAGCCATATCACAGGCGGCGGTTTTTATGAGAATGTACCTCGTATGTTAGGTGACAGCACTCATGCGGTTATTCGCAAAAATGCTGCTCCTGTACTGCCTATATTTGATGTTATCGCTAAGGCTGGTAATATTCCAGAGCGTGATATGTATAACACATTTAATATGGGCATAGGTTTAATGGTTGCTGTTGCAGCTGAGGACGCTGATAAGGCTATCAAGGCTTTAGCTGACGCAGGTGAAACCGCTTATATCATGGGCGAAATCACCACAGGCGAAAAGGGTATTACTTTAGTTTAAGAGGTTTATAACTGTGAATATAGCTGTATTGGTTTCAGGTGGCGGAACAAATTTACAGGCACTCATAGATGCAGAGCAAAATGGGGAAATTCATGGCGGCAATATTGCCGCTGTGATTTCCTCTAATCCTAATGCTTACGCTTTAGAGCGTGCTAAAAAAGCTTTTATTCCGTCATATGTCTTAAAAAGAAAAGATTATGAAACAGCTGAAGATTATGGCTTAGCTCTTGACACAATGCTGTGTCAGATTAAAATAGACTTAGTAGTACTTGCAGGTTTTATGACCGTATTGCCAGACTCTTTTTGCAAAAAATGGGAAAATAAAATTATAAATGTTCACCCATCGCTTATACCATCTTTTTGTGGTGAGGGCTTTTATGGGCTTCATGTGCATGAGGCGGCTCTCGCAAAGGGTGTAAAGGTAACAGGTGCAACTGTGCATTTTGTTTCCGAAATAGTTGACGGTGGTGCTATAATTTTACAAAAGGCTGTTGAAGTTATGCCAGATGATACTCCTGAGATTTTACAAAGGCGTGTTATGGAGCAAGCTGAATGGCATATTCTACCTAAAGCTGTATCCCTATTTTGTGAAAATCGTTTGCAAATTAACGGTCAAACAGTTAGAATTTTGCCTGAAAACTAAGAAAAGAGGTTTATATTTATGTTTCGTAATTTTGTATACAACATTCAAGAGGAACTGCAAAGCAATGCTTACCCAGGTCGTGGCATAATCCTCGGCAGAACTAAGGATAACAAAAAAAATGTTATCGCTTATTTTATTATGGGTCGCTCCGAAAACAGCCGTAACCGTATCTTTGTTGAAACAGAAGACGGTATCCGCACAGAGGCTTTTGACCATTCCAAAATGACCGACCCTTCACTTATCATTTATCACCCTGTTCGCACTTGTGAGGGAAAAACTGTTGTTACCAACGGTGACCAGACAGACACTATTTGTGAATACTTAAAGCAGGGTAAGAGCTATATTGAGGCTCTGCGTACCCGTCAGTTTGAGCCTGATGCTCCTAACTACACTTCTCGTATTTCTGCAGTTGTAAATGAAGATGGTTCTTATGATATTTCTATTTTAAAGAACTTCACTTCCGATAGAACTGCTAACAAGCGTTTCTTCTATGAATACGACAAGCCTGTTGCTGGTCTTGGTCATTTTATTCACACTTATATGTGTGACGGTGACCCACTACCACCATTTAGAGGTGAGCCTAAGTGTATTCAAATTGATTATGATATCAATGATTTTGCAAATCTACTTTGGGAATCTATGAATGAGATAAATAAAATTTCTCTATTTGTTCGTTATATCGACCTTGAAACAGGCGAAACAGAAACAATTATCAAGAATAAATACCAAAAGTAAGGTGGATTTATGAAAGAATTAACTCTTAAATATGGTTGCAACCCTAACCAAAAGCCTTCTCGTATTTTTATGACCGAAGGTGAACTTCCAATAGAGGTTTTAAACGGTAAACCAGGGTATATAAATTTCTTAGATGCTTTTAACGCTTATCAGCTTGTTAGTCAGCTTAAAGAGGCAACTGGTCATGCGGCTGCTGCATCTTTTAAGCACGTTTCTCCAGCGGGTGCTGCTCTTGGTTATCATCTGACAGAAACTGAAAAGCAGATGTATTTTGTTGATGCTGAAAAGCTTTCTCCAATCGCTTCCGCTTATGCTCGTGCTAGAGGTGCTGACCGTCTTTGTTCTTATGGCGATTTTGTGGCGTTAAGTGATACCTGTGACACTGACACTGCAAATCTTCTTTTAAATGAGGTTTCTGACGGCATTATTGCTCCAGATTACACAGACGAGGCTCTGGAAATTCTAAAGAGAAAGCGTAAGGGCGGTTATAATGTAATCAAGATTGATGAAAATTATAAGCCTAAGGCAATAGAACAACGAGATGTTTTCGGTGTAACTTTTGAACAGGGTTACAATGATTTTAAAATCACTAGAGATTTATTAAATAATATTGTAACTGATAATAAAAATCTGACTGATGAGGCGGCTCTTGATATGATTGTCGCTCTTATCACTCTTAAATACACTCAATCTAATTCTGTTTGTTATGTTAAAAATGGTCAGACTATCGGTGTTGGTGCTGGTCAGCAAAGCCGTATTCACTGCACACGTCTTGCAGGCAGCAAGGCTGATAACTGGTTCTTACGTCAGCACCCTAAGGTTTTAGGTTTACAGTTTGTTGATGGTATTAGACGACCAGACAGAGATAATGCAATCGACCTTTATATTTCTGATGAATATGAGGACATTCTGGATGATGGCGTTTGGGAAAACACTTTCAAAGTTAAGCCTGAAGTGCTAACAGCTGAGGAGAAAAAGGCTTGGATTAGCAAAAATACAGGTGTTACTGTTGGCTCTGATGCATTCTTCCCATTCGGTGACAATGTTGAACGTGCTAGAAAATCTGGTGTTGAATTTATCGTTCAGCCAGGTGGCTCTATCCGTGATGACCATGTAATTATGACTGCAAATAAATATAATATGGTTATGAGTTTCACAGGAATGCGTTTATTCCATCACTAAAAAAATTTAAGCGTGTCGCAGTTTCTTTTGTGACACGCTTTTTATAAAAGAAGAATTTCGCTTTCTGCGGAAAGCGACCAAAGGCTCTGCCTCTGGACTCCGCCACCCTTTGAAAAGCGTGGACGGAAACTTTAAAATTTTTTGGGGCAAAGCACCATCAATAAAACGGAGGTAAATTATGAAGGTTTTAGTTGTAGGCGGTGGCGGTCGTGAACACGCTATTTGTCACGCTCTTAGCAAAAGTGCAAAAGTAGATAAAATTTGGTGTGCTCCAGGTAATGGCGGTATTGCAAGCATTGCTGAATGTGTGGATATAACCGCTACCGATATAGAAAAAATGGTGGCTTTCGCTAAGGAAAATAAGCCTGATTTAGTTATGGTTGCTCCTGATGACCCTCTAGCTCTTGGCATGGTTGACGCTTTGGAAGATGCGGGTATTCGTGCATTTGGTCCTCATAAAAATGCCGCTATTATTGAAGGCTCTAAGTCTTTTGCTAAGGATTTAATGCACAAATACAATATTCCAACTGCAAATTATGCTGTTTTTGAGGACTCTGCTAAGGCAATAGAATACATTAAAGAGCAGGGAGCACCTATTGTTGTAAAAGCTGACGGTTTAGCTCTTGGTAAGGGTGTTACCGTTGCTATGACAGAAGAAGATGCTATAAATGCAGTTAAGGACGCTATGGACGGCGGTGCTTTTGGCTCTGCTGGTGCTAGAGTTGTTATTGAGGAGTTTTTAACAGGTCCTGAGGTTTCTGTTTTAGCTTTTACTGATGGCAAGACAATCAAAACTATGCCTTCAGCTCAAGACCACAAGCGTGCTTATGACCATGATAAAGGTCCAAATACTGGCGGTATGGGTGCTTTCTCTCCATCAAGAATGTATACAGATGAAATAGCTAAAACATGTATGGATACTATTTTTCGCCCAACTATTGATGCTATGGCTAAAGAGGGCAGAACTTTTAAGGGTGTTATTTATTTCGGTTTAATGCTCACTCCAAAAGGCCCTAAGGTTATTGAATACAATGCTCGTTTTGGTGACCCTGAAACTCAGGCTGTGCTTTCAAGACTGGAAACAGATATTTTTGATATCCTCAACGCTGTTATTGATGGCACTTTAGCAGATATTGATATTAAGTGGTCTGATAATGCCGCTTGCTGTGTTTGTATGGCTTCTGGTGGCTATCCTGCAAAATATGAAAAGGGTAAAGTTATCACTGGTTTAGATAGTGTAACCGACTCCATAGTTTATCATGCAGGCACTAAACTCTCTGATGGTGCTATGGTGACAAACGGCGGTCGTGTACTGGGTGTAACTGCTAATGCAAAAACTCTTGACGAAGCAATCAAAAAAGCGTATGCTGATGTTAAGAAAATTCATTTCGATGGTGTACACTTCCGTACAGATATCGGCGTGAAGTAAATTTAAGGAGTCTATATGAAAGTAGAAAAACAAGAACAAATTTTAAAATGTATGGCTGAAGTTTTAAATCAGAATGGATTTAAAGCTGAAACAATGAAAGCTGAAAATGTACCAATGATTCTCCATGCTGAACCTCCTAAGCAGGGCAAGGCTCAAATGGACGTCACTGTTGAATGTTGCTTTATTCCTATGCCTCTGCCAGGTGGCGAGGATAACGGCATGTTACAGTTCTTTGTAACCCTATTCCAGAACGCTCCAAAGGAAAACTTTGGTCATCTGCGTGCTGCTTGTGCTTACTGCAATAACTTTAGTGCAATCGGTTACTTTGGTTTATTTGACCATGCAGGTCAGATTTTCTTAAAGCACAACACCCTTATTGATTGCTCTAAGGATTTACAGTCCATTGTAACTTTCTTTGCAGACAATATGTCCATGGTAATGTCTACTGTTAACAGATTTATTGACGGTATGACTTCTGTTGGTTTCTCAGGTGTTACTCTTGACGCTGCTGTTGAGCAGGAGCTATTCCCTAAGCTATAATTTTAAATCCCTTTAGGTTAAGCGTTCAAGTTTATAACGAATTATATTTTAATTAGGCGGTATAGCACAATTCAAGTGCTATACCGTCTTTTATTGTTTATTGGTTAATTATAATATAAAATATAGTTTCGATTATGTTATGAATAACAAATTTACTGGTTATCAAAAAGCACTTTAATTCTCTTAATAACAACTAAAATATTAAGAATAGTTATCATCGTTAGATAGTATATCTGTCTCTTATAC
>ERZ1090868.965-NODE-966-length-15558-cov-8.599497_pt1 | contig 15558 bp, 13 predicted proteins | sample MGYA00478475_ERZ1090868 | MGnify/ENA primary metagenome ERZ1090868 (study PRJEB33644, sample SAMEA5815747) | chicken gut metagenome | biome: Chicken; feature: Gastrointestinal Tract; material: Caecum | place: Ireland | collected 2019-01-01 | study: A study of the...
GGATTACAGAATCCGTGCTCACACCGGCGTTCGGACAAAGCCAGGCAGGCTGTTCGCGGGCGCGCGCCGGTGGATTGTCCCGTCATCCTGATGCTGTGCGCACGCCCCGCGGACAGCATCCCTGGCTTTGTTCGCCCGCAGTCGCAAGCACTGGATTTCTGAAATCCTGCCCCGCCCTGCCGCCTGCGCCCTGCGGGGTTTCCTGGTTGTGGCGGCGGGTATTGTGGAGGCGGGTATTCGGTCTGTCGGAAAGGGGTTGCAGAGACTGTTCAGGCAGAGGCGTTTGTTCTTGTATGGGGATGGGCAGTTGTGGAAGGTCGGATTGACTTATGGAGAGGCGGTTTTTCAGAGAACGTATGCTGTGGCGGTTCTGCTGGATGAACTGTAACTGGCACCGGTAAGGGATTGGCATTTACAGGATATGGTTTTGACTGCGGGACGGTTTCTTTTGGGATGGATGTGTATGGTATTTGCTGCGGGAATGTGATAAGCTATAACTGTTTACAGGAGGATGAGGAATTGGAACTGTCGGAGCTGACGGCGTATGCCGGGGAAAAATTTCATATTCGGGAAGAGCATAAGTGGGCCGATTTTCCCGGCTTTTCGGTTCTGGCGAATCCGGGCACGGGGAAATGGGCCGCTCTTCTTATGCGTCAGTGGGATTCCGATACCGGAACGGAACTACAGAGATGTGACATAAAGTGCGGGCAGCTGCGCCCTTCTGAACGGTCAGCGCCTTATCTGTCGCCGCCTTTCCGCATGAAAGGGAAAAAGTGGGTGGGCGTCTGTCTGGAAGCAGTCGCGAACCCGGAGGACGTCTTCCGGCTCTTTGACCGTGCAGTCTACGCCGGAGAGGAGCAGGGATACACCATGGTTCTGGAGGAGACGCCCGTGGAGAAGACGGTTCTTGAGCCGGATCTTCCGCCGCCTTCCGGCCGCACACAATTCCACAGCAGTGTGCAGATTCCCGGGAGCATCCCGGACATTCCTGACAGGATCCGGGAAATGCTCCGGCTGTACCGGTATGAGGGCAACTCTCTGGAAAATAAATGCATAAATTTTTACCGTCAGGGCAAATTTATGGAAAACTATGAGGACAATGTGCCATGGACCGGAACGTACAGGCATTATTTTCCTGTCTACCACGATCTGAACATCCGGCAGCTGCGCGGCTACTTCACTTGGCGCACCGGCGTAAGAAAAGGAGTCTTTTCCCCTGTCGCCGCATCCCTTGCCTACATCTATCTGTACGAGCTTCTGAACGGGATCGGCGCGGATTCTCCGGAGGACAGTCTCAGGAAAATGCAGGAATTTGAGACCGGCTTTCTCGATTCCGGAATCGGAGACCCGGGAATGCGCAGAAATCTGCGCCGCTGGATGTTTGAATACGCGGTCATCCACGAGATTCCTCCGGAGCAGGCGCGCCGATATGCCGATCCCGCCGCCATGAAGAGAGATGACTCCCTGACGGTTCTGGCAGATCCGGAGGCGTTTTCCGATGAAGAAATTTTTTCCGCACTCTGCGTCTTTGCGGGAAAAAAACTGGAACAGACTATGGTCATCCGAAAGGACGCGGAAAAAGGAAAGCATCTGTTTGCGGAGGTATGGCGCCGCGCCTCCGAAGCCCGCTCCCAGAATAGCGACAGCTTTTTCACCGCATGCTTCGGAAAACAGAACATCTATCCGTGGCGCCCTCTCGCCAACGCAGTCTGCTGGAACAGGCACGTTCACCCGGATACAGATTACATCCTGGACGGCTGCAGAGCGTATCTCTGCCGCGGAGGCAGCTGGTGGGAAACACGATACGATTCCCTGTATTTTGACAGAAAACGCTTCCGGGGTCTCATGCACGAGGCGGACCGCAGGCTGCGGAAATATCTGAAAACAGGACATTATCTTCATGAAAATCCGGAGGAATCATGGGCGGCGGTTTATGTGGAGGCAGTCATAAACGCCGAACGGCAGGCGGAAATCGAAGCCGCCAGACCCAAAATCATCATAGATTTCTCCAGTCTGGAGCAGATCCGCCAGGATGCCCTTGCCACAAGGGACAGCCTTCTGACGGAGGAGGAAAAGGCAGAGGCAAAAATACCACAGGCAGAGAAACAAAGAGAGCACATACAAATATCAACACCAAAGGAACAAAGGGAGCACACACAGCCGCCAACGCGGAAGGAGCGGATGACGCCCGGAACCGCAGCGCAGGATCCGCCGTATGGAGAAATCCTGCGTGCCCTCCTCAGAGGCGAATCCCCGGAGACATACATAAAAGCCGGCCATCTGATCCCCTCTGTCGTCGCCGATTCGATCAATGAGGCTTTCTTTGACGAGATCGGGGACAGTATCCTGGAGTGTGACGGCGATACCATTACGATTGTGGAGGATTACAGAGAGGATATCCTGCAGCTACTTGGAGGTAAGAACGGATGAATACAGATAACAGAAAAGTACCAAAACGAATTGCGCAGACTGTGCTGAATTCTCTTAAGGGAGGCGTGGTTCCCAGAATCGGCCTGCCCTATATCACAGTGGGAAGAAAAAGTGAGATCGCGGCCCTGCTGCACGATGTGGAAATTATCTCGGAGGGAGGCGCGTCCTTTCGTTTTATCGTGGGGCGGTACGGCTCCGGCAAGAGTTTCCTGATCCAGACCATCCGCAATTACGTCATGGACAGAGGATTTCTTGTGGCCGACGCGGATCTCTCGCCGGAACGAAGGCTGCAGGGCACAAAAGGCCAGGGTCTGGCAACCTACCGTGAGCTGATCAGCAACCTCTCATCAAAGACAAAGCCGGAGGGCGGAGCCCTGACGCTGGTGCTGGACCGGTGGATCAGCAGCGTTCAGACGGCCGCGGTACAGGAGACCGGAATGGAGCCAGGCGATCCCGGCCTTACAAAGGCTGTGGACCGGAAAATCTACGAGGTCACTTCCGCAGTCAGCGAACTGGTGCACGGGTTCGAATTTGCAAGACTTCTTTCCCTGTACTACCATGCCTATGTGGACGGAAACGACGATATGAAAATGAAGATCGTGCGCTGGTTCCGCGGAGAATACACACTGAAGCGGGAGGCGAAGGAGGATCTTGGCGTTTCGCTGATCATCACGGATGACGACTGGTACGATTATCTGAAGATCTTCGCCGTGTTTTTCCGTCTGGCAGGCTACGCAGGTATGATGATTATGATCGACGAGCTGGTAAACCTCTATAAAATTCCCAACGCCGTCACCCGGCAGTACAATTACGAAAAGATCCTGACCATGTACAACGACGCCCTACAGGGGAAAGCCCGGTATCTCGGCATCCTTATGGGCGCCACGCCTCAGGCGATTGAGGACAGACGGCGCGGCGTTTACAGCTATGAAGCGCTCCGCTCCCGCCTTACGGAAGGAAAGTTCTCAAAACCGGGCGCCCGGGATCTGCTGGCGCCGGTGATCCGCCTGGAGCCTCTGACGGCGGAGGAAATGCTGGTACTCTGTGAGAAGCTTGCCGATATGCATGCCGGTCTCTACGGCTACGAACGAAAAATCGGCGCGGCCGAACTGGCCCGATTTATCCGGCTGGAATACGGACGGATCGGCGCGGATCAGAACCTCACGCCCAGGGAAGCGATCCGGGATTTTATCGAGCTGCTGGATCTGCTGTATCAGAATCCGGCCCTGCATATGGATGAGCTGCTGCAGTCGGACGACTTCACCTATGCCCGTTCCGAAGCCGTTTCCGACCAGACCGACAAAAATTATGCGGAGTTTACAATATGATGGATGTATTTCAAAGGTATGCGCCTTTTATTCAGGATTATATTTACCGTTCCGGCTGGCAGACGCTCAGGGGCGTGCAGAACGCCGCCGGGGAGGCCATATTCGGCACGGAGGATAATGTGCTCCTTACCGCCTCTACCGCGTCAGGGAAGACGGAAGCGGCCTTCTTTCCCATTCTGACCCTGCTGGACGAAAATCCTTCGGACAGCGTGGGCGTACTGTATATCGCTCCTCTGAAGGCGCTCATCAATGACCAGTTTGAACGACTGGACGATCTCTGCCGGGAAGCCGGGATTTCCGTGACCCGCTGGCACGGGGACGCACCCCGGACCCAGAAGCGAAAGCTTCTGAAAAAGCCCTCCGGCATTCTGCAGATCACACCCGAATCCCTGGAATCCCTGATGATCAACAAACATATGGAGATTCCTTCTCTGTTCGGCGATCTGCGTTTTCTTGTCATCGACGAGATTCACTCCCTGCTTCGCGGCGACCGGGGAATGCAGACCTTCTGCCTGATCGAACGGCTCTGCAAAATGGCGGAGTGCAGCCCGAGAAGGATCGGACTCTCCGCAACCATCGGAAATCCCGAAGCGGCGGGACGTTTTCTCTCCGCAGGCAGCGGACGCAGAACCATCATTCCCCGGTTTGACGGCGGAAAAGAGGTATGGCGGCTTTCCATGGAACACTTCTATCACACGCCGCCCCAGGCGGACGAAGGAAGAAATACCGTGCCCGAAACTCCCGTTCCGGAAGCTTCGACGGATACCGCCCCCGAAGCGGCGGACCCGGGAATCGGTTATATTTTTGAACATACACGGGGAAAAAAATGTCTGATTTTTACCAACTCCCGCGAGGAATGCGAGGCGGTCTGTCAGAGTCTGCGGCAGTACTGCGAAGCGAACCATGAGCCGGACCGTTTCCTGATTCACCACGGAAACCTCTCCGCCTCCTACCGGGAAAGCGCGGAGGAAGAAATGAAAGACGACGATTCTCTTCTGTCCGTCTGCGCCACAGCCACGCTGGAGCTCGGCATCGATATCGGGAAACTGGAGCGGGCGTTTCAGATCGACGCTCCTTTTACTGTCTCCGGTTTTCTGCAGCGCATGGGCAGAACCGGCAGAAGGGGAAATCCCTCGGAAATGTGGTTTGTCATGCAGGAGGATCACCCGGAGCCCCGGGCCATGCTGCCGGAAATGATTCCCTGGCGTCTGATCCAGGGCATCGCGCTGGTTCAGCTCTACATCGAAGAGCGTTTTGTCGAGCCTCCGAGGACGGACCGGCTTCCCTACAGTCTGCTTTACCATCAGACCATGAGCACGCTGGCGTCCTGCGGAGAAATGACTCCCGGCGAGCTGGCGTCCCGGATTCTTCCTCTTTCCTGTTTTCACCGGATCACACAGGAGGATTACCGGATCCTTCTGCGGCATCTGCTGGAGACGGATCACATCAGCCGGACGGAAAACGGAGGCCTGATCGTGGGTCTGACCGGAGAACGGATCGTAAACAATTACAAATTTTATGCGGTATTCCAGGAAAACGTCGAATATTCCGTCCACTCCGGACCGGAAGAGCTTGGAACCATCGTAAAGCCGCCTCCCGTGGGTGACAAAATTGCCATCGCCGGCAGAGTGTGGATTGTCGAAGAGGTGGATCATAAGAAGAGAGAGGTATGGTGCAGTCTGGTAAAAGGAAATATCCCGGCCTACTTCGGCGATGTGGCAGGCGACATTCATACCCGCATTCTGGAACGGATGTACGGCGTCCTGAAGGAACAGAAAACCTATCCGTATCTGATGCGGCATGCGGCGTGCAGACTGGAGGACGCCCGGGACTGTTTTCTGAAATCCGGAATGAAGGAGCACCCTCTGATTCATCTGGGAGGAAACATGTGGGCGCTGCTCCCCTGGCTGGGAAGCTACGCCTTTCTGGCGCTGGAACGGTTTCTGAAAATCCGCTGCGGAAAACGTCTGGGACTGAAAGGTCTGAATCCATCACGTCCCTATTATCTCCAGTTTACGATGAAAGCCGGAGAGGAAGCCTTTTACCGGATCACCGCCGAAGAAGCGGCGGCGGATTTTGACCCGCTGGAACTGGTATATCCCGGTGAAGTTCCGGTTTTTGAAAAATATGACGAGTACGTCCCGGAGGAGCTGATCCGAAAAGAATTCGCCCTGGGCGTGCTGGATATCGAAGGCATGAAACAGAGAGTCCTCAGCTGGTCGGCAGTACCCGGCACAGATTCGGACGGCAGCTTCGGCGCGGCCGGGCGGTAAGCTGTCCGGAAAGTGAAGCAGGGACCAGACGGAGCAGTTTCCTGCTTCGCCTGGTCCCTGAGAAATCCCGCTGCTGCTTTCGTATGCCGCGGGATTTATTTTTTCATCAGATCAGCGCCGCTTTTCCACGCCTGTCCGACCTTTTCTCCGATGGCATAATAACCGTTCTGCATCTGGTCGAAGGCAAACGCATGAATTTTTCCGGCGTCAATCTTTCCGGCCTCATCCAGAATCTTTTCGTCAGCAATAACATTGACGATTTTTCCCAGGACGCGCAGGCCGTAAGGCTGAGACTGCATCTCCACAACCTCGCACTCCAGAGTAAGCGGATATTCTGTAATCACAGGTGCGTCCACCTGCTCGCTTTTCACGGCGTGGAGTCCTGTGCGCTCGAATTTGTCCGCCATCTTGTTTGAGGTGGCGATTCCAAGGAAATCAGACTCGCGAAGCGTGTCCGTTCCCGGCACCGCAAGGGTAAACGCTTTCCGGGTTTCCAGGTTAGCCACGGTTTTATGCTCCGCCTCCAGATTCAGCGCAACCATATCCTCCGCGCAGATACCTCCCCAGGCCATCATCATGACGTCCACCGTATCGTCCTCGTTATAGGTACCGATCATATACGTCGGCATGGGAAACAGATACGGCTTTACTCCAAAATTCTTTGACATTTCTTTTCTCTCCTTTCGATTCTGCAGAATGGAATACTTCCGCGTATCCGCCTGTCTGAAATTTTCTGACCTTACGCAACCGTTCAGCCAGCGGAACGGTTACGACCTTACAATTTAATTTTAGCAGACGCTGCGGCAAAAACAAGTACGCACATAAAAGTGCGGTACTAACATCGACACAACCTACTTACCTTCAGGAAAGTATCCCTGTAACCGTTCCGCCTGCTGAACAGTTACGGCATCCGGCCATGGAAAATCACTGCGCGGCGGGGCGGATGCCCGCAGGCGGTTGTTTTCGTAGGTGGATTAAATTATAATAGAGGCAGATTGCAGAGAGGATGCGGCTGTGCCGCATAATTTAATTTATTCCTGCGCGGCAGGAAGGAGGAAATTTATATGGAATTGATGAACCTTTTGCTGAAACGAAGAAGTGTGCGGAACTATACGGGAGATCCGGTTCCGCGGGAGAAACTGGAGGCAATTCTGGAGGCCGGGCTTTCTTCGGCTTCCGGGCGGAACAGGAAGCCCTGGGAGCTTGTTGTCGTGTCGGACCGGGATATACTGGAAAAGCTTTCTCACTGCCGTACCGGCGCGGCGCGGATGCTGGAGAAGGCCGGCTGTGCGATTCTGGTATTTGCGGATCCGGAAAAAACGGACGTCTGGACGGAAGACTGCTCCATCGTTATGAGCAATATGCATCTGATGGCTGCCAGTCTGGGACTGGGAAGCTGCTGGATTCAGGGACAGCTTCGTTTTGCAGAAAACGGGGAATCGACAGAGGGCTTCTGCCGGAGACTTCTGGGTGTTCCTGAGGAATATGCGCTGGAGGCAATTCTTTCTGTGGGAATTCCGGCGGCGGTTCCGGAACCACACAAACCGGAGGAACTGGAAAAAGACAAAGTGCATTGGGAGAGCTGGAAGTCAAAAACCCCGCAGCAAGCTACGGGGCATCAAACTTGTAGCGCAGCAGAGCTGCGGGGTATTTGACCCTCGCGGCAGGTCTGCACTTCGTTTCGGTCGGTGCTAACCGTGTGCCACCGGCTGAACCGTTGACAAAATCCCCCTGCAGCATGGCATCCTGTCACGCTGCAGGGGGATCTGTCATCTGTCAAAGTTTCCAACGCCGATAGCGGTTAAACGTGGCCAGCACTTCCTGTTTTCTCGGCATTGCCAGGTTCACCGGAAGGTAGTTTCCTTCCGCCAGACCGGCCAGCCCTTCTTTTTCCACCAACGCAAAGACTTTATCCACCGCCTGCTGCATGGTGGTTTTTCCATTGACCACATTTTTCTGGACCCAGGTAAGCATCCAGCCGATGGCCAGCGTCTGCTCCGAATTGGCAATCTGTTCCAGGCCCCGAAGAATCAGGTTCTCCCGGTTCAGCTGAATCTGGTCTTTTCCCATCACTTTCATTTTTATACGGTCTTCCCGGACAAAATCCGCATCTCTTCCCGGACACCGGTCAAAGGACGGCTTCCCGGGCTGTTCCTTCGGAATCGAGACGGCGGGAAAGCTTTCCGCCTCTTTTTTCGCGAATTCGGTGATGTCTTTGGGACGATACTGTTCCATCTGCAGAATACAGTCGGCGATATGGAAATAGGCGCCCGAACTTCCGGCTACCAGAATCGTCGAGATTCCACAGGCCTCAGACAGATACCGGGCTCTCTCGATAAACGGAGTGATCGGCTCCTGATTCCGGTGAACGACCCTCTGCATCAGCTCATCACGCACCATAAAGTTTGTCGCGCTGGTATCCTCATCGATCAGCAGAAGTCTGGTTCCGCTCTCCATCGCTTCCACCACATTGGCTGCCTGGGAGGTACTCCCGCTGGCGTCTTCAGTGTAAAAGGCTTTCGTGTCCTTTCCGCTGGGCAGATCGTTGACAAACATGGAAATATCCGTCTTCTTGATGCTCCGCCCGTCCTCCGCCCGGATTTTCACGGCGGTGCTGTCCGTGATCACATATTCTCTTCCGTCTCCGGCGATATGGTTGTAGACTCCTGCTTCCAGCGCTTTCAGCAGCGTGGATTTCCCATGATAGCCGCCTCCCGCAATCAACGTGATTCCCCGGCGGATTCCCATTCCTTTCACCGTTCCCCTGTGAGGAAGCTCCATCGTCACTTCCATTGTCTCCGGTGAGACAAAGGGCACGCCGGAACGCATCGGCCGCTGAGAGACTCCGGATTCTCTGGGGAGCACCGAACCATTGGCCACAAAAGCGCAAAGACCGAGCTCAGGAAGCTGGGCGCGGACAGAGGCCTGATCGTCCGCCAGATCCACCGCTTTACGCACCGCATCTTTGGAGATCCGGCTCCAGAACAGTGTGCTCTCCACACATTCCGGAAGAAACTCAAAGAGAATCCGGATCAGCTCACCGGAGCAGATGGTCCTCCCTCTGGCCGGGAAGCCGATCTCCATGCGGATTCTCACACTTCCGCTCTCCGGCTCAATCTGGCAGGCCGTCCGCTCCAGAATCTCCTGCCCCGGACGGCTCACCGCCATCAGCCCGCTCTTTCCTGAGCCTTTCGCCTTGTGATGAAACACCTCAATCTTTCTGCCGAACAGCCGCAGCAGATGGTCTTCCAGCGCGATTCTCCGGTGTTTTTCCCGGTAAAGCTCCTCCGGAAATCCTGCCTGCGATCCGTCCACCAGAACGCTTACCCGCGACGGGGTTGCAAACGGATCGCCCTGCACATGCTCAATAAAAAGGGTATAGCTGCCGAACCGGTAACCGCCCCGGGTATCTTTGTAGGCCGGATAGCTTTTCCTGTCTATCGCTTCAAGAATTCTTCTCAAATCTTCTGCTCGTTTCATGCCTGAATCTCCCTGTCCATCAATTTGTATTATTACCAGCTCATCTGGCTGAACAATTATCATTCCGTTGCAATTCAGTCAGGTCTGTGCATCTTGCTGCACAGACCGTACGAACGCTACGCCTGTGAGCAGAAATAACGCTCCGCCAGCTTTTTAAACGCCGGGAGCGCCCGCTCGATCTGTTCCGTCGTTACGCAGTAAGCAATTCTCACATATCCCGGGCATCCGAAATCATCGGCCGGGACGAGAAGCAGCTCCTGCTCCTTCGCCTTCTCACAGAATGCTTCCGCATCCGGCTCCAGCGCCCGGACAAACAGATAGAAAGCTCCGTCCGGATGCACACAGGTATACCCATAGCTTTCCAGCGCCTCATACAGAAGATCCCGGTTCTTCCGGTAAACGGAAAGATCCGACACCATTCCCTGGCAGCGGGCAATCACATGCTGCGCCATCGCCGGCGCACACACATAGCCCAGCGCACGTCCTGCTCCGCAGACCGCCGCATACAGATCCTCCGCGTCTGCCGCCTCGTCCGGCACCAGAATATAACCGATCCGCTCTCCGGGCATGGACAGAGATTTGCTGTAAGAATAACATACCACAGTATCCCGGTAATATTTTGTCAGATACGGCACAAAAACATCCCCGTATACCAGTTCCCGGTACGGTTCGTCGGCGATCAGATAGATTGTGTGGCCGTACTCCTTCTCCTTGCTCTCCAGAAACGCCGCCAGCCTTACAATGCTTTCCTCGGTGAAGACAACACCGGACGGATTGTTCGGAGAATTTACGAAGATTCCCTTCGTTCGCTCACTGACCGCCGCTTCCAGCCGGTCAAAATCAATCTGGAACGTTGCGCCGTCTGTGGCAACGGGAACAAAACGTCCGCCGGCCGCCTCCACGAACACCTTATACTCTGGAAAATATGGGGTAAAGATGATGTATTCGTCTCCTGGAACTGTCATCGCTTCCAGCGTAATGCGCAGGGAAGCCGCGGCTCCACAGGTCATATAAAGGTTGTCAGGACGGAAGCTGGTCTGAAATCTGCGGTTCAGATCATCGGCAATCGCCTTGCGGACCTCAAAATCTCCCTGCGCAGAGGTATAGCCGAACAGATAAACGTCGTCCCTGGTATCCAGCAGTTCTTTCATGACCTGATGTACTTTCTCCGGCGCCGGGACATTTGGATTTCCCAGGCTGAAATCAAAAACATTTTCCGCTCCGATTTCCGCCGCACGCTTTTTGCTGTACTCAAAAATCTCCCGGATCACTGACCGGTTCTTTCCCAATTCTGTCATTTTTTCTGAAATCATCTTTCCCACTCCTTTTTATGTTTCTTTTACTTTATCTTTAAGTTGCCCGACAAATGGCATGAGACACGGATTGCTCCGCACTCCGTGCTCCCGCAACCCTGAAAACACCTCAGATCCGCTCATTTTTCTTCGAAAAACGTCTGCTTTTCGGTGTTTTGCGCTCCCCAAAGTCATAAAATTTCATGCAGGCATGAAATTTATGAACTTTTGTCGCCTGTCTCATTTTATCAAACGCCGGCAGAAAAGTAAATGTCAGCGGTTCCCTCTCTCCCGTCCGGATATGGCGCCAGCAGACGACCGCGGAGATCCCCAGACAGCCCAGCCGCCACGCCGGAAACATGGCCGTCCGCAGGCAGCCGACAGCAAAACACAGGAACGTCAGCACGGAACGGTACAGATTCGGCCGAACCACCAGCACCAGGGAGAACAGGAGATACAGGGCCGCCAGCAGAAGCGCCGGTTTCAGAAACGGGTACATCCCCAGCAGAACGCCAAAGGATACGGCGATCGCTTTTCCGCCCTCTTTCACATGCAGCAGCGGCCAGGCGTGTCCGATCACCGGAGCCAGCAGAATCAGGGAAAATGCCGGATCCTCCGGCTGCAGATGGTTCAGCGCCAGGTGCACCGGAAGAAAGCCCTTGCCCAGTTCCAGCAGAAGCACGACTGTGCCCACCAGCGGACCCGCCGCCACAAATGCATTGAACGTTCCCGGATTCCGGTCCTCTCCCGCCCGGGTGACGTCCACATGGCAGAGCATCTGCGGCACGATTCTGGCAAACAGAATGCTCCCGCTGAGATACCCCAGAAGCACATAGAAAATTTCACGCATCCTCTCACCCTCCTGTTTCTCACCGCCGCGATGCCGCAGCTTTTTCCTCTTCTTCGCAGCCCTTCCGCCGGCGGAACGGCTGCTCCCTCAGCAGTTACGTTCCAGCAGCCGGACAATCTCTTCCGCAGCCTGCGGATGCATATTTTCCTTCTGTGCCTGACGCATCCGCTCCCTGGCGCCGTCCTGCTGCATCAGCCGCCGTCCCTCCTCGATCTGGCGCGCTCTCGTTCCTGCAGCCACCGACATTCCCCGGAAGCAGAAAAACTCCAGATTTTTCTCCTCACATCCCGGAATCGGCGTCGTGTGGATGATCGGTATTCCGGTCACCGCGGCTTCCGTGCTGCTGAGGCCGCCGGGCTTTGTAAAAATCACGTCGCTAGCCGCCATGTATTCTGCCACATGGCGGGTATAACCCACCACACGGACGTTCGGATTCCCGTGAAACTGGAAACGCAGCGTGCGCTCACGGCGTTTATTGTTTCCGCAGATAATCACAATCTGCTCCCCGTTTTTATTTCCCTGCTCCAGTTCTCTGGCAAAAAGATGAATCTTGCCGAACCCCATACTGCCGCTCATCACCAGAAAGATCTTCCTGTCCTTCGGCAGCTGCAGATGATCCCGCACGCCGTCTCTGCTCATGGGACGGACAAACTGCCGCCGCACCGGAATTCCCAGCGGCAGAAGTTTTTCCCTGGGAATCCCGTAGGACGCAAACTCTTCCACCAGATCTTCGTGTGGAATCACATAGTAATCACAGTCTGTCTCCTCCCAGAAGGGAATGCAGGTATAGTCGGTGGCAATTGCCACAGTTTTCTGGGGCAGCCAGCCTTTTTTCTTCATATAGGTAAAGGTTTCCGCCGGATAGAGATGCGGCGTCACCAGCACATCAAAATGTTCCTTTTCCAGATAACGTTTCAGGGGTTTTGCCAGACGCGCGTTGGCATGGTAAACCGGAGACTTGAATCTGATTTTCCGGACCAGTTCTCCGGCGCGGTAAATCATCCCGAAGGCCCACGGCATCAGGGTAACCGTTTTCACATATCCGCCTCCCACCAGCGCAGAGGTATGTTTTCCCCCAAAACTCATCATATCCAGCATGACGGCTTCATGCCCCTGAAGCTCCAGCTGCTCCTTGATCGCCAGACCGGCGGCGTTATGTCCTTCTCCTGTGTTACAGGACAGTATCAGTACTCTCATTTGTCTGTTTCCTTTTCTTTCTTAACATTCCTTTATTATATCAGACTGCGCAGATGCGTCAAGGTGGAGAACCTGCGGGCATCCGGAATTGTGCTTTGGCGCGGAATCGTTTATAATAGGGGAGGCAGTTTGGAATCGCAAGATATGTTTACTCTGTTTGGTCTGAGGTGATAGATTTGAAAAAAAGATTTTATCTGATTGACGGAATTCGCGGACTGGCGATTGTGAATATGGTGTTGTTCCATTTTCTTTACGATGTGTTTATTCTGTACGGACGCCAGCCGGACTGGTATGCACGAACGGGAACGTTTTTCTGGCAGCAGGCGATCTGCTGGACCTTTCTTCTGATTTCCGGTATGGTCTGGCCGCTGGGACGGAAGGGGAACCTGAAACGGGGTCTTCTCCTGAATTTCTGGGGACTGGTGATCTCGGCGGTTACCTGTGTCGCGGAACCCCAGGCAGCTGTCTGGTTCGGCATCCTGAATTTTATCGGCTGTGCAGTGCTTCTGATGCTGCTTCTGGATCGGGTCTTCTGCAGGATTCCGCCGGCAGTTGGCATCCTCGGGAGCATGCTTTTATTTTTTCTGTTCCGGGACGTACAGCAGGGAGTGCTCGGTCTGGCCGCGCATCCGCTGGCGGTTCTTCCGGACTGGCTGTATCAGTCAAAGCTTCTGACTCCCCTTGGATTTCCGTTTCCGGGCTTCCGGTCCAGCGATTACTTTCCGCTGCTGCCATGGTTTTTTCTGTTTTCGGCCGGCTACTTTTTCTGCCCGATTCTGCAGAAAAGCCAGAAACTTCAGGAGCTGTTTTCTGTCCGGATTCCCGTGCTCTCAAAACTGGGAACCTGGAGCATCTGGATTTACCTGATCCATCAGCCGGTAGCAATGGGAATCTGTATGCTGCTGTTTGGCTGACAAAAACCCCGAACCTCCGGGGCACGCGAATTGTGCCGGGAGATTTCGGGGTTTTTTCGTAACCGTTCAGCCAGCGGAACACGGTATCCGCCCGTTGAAAATTTACTCATTTCTGCTGCGTCTCATCCGGATGGACCTGCTGTGCCATCTCTCTCTTTCTCCGTGTCACCAGACCGCCGATGCGTCCTGTCTCTTTCGCGGTGAGGGTTCTCCAGCCGTCCTCCAGCACACGGTCCAGAAGTCCCAGTTCACCTGCAATTTCATATTTCAGTACTTCGTCCGGTGTAAGAATGGTCAGATCTATTTTCTTTTTTCCAGCCAAGAAACAGCCACACTCCTTTCCTCTGACAGTTTCCGTAAACCGCCTTTTTTTCGTAACCGTTCAGCTGGCTGAACGGTTACGCTCTTCCTGCAGCGCCTTTTCTGTTTCTATTTCAGAGTGTGACCTGTTTTTTCCTTTTTATTCAGTCTGCGGCTGTCCCGTTTCCCATACAGCGGAACGGATTTCAACTTTCAAATGTAACAGCTCCTCCCGCTGAACTCTAACCTTCAAACTCTATTTTCGCCGCTCCGTCATTGACGGAAAGCTCCAGTCTTCTCTCTCCCTGGTCCTTTTCCAGAGAATTCCAGCTGCGCTGATCCCCAATCTCCAGAATTCCGTCTCCGACCGACGCCTGCCAGCCATATTCCTCCTGTGTTCCGGCCAGCGTTCCGCGCACCAGTCCGTCATGACATTCTATGGAAATCTCCGGGCTGTCCAGGCGGTCGCCGCTGATGACGCCATCCTTCACAGAGATCGTCAGCGCTTTTGAAGCCTTCAGTTTCCCTGCCGCCAGGTAACCGTCATTCATCTCAAACGCAGCGGTTCCCACAGTAATGGTTCCGTTATTTTTCCACAGACCGTCCGGGAGCGTCACGCTCAGCATCTCTGCCTCCAGATTTCCGGTCTCAAAATACCCGCTGTTCCCCGTGGAATATCTGACTGTGTTTTCTGTGCGGAGTTCTGCGAAACTCAGAAATCCCACAGCCAGAAGCAAAACAAACCCGACGCCGATCACTCCAAGGGCGATCCACAGAGGCGCACGGCTCTTCCGCGGAGGAGGAACCGGTCTTTCATACACTCTCCGCCCGGCGGAATCCTGACTTCCTCCCGAATGAATCATCTCGGAAACCCTCTCCGGACTCCCAAGCTCCCGGATCACCTCCGCTTCCCGTTCCGGTCCTGCCGCTTCAAAATACTGCTCATAATAGTCCAGCGCGTCCTCCCGTTCCTCCCTGGGCAGATCCATGAGCAGTGTCTCCAGATGGTATAAAAATTCCTGTTTACTCATATCCCTTCCTCCTCGCAAAACAGTCTGTTGATTTTTTCTGTGTAATTCTTCCACTCAATCCGGTACAGACGAAGCTGTGCCTGCCCCTGTTCCGTAATTTTGTAATATCGCCGGTTCCGTCCGCCGAATTCCCGGTCATATGTGCTCAGGCATCCGTCCTTCTGCAGACGCCGCAGCACCGGATACATGGTGGATTCGGAAATGTCCAGCACTTTGCGGACATCCTGCGTAATTTTATAGCCATAGGTTCCATCCTCTTCCTTTCCCACGACAGCAAGCACCACTGCATCCAGAAGGGCGGCTCCTGTATTGAATACCATGCGATTCCTCCTTTCGTCTGCCGAGGCAGATCAGAACATCATTTTCTCGGTCTGTAACCGTCCGTCCAGTGGAACAGTTCCGGTATCTGCGAAATTAACGTTATTCTGTATAATATCATATATCATATAATATTATATATATC
>ERZ1090868.966-NODE-967-length-15539-cov-5.410101_pt1 | contig 15539 bp, 14 predicted proteins | sample MGYA00478475_ERZ1090868 | MGnify/ENA primary metagenome ERZ1090868 (study PRJEB33644, sample SAMEA5815747) | chicken gut metagenome | biome: Chicken; feature: Gastrointestinal Tract; material: Caecum | place: Ireland | collected 2019-01-01 | study: A study of the...
AGGGAAAGCCGGACTGGCTGTCCGGCTTTCCTGTCCAAATTTATTGTAATAGGAGGGAATATGGAGAGCACATTTTCTCCATACTACCGTCATGCGAAACCTGTTATCTTTTATTTTCGGCTTGTTTTCCGGCCTGCTGTACGGGCTGGTCCGCGCCGTACTGCTGCTCGACCGGCTGATCTGCCTGCTGTATGATCTGCCGCTGTGGCCGGCCATCGGACGCGCGGTGCGCTTCGCCGGACGACAACGCGCGGTCTGTGCGCTTGCTGTGTTCGTGCCGCTGTTCTTTGTCCCCGGCACACTGCTCACGCAGAACGGCACCATGATCTATGTCAACGATCACCCGCTCGGACTGGTGGAAAACGCGGACACGCTGTCCGCAGCGGTCGCGGAAATCGAGCAAAGCGCCTCCTCTCTGACGGATGAGGCGTATACTCTGCCGGTCTCGATCGACACCTGCGCCCTGCGCGCACCGGCATCCCAATTTCTGACCGAAGAAGAGCTGAAAAGCGACCTGATTCAGGCCAGCGGAGAACTCGACACGTTGGCAGTCATCTCGGTTGACGGAGAGCGCGCCGGTGTGTGCCGCTCCGCCGAGGATGCTCAAGCGCTGCTTGACCGGGTGAAAGCCCAATACACCACCGCAGCGGACGAGAACACAGATTTTCTGCAGGCGGTGCGGGTGGACGAAGTCGTGGCGCAAACCGCACTGGTTTCCGACCTGTCCACACTGTATGAGCAGTTATCCCCACGGCTGGATGTCACCTCCACTCGCGCGGTGACCTACACCGAGTCCATCCCCTATGAAACCATCACCCGAGAAAACGATGAACTCGATCAAACCTATTGTGCCACCATTCAGGAAGGAAGCGAAGGCGAAGCGGTGGTCACAGCCGAAATCCAGACTGTGGACGGCCAGGAGCACGGACGCACGATTCTGGAGCGCACGGTACTCAGCAACGCAACCGACGAGATCATTGAGGTCGGTACGCGCAACATCGGCATCGGCACGGGCGAATTCATGGTGCCCATCAGCAACTACACCTTTACCTCGGGCTTCAAATGGCGCTGGGGCAAGCTGCACAGCGGCGTCGATCTGGCGGCTGCCGAAGGCACACCGGTCTATGCTGCGGACAACGGCAAGGTGATTGTAGCGGAGGATTCGGGCAACGGCTACGGCAACTATATCATCCTCGACCATCAGAACGGATACAAAACCCTGTATGGTCACAACTCCCAGCTGCTGGTTTCGGTCGGTGATATCGTTGCCAAGGGCGACAAAATCGCGCTTTCCGGCAACACCGGCAACTCCACCGGCCCGCATCTGCATTTTGAAGTGCATGTTGGCGATGAGAAGGTCGATCCTCAGCAGTATATCACCCTCGCCTAAAATACAAAAAACGAGCCGAAAACCGGCTCGTTTTTTTATTTCTCGCTTACAAAAATCTCATGTGCGGATGCGTGCGCCCATTTCCGCGCTGGCATGGCTGAGCACCGGCAACAACACCGCACAAACGATCACACCGGCAAGCCCCTGCACCGCATTGAACGGCACTCCGGCCAGCACCGCCGTCGCCGCAGCGCCAGCCGCACTGCCCGCCAGCAGCTCCATACCGACTTCATACACAAAATATCCTGCTACCATCACGATCTCCGCCGGAATCCCGCAAAGCGCCACGCGCACCGGCGTAGACATGCGCTCCCGTTTAATCATATGATGATACAGCCAGCCGCCGACCAGTGCGGTCAGCGCCTTAATTGCAAACGTTCCCGGCACCCATGCCATATAGCCGCCGAACAGATCCGCCAGCATAGAACCAATGCCTGCCGCCACCGCGCCCAAGCCCGGCCCAAGCAGGATGCCGCAGATCAGCACCATGCCGTCGCCCAAATGGATATAGCCCAGCGTCGGTGTAGGGATACGGATTACCATGGTTGCAACCGTGGTCAGCGCTGCCAGCAGTGCCGCTGTGATGATGGTTTTTGTTTTATGGGTTGCCATATTGAAACGCCTTCTTTCATTTTGTCGCTTTGCATGCTCCTATTATAGCTGGTCAGTGGCATTTAAGAAAGCGCCAGTTTTTGCATTTTATCCAATGCCAGATCAGCACGCCGCAAAAAACAGCCGCCCTTTGGGGCGGCTGCTTTTTGCACAGATTCAGTGTATGTTAGCGCTTGTTGGAACGCTTCCAGATATGCATTTTCTCCGCGTCTGCGATCAACTGCTCACGGAAGTCCGGATGCGCCACCGAAATCAGGTCCTCGGCGCGCTGCCACATGGACTTGCCCTTGAGGTTGACCATACCGTACTCGGTTACGATATAATGCGTGGTCGTGCGCGGATCGGTCACGGTCGAGCCGTTTGCCAGTGTCGGACGGATACGGGATGCGACCGTGCCATCCTTCTGCTTGAAGGTCGAGGACAGGCAGATGAAGCTCTTGCCGCCCTTGGACAGGTAAGCGCCCATGACGAAGTCGAGCTGGCCGCCCGTGCCGGAAATCTGCTTGGTGCCGGCGGACTCGGCGTTAACCTGACCGTACAGGTCGATATCAACTGCGTTGTTGATCGAAATAAAGTTGTCAATGCCCGCAATCACATGCACATCATTGGTGTAATCGACCGGCATGGAAGCGCACTCCGGGTTGTTGTCCAGATAGTCGTACAGCTTCTTGGTGCCTGCCGCGAACGCATACGCCTGACGGCCACGGTCGATGTTCTTATTGCGGCCCGTGATCTTGCCAGCCTTGGCAATGTCAACAAAGGCATCCACGTACATTTCGGTGTGTACGCCCAGATCCTTCAGGTCGGATTCTGCGATCATCGCGCCGATGGTATTCGGCATGCCGCCGATACCCAGCTGCAGGCAGGCGCCGTTCGGAATCTCCGGCACGATCAGCTCGGCAACCTTGCGATCCACTTCTGTTGCCGCAGCGGAACCCATTTCCGGCATGGGTGCGTTGTTGCCTTCGACGATCATATCCACCTCGGAGACATGGATGCAGTCCTCCATACCGCCCAGGCAACGCGGCATGTTCTCATTTACTTCTACAATGATCTTATCTGCTACATCGCAGACCGCGCGCAAATGCGATGCCTGCGGACCAAAGCTGAAAAAGCCGTGGCTGTCCATCGGCGCCACCTGCAGCATGGCGACATCCAAATGACCGATGCTCTCACGGTAGTAGCGCGGCAGCTCGGAATAGCGGATCGGGCCATAGAAGCCCGCACCGGTAGCGATGAACTTACGCTCTATGCCCGACATGTGCCACGAATTCCACGTCATATGTGCTGCGGGGTCTTCAATCTTATAAATCTCCGGCACGCGCATCAATACGCCGCCACGGAAATTGACGTCGGTCAGCTCCGGCAGACGCTTGGCCATCGCCTGATCGAGCACGTCCGGTGTGCCAACACACCAGCCATAATCCACCCAGTCGCCCGACTTGACGACCTTAACAGCTTCCTCTGCCGTTGTCAATTTACTCTGATAAAGTGCTGTGTAATCCATTTTGCCACAACCTCCATATTGTCTATTCTTTAACAATCTTAGTTTATTATACTATATCCACTATTAGAGGTCAAGCAGAGGTTTGTATTACGCCAAAACATTCTCAGAACAATCCCAAAACTTTTCCTTGATTTTCTGAAATAAAGTGGTACAATGATAAATGACTTTCACAGCACAGTACGATAAAGCGAATTTAGGAGGGTCCCCCAATGAAAACCAAAAAGCTGCTGGCACTTCTGCTTGCCGGCGTGATGAGTGCTTCTCTGCTGACCGGCTGCGGCGGCGGAAACAACGAGAATGCCGCTACGGACAACGGCGATGCTTCCAGCACTGAAACCACCAGCGATCTGGCTTATGTGCAGGATAAAGGCTCGATGGTGATCGGCTATACCGTGTACGAGCCGATGAACTACACCGATGAAAACGGCGAATTTACCGGCTTTGATACCGAATTTGCCAAGGCCGTCTGCGAAAAGCTGGGCGTTGAACCCGAGTTCGTGGAAATCAACTGGGATACCAAGGTAGTGGAGCTGGATGCCAAGAGCATCGACTGCATCTGGAACGGCATGACTATCACGGATGACCTGAAGGAAAACATTGCTGTTTCCGATCCGTATGTCAAGAACATGCAGGTTGTTGTCATCAAGGACTCCAACAAGGACACCTTTAAGGATACCGCTTCCCTATCCGGCGCTAACCTCGTCGCAGAAGCCGGTTCTGCCGGCCAGGCGGCAATCGAGGCGGACGAAAATCTGTCGCAGGCCAATCTGACCACGGTCACCAAGCAGACCGACGCGCTGCTGGAGATCGAGTCCGGCGCCTCTGACGCTGCGGTGCTGGACTGGACGCTCGCCAAGAGCATGATCGGTGAGGGCACCGACTTTACCGACCTGATGATGATCGATGGCGTCGAGCTGTCGGTTGAGGAATACGGCATCGGCTTCCGCAAGGACAGCGACCTTTGCACGGAAGTCAACAAGATCATGGCAGAGCTGGTTGAGGACGGTACGCTTCCTGCACTGGCTGAGAAATACGGCCTGAGCTTGGCGGAATAAGGAATTGTAACATAAGAAAATCAAGGCTGACGGGACAGCATTTTCATGCTGCCCCGCCTACCTTTGTTTGGGGAAAGGGTATTTTTACATGTCTGCGTCTGTCATTTTTACCAGCCTGACAAAAACCTTTGGCATCAACTGTCAGATTTTTTTCGTCACGCTGCTGTTTGCGCTGCCGCTGGGACTTATCATCTCCTTTGGCTCAATGAGCAAATTTAAGCCGCTCGCCTATCTGGTCAAGTTATTTGTCTGGATCATCCGCGGCACGCCACTTATGCTTCAGATTATCATTATATTCTACGGTCCCGGCCTGCTGTGGGACGGCACGCTGCTGCCCCGCATCACTGCCACCTGCGTGGCTTTCATCATCAACTATGCCTGCTACTTCTCTGAAATCTATCGCGGCGGCATCCAGTCCATCCCGCGCGGCCAGTATGAAGCCGGACAAGTGCTCGGCATGACCAAAAGCCAGATTTTCTTTAAAGTGACGCTTTTGCAGGTCATCAAGCGTGTTATTCCGCCCATGGGCAATGAATTCATGACGCTCATCAAGGATACTGCGCTGGCCAATGTTATCGCAACGAAGGAAATCATCATGATGAGCAAGGAATACGCCACCAAGGGTCTGATCTGGCCGCTGTTCTCCACTGCTCTGTTCTTCCTGCTGTTCTGCGGTATCCTGACACTGCTGTTCGGCTGGCTGGAAAAGAAAATGGATTATTTCCGCGTGTAAGGAGGTGCCGAAATGCCTATTCTGGAAGTACAAAACATCAACAAGAGCTTCGGCGCCACCAAGGTGCTGGACAACATCAGCTTTTCGCTGGAACGCGGCAAGGCGCTGGCCATCATTGGCTCAAGCGGTTCGGGCAAGACCACCCTGCTGCGCTGCCTGAACTTTCTGGAGACCCCGAACGCCGGTCGTATCATCGTCAATGGCGAGACCCTGTTCGACGCTGCGGATCACTCCTCCAAAAGCGACGAGGAAATCCGCAAGCGTCGTCTGCACTTCGGCATGGTGTTCCAGTCGTTCAACCTGTTCCCGCAGTACACCGCGTTGGAAAACGTGATGCTGGCAAGTCTGCTGCTCGCCAAGGCTCGGCCAGATTACAAGCAGAACAAGCGCGCCATCCATGAGGAGATCGAGCATCACGCCATCGAGCTTCTCAGCCAGATGAGTCTGGAAGGCCGCATGAGCCACTACCCACATCAGCTTTCCGGCGGCCAGCAGCAGCGCGTGGCAATCGCACGCGCGCTCGCGCTGCATCCCGACATTCTGTGCTTCGACGAGCCGACCTCCGCGCTCGACCCCGAGCTGACCGGCGAGGTGCTCAAGGTCATCCGCTCGCTGGCCGACCAGCATACCACGATGATTATTGTCACGCACGAAATGGCTTTTGCACGGGATGTTGCCGACCATATTCTATTTATGGACGGCGGTGTGATTGTCGAGGAAGGTTCTCCGACCGAGCTGTTTGAAAATACCCAAAATGAACGAACCAAGGCATTTTTGAGCCGTTTTTCACAAAACAACTAAAGGGCAGCAGTTCTTTCCAGGACTTTTCAGCACTTTCCACCAACTCCCCATTTACAAACCTCTTTAAATACGCTAAAATAATCCCGTATTCAAAAATGCGGGATTTTTTATTGTCTTTTTGTACAGGAACACTTGGTTATTTTTTGATGATTTTTTTGTTTGTTTGTGTTGAAGTTGTGGAATGGATTTGCTACAATAAAAGCACAGGACAAATCTGTCCTGCCAAAGATGTAAAAAGCCCGCACGGCCTTTTATAAATTTTTAGAATGGAGATGTATCAATTATGGCTATGGATGCTTTCAGCGCCTCCCTGATGCAGGACAAGAGAGAGATCATCATCGCCCCGACCATTTACAAGTTTGCAAACTTCGGTGAATTCGCCGCCGAGTTCAAGCTTGGCGAGCGCGACGTTGTCCTGACCAACGAATTCATCTACAAGCCCTTCATGGAAGAGCTTGGCCTGAAGAGCAAGTTTGTTTTCCAGGAGAAGTTCGGTGCAGGCGAGCCTTCCGAGGCTATGATCGAAACCATGTACGAAGCCATTCCGTATGATTCCTATGACCGCGTCATCGCTGTCGGCGGCGGCGCCATCATGGACCTTTGCAAGCTGCTCGGCTGCAAGCGCCCGAACTCCGTACATGAGCTGTACTTCAAGCGCGAGCCCGTTGTACATGAGAAGGAAGTTATCGCCATCCCGACCACCTGCGGCACCGGTTCCGAGGTTACCAACATCTCGGTTGCCATCGTTAAGGACGAGAAGGACGGCAAGCTGACCGGCGGCGAGACCAAGCTCGGTCTGGTTTCCGACGACATCATCCCGAACAAGGTTTGCCTGGTTCCGGATCTGCTCAAGACCCTGCCCTACAAGCCGTTCGCTGCTTCCGCAATCGACGCGCTCATCCACGCAACCGAGTCCTTCCTGTCCCCGCACCGCAAGACCGTTACCTCCGAGATGTCCTCGGTCAAGGCGGCTGAGATGATTCTGGAAGGCTTCCGCCGCATCGCGCTGGAAGGCCCGGACGCTCGCATGGATTATCTGGGCGAGTTCGTTACCGCTTCCCTGTTTGCCGGCATCGCATTCCTGAAGGCTGGCTGCGCAACCGTACACGGCATGTCCTTCCCGCTCGGCGGCACCTACCATGTCCCGCATGGCGAGTCCAACTACGCTCTGTTCGGCAAGATCCTCGAGCTGTACAACGAGTACGAGCCGAACGGCGAGCTTGGCAAGTACAAGGAGCTCGTTGCTCGCTGCCTGGGCTGCAGCAAGGACGACGCGCTGCGCACCCTGAATGTCACCCTCGAGAAGGTTCTCCCGCTCAAGCCGCTGCATGAGTACGGCTTCAAGGAAGAGGACATCAAGAGCTTCCCCGTATCGGTAGAGGCAAATCAGCAGCGTCTGATCACCAACTCCTACCGTCCGTGGAGCATCGAACTGAGCGAGCGCGTATACCGCGAGTGCTTCTGATTTCTGTAAGCGTTTCGCCTGAACAGGGCGGGGACCCCCGCGTTCCCCGCCCTGTTTTTTCTTAGAAGGTTTGTTTGCCGCACGTCGGCAAATCCCTCAGAAAGTTTGAAAAGAGAAAGGATACTTGATCGCTATGATGACCAAAGACCAGTACATTGAGTCCCTGCGCAAGCTGAAGCTCAATCTGTATATGTTCGGTGAAAAGGTGGAGAATCCGGTAGATAACCCGATCATCCGCCCCTCGCTCAACTCCTTTGCCGCTACCTATGAGCTGGCGGAGGACCCCCAGTACGAAGACCTGATGACCGCCACCAGCCATATCACGGGCAAGAAGATCAACCGCTTCACCCACATGCATCAGTCCACCGACGACCTCATCAAGAAGGTCAAGATGCAGCGTCTGCTCGGCCAGAAGACCGCAGCCTGTTTCCAGCGCTGCGTTGGTATGGACGCAATGAACGCCGTATTCTCCTCCACCTATGAGATCGACGAGGCCTGCGGCACCAAGTATCACGAGAACTTCGTCAAGTTCCTCACCCGCGTACAGGACGAGGACCTCGCGGTTGACGGCGCTATGACCGACGTCAAGGGCGACCGTTCGCTCGCTCCGTCCAAGCAGGCCGATCCCGACCTGTTCCTGCACGTTGTTGAGCGCACCGCAGACGGCGTATACGTCACCGGTGCAAAGGCTCACCAGACCGGCTTTGTCAACAGCCACGAAGTGCTGGTTATGCCGACCATCTCCATGCGTGAGGGCGATGAGGACTACGCGATCTCCTTTGCCATCCCGACCGACTCCGAAGGCATCACGCTGATCTACGGCCGTCAGTCCTGCGACACCCGCAAGACCGAGGAGTACAACGACATCGACGTGGGCAACAAGGTTTACGGCGGCCACGAAGTGCTGGTTATCTTCGACCACGTATTCGTTCCGAACGACCGAATCTTCCTCAACGGCGAAGTCAAGTTCGCCGGTATGATCGTTGAGCGTTTCGCAGGCTATCACCGTCAGTCCTACGGCGGCTGCAAGGTCGGCGTGGGCGACGTGCTGATCGGCGCAACTGCACTGGCAGGCGAAATGGCGGGCTCTGCCAAGGCGTCCCACGTCAAGGATAAGCTGATCGAAATGACTCACCTGAACGAGACGCTGTACTGCTGCGGCATCGCGTGCTCTTCGCAGGGCACCAAGACCAAGGCGGGCAACTACCTGATCGACCTGCTGCTGGCAAACGTCTGCAAGCAGAACGTCACCCGCTTCCCGTACGAGATCGCACGTCTGGCGCAGGACCTGGCCGGCGGCCTGATGGTTACCCAGCCCTCCGAGGCGGACTACCGCAACCCGGTTCTCAAGCCCTACATCGAGAAGTACCTCAAGGGCGTCGCTTCTGTGCCGACCGAGGACCGTATGCGCGTACTGCGTTTGATTGAAAACATGACGATGGGCACTGCTGCTGTCGGCTATCTGCCGGAGTCCATGCATGGCGCAGGTTCGCCCCAGGCTCAGCGCATCATGATTGCCCGTCAGTCCAACCTGGAAATGAAGAAGGAACTGGCGAAGAAGATTGCTCGTATCCAGTAATCTCTGAGCATTGCATAGGCACTCATGGAGCACCGTGAGTGCCTATGTTTGCAATTTCACTTAGCCAAAGGAGGCTCAACGCACTATGCTGCGCTGCACTGTCAAATTCTGCGGCGGCTGCAATCCGCGCTACGACCGCGGAGAAGCCTATCAAACCGTGCGCACCTCCCTTGCGGACGTCGCTGCATTTTCCTATCCGGAGGACGGCGTCCATTACGACGTACTGCTGATTATCCGCGGCTGCACCGGCTGCCCCTATCTATATGAGGACATCGACGCCGATCATCGCGTCATCGTGGACTCTGCGGACGGCATCCCGGAAGCCATGCAAAAGATTCGGCAACTCGCGTAAATTGAACGGCCGCGCCAAGCGTCCGTTATTCAGAGGAGGATGATAGAACATGAAGAAAGTAAGCATTATCTCGGCGGAAGAGGCCGCGCTCAAGGTTCAGGATGGCGATACCATCGCCACCGGCGGCTTTGTCAGCTGCGCCTGCCCGGAAACCCTGTCCAAGGCGCTGGAAAAGCGTTTCCTTGAGACCGGCCACCCGAACAACCTGACCCTGTTCTTTGCAGCCGGTCAGGGCCACCGTGACGGCACCGGCGGCGACCACTACGGTCATGAGGGCATGGTCAAGCGCGTCATCGGCGGCCACTGGGACCGCGCGCCCCGTCTGGGTGAGCTGGCGCTGAACAACAAGATTGAAGCCTACAACCTGCCGCAGGGCGTTATCTCGCACATGTACCGCGATATCGCCGCGCACAACATCGGCACGATCACCCATGTCGGCCTGAAGACCTTCGTTGACCCGCGCAACGGCGGCGGCAAGCTCAACGACGTAACCAAGGAAGATCTGGTCAAGATCGTCAACATTGAAGGTCAGGAGCGCCTGCTGTACAAGGGCTTCCCGATCAATGTTGTGTTCCTGCGCGCATCCTACTGCGACGAATACGGCAACTGCACCGTACATAGAGAGATTGGCCCGCTGGACGTTACGGCTATGGCGCAGGCGTGCAAGAACTCGGGCGGCAAGGTCATCGTACAGGTCGAAAAGATCGTACAGGGCGGCTCGCTCGATCCGAAGCTGGTTGCCATCCCGGGCATCTATGTTGACTCGGTTGTCATCGGCTCGGAGGAAGAGAACATGCAGTGCCTCGGCATGCCGTATGACGGCGCACTGACCGGCGAATTCCGCATCCCGGTAGACGCAATCCCGCCCATCCCGATGGACGCCAAGAAGATCATTGCACGCCGCGCAGCGATGGAGCTGCCGCAGGATGCGATTGTCAACCTCGGCACCGGCGCACCGGAGAAAATCGCAAACGTCGCAGCCGAAGAGGGCATCTCGGACAAGATGACCCTGACCGTCGAGGCCGGCTCGATCGCAGGCGTTCCCTACGGCGGCACCCAGTTTGGCGCTGCGGCAAACGCCATGTGCATCATCCCGCACAACGTACAGTTTGACTTCTATCAGGGCGGCGGTCTGGACGTTGCGTTCCTCGGTCTGGCTGAGACTGCTCCGAACGGCGACCTGAACGTTTCCAAGTTCGGCACCCGTCTGGCAGGCGCGGGCGGATTCATCGACATCACCCAGAACGCCAAGAAGGTCGTTTACTGCGGCACCTTCACCGCTAAGGGCCTCAAGACCGCCTGCGAGGACGGCAAGCTCGTCATCACGCAGGAAGGCGCCAAGAAGAAGTTCGTCAACAAGGTCGAGCACATCACCTTCTCCGGCGACTACGCTAACGAAGTACACCAGCCGGTTCTGTACATCACCGAGCGCGCCGTGTTCGAGCTGCGTCCGGAAGGCGTCACCCTGGTCGAAATCGCACCGGGCATCGACCTGCAGACGCAGATCCTCGACCAGATGGAATTTGAGCCCAAGATCGCTTACCAGCCGGACGGCACCATCAAGCTGATGGACGCCCGCATCTTCCGCGACGAGCTCATGGGCCTGGCGAACGATTAAGTTCCGATTTTTTCTGTGTGTGTGTTGTGCAAATTTTGGGTATATTGTTAATCGTTTAACAAACTTTCGTAAAACCCCTTGCAATTCTCCGCACATTTGATAAAATATTAACGAACTCGCAAGAGACACTAAACTGCACCGGTGCGTCCGGTGCCAGAGAAGAAAAGGAGTAACAGCCAAATGAACGTTTACATCTGTTCCGCTGCCCGTACCGCTATCGGCACTTATGGCGGCACCCTCCGCGACGTACCTGCCGCTCAGCTCGGCATCGCTGCTGCCAACGCTGCCGTTGAACGCGCTGGCGTTGACAAGGCCGCTATCGACGAATGCCTGTTTGGTCAGGTATTGCAGGGCGGCGTTGGCCAGAACGTAGCCCGTCAGGTATCTCTCGGCATCGGTATGCCGCTTGAGACCCCGGCCATGACCCTGAACAAGGTTTGCGCATCCTCCATGCGTGCCATCTCTCTGGGCTCCCAGATCATCCGCTCCGGCGAGGATCAGATGATGCTGGTCGGCGGCTGCGAGTCCATGTCCGGTGCCCCGTACATCTCCCGCAACATGCGCTGGGGCGCTCGCATGAACGACGTTAAGTTCGTTGATATGATGGTTTACGACGGCGTATTCGACGTATTCAACCAGTACCACATGGGCATCACCGCGGAAAACGTTGCTGAGAAGTACGGCATCACCCGCGAGATGCAGGACCAGATCGGCTATGAGTCCCAGATGAAGGCTGCCAAGGCGATTTCCTCCGGCCGCTTCAAGGACGAGATTGTTCCGATCGAGGTCAAGAAGAAGAAGGAAACCATTATCTTTGATACCGACGAGCACTGCCGTCCGCAGACCACCCTCGAGGGTCTGGCAAAGCTGCGCCCGGCCTTTAAGAAGGACGGCACGGTTACCGCAGGCAACGCTTCCGGCATCAACGATGCAGGTGCAGCCATGATTATCGCGTCCGAGGATTTCGTTAAGGCGCACGGCCTCAAGCCGATGGCTAAGATCCGTTCCTTCGGCTCTGTTGGCTGCGATCCGGCAATCATGGGCATCGGCCCGATCGAATCCACCCGTCAGGCTCTCAAGCGCGCTGGTCTGACCGTTGCTGACCTCGACCTGATCGAGTCCAACGAGGCGTTTGCTGCACAGGCTGCTGCTGTTAACCGCGAGCTCGGCTTTGACATGGATAAGGTCAACGTCAACGGCGGCGCAATCGCTCTGGGCCACCCGATCGGTGCAGCAGGCTGCCGTATCACCACCACTCTGCTTCACGAAATGATCAAGCGCGACCTGACCATCGGCCTTGCCACCATGTGCATCGGCGGCGGCATGGGCGAAGCCCTGATCGTAGAGCGCGACGAACTCTGCAAGTAATCATCGGCAGACAGCTTTTTGCGTCCTCTCCGCATTGATTCCTGTAATTTGAACGGGTATCCGTCAGGCTATTCAGCTCTGACGGATACCGGCTCGTCAGATAGATCGAAAGGAAGTCTTTACAATGACTGATGTAGTAGTTGAGAAAAAGGGCCATGTGGCGGTCGTCAAGATCGAGCACATGAAGGCCATGAACGCTCTTTCCACCGACATGTATGCTCAGCTGGAAGAGGCGTTCGATGAAGTCGGCAAGATGGATGACGTTTACTGCGTTATCCTGACTGGCTCCTCCACCGTCAACAAGAAGGGCAAGACGGTCAACTCCTTCGTCGCTGGCGCTGACATCGCACAGATGTCCACCATGACGGTTGCAGAAGGCAAGTTCTTCGGCAACGATTCCAACCGTGTCTGCTGGAAGATTGAAAACTTCATGCGCCCGGTAATCGCAGCGATCAACGGCTTCTGCCTCGGCGGCGGCTGCGAGCTGGCTTTGAGCTGTGACATCCGTCTGGCGTCCGACAATGCATTGTTCGGCCAGCCGGAAGTTGGTCTGGGCATCACCCCGGGCTGCGGCGGCACCCAGCGTCTGGCCCGCGTCGTTGGTCTGGGCAAGGCCAAGGAAATGATCTACACCGCCCGCGGCAACTACACTGCACAGCAGGCACTCGAAATGGGTCTGGTCAACTACGTATATCCGCTGGAAAACCTGATGGACGAAGCCATGAAGCTGGCAGAAGAGATCGCAGCGCAGGCTCCGATCGCAGTTTCTCTGTGCAAGGAAGCCATCAATGTCGGCATGCAGACCGATCTGAATTCCGCTCTGAAGTTTGAGGGCAACGTATTCGGTCAGTGCTTCGCAACCGAAGATCAGAAGTACGGCATGGCTTACTTCCTTGACAAGAACAAGGAGAAGCCCGCTAAGGAATTCAAGAACAAGTAAGCCGTTTTTGTTGATTGTTTAAGAGTGAGAGAGAGGTTATACTATCATGAAAGTTTGTGTATTCGGCGCTGGCAACATGGGTGCGCGCATTGCAGAAGTATTTTTGACCAACGGCCATGACGTTACCATGATCGACATCAAGCAGGAATTCCTCGATCGCGGTGTCAAGACCATCACCAACGATCTGTCCTTCATGGTAAAGAAGGAAAAGATCACCGAGGAGCACAAGAATGAGCTGCTGGCTGGTCTCAAGACCTCCATCGACCGCAAGTCCGCTGCTGACGCTGACTTCGTGATGGAAGTTATCCTCGAGCGCATGGACCTGAAGAAGGAACTGCTCAAGGAGCTGGACGATATCTGCCCGGCACACACCATTTTTGCTACCAATACCTCTGCCCTGTCCCCCACCGAGCTGGCGGCTTCCGTCAAGCGTTCGGATAAGGTCATTGGCTGCCACTTCTTCAACCCGGCTCAGATCATGAAGCTGGTTGAGGTTACCCGTGCGATCCAGACCTCGGACGAGACCTTCAAGACCGCATTCGATCTGATGGCTTCTCTGGGCAAGACCCCGGTTAGCGTACAGGAAGGCCCGGGCTTTGTGGTAAACCGCATCCTGATCCCGATGATGAACGAGGCTATGGGCATTGTTGCTGACGGCATCGCTTCCCCGGCGGACATCGACATTGCAATGCAGCTGGGTGCTGGCATGAAGTCCGGCCCGCTCCACACCGCTGATCTGGTTGGCCACGATGTCAACCTGGCGATCATGGAGACTCTGTACCGTGAGACCGGCGACCCGAAGTACCGTCCGCATCCGCTGATGCGCAAGATGGTTCGTGCGGGCTGGCTGGGCGTCAAGACCGGCAAGGGCTTCTTCGAATACGACGAATACGGCAAGGAAATTGTAAAGTAACCTGTCCATAAACGAGAAAGCTACTGTGCAAATCGTACAGTAGCTTTCTTTTTTCTTGTTCTTTTTTGGTGCTTTAGCCACATTTATTGTTTTTTTCTAACATTTGTTTGGCAAAATCAACAAATTTTGCAGCAATCTATGGCATTTCTCGAACAAACAAGATATAATATTAAATATCTGGGAAATAGAATCTTACCAACGCGGCTGAAGCGGCAAACGCAGCCAAATCTGCACATAATGCAGCCGGTATAGCATAGCGCATTTGCTTTAACCCCAAGTGTCCACCGTAAATACTGATGGTGTACAAACTGGTTTCTGATGCGCCCAACATCACTGCTGTAACCCGACCAATATAGCTGTCTGGCCCATATCGTCCAATCAGCTCACTGCCCAGCGCAAGGCCACCGCCACCGCTGATCGGCTTGAGCAAGGCAAGCGCTACGCAGTCTTTCGGAATGCCGAATACGCTAAACAGCGGTGCCAACCAGTCTGCTGCCAGATCAATCGCACCGGAGGCCCGCAGCATATAGACCACGGTCAGCATGCCCACCAGCGTAGGTAAGATACTCACCGCTGTGTGCAGTCCCTTTTGTGCCCCGCGCAGGAATACCGGGAACACATCCACATGTTTATACAATGCGTATAAGCCGATTGCTGCCAACAGCAGCGGAATCATTGTTGCCTGCACAACGTTTCTTTGCGCTCCTTTCCATCATTTTTGACTTGAATTTCAAATTTTGGAAAATATTTTTGGAAATAACAGGCAATTCGACATCTTTTGTGTCCGCTTTATGTAATAATACAAATTGTAATCCAACCAAACATTTCCTTCTATTTCCCCTCGGGGAATAATGATCGCATCAGCCTTCCGCTGAGCAGCACCACCGCCACCGAGAAAATAGACGCGCCCCAAACCGGCAGCATAATATCAAACGGCGACGAAGCGCCGCACGCTGCACGGACAGCCGCGACGGTAGAAGGAATCAACTGGATGGATGCTGTGTTTAAGGTAATCAATGTCAAGACGGTATTCGGGGAGCCACAGCGCCCTTCCAGTGTATAAAGCCGGTCTGCCGCACGCAGGCCCAATGGCGTAGCCGCGTTGGATAACCCCAACAGATTTGCCGCGACATTGGCGCTGACTGCCTCCATGGCTTCACGGTCCGCCGACGCTTTTCCAAACAACGGCCGCCGCAGCGGCATCAG
>ERZ1090868.968-NODE-969-length-15527-cov-5.868860_pt1 | contig 15527 bp, 14 predicted proteins | sample MGYA00478475_ERZ1090868 | MGnify/ENA primary metagenome ERZ1090868 (study PRJEB33644, sample SAMEA5815747) | chicken gut metagenome | biome: Chicken; feature: Gastrointestinal Tract; material: Caecum | place: Ireland | collected 2019-01-01 | study: A study of the...
CCATCTCGTGGGTGACCACCACCATGGTCATGCCCTCGTCGGCCAGCTCCTTCATGATATTGAGCACCTCGCCGACCATCTCCGGGTCCAGCGCCGAGGTCGGCTCGTCAAACAGCATGACGTCCGGGTTCATTGCGAGCGCACGCGCGATAGCGATACGCTGCTGCTGGCCGCCGGAGAGCTGCTTGGGATAAGCGTCCGCCTTATCGGGCAGGCCAACGCGGGCGAGCAGTTCCATCGCGCGCTTGTCCGCCTGCTCCTGGGTCATAAGGCCCAGCTTGACCGGCGCAAGCTTGATATTCTCCCGGACAGTCAGATGCGGGAACAGGTTAAACTGCTGGAACACCATGCCCATCTTCTGGCGCATCTTGTTGATGTCGTTCTTGGGGTCGGTGATGTCCACGCCCTCAAAGGTGATGCGGCCGCCAGTAGGCTGCTCAAGCAGGTTCAGACAGCGCAGGAAGGTCGATTTGCCCGAACCGGACGGTCCGATAATGACGACTTTCTCGCCCTTCTCAATGTGCTCGTTGATGCCTTTGAGCACTTTATGGTCGCCAAAGCATTTTTCCAGATTCTCAACGTCGATCACTTTCGCGCAGCCTCCTCTCAAAGATTGCAAGCAGCTTGGTCATAATCAGCACAATGACCAGATAGATGAGCGCCAAGCTGACATAGGGGACAATCGCCATATAGGTCTTGCTGACGATGACCTTGGCCGCCTGGGTCAGGTCCTGGACCGAGATGACCATAACAACCGAGGTCTCCTTGACCAGCGTGATCATCTCATTGCCCAGGGCAGGCAGGATGTTCTTGATAGCCTGGGGCACGATAATGTAACGCATGGTCTGCACATAGTTAAGGCCCAGCGAACGGCCGGCCTCCATCTGGCCCTGGTCAACCGCCATGATGCCCGAGCGGACGATCTCCGCCACGTATGCGCCCGAGTTGATGCCGAACGTGATGATCGCACACCAGGTCGCCTCCATGGTGCCGAGCTGCGGCACCATGATGACAAAGCCCATCAGCAAGAGCTGTACCATAACCGGCGTGCCGCGGATAATGACTAGATACAGCTTACAGATCGCATTGATCACGCGCAGCACGATGCCAGGCTTGGTGCGCTTGGAATCGTGGGCCGAGCGCACCACCGCGACCAGCACACCGATGATGATACCCAAAATCAGCGCGCCGATGGCAATGATAAATGTGGTCTTTAGGCCGTTCAGGAAAAATGTATACCAGCGGTCTTCAAAGACGAAGGTCTGGAACACCTGATAGATGATATCCTGTAGGCTCTCCGGCAGCGCCTGCAGCCAGCCCGGCATCACGCCCAGCCAGTCGTCAAACTTCATAAACTGCACCGATGCATACCTCCTTCTATTTTTCTGCGGATCTTCCTGGATGGAAACAAGGGGCGGCACATGCCGTCCCTTGCGTTTTGCTGTTCATTGTAATCACTCGTGGATATAATTTGCAATGATTTCATCCAGAGTGCCGTCTGCCTTGAGTTCTTCCATTGCCTTGTTTACCTTGTCCAGAAGTTCGGTGTTGCCCTTCTTGACAGCGGCGGCGTAATCTTCCACGGTGTACTCGGTGTCCAGAATCTTCAGACCCTGATTTGCTTCTACATAAGCCTTTGCCGGCTCGTTGTCGATGACAACGGCATCAATCTGACCATTTACCAGTGCCTGCGTTGCCACAACGCCCGATTCAAAACGCTGTACATGGTCTTCACCCAAATCATCGGTGCAATACATATCGCCAGTGGTACCAGTCTGTACGCCAACCTTCTTATCCTTGAGGTCGTCAACGGTTGCAATGGTGGAATCCTCGGGTACGATGATAGCCTGAATACCGGTTGCATAGGAAATGGTAAAATCGACCTGCTCTGCACGCTCCGGGTCAACGGTCATACCAGCAAATGCAATATCAATCTGGTCTGCGCTCAGTGCCGGAATCAGGGAATCAAATTCCATGTTGATGATTTCCAGCTTCATGCCCAGCTTATCTGCAACAGCCTGCGCAATATCCGGGTCGATACCAACTACATTGTTGCTATCGTCTACTGTCTCGTAGGGCGGGAAGGTTGCGTTGGTGCCCATGCGCAGCGTGCCGCCGGTGGTCTCGGTGGACTCAGCCGACTCATCCTGGGTCGCGCTCTGGGTGTTCTCTGTCGTATCGTCCTGTGCCGGCTCATCCGAGCCGCCGCAGCCGGCCAGCGCGCCGGTCAACAGCATGGACATTGCCAGAAGTGCCGCTAATTTCTTCTTCATGATAGATATCCTCCTGTAAAAATACATCCTCTGAGAATTTGATCGAGTATTATTATACACCCATTTACATAAATTGCAACCGCTTTTTGCACAAGTTTTACCGCCAAAGAGACAGTTTTTCCAAAATTTTATCGGTCAAAATTGGCATATATTACAAACTTTTCGCCCGTCCGCCCGATTTTCGCTGCAAAAATGAATATTTATTCATCTGTATCCATTTTTACCGTCGCCCTTTATCGCAAAAATGCTATCCGCGCGCGCGTTTTTATGGTATAATGGGGGATATTCTGTGATACAAGGTTGCGGAGGGCGCTATGCTATTTAACTCCTATTTATTCATGCTGATTTTTCTGCCAGTCTGCGTTGCAGGCTGGTATTTGTGCGGCCGCCTGGACAGGCCGCGGCTGTCCACGCTGTTTCTTCTGGCGATGTCTCTGTGGTTCTATGCCGCAAATGACCTGCGTGGGCTGGCAGTCCTGCTGGCCAGCGCGCTCGTCAACTGGGCCATCGGGCGCAAGCTGACCGGGCATCCGCGCAAACCGCTCTTGATTTTGGGCGTACTGCTCAATCTCGGCACGCTCGGCGTACTCAAGTATACAAACTTCGTCCTGGAAAATATCGGCCGCCTGACCGGCCATACGTTCGGCGCGGTTTCCCTGCTGCTCCCGCTCGGCATCAGCTTCTTCACCTTCCAGCAGGTCGCGTACCTAGTCGACGCCTACCAGGGCAAGGCCGAGCGGTATGCCCTGGACGAATACGCGCTTTTTGTCTCCTTCTTCCCCTATGTCATGAGCGGCCCCATCGCCTTCCACAGCGAGATCCTCCCGCAGCTGCGTGACCCTGCCTGCCGCAGACTGGACTGGGAGCGGCTGGCACACGGCCTGACGCTCATCGGCTATGGTCTGGCAAAAAAGGTACTGCTGGCTGACACCCTGGGAAGCGCGGTCAATGTCGCTTGGAACGATGTATACGGCCTGACCAGCTCGACCGCCCTCGTGGCCATGCTGGCCTATACCTTCCAGCTCTACTTTGACTTCTCCGGCTACTGCGACATCGCGACGGGCGCTGCAAAAATGCTTGGCATCAATTTGCCCCGTAACTTCGATTCGCCCTACCGTGCCTGCTCGATCACCGAGTTTTGGAAGCGCTGGCACATGACCATGACCCGCTTCTTCACCCGCTATCTCTACATCCCGCTAGGCGGATCGCGGCGCGGATTTGTGCGCACCTGCATCAATACCCTCATCGTCTTCCTGGTTTCCGGCCTATGGCACGGGGCAAGCTGGACCTTCATTGCCTGGGGTGGCCTGCACGGCCTGCTGCTCATGTTGGCCAAGATCCGCGACCGCTATACGGACAAGCGTCTGCCGCGCCCCCTGGGCTGGCTACTGACTTTCCTGTTTGTCAACATCGCCTGGGTCTTCTTCCGCGCGCCAAACTTCGAAGCCGTGCGCGTCTTCCTGCGCCAGCTTGTTTCCATGAATTGGATGCGCCTGCCCTACAGCATGTATTCCTGCTTTATGACCACTGAGGTCAAGGTGGTAAACCAGCTTCTTGGCCTACAGAGCGAAACGCTGGGCCTGGTCGCCACGATCTTTTTCCTCGCGCTCTCGCTTGCGCTGTGCCTGGTGCCGCATAACGCGCTGGACCGCACGCTGTCCGGGCGTTTCCGTCCCAGCGGCATACAGCTTGCCGTGTCGGCCGTCCTGCTCACCTGGGCCATCCTCTCCTTCACTGGCGTGAGCACATTCCTGTACTTTAACTTCTAAAAAAGGAGGTCTTGCCATGTACAAAAAATATGTGCTCCGCCTGATCGGCGTGGTCATCGGCCTGCTCATCCTGTGCGCCGGCACCGTGTTTGTGTTGGACCCGGCCTTTCAGTACCACCTGCCCTTTGCCGGCATCGAGGCCACCTACACCAACGAGCGCTACCAAAATGCCGGCCTGATCAAAAACCAGGACTACGACTCGATCTGTATCGGCTCATCGGTCACGTCCAATTTCCGCGCAAGCTGGTTCGACGAGCGCTTCGGCGGCAAGACGCTCAAGGTCTGCTATCCCGGCGGCACCTTCTCGGATTTCGATCTGGCGCTCGAAACCGCCTATGCCACGCACGACATCAAACAGATCTACTGGAGCTTGGATCCGCGTCTGTTGTCGGCTGACCCGCAGGACAGCCACGATATGCCCGACTACCTCTATGACTTTAACCCTTTAAATGATATCCAGTATCTGCTCAACAAGGATATCCTGCTCGACTCCTGCGCGCAAACCGTACTTGCCACGCTTTCCGGCACCCATACCAACTTGGACGAGGCCTTTGTCTGGGACGACGGCGACGCAAAGTACGGCCTGGATGTGGCCATTGCTTCCTACGAGCGCCCGGACGACATCGGCTTCCAGTATGACCGCCATGTGTTCGACCAGGCGCTGCGCGCTAACCTGGAGATCATCGACAAATGGGTGGACGGCCATCCCGAGACCACCTTCTATCTGTACTTCCCGCCCTACTCCACCCTGTATTTTGACAGCATCAAACGGCAGGGACAGATCGATGCAATGATGTTCCTGCTCTATGACACGGCAAACCGTTATAAGGACAAGCCCAACGTCAAATTCTACAGCTTTATCGACCAGAACGCTATCACGACCAACTACGACAACTACACGGACATGGTCCACTACCGCAGCGAGGTCAACCGGTATATCGTCGATTACATGGCGGATAACCCGCCGCTGGACGACTCCGGCGTCGAGGCGCTGGCCAGCCATCTGCGCTCCCTGATGGAAAATTATGATTTTGACAGTCTCTATCCTCCTGCTGTGCAGGCGCAGTACCAGTCATGAAATCCGCACAAAAGCGGCCGGCATCCATCCCTGGATACCGGCCGCCTTGTTTTTTGTACAGGAATCCGCACCCAGCCGATGGGCAAACCCGTTCGCTGCCTGCCACCGGGCCAGAGGCTTTTCTTGCCCGGCGAATCACTTCTGCATCGCTGCATCGTCCAAAAGATGCTGCAAATGCGTGACTGCACGCTGCTGGCCGGCCTCAAGCGGCGCGGCCTGCGCACGGCTGCACCATAGCCTAGCCTGCCGCAAGCTCTGCGGCACCAACCGGCCGGTAAAATAGCACTGGGCCAAGGCATACATACACATGCCGTCGCCGCGCCCGGCGCCTTCCCGGTAATAGGCCAGCGCCTGCCTGCCATTGCGCCGCGTCCCACGCCCCTCCTGCGCGCAGCGCCCGAGCGCCCAGCACGCCGCCGAGCTGCCCGCCTGATACGCGTCCAGATAACAGCGGTAGGCCTTTTGAGTGTTGGCCGGCACGCCGTGCCCTTTCTCATATAGCGCTCCCAGCTGATACATGGCGTCTATACTGCCGCCGCGCGCAGCTTTTTGATAGTATTCGGCCGCCTTGCGCAAGTTCCGTGTCACCAGCTCGCCCTTGCGATACAGATCGCCCAACACGCGGCAGGCCGCCGGGCAGTCATCCTGGGCCGCCGCACGGCGATACCAGTCCACCGCGCGCGCTGGGTCCTGCGTCCATACCAGTGCACCCAGTTCGCACATTGCTGCACTGTCGCCCTGTGCAGCCGCGCGGGACAGCATATCCTGCCCAGCCGCAGGGTCTGTCTGGCAGCCGATCCCATGCACCAGGCAGCGCCCATAGGCATACTGCCCGTGGGCATCGTCCTGTTCGGCCGCACGGCGGTACCAATCTACCGCCTGCCCGGCGTCGGCCGGCACCCCGTCCCCGCGTTCATAGCACCGGCCAAGCCGGTACTGCGCATCGGCATTGCCTTTTCCGGCCGCGCGGCGGGACCAGACCACCGCTTGTTCCAGATCCTTGGAGACGCCGACCCCGTATTCATACCGTTTACCCAAGGTGTCCCCTGCGCTCACCAAGCCCTTCTCAAACGCCTGGGCCATGAGCGAAACGCCGCGCGCGGTATCCTGCCCAACGCCGCTGCCGGTCAAATAACAGTCGCCCAGGTTCACCATGCCGTGTGGGTCGCCGGCATCGGCCGCCTTGGAAAACAGTTCGGCCGCCTTGTGCGCGTCCTGTTCTACGCCGCGTCCCCGCTGGTAACAAAGCCCCAAATTGTTGAGGCACAGCACGCCACCGCCTTGCGCGCTGCGCCGATACCAGTAAATCATCTTTTCCAAATTGGCCGGCATGTGCCAGCCAACATCATAGCAATATCCCAGGCGCGCCTGGGCCCCCGGATGCCCGGCCTCAGCCGCTGTACGCAGCATCTTGAGCGCCTCCTCCACCTTGCCGAGCTGCAGCAGGCACTCGTGCAGGCGGTACATGGCATGGCGCAGGCCGCGCTGCGCCGCATACTCCAGCCATGGCTGGGCCTGGGCCGCACCGCCTGGAATCTCGCCCTGCAAGTACATCATACCCAAATTGTATGCGGCAAATAGATCTCCCTGGTCAGCAGCCAGGCGGAACCAGCTCGCCGCTTCCTTGGCGTTGATCTTGACCCCGCATTCTCCAAAGCGGTAATTCAGCCCGGTGCACCGCTGGGCAAACACATTCCCCTTGGCCGCAGCCCGCTCGTACCAGAGCGCCGCCTGCTCCGGTGCAGCGGCAATGCCCCAGCCGAATTCCAAGCAACCCGCCCAGCGCGCCATCGCGCCGACATCCCCCTGTTCCGCAGCCCGCCGGAACCAGACCGCGGCGCGCTTTTGGTCTGCTGCAACGCCATTTCCATATAGATAGCACAGTCCCAGCAGGTACTGCGCGTGTGCAAAACCGGCCATCGCACTGTATCGATACCCCTGCACCGCTTCCTTGAGATCGACCCGAGTGCCGATCCCATACTGTTTGCAGCGCGCAAAATTGGTGCACGCCGGCAGATACCCCTGCTCCCGCGCCTCATTGTAGAGCCAAATGGCCTGTCTGGGGTCGGCCGCAACGCCGGTCCCGGTCTCCAGGCACCAGCCCAAAGTATTGATGCCGCGCAGATCGCCTTGCATCGCCGCGCGCTGAAGATAGCGGTAGGCCTTTTCCGCGTCTTTGTCCTGATTGAGCGCGCGAAGCCCCATGTTGGTCCAGTTTTCACCGGTCAGGTCCTCTTCCCGGCACGCCCGGAGCGGGCCGCCGCAGGCCGGGCATCGTCCCGGCATGGTATCTGCTTCGCCGGCAAACCCACATCCACGCGCCACACAACGATAGTACATCACTTCCCCTCCTCGTCACATACGCTCGTACTTTCTTCCACTATAACACAAAACATTCCAGATAGCAAAAACTATACTTCTCATCCACACAGAAGCCCAAAAAAGACAACAAGACCACCGGCCTTGCGCCGGTGGTCTTGTCCACAAGGATTCTTAGAGTTTGAGGATGATTCAGGGGGTTTTAAGCGTGTTTCTCGCCAGGATCTGCCGACAAGAAACGAAAATGGAACCTTGTCACGCCCGACTATCCACAGAAGGCAGGGAGCGTGCTCTGATTACGGTTATTATTATAGCACTTTTTGTATTTTTTACAACTATCATATAACTCAATATTTCACAGACTGTGGTCCAGATTTTTGTTATATTATACAACTTTTTATCCATTCCTCTGTGCGCTCCCGTATGGATATACCCGGCGGTATCGCGCCATGCAGGCGGCCGACACGCACAGGGCGAGCAGTTCGGCCACCGGCGCTGCATACCACACACCCCAGACGCCAAACAGTCTGGGCAGCAGCAAAATGCAGCCCGACAGCAGCACCAAGGTGCGCAAAAACGATAAAAACGCCGAAACTCGCCCATTCCCAAACGCGGTAAACAGTGCAGAGGCGAACATATTGCAGCCCTTGCACAGATAGCTCAGGCTGTAACAGCCCAGGCCGGCGACCGCAAGCCGATAGACCGTGCTGCCCGGTGCAGCAAAGATGGAGGCCAAAATCCCGCCGGACAAACGCGTGCCCAGCGTCATACAGATGCCAACCACCGCACACAGCAGCAAACTTAGCCGGAAGATTTTCCGGATATTGGCATGGTCGCCCTTGCCATAGTTGTAGCTGATCAGGGGCGCAACGCCCACGGCATATCCCATGCTGATAGCGACCAGCACAAAGTCCAGATAGAGCACAATGGCAACCGACGCAACACCGTCCTGCCCGACCAGGCGCATTATGGTAATGTTAAACAGAAACGTGGTCACGCTCTCGGACAGATAGCTTACCATCTCCGACGAGCCGTTGGCCGCCGCGTGCGCAAGCCGCCTCCAATGCTGTCTGGGCCGCACGAGCCGGAAGGCCGCCTGGGGGCTCCACCGGAAATAGCACAGGCCAAAGACCGCCGGGATGCAAAACCCGATCCCCGTTGCGATGGCCGCGCCCGATATCCCCCAGCGGAACACGACCATAAACACCAGGTCGAGCACAATATTGGTCACGCCGCCGGCCAAGGTTAGCAGCAGGCCGAGCTGTGGCTTGCCCGCCGCCACGATCAGCGACTGGAACTGGATCTGTAATAGGCTCATGGGCAAAAAGCAGATCAGCGGGAAGGCATAGCCATAGCAGTAGGGGAAAAGCGCCTCATTCGCCCCGAGCAAGAATACCAGCGGACGCAGGCAGAGCAGGGCGGCCGCTGCAAAAATCACGCCGATGACCGCGGTCACTGCCAGGACGAAGGAAAAGATCTGGCTTGCGCCGTCTCGGTCCCCCTCCCCAAGCTTGCGCGACACGATTGCCGTCGTGCCAGTGCCGAACATGGTCCCCAGCGCGACCACGACGCCCGAAATCGGGTATACCATATTGATTGCCGAAAACCCTTCCGTGCCGATGACCCGTGACACAATGGTGCCGTCCACCACGCTGTACATTGCCAGGACGATCATCATAACGATCGAAGGCAGCGTAAAACGGAGCAAAAATCCCGGCGTAATGCTATGATCCATCACTTGCTTCACGGAGAACCTCCCTCTCTATTCTATGTTCCCCTATTGTATCATGTTTTCGTCCATCCGGATAGGCGTATTCTTATCTTCCTCCCGTCCGCGGCATGTGCAGCACAGCCTCCCCATCACACAGCATGCAGGCGGTCAGCGCAAAGGCCAGCGGGCATTCGCCGCCCGCCCGAAAGGGCGCGCGCACCTGCCATCCGTCCGCCTGCGGACGGCATTCCGCCGCGCCGGACGCGATCAACGCATCCAGACGATCATCCCCTGTGTAAGCGGGCGGCCCCGCCCCGTCCGCCAGGACATACCGCTCCGGCAGGCAACCGGCATTATAGCCCGCCTGGCGCAGTGTGTCCCAGGACAGCGTCCGTTTTAGCCGCAGGCCGTCCTCCTGCGGTTCGAGCACCCCGATGCGCAGCGGCGGCTTCCCCGGGTACACGCCATACAGCCGCAGCACGCCATCGCCCGTCTGCAGCGGGCATACCGCCTCCCAGCAGATTCCCTGTGTCTGTCGGGTCAAGGATACCTTCCCTACGATGCTCCCGCCATATCTCACGTCCTGCTCCATATACCGCGCTCCTTTCCCGCGCACACAAAAGGCGCGTATCTATGCCTTATCTTAATAGATACGCGCCTACACGGAATTTTATGCTGTTATGCCACGGAATAGTCCCCAGAAATCAGGGCCTTGGTGCGCTCGGTCGCAAGCAACCCGCTCGACTGCGTCGCCGCCGTGTAGAGCGCATACAGGTCAAGCGTCTCGCCCTCAGACAGTTCCCCCACCTCGGACAGATTGATTAAACCACGCCCGCCGCCCTCGATACAGGTCGCATTGCCGCTGCGCAGGACGACCTCGGCATCCGCCGCCAGATATACCTTCTGGCCAGCCGACAGAGTCAGCGGGACCCAGGTCCCGCTGTCGGCCGCTGTGCCGCCGCCCGCCGCCGACACGCGCTTTAAAAACGTTTCGTCAGAGGCAAACGCCGCAGCTGCCGCCGTGAGCCCCTCGTCAAGCTGCCTGGACAGGGCGTTGATGCGCCCGGACAGCGTGCCATCGGCCGCACCGTCCGCTGAGCCCGACGCCTTTGGCGTAGCAACTGCATCCAGATAACTCTGCGCAACAAGCGGCGTGCGCCCGCTGCTCGACTGCGAGACGGCAAAATACCCTGCCACCAGCAGACAGATCATCAGGACCGCTGCGGTCGAGATGATAAATTTCTGTTGTCTCATCTTCATCCCATTCACTCCGTTGTCTTTTTATCCCTGCGGCGCCTGGGGGCCTCCCAGCCCAAAGCTGACCGCAAGCGCCTGATCGATGCGCCGCATATGGTCTGCGTCCAGCGTTCCCATCTTTTCGCGCAGCCGCTTTTTGTCCAGGGTGCGGATCTGTTCCATCAGCACGACCGAATCCTTGGTCAGGCCAAAGGAGCGCGCACCGAGCGAGATATGCGTCGGCATTTTAGCTTTGTTCACCTGCGAGGTGATGGCGGCCGCGATCACGGTCGGGCTATAGCGGTTGCCCACGTCGTTCTGGACGATAAGTACCGGCCGAATGCCGCCTTGTTCGCTGCCGACTACCGGGCTGAGGTCCGCATAATAGATATCGCCGCGTTTGACCTTATGTTCCACGATATTGAACCTCCGTTTTCTGCAATAGGATGTTGTGTACTCCTATTTTTCCCGCATCGGAGGCAGATATAACAGTCTGCGGCCAAAAATTTTTTTGCCGCACTTGGACCGCTGGGAAGGGATTACAAGTAGACGCGCGGGATACGGTGCGAAACCGCACACAGCACTTCATAGGAGATCGTGCCCGCCGCCTCGGCCAAGGTATCGGCTGTGACCGCCGCGTCGCCAAAGACCGTCACAACGTCGCCGCGCGCGGCGCGTGCACCCTCGGGCACCCGCACCATCAGCATGTCCATGCACACCCGGCCAATCACCGGCGCCGCCTGTCCGTCCACAACCACAGCCGCGCGGCCCGAGCAGGCCCGCAGGAAGCCATCTGCATAGCCGATTGCCACGACCGCCTCACGGATGGGCTCGGGCGTGCGGTAGGTGCAGCCATAGCTGACCAGCCGGTCTTTCTCCAGTTCACGCACCTGCACGATATGGGTCTTGACCGTCATAACCGGGCGGACATTGATGCGGACCGGATTGGCCGGGTCGGGCTGGTATCCGTAGAGAATGATACCCGCGCGGACCATATCCATATAGCTGTCGGCGTACTGCACGACGCCACCACTATTGGCGCAGTGCTTGACCGGGATGGGCAGGCCGGCCGCCTCCAGCCCGTCGCATACGGCGCGGAACAGGGCAAGCTGCTGCTTGGTGAAGGCGATATCCTCGGGCGCGGCGGTGTCGGACACGGCAAAATGGGTAAAAGCGCCGCTGACCTCAATGCCGGGCAGACGCGCGATGTCGAGCAGGGCTTCAATGGTCTCCTGGGTCCGGTTTGCCTGGAATCCCAGCCGGGACATGCCGGTATCCAGCGCAAAATGTACGTGGACTGGCTTGCCCTCTGCGGCGGCTGCCTGGGAAAACAGCTCGGCTGTCTCGCGGTCATAAATCGGGACCGTGATGTCATGGCGGACGATGGCCGGCATGTCGGCCACGTCTACATAGCCCAGGATCAGGATGGGCGCGCGGATGCCGGCGGCGCGCAGCTCCAAGGCCTCATCGCCGGTCGCCACCCCGAAATAGGCTGCGCCGCGCCGTTCCAGGCAGTGTGCCACCGGTACCGCCCCATGCCCATAGGCATTGGCCTTGACAATGCACATCACCGGGCGGCCAGTATGTTTCTGTATCACATCGAAGTTATGTTCCAGGGCGGACAGGTCGATTTCTGCCCAAGCCCGATTCTGGTTCATTCCCATGTCTGGTTCTCCTCATCACTGGAATTGCTGGAAGGTCAGCGCCAGCTGTCTCTGTCCGTCGCAATACAGCTCCGCGTACAGCGGCGCAAATGTTTCCGGATCGATCCACACGGTCTTTTCCAAGGCAGGCTGACGGTCTGCGGTCTCATAGTGCAGGGTGACCGCTTTGACCCCTTCGACGTCTTCCGTGCCGACCTCGGCCGGCTCGCCCGCGCGCAGGTCGTACATAAGCCCTGCAATCGCATCCGCCGGGGTCATCCCTGGGACGGCGTCGGCGTCAAACTGCAGGGCCGCACCCGCATAGCGCAGCGTAAACGCATCGGCGTGCGCGCCGGAGATCTCCACCTGCACGCCCGCGATGCCCGCAGGCGCGGTCACGGTCAACAAATCGTTATCTTCTTTATTATACTCGTAATCGACCTGGTATTCCAGCGCAGATTCACCGAAATCGGATAAAATTTTGACCTGCATTTCTGCCGCCGCCAGCCCGTCGAAATGGGCGCGCACGGTCTCGCCGGCCGGCGGCACATCGCGGCTGCAGCCCACCGCCATACAGAGCATCCAACAAGCTCCAAAAACGAGATATTTTTTCAGCCGTTACCACTCCCTTGTATTGTACTCGTGCAGCACTTCGGGCAGCATTGCCAGCATGTCGGTCGGCGTCATGCCGTACTCGCTCAGCTGGTTGGCGCACACGTCGCCCGTCCGCCCGTGCAGCCAGGCGCCCACGCGCGCCGCATCCTGCGGCGCCAGCCCTTGTCCCACAAGCGACAGGATCATGCCGGCCAGCACATCGCCGCTGCCGCCCTTGGCCATACCGGGGTTGCCGGTCGTGTTGCGCGTGACCGTGCCATCGGGCGCGGCGACCAGCGTACGGTGCCCTTTGAGCAGCAGTACACAGCGGTTGCGCACAGCGAAGTCTGCGGCATCATCCGGCGTCGGGTCATGCATACCGGTCAGGCGGGCGAACTCCCCTGCGTGCGGCGTAAGGATAACTGGCTGTGCGGTCTTGCACAAGATATCTATATGCCCGGCCAGCGCGTTTATGCCGTCGGCATCCAGCACAACCGGGCAGGACAGCGTCTCAAGCGCCTGGCACGTCAGTTCCCGAAATGCCGGGAAATGCCCAAGCCCCGGGCCAATGAGGCAGGCCGCCGCATGGCCTGCCGCCGTGAGCGCTTCCTGCCAGTTAGCCAGCGTATAGGGATACAGGACCGGTTCATTGAGCTTGACGGCCAGGATGGGATAAATCTCCTGGGGCACAGCCAAGGTCACAATACCGCTGCCCATGCGCACAGCTCCCTGCGCGGCAAAATATGGTGCACCGGTGTAGCCGGCCGAGCCACAAAAGGCCCACACCCGTCCGTAATCATTCTTGTTGCTCTCAGCCTTGCGGCCGGGCAAAAGCGCATCCACCTGCGCCTTGGTAAAGCGCTCAATTTGCATCAAAAATCGCCCTCCAAAAAAATCCAAAAAAATTTTGAAAATAGTGTTGACAAAAAGGCTTATCATAGATATAATAAAGAAGCTGTCAGCGAGAGTCAAGAAAAAACGACAGTGGACAACAAAAAATCGAGGTGTGGCTCAGCTTGGTAGAGCGCTTCGTTCGGGACGAAGAGGCCGCAGGTTCGAATCCTGTCACCTCGACCATCTTTAACAGCATTCAGTTTGTCTGACTGCTGTTTTTTTTCATATCTACATCATTTTTCGTCAGGATTCGAACCTGCCTTACAATCGCGCCGCGAGCCGAAGCCGCACCAAAGGTGCGTGCTTCGAATCCTGTCACCTCGACCACATGAAACAGCACTGAAACAGCACGTAGTTTATCTGTGTGCTGTTTTTTTATTTCCTGCTAAGGAAAAACGCGGCGCAACCCATCAAGGCTGCGCCGCGTTTTATTTTCTGCACCGACCACTACGCTTCATCGTCAAAGTGGAAATGTCGGAGATATTTTTGTTGGATTTGTGGAATATCTTCCCGATCCACCCATTGCTCCAGGTATCCGCAACTACAACACACATAACGATGTACCCATACTGCACTGCGCATTGTTATTCCGGTCCGAATGGACACAGAACTTCGATACATTGGTGAATCGACCACATCTACAATATAATCCCCACCGCATTTCGGACATTTTCCTGTGTTTTTCATTATGTATCCTACCTAAATTTCCGAATTCCAACGATATACATCGAAGGTTCCTGTAAAGAAATCATCAAATAACCACGATGCTACTCCCGTATCCCTCTCCCGAATAAATTGGGGATAGTAACCTTCATACGCTTTGACATTCTTCCAAGAACCGCTTTGCTTTCTGGCTTGTCCATCAAACGCAGCACCACTATAAGTTTTAGAGCGTCCATCTTCAGCTTCTGCCATCAGATTACAATCATACTTTGTGCCTTTAAAAACTCCACTTACATTCTTTGTTAGCTTTCCGCTAGCAAATGCTCCTCCTATTGCAACTACGATGACCTTTAAGATTTCAGATTCTATGTAGACACCAGTTGCCGCAGCTATCGCGCCTGCCAAAATTCCAATCGTCGTATTTTTATCTGCATGCAATTCGTAGTTATCTACTTCACTTTCATCTACAATATCATAATAAATATCCAAAGTATAATAATAATACTTATCTGCTAAAACTCTATATTCGACTGATCCCGCATAAGAGTTATATGCTGCCACTAGGGGCTCCGATACATCCTCAGAATTATCTTCATCTTTTGCTTTCGTGATAATACTGGAAACCTGAATCTCTTGAATTTCAGGTTCTGTCATCATCACCGTCTCATCTGTTGAATAGCTTTTTACGGTCAATATATCTTCTCCCACGCTGCCAGAAACTTCCTGTATCAAATCATTATCCATGTACTCCACAACCGTAAAATCGCTATCATTGTGCCAGACAATCTCGGTATGGTAACGGTCATCGGCTGAATTCCTTTAAGAAAAACATGCAAATGCAAATATGCAAACGACGCTAACCACGCGTTCTAAAAACTTTTTATGTTTCATTGTGCTACCTCCTACACACTAACAAAAATTACTATGACCGTTTTAACTGTTCGAACAATTTTATATCATAATAAATCTTCATTTGTTAAATGTCAACAAAATAGTATAAATTTTTCTATAGTTTGTTGATATATTTTTCTATCGGTACAAATTCTCATCAATGATTCCAGCCTACCTCAATCGCGCCGCGAACCGAAACTACGCCAAGGGCATGTGCTTCGAATCTAATCACCTCGATTTCGTCGCTGCGGACGCCGTATTCCCGACTTTTTCAAATCCACTTTGCTCGCTTTGTCACAGCCCCACTTCCAACACGCCCCGATTCGCTGGGCTTGTGTCAGAGCCTTTCGCAGCATTCAATTGATCTGCGTGCCGTTTTTTCGCGTCTGGATCAATTTTTCGTCAATATTTCATCTTCCCTTTCGATCCCTTCGCAAATCCCCCTCTGACATATTT
>ERZ1090868.969-NODE-970-length-15523-cov-14.182764_pt1 | contig 15523 bp, 17 predicted proteins | sample MGYA00478475_ERZ1090868 | MGnify/ENA primary metagenome ERZ1090868 (study PRJEB33644, sample SAMEA5815747) | chicken gut metagenome | biome: Chicken; feature: Gastrointestinal Tract; material: Caecum | place: Ireland | collected 2019-01-01 | study: A study of the...
TTTCCGACAGCAGGAACAGCTTGTCGTTGGTGGTCTGGATGCTGCTGCTCTGGTTGCCCGCGCTGCTCTTCTTCTGCACGTCCCGGATTGCCGCCTTCACCTCGGCGGGCATCAGGTTCAGGATGGCGGGCAGGTGGGTGGAGCGCATGGCACAGTTCTGCCAGCCGCCAACATTGGTGTTTGTGTCATTCATTGGGTATGTGGTGGCGTAACAGTCATGGAGCTGGAACGTCAGCGGCGCTTTGCCTGTCCCATCGCTCAAGTCGTCGTGGTTCTTGCCGATGATGTCAATCCGGTAGTTCGTGCCGCCGATGTCCATGTCCTTGTAGCAGCTACCATCCGCCACCCACTCGTCCGGCACCTCATTGGCGTGGCAGGCTTCGATGATGTCAGCCCACTCATTTTCTGCAAAGACCGGGTTATAGGACTTTTTGTGGAGTCCCCTCGTCACGAAAAAGACCATCAGCTCACACCCACCTTTACCGGGATGTTCACGGTTGGCTTCTCTGTGGCGTAGAACGTCATGGTTCCCGCACCCTGTGTGGGGTCTTTCTGCGATACCAGCGCCCAGGCGTTCAGAATCTCAGCGTTTGCGTCCATGTCCCCGCTGGTCTGCGCATCCACGCTGACTACCGCGCTATCTGACTTAACGATGCTGCACGCTACCTGCTGGGTGTAGGGTGCCGAGTCGCCTGTCCAGCCGGAAGTGGTCAGGGTCACGGTGGTGGAGGTGGCGGCGAGGGAATCGACGTATGACTTAGGAGCAGCTTGGTTATTGGCGGTGGGGTCTCCGCTCAGAACTAGGGCACCGGTCATGGTGCCACCTGCCAGCGGCAACCACGGAGCCGACGCGGCGATTGCGGCCAATTGAGCTGCGTATTGGTCAAGCGTGGTTCCTTCCGGCGGTTCTACACCCATAGTCTGGAGGGATGCCGCAATACTGTTTTTCGCGGCGGTCAGCCGGTCAATCTCACTTGCAATGCTCATTGGTTCCACCTCAGATCGCCGCCAGGGCCGTCTCGATGCTGTTGGTCAAGGTTACAGAGCCACCGGAGGTGTATCCAGCCGGAACAGACACAGACGTGGCCTGCATACCGTCAAGCTCCAGGGAGGTCGCGCCATTATTGGGCATAGTGCCTTCTACCAGTTCTCCGCCCACAAAGGCAGTAGACCCGTCCAAAATCTGGTCAGCGGTTGCCGTGGCGGAGGAAGTGTCCACATACTGCGCAGGGATGGGCTCAACGGTCACAGAGGTCAGCACCTTACCGGCGGTGGGGCTGATTGTCTGCTGGGACTTGGTGGGCGTGGCCGTCTTGGACTCCGGGGAAATGGAAACAGATCCAGTTCCAGAATGATACCCAGCCGGAATGGTGTATGATTTCTCCTGGGCTGTTAGAGTTTTGTTGACTGCGCCATTGTTCGGCATGGTGCCGGTGGTGACTTTCCCGTCTGCGGTGACAATCACTTTCCCGGCGAGCACGTCTCCAGCCGCGGCGGTTACGCTGGACACATCCTGGTATGCCTCTGGAATGGCCCCAACTGTCACGTCAGACAGTCCATAATATCCGCTGTCAGGCGTAATGGATTGCTGCGCCTTTGTGGGTGTAACACTCTTGCTCTGGAGGTTATAACTTCCTCCGCCAGATACACCGGACACCGTGCCGGCTCCGTTGTGGTAGCCTTTGGGGATGGTGTATGTATCGCCCTCCTGGACGGTGGCGGAAACGGCCCCCTGGTTGACAATCCCGTCAATGGCCTCGGCGCATGTATCGAGATTTGCGGTGGACTCCACAAGCCCAAAGTTGACCAGCTTGTTCCTGATTTTGTTCCGGTCGGTTTGAATCCGGGTAATTTCGGTAGCAACGCTCATTTTCTGGCTCCTTTCAAATCGTGCCTAGCAGGATCTCAATGTTCCCGACTGTGGTATAGACTGCGGCGGACGTAATGGGCAGCGTGTTGTCCTCTTCCACGTCGTCCGCAGTATCTACTTCCAACGTCGTCCCATCGACGACCTTTAGCCCGTTCCCGATTTCATATGGAAACCCACCGCCTCCGCCAGGGAGTTCGATGTCGGATTCCTCATATTCCCCGGTCTCCGGGTTGTAAATCATCCAGTATCCATTGGGGCCAGGTTTGGGCGGGTTGTTGTTCAGATCAATGATGTTCTGCTCGACCTGGGAAAACTCGCTAGGAATCTCAGGCCACTGAGCATCTCCTGATAGGGACTCTGGGATAAACACCTTTATTTGGTTTGTGTGCCGAACAACATCGCCCTGCGTCCCACGTAGCTGCATGGTGTAATACCCGGCAAGGGCAAGCATGTCGTCTGTAAGGACTACCACAATCCCACCGTCTGTAGGAGACAAGGCTATAATGTTTAGTTTCCCGTGGCATCTGACCATCATGGCCCATGTATACCCGTCCGGGAATGTGCCCTCCACAGTCAGGGTGCGAGACAGGTTATCATACTGCTGGGCAATGATTGGAGTGTTGCAATCATCGGAAATTACCCAATCATTAAATTGGATCATGTCGGTCACCCCCTATATAGCAGACACTAGCTGGTAAAAAAGAGCTGCCCTCCGCGTCCCTTGAAACGTCCGGATTGGATGGATTGCGGCTTGCGGTAGTACAGCAGGATGCAACCATTGTCCCTCCCCGGTCAAACTCTCCGGGATATACACCTGGATGATGTTGGTGTGCCGCACCGCCTCTCCCTGAGTGCCCCGCAACTGCATCCGGTAGTACCCGGCGTAGGGAATCATGTCGGCGGTCAGGGTTACGCCCACGCCGCCATCTACAGGGGAAAGGGAAATAATGTTGAGGTTTCCGCCGGATTCCACCAGCATCGACCAATCCCAGCCCGCCGGTAGGTCTCCTACTACCGTCAGAGAGCAGGAGAGGTTGTCATATTGCCGGGCGATGACGGGAGTGTTACATCCGTTAGATATTGCCCAATTGCTAAATTGGATCATTTTGTCACCCCCTATGTAGCAGACACTTTGTCAAGGAGTTCGTCGATTTCTTCGCCGCTGTACTTGCTGATGTACGACCCGTCGCTTTGCAGTTCGGCTTCGATGTCTTCTACCCGGCTATCAAGGAGGACTTCGATGGAGACAGGCACGTCAATGGTCGGCTTGGTGCCGTCTGCCACGATGGTAACAGACCCATCCCCATTATTGGTTAGGTATAACTCCGCCGCCCTCGCAGCCGTCCGCTGGGCCTGTGTGGCCCCCTGGTATGGATGCAGCAGCACTTGGTCGGTCGCCGCAACCCCTACGGCCTGGGCTACCTGAGTGTACGGCGCGGCTGTGCCTGTCCAGCTCGCAGCCGTCAGATTTACTGTAATCATTTGACCACCTCATACCGCAAAGATTTTACGACCACTGGTAAAAAAGAGCTGCCCTCCGCGTCCCTTGAAACGTCCGGATTGGATGGATTGCGGCTTGCGGTAGTACAGCAGGATGCAACCATTGTCCCTCCCCGGTCAAACTCTCCGGGATATACACCTGGATGATGTTGGTGTGCCGCACCGCCTCTCCCTGAGTGCCCCGCAACTGCATCCGGTAGTACCCGGCGTAGGGAATCATGTCGGCGGTCAGGGTTACGCCCACGCCGCCATCTACAGGGGAAAGGGAAATAATGTTGAGGTTTCCGCCGGATTCCACCAGCATCGACCAATCCCAGCCCGCCGGTAGGTCTCCTACTACCGTCAGAGAGCAGGAGAGGTTGTCATATTGCCGGGCGATGACGGGAGTGTTACATCCGTTAGATATTGCCCAATTGCTAAATTGGATCATTTTGTCACCCCCTATGTAGCAGACACTTTGTCAAGGAGTTCGTCGATTTCTTCGCCGCTGTACTTGCTGATGTACGACCCGTCGCTTTGCAGTTCGGCTTCGATGTCTTCTACCCGGCTATCAAGGAGGACTTCGATGGAGACAGGCACGTCAATGGTCGGCTTGGTGCCGTCTGCCACGATGGTAACAGACCCATCCCCATTATTGGTTAGGTATAACTCCGCCGCCCTCGCAGCCGTCCGCTGGGCCTGTGTGGCCCCCTGGTATGGATGCAGCAGCACTTGGTCGGTCGCCGCAACCCCTACGGCCTGGGCTACCTGAGTGTACGGCGCGGCTGTGCCTGTCCAGCTCGCAGCCGTCAGATTTACTGTAATCATTTGACCACCTCATACCGCAAAGATTTTACGACCACTGGTAAAAAAGAGCTGCCCTCCGCGTCCCTTGAAGCGTCCGGATTGGATGGATTGCGGCTTGCGGTAGTAGAGCAGGATTCCTCCAGGCCCACCTTGCCCGCCTCTGCTTCCAGCTCCGCCAGAACCAGAATAACCGTTTAATGGATAACCAGCCGAAGAGTTCGTTCCACTCCCGTGTCCGCCTCCACCGCCGCCGCCGTTTCCCCCATTTCCGCCGTCTCCAATCCTGGTTTTTGCTCTAGGTGCTGACGCATTTGCTCCGTTACCTCCATTACCGGGCCTAATAGCAGATGGGGCATCTGCACCAGCTCCGCCGTTGCTCCCTATAGCGGCACCGCCGCCATAGCCTCCATAGACCGCGCCGTTCCTGTCGCCGTTTGCTCCCGGAGAATATCCGCCGACATTAGGGCCAGTAGTAACCGGAGACCCAAGCGACGGAGAATCTGCGCCGCTTCCGCGCCCTCCAGCCGTCCCGCTTGACCCTTTGTTGGCATAGACAACGTGTGAAATCGGGTCTGTATAACCATTATCCAGGACTGACCCATTTGCAGAGCTAAATTCCCCAAATGTCGTCGGGCTTCCGGCAGAGCCGGAGGAACTCTGAGCTCCTCCAGCGCCGCCCTGTGAACATGAATATGCTATTTTTTGTCCAGGGGTAACATCCATAGTACCCTGAAACACTTTACCTGGGCTTCCTGGAGATCCTCCAGATCCACCCTGTCCAGCTACGCCGGCCGTCAGGTAATAATAAGTCCCCCAGTTGTCTGAATCGCTTCCTCTGGAACCGCTCGTTCCTGCTTCCCCCGGATATCCGCCTTGCCCCCCTGTACCAGGGCCAATGAGCACCGCCGTAACATTGTCCACGCCCTCCGGCACCGTCCATTCCCCGCTACCGGTGAGCACCTCAGAATAGTCATAGTATGTTTGACTTTCCGGGTTAGGTGGGCGATATCCAGCAAGGCCCTCTTCGGACGACTTCAAAACACCGCTCATGGTCAGGTCAGCGGAGGACAGGAAAATATCTGCCGTCCCGCCGTAGGGGTGAGCGGTGCGTACCACGTCACCTGCCTGTTGCCCATTCCAGAGCGCATCCTGTTGGATTACATCCCGGTTTGAGTAATAATCCGCCAAGCGCTCCGCTATACCAACCGAATTTACCAGTGAGACCAAATAAGCCTCAGAAACGGTAATATCATCTCCGCTGTCTGAAACTGTTTGAGTAATGTCCCGCATGTAATGTTGATACAGTGTCCCGGTGAGCGTCCCTGTGCCTGCGCTTACCTTTGCATAGTTGCAGTTACTTTCCAAGATGTTGAACCCGGATGCACTCAGGTTATGTACTGGCTCGTCGAACCGGATAATATCCCCCTCGTTGGCGGCCCCGTTGAACAGCTCAGTGCTTTCAGTCCCCTGCTCCCACCGATGCTCCGTGACAATCACGCGGGCAATGGGGGTTCCATAATCAACTGAACCGCCTGTGTAGCATTGTGCGGCCCCTCTGACCCAGCTAACACCTCCGTACAGGGAGGTGACCCGTAGTGTGCCGCTCGCCATAGTCCGGAGCGACGCGCCAATGGCAAACAGGACTTGAGCCAGATTATCACGCGCCGTGGCAATCGGAAGCCACCCATAAAGCTGATATTCTTGGAATATGGTTTTAATTTCCACATTCACGCCGGTACCAGCCACGATATCCGCGATAACTTCCGCCGCTGTCTCTCCGCTGTATAGCCCGCCATAGTGGGTTTTGCCCATGAGCAGACCCACACCAGACAGGGCGGAGAACCGATACAGTCTGGCCCCGATGCGCTCCACAGACTGGACGTAGAACGTACCGATCTGCTGACCCTTGTAGGAATAGACCATCTTGTCGTTTCGGGTGTACTGGGTCAGAGTCGTATCCAAACTGTCCACATCAAAGGTGAGTGAGTTCGCCGCCAGGGAATCAGACAGGGCGGACATTTCCAGCAAGCAGTCCCCGGACGTGAGCCGGTATGCCGCCGTCAAATCGTCCGAAAACTGCTTCCCGGCGTAGGTTATCAGGTTGTTCATCTACTCACCTCACTGGGGCGTTCTTTGCGGCCCTTTTGCTGAGAAAGTCACTTGTAGGCCCGCCCACTTCCGCTGACCAGCCACCATGCCACGATACAAATCCGTACCTTTGTATACCATCGCGTCAAACGTCATAGTCCCCTGTCCATAAGGCATCGTGATACTGTGGCTTGATACCGGGGCGCTGATCACCTCATAAAAAGCGTCATAGTCCGCCTCGCTCCCGGGCTCAGGTTCAACGGACATTGAATAGTCGTAGTAGGTACCAACCAGATCCCGCTCATAGAGGCCGGAAATCATCTTCCCGGCGTTCTCACCATCCTCAAGCCTGAAGCTGCGCCCAATGGTCTCATACTGCACCCGGAGGTTATACGTCGTTCCGTCCATCACAATCTTCACGCGCTCACCTCCTGGTATTAACCAGCTTCACGCCCTGGCGGGCGGATTCCTCACTCAGCGCAAAGGACAGATTACGGGTAAATCCATCCTTTGCCTTGACAATGATTTCCACCGGCGTACTGCGCACAGACCGCTCATTCATAGCATCACCAGCGGCCTGCTTGAGCGTGGAGTACGGGGCCACAATCTCCGGCTCTCTGGTATTGTCGCCCAGGACGGCCAGGAACGGGTTGTTAGGCGGGATCAGGCCGCCGTAGGCCAAAGCTGGGATATTGGCTGGGAGTTCTCCCATGCTGTACAATGCCGCTCTCTGGTTTCCACCGCCTCCGGATATCTGTCCGGATGTACTTGCGTTATTAACGGCATTTTTGCTCCCATTGCTTACCCCAATTAACTCAAGGAACCAGTTGACCGCATCTATGATCCAGCCGACAAGGGTTTTCACGGCGTCAATTACAGCTCCGATTGCGGTAGCAATCGCATCGATCAGAGGGGTAATAAACTCAATGGCTGCCGCTACTGCGTTGATAATCTCGACGATATACGGGCCAAATGCATCCCATAATTTCGTTTTCAAATCAGCTACTGCCTGGCCAAGCTCTCCCGTGGCTTCGTCCATGTCTGCTTGTGCGTCTCGGGCGGCAATGATGGACTCATTATTTTCGTAGAAGGCATCCGCAGCGGAGCTATACTCGTTGGACAGTAATGCCATTAGGAGCTGGGCCCGGCTTGTTTCATCCCCGAGCTGGGAGAGTTGCTGATTCACATAATCTTCGCTAATTCCCACCCAGTTCAGAGCATCAGCCAAAACGCCGGTTACCTCTCCGGTCTTTGCCGTCTCATTAGCCGCCTCAATCAGGCTTTCAATCGGCATGCTGTCCCCAAATGTCCCGTAAGCACCTGCGGCAATGTCAACCCACTTGGATACATCCTCGCTGCTAGTCGCAAGCTGAGCCAGAAGCTGGGACGCTTCTGTGGCCCGGTCGGTCTCGCCAAGGATTTGGAAAAAACCTCTGTATGCCTCTGTTGCAACCTCCTGGCTGTACCCCGCCGTTTCATAGGCCGTGTTGAGCATGGCCATAGATTCCCGGTATTCCTCGGTTGCTTCATCGAGGTTCCAAATGGCCTCTGCGGCTTGAATGGCGAGGTCAAGCAGCATAGTCAGTGCGTTTCCTGCAAAGGTGGCAATGGCCCCGCTTGCCGTATCAAATCCGCCCTTCAGCCCGCCAGCAGAGTCTCCCACATCGCCCAGGCCACCGGCGGCGTCATCGGCGGTCTCTCCAACCTGGGAAAGCACTGGGTCAAAATCTTCCAACTGACGCGCGGCGCTTTCCGCTTTGGCCTTTGTTACATCCAGTTCTAAGTTGAAGTCGTCCAGCTTGCTTTTATCCAGCGTCTTGTCAAGCTGTTTTGCTGCGGTTTCCATCGTCTCCAACCGATCCGCTGCAAGGCTCGACTGTTCGGCCAAAAGGCGCTGCTTTTGAGCAAGCAAGTCCACATTGGTTGGGTCAAGCTTCAAAAGACGGTCAACTTCACGGAGATCTTTTTGCACCTTCGCAAGCTCAGAATCTGTAGCGCGCAGGGCCTTATCCAGTTTTGTGGTGTCACCGCCAATCTCGATGGTGATCCCCTTAACTCTGCTTGCCATGGTAGACCTCCTCAGAACCGATCAAAATCTTCCTGTGTGGGCAACTGTGCATACTCGCACCTGTCGTTTTCTGCCTCAATCATCATGTCCGTCACCATTCCGATGGTTAGCAGCTCCAGGTCGCTGATCGGTATGCCCAACTGCGCCACTCTCAGGAGAAACAGCCCGGTGGTCATCTCCCGGTCTGTGGGACGTGTTTTTTTTTATGAACTGACAAGACGGCGTTGTTGGCCGTCCACAGATCCAGAAGTTGTGGAAGCACAGCGTAAATGGAAAATGTGCTGAACCCCTCCAGCCAGTCCTCCGGGCTGTTCGCCTCCATATCCGGGTCGGCGTGCTTAGCCATGAGGTAAGACACATCTTCGAATGTCTGGAGGAAGCGAGGAGGGATGGGCCCTTTCCCCTCCTGCGCCTTCTTCAGCTCCTTTTTCAGGGCCGCCATGTCCTGCATGATGTCCCGGCCAAACTTGATACGGTACAGGCGCGGAATGGCCGCTGTGGCCCTGAATTTTACCTGCTTACCGTCAATCTCAATGGTCTTGTCCATCGTCATCCCCCATTGGCGGTGACGGTAGCAACACCACCCGCAATGGCCTGGCTGGAGGCGTTAACCTCAATCACAGCAATTTGCTGGCCGGTAGTGGCGGTGATGCCCTCAGCCCCGTCCCAGTCAGTCCATCCGGCGCTAACATTCTCGCCGTAGGTGGGAAGCTCGACGGTCTCGCCCGTCTTGGTCTTGTAGGTGTTCCCGGTGGCCTTTGCGGGCGCAACGGTCAGCTTGGTAGTGCCGGAAGTAGCCCCGGCCTCGCTGGTCACCACAAGGGAGCCGAGAGGCTGCCACACAGCGTCGTACCACGCGGCATACTGCACGTCAGGCGTGCTCGCCGTAGTTCTGGCCTTTATTACGCCATTGGGCAGAGGTGAGGCGGTCAGGTTCATGGTCTCGGTTGTCGGCTCGATGGTGTTGGTCGTGGTGGAGCCGGATACACTGGGCCGGGTACAGGTCACGTTGTACAGGATGTGCCGGATGGCCTTCTGGTCTCCCTCGAACTCAAACATGAGTGCAAACGGACTAGTCTGATTGTTCACGTTCTCAACAAGCACACCAGCGCTGGAATCCAGGGACTCACCGAGCACGTCGGTGCGGAAAGGCTCCGGGATCAGCGCAACCTCAAAGGTTCCTCTATACCCGCCGTTGGCGGCGGTCACGAAATACGCCATATTGTCGGCATAAAACGGGCTGGTATCGCCCTGCGCGTCCATAGTGAGGTTTACGGAGCCGGGAATGGCTACAGGCGTACCAAACGTTACCGTCCCGTCCTCTCCAATGGTGAGAAGCGCATAGTGCGCATTTTTCAGGCCATACTTGACCTTGTTCGGAGTATTGCTAGGCATATTCACACCTCAATTTCGTAGGAAATTTCATAGCATCGTTCGTCGTCCAGGTAGTCCTCGGTTTTCTCCCAGCAGATGTCTTTCAGGGCCGTTTCTACCAGGGCCTCGGCATCCGGATTTTTGAACTCTGTGTATAGCTCGATGCTGATATGGTTGATGGGATGGTAAACCCGGTTGTCCGCGTCAAAGTTGTTGGAATATTCCACCAGATAGCAGATGAACGGGAGATCCGGCGCTTGCCCAACCGGGAAGGCGCGATAGGCGACGGGTAACCCTGTGGACTCCAGTAAGGTTTTCAAGTCTTCCAGTCTCACAAGGTTACCCTCCAATCCTCAGTTTCACTTTCTTCTCTAGCTCACGCTCGGCAAGCTCCTCCGCCGGTTTGATATGCGGATAGGCTCTTGTCCTCCCGCCGCCTTTTAGTGCATGCCCATTTTCCAACAAGTGTGTCAGGTAATATCTCTTTTTGTTTCTGACCACAACCACGATACTTCCAGCGGTTTCAGATACTTTTACCTGGCCCCAGCCTTTCCGGTATGCTCCGCTATCTTTTGGGCTTTTTGCTTTTACTTCCTTAACAGCGGCCTTTGCGGCCTCTTTGACCGCTTCTTTCACGTCCCCGGCGACTTCCGAGGCATAATCCTCCAGTTCTCCACGGATAGATTCAACCAGATCATCAATCTTAACGTTCACTGTACCCCCGCCTTCCTCTGGAGATACAGTTCAATCATGTCGCTCTCCGGCTGGAAGTACGTGCGGAAAATCTCATACCTGATATACCGGTACTCCGCCTCCCGCTGGCCGGAATAGTTGACCAGCGGGGTTGTGAACACGATTTCAGGGTTTAGCCCATCGTGTCCGGCGGCGTACCATTCAGTGCGGTTTACAGAGCTGACCGTGCCCCAAATCTCTGCCCGTTCCTCGCCGGTCACAACAAAGGAACCGGTGGAGTTCTGGGCGAGCGTCTGGCTGATCAGGGTGAGCACATCATCCATCCGCTTCACCCGCTTTCTGGCTGAACAGGCGGTTATTGAGCGCCCATCGGAGCATCCGGGGCATGGCCACGTTTTCCTCGCGCCGGCGGCTGTAGAGGTCCTCGCGCCGGCGGCGGTAGAGGTAGGCGGAATACATCTCCACCAACATGCCGTCGCCGACCGAGCAGTCTAAGGTAATGCCCTCAGTCTGGATGTAGGCCCTGGCCGCCTGGATAATCTGGCCCAGGTAGTTATCCAGCTTATCGGTAGAAACCTGCAGATCCACCTTGAGCACAGTTAAAATCTCTTCGTCGGTCATGGCCTACACCTCCAATCAGCCGGAAGCGCCGGTAACAGTCACCGTGTACACCCTCACCGCGTTGCCCTGCTTGACGGTCACAGTGATGGTGTTGGCGGTGGCGGCGGTCAGGGTGGCGGTGCCACCGTTGCGCAGATTCTTTCCGTTGACCGCAATTGCAACCTGAGCACCGGCCTGGGCGGGAGTAGCCTCCACCTTGGCGGAGTTGCTGGTCGCGGTGCCGCCGCTGTAGCTGTAGGTCTCGGGGTCAAAGGTGGGGCTCAGAGTGACGCCGGCAATGGTCAGGTCAGTCAGTTGGGCGTCGTTGGCAGTGTCAGCGGCAAAGTCCATAGCAGTGGTCACGGCGGTGTTGTTGATGTTGATGGCCACGAAAGCACCGGGGATGATGGGCATACCATCTGCCCGCTGCTTGGCGCGGAACACGGTGTTGTCCTGGAGGAACTGCACCTCATAGGAGCTCTCGATCATCAGGCCGGAGCGCATCGCCAGCAGGTACAGATCACCGTAGCCGCCGATGATGTCGCCGTCAGGAATAAACTCCAGTACGTCGATGTCGCCGGTTACGATGGGCAGAGACCCGAACAGGTTGGCCACAATGTCGCCGGTAGCGGTGAAGGTGATCAGCTTGGACTTCAAGGCGGCGTAGGTCTTGGAGTTCATGGCCCAGAACATGGTGCCACGGTTGTACCGGGTGTAAGTGGCCCCGGTTGCGGTCATCAGCTCGCTCCAAAACTCGGCGCCGGTCACGTCCGCGCCGCCAATCTGGAGGATGTTGCTCTCGTGCAGGTCAACCCAGGCGGGAGCGTTGGCGGGATAGTCGGAGGGCTGGGCGGTCTGCGCCAGACGGGTCACGATACCCAGCGGCATCCGGGAGGCAGAGCCCTTGCCGTAGAGGATAGCCTTGTCCATTGCCAGGCCGATGCTCTCGGACAGCATCTCCACAATCCAGGAAGCCAGGTTGATGTCGTTGTCGTCCAGAAGGCTATTGCAGACAGGCACGTACCCGGCCACCTTGTAACCGTCGAGGGTAACCTGGTTGAACACAAAATTCAGCTCGTTGATAGCCCCGCACATCTCAGTCCACACGGCCTCGGGCACAGTGCCGGCGATAGTCTGCCGGGCCTGGCCGTCCACATTGCGGACGCGGACGCGGTTCAGCAGCTTGGAATACCGGAACATGTTCTCGGAGATCAGATCCAGGAACACGACGGGGATAGTCAGTTCAGCGCCGGTGATGGCCCGGGTCTGGCCCCGCATGCCGCGCAACTGGCCCAGGAACGCTTTCACATCATCCTGGGCGACGATGGCGTTTCTCTGCTCAGTGGGCAGAGCATCAAACGCCCGGCGGGTCTTGGGCAGGGAACGGATATTGATTTCCATTTTGGTTTCACCTCTCACTTTCTCGGTCTTGTTGGTCTCAGGTGCATGGGGCTTCGGGGCACTGCGCTCAATTTCGTCCAGCTCTGCCTCCAGCCCCTCGATGTCATCAGACAGCTTCTGCTTAGCCGCGTCATGCTCAGCCTTCTCAGCCTCGTAGGTCTCGATTTCCGCGTTCACGGCGGCTTCCTGCTCGGCGTTACCGGGCTCCACTTCGTTGATCGCAGTCTCCAGCTCGGCCTCGCGGGTCTGGAAATCCGCGTCCTTGCGCTCCAGTTCGGCCAACTCAGCCTTCTTAGCGTCAATAGACCGCCGGAGCATCAGCACTTTCAGCATGGTTCAATCTCCTTTCGGTAAAAAATAAGAGCGGCCAACTATCGAGGAATCCTCGGTAGCTAACCACTCTCGGCTCTTCTGCCTCAACGCTTAGAGGCAGGCTCAGTATTCTGTTTCGCCTTTCTTCGCTTGATGATGTACACTTCTGCACCATCCGAAGTTGGGATCAGTTCCACACGCTCACCAGTCAGGATCACCTTACGGGCCAGCTCCAGGGCTTCTCTAATTTCCATGCAACCGTTCCAATGCCTGGTGCTTCCACGCCTCGGTGCGCTTGCGTTTGATTTCTTCCAGGTCGTGCTTTCGGGCGGAAACCGTTGTGTCCTGGTAGGCCGGGAACGTACAGGGCGAGATTTCGTACAGCGGGGATACTTTGGTAATAGTCCAATGGACACTCCCATCATCCCGGTAGTCCGCCTCCTGGGCGGCAATGTCGAAGCCGAAGGAGCACCCGGTAATATCACCCCGTGAAATCCGGGCATAGGCGTTCATGGCGTCTGTGTCGTTTCGGTTCAGCCGCACCCGTCCCCAAAGCCCATGCGAATCCTGCTTGATTTCCATCGTCCCGGCGCTGGTACGCCCCAGCACGATGTCAGTATTGTGGTTATAGAGCGCCCGCACATCGTCGCTCACACTATCGTCAAAGGCCCCCGGCGCAATGCTCTCAGTGGCACCCGGCCACAGCTCATAGTTGGAGTTGAACACCGCGAAGTATCCCTCAATATAGAGGTCGTCGCCGTCCTCACGGGTTTCCATCTTTTCCATTGGGATGTACCTATGTTCCATTGCTCTCACCTCCATTCTGCACCAGCTTCCCCTGGTCGCCCAGGCGATCCGAAGGGATGTAGTTTTCTAGGGCCAAAAGGTCGTTCATTTCCGGGTCAGGCGGCAGGTTCAGCCAGCTTCTCCACTCGTTGCGCCGCAGGGCGATTCTGTCCACCATCTCAGCGCCGGCGCTCACCAGCTCCGTGATAGAGTAGGAGTAGAGGCTCCAGGAGTTGAATCGGAAAAACCAGTTCGGATTGAGCAGGAGCTTCTTGGTCATCTCCTGTTCAATTGCTCTAGCTAGCGGCATGATGGTCGTGTTCACGAAATTGTTCCACTGGTCCCGGTTAAAGTCCCCAACGCCCAGCACAAAAGGAGGGATGCCCAACACCGAGGCCACCGTCCGCTTATCCAGCGTAACCATAGCGTCCAGGGCCAGGTCTGACAAGGTTAGGGGCCGCACCTGCTCCACGGAGAACTGATCCGCCGGAATCAGCCATGGCTCGCCAGCATCTCCGCTCATAGCGTAAGATTCCAGCAGCTTTTTCCGCCCCTCCGGGCTTGCAAACTCGTCTGTGAGCGCATCCACCTTGACTATAATAGACGGCTTCCACTTGGAGGACATGAATCCCTTCTGTGTCGTGGCGGCCTGCTTCAGGTTGTTGGCCACGTCCGCCAGGGAGACACGATACCCTGCCCCCATCCATGGGTAGTAACTGCTCGGGTTCAGCACAAAGTGGAGCACCTTGTCCGGAGAATACTCCTTGCCGTCAATGACCACCTTGTAGCCCCATCCGTCAGGGATGAACGACGCAAACGCCGGGGGTATTGGGTTCAAGTCTCTGATGATTCCCGCCTGTGTGTTCGGCCAGACAACCGCGTTCCCGTTGCCCTCCAGATAAAGCGTTCGGACAATCCAGTGAATAAACTGTTCTCTGGTTGTGTAGCTGTTTGGGTCAATGTCAATTTTCCTGGAAAGTTCATTTTTGACCCGCACGTCCCCGTCCGGCTGGTTCTCCATCAGCTGGATGGTCATGGACCCGATCAACCGGGCAATGGTGTCGACCCCCGCCGCAATCTCCGGGTTATGGGCCAAACTGGTGTAGCCCTGGCAGGTGAGCGTTTCAAACGCATCCGGGGAGCAGAGCCACGCGGCGCTCCGCTTCTGGGGCTCGGCCCGCGCCTGGGGTCGGCTCCGCTTCTTTTTGCTCATTGGCGCTCCTTTCCGTTCCACCACTCTTGACCTTTCTTTTGCTTCTCCATGTTCTCCAGGTATCGCACGCAGGCAAACACGGAAGCGTCGAACAGGTCAATGCGGTGTTCTGGCTGGACTTTATCGTATTGGATCATGTCATCGGTCTTTTCAATTGCGGATACATTTTCAACGCAGTATTCATAGGCCTCGGAGTGCAGGTAGTAGAGATTCCCATCCTTCGCGGACTTCTCAAGGTGCCGGAACCCCTGGCTTTTCTTGTAATAATACTGCGGCTGGTCGATGATACGGAATCCGGCGGACTTCATGCCGATAAAATACTCAGCGCAGAATTTCCGGTCGTGGCCTATTTGCCGAATCTTAAATCCCCGCTTCCGCATGTCCACAAACCAGTTTACAACATCGGCGTGGTTTACAGTCGGGCTGTTGCACAGGGTCAACCAGCCGTCCTCCGCCCAGCCAAACAACGGGATATTGTCCTGGTCTGCCTTGATATGGGCCGCCACAACGGGGAAAAATGCGTGGGTAATTACAATGTCTGTCCCTTTGTAATTCCCAAACAGCGCCGCCGCCGTCAGGTCGTGGAGTTTAGACAGGTCGGCCCCGCCGTACCAGTCAATAGGCATCTTCGCCAGCTGTTCAAGCGTCCAATCATACTGGGCGTCGGACTTGCGAAATTCCTCAATATCAAAGTAAGCCTTCATGGCGTTGGTATAGACGTTCAGAGATTTTGCGAAGAAGTCCTTCCGCTGCTGGGGGTCATTCTGCGCCTGGAGCGCATCATTCAGAATCTCCGCTGGCCGGATGGTTACTCCATAATTCGGATTTGCCA
>ERZ1090868.970-NODE-971-length-15507-cov-6.081737_pt1 | contig 15507 bp, 18 predicted proteins | sample MGYA00478475_ERZ1090868 | MGnify/ENA primary metagenome ERZ1090868 (study PRJEB33644, sample SAMEA5815747) | chicken gut metagenome | biome: Chicken; feature: Gastrointestinal Tract; material: Caecum | place: Ireland | collected 2019-01-01 | study: A study of the...
GGGCTGTGAAGTATATGACGCGGCGGGGCTGACGGTTTCGCCCGGCTTTGTGGACGGGCATGTGCATTTCCGCGACCCAGGTCAGACGCAAAAAGAGGACGTTTTGACCGGCGCGGCTGCGGCTGCTGCGGGCGGCTACGCAACCGTGATCTGCATGGCGAACACGCTGCCGACCTGCGACACGCCTGAGATCATTCAATATGTGACCGACAAGGCGAAGGGCTGCCCGGTGGAGGTATTGCAGGCGGGCGCAGTGACAAAGGGTCTGAAAGGGCAGGAGCTGACTGATTTTGACGCGCTGACCGCTGCGGGTGCGCCCTGTCTGACCGACGACGGCATCAACCTGACTTCGGCGGCGCTGTGCCGCACGGCGATGGAGCAGGCCGCCGCGCGCGATATCTTACTCTCTTTCCATGAGGAAGAGCCGTCGCTTGTGCCGTCCCCCGGCGTCAATTACGGTTCGGCGGCTGCAAAACAATTCGGCGTGCCCGGTGCAATGGCCGCGGCGGAAACCGCGATGATCGCGCGCGATATCGCGTTGGCGCTCGATACGGGTGCGCGCGTGGTGTTCCAGCATGTTTCCTGCGGGCAGTCGGTTGCGCTCATTCGCGTGGGCAAGGCGCTCGGCGCGCGTGTGTACGCCGAGGTCACGCCGCATCACCTGAGCCTGACCGAGGACGACGTACCCGCGCACGGCACCTATGCGCGCATGAACCCGCCGCTGCGCTGCGAGGCCGACCGGCAGGCTTTGATCGAAGGACTGCGCGACGGCACCATTGATATGATTGCCACCGACCATGCGCCGCACACCGAGGAAGAAAAGGCGCGTGAGTTCGCCAAAGCGCCGAGCGGCATCACGGGGCTGGAAACCGCGTTTTCCGTGTGCAATACCTATCTGGTCCAAACCGGGCGGCTGACCCCGATGCAGCTGATCGACAAAATGAGCAAATCGCCCGCCGAGATCTACGGGTTGACCGGCCGCGCGGTGGCCGAGGGCAATCTTGCCCGTCTGGTGCTGCTCGACTGGGACAGCGAGACGGTTTACAAGACGTATCATTCCAAGGCGGTCAATACGCCGTTTACCGGTATGCCGCTGACCGGCGCGCCGCGCGCCATCGTCACAGGGACGCGTGTCACCGCCCGCTGAACGAAAAATTTGCCTATGCGCGTTAAAAATTGCCAGAACTGCCGCTGTATAATGCGCCGCGTTCCAGTCATACTACCTGTACAACCAGAAATTGCGTATGGGAGGGAACGCGTAAATGAAGGCAACCGGCATTGTGCGCCGTATTGATGATTTGGGTCGCGTGGTCATTCCGAAGGAAATCCGCCGCACCTTGCGTATCCGCGAGGGCGACCCGCTGGAGATTTTCACCGACCGCGACGGCGAGGTGATTTTCAAAAAGTATTCCCCGATGGGCGAGATGGGCGCGGTGGCAGGCGAACTGGCTGAGGCGCTCGCACGCACGGCGGGGATGAGCTGTGCGATCTGCGACCGCGACGCGGTGATTGCCGCGGCAGGCGGCGCGAAAAAGGATATCCTCGAAAAACGCATCTCCGCCGAGCTGGAGCAGCTGATGGAGCAGCGTGTGGTGTATGAGCGCGGTGTGGATGACGCGCCCGAGCTGACTGTGTCCGATCACGATGAATATAATGTGGTTGTGGCGGTGCCCATCATCACCGAAGGGGATGTCAGCGGCTGCGTGGTCTATGTCAGTGAGGACGAGGGCGCATCGGCTAGCGAAGTGACGGTCAAGCTGTGCCAGACCGCCGCCCAGTTTATGGCTAAGCGCGTGGCGGTATAAGGGGGCGGACGGGATGAAGGATAAGCAAAAGCCCGAGCGCGAACCCAAGCCGTTCCCGGCTTACGACGACGCGGCGCATATCGACTCCGCCGCGGTTGCATCCGTGCCGCCCTGGTCGCAGGATACGCCGCCGCGCGGCGATCCCGCCGCCACGGCCTATACCGAAATGTATTGCCAGAAACCGAAAGAGAAAAACTGAAAAGCTCATCCCGCAGAGCGGAGATGGGAAGAACTGTTGACAAAACAGCCGCACCTACGAAACGGTAGATGCGGCTGTTTTGGTTTTAGATAGGTTGCTGAAAATGTAGAGGGATGTTTTATTATTTTTCACATGGAGTCTCAACACTTTTTGCCTGCTGCGCTGCTCCGGCGGCAGACCCGTGTCCCAGTTGCTGCACGGCAGCTTCTATGCAGCCATCCAAAATGGATTCCAACTCCGGTGTACATTGGACGCCGGCTAAAGACAGGCTTTTGTGCGCAAATTGGCGCGCCGCCTCCTTGCGTGCATCCCCTTCGATTTGGCTGATCTTATAGAGCTGCTCGGCTTGTGCCACTCCGATGCGCGCATACTGCATGACCTGATCGAACGAAGTGCCGTACTTGCTGTTGGGTAGTGCGTGGATGATCTTGCTTGCCTGCGCAAGATTGGCTTGCAGCTCCTGCAGGGATTGCTCCAGCGACAGGTTTTTGTGCCGGATGGTCAGAACGGTCAGCACGATAAACAGCAGCACAATCAGACAGGCGCATGTCAGAGGCCAAAATTCGTTCCAATCCATCTGTTATGCCTCGTTTTTGCCGCACAGCAGCGCATCCACATAGCGCTTGGCCACAATCATGGTGCGCAGCTGTCCGCGCCGGATATTGAGCTGACCCTCCTCGCCGCGCAGCGCGTTTTGCTTGATGAGGCTGCGGGCTTCTTCTCGCAGGTATTCCGGGATATCCTCTATGCGCTGATAAAGCGGGTCGTGTCTGGACAGCCAATTTTCCAGCTTCTGATCGAATTGTTCCTGCGTCATGCTACCGGGATGCCGTTCATCAGCGGATCGATGTGATAATCCTCGCTCATCGCGGCGGCGAGTGCGTCCGCCTGCCGGCGCGCCTCCAAAAAGTCAGTCAGCAGCAGCCCAGTAAACTCTCCCAAGGTCATTTACGCGCCCTCCTTACGATTTCGCCGGGATGCTTGCAGACTGTTTTTTCGTATCTTCCTTGGTGGGGTCGGCATCCACAGAAACAATGGCATCCTGCAAAATATCCAGCAGTCGCTCGGTGCCGGCCGGCACCTGATCCTGTACCGCGCGGATGTGGATGCTCAAAGAATAATCCCGTTTGATCTCCTCTTCGCTGCTGGAAGTCTTTTGGTTGGACAGCGTTGCGTTGAGTTTGGCGCTGGTCTTGAACCGCCAGAAGCTGAAGCTGGTGTCCACATCGAGCTTGGTGCCGTAGGAATTGGTTTCCTGATTGCTGGTGGTCGTCACGGAATTGATCTTGACATTAAAATCAATGGTTGCATCCGCGATGCGGATAAACGGCACCGGGAGCATGGTCAGCAAAGGCACTTGGAGCAGCATATCCCGCGTAACCGCCTGCCGCGCGGGTTCGGTATCCGTAGCCGGAAGATAAGGCGAAATTTCTTTGGTGTACTGGAATGCGACATACGTCGGCTTTTTCTGATTGGAATTGTCTGCGGCGCTGAAGCCGACGGAATTGATAAAGTCGATCGTGGTATACGCCGCCTGACTCTGAGCCTCGATCAGTGCGTTCAGCGCACCGCCAATGATGCTGCCGAAGCTGATGGATGACAGTTCCTGTCCGATATTTGCCATGATAAAACCTCCTTTAATGTCCCCAAAACAGGATTTCTGTCTATATATTACAACATTATATTGCACTTTTCAGATGCCTCAAAAATCATGGCTATGCAAAGTTACAAACCGATGGATACACAGATATGTGGTTTTTATGAATCATTTATTCTATCCTTTCAATGCATGGTTGACAAACGCAATATAATGTTGTATTATCTCGCATTTTACAGCGCCAGCTTGGACACTTTGCGCAGCAGCGCATCACTTGAGCTGCGGGTGTAGATTCGTGTGGTTTCGATCGAACTGTGGCCTAACAGATCGGCAAGCTCGGCAATGTTTCCATAGGTCTCCATATAGGTGCGGGCGAACATGTGCCGCAGATTATGCGGGTAAACCCGCCGCTCCTCCACTCCGGACAGACGCGCTGCCGCTTTCAGCCGCCGCCACACGACAGAGCTGCTGACCGGTTTGGAATGGCTTTTGTTTCGGAAAATCACATCGTCTCGTCCCTCGCTGAACGCGATCAATTCCTGACATAATTCTTTCGGGATAAATGCGCGCCGGACTTTCCCTTTCAGATCAATTTCGAGCCAGCCGCGTTCGGCGGCCTGCTTGGTGACAAAAGAAAGCTCGCCCACGCGGATGCCGGTGCAGCCCAATGTGCGCAGCAACAGTCTGGTTTCTGTTTTCCCCGCAAGCTGCAAGGCATCCAGCATTTTGTGATAGTCCGCTGGATTGAGCTCCTTTTCCAAAAAGTTGCGCCGCTGTATGCGATACAGCGGTACGATCAAATCCTTTCGTTCGGCATAGCGAAAAAAGGCGTGGATGGAGATCAAATAAGAATTACAGGTCGTGATACGATATTTGGTTTTCAAATACGCGGCATATTGCAGCACGGTTTCCCTTTGGATGGTTTTATGCGCGCGGGCGAATGCTAAAAACCGACCAATGTCGCGGGAATATTTTGCAATCGTTCGCGGGGCCTTGTGCTCTTCCTGTAATTTTCGTACATAGTCCAGATGGAAGCGATCTGCTTGTACCAAAGTCATTTTCATGGTCCTCCTTTTGGAATTTTGCTGTAAATATAGCGGAGATTCCCAAGAAAAACAAGAAAGAAATATTTTGGGGGGCCGAGAGCCGCGGCGTTTCAGTGCCACAGATGATCGGACCTTTCGACCGCTGCTTTTAGGGAAAAATGAAAAAAGTTCCGGTCAAAACAGCGGAATATCAAACAAAAATACCGGAAAAAAAGGGACGCTTCTTTACAAAATGCACAATTTGTCGTATAATATTTCCAGGAAAAAAATCCAAAAATTGCGTGCTCTGTATAAAACTGATAGCAGCAGAAAGCAGGAAAACCATGAATATGAGTACCAACGGACTGGTCTACACCAATGACAACTGTATCGGCTGCAACCGCTGTATTGCCGCCTGCCCGGTTTTGACTGCCAATTCCGTGGTGGAAAACGGCGACAAGCAATTTGTCCACGTTGACCCCGACAAATGCATCGCTTGCGGCGCGTGTCTGGACGTATGCGAGCATCATGCGCTCGAGGTTGATGACGACACCGAGCGCTTTTTTGCGGATTTGCGTCGCGGAGAGAAGATTTCCATTCTGTATGCACCGGCGCTGGTTGCCAACTATCCGCAGAATTATCGCTATATTCTGGGCACCTTGCAGCAGATGGGCGCCAATCATGTCATCAGCGTGGCGTTCGGCGCGGATATTACGACTTGGGCCTATATCCAGTACATCCAGAAGAACCAGTTTCAAGGCGGCATTTCGCAGCCCTGCCCGGCAGTGGTGCGCTATATCGAGAACTTTATACCGGAGCTGCTTCCCAAGCTGATGCCGGTACACAGCCCGCTGCTCTGTGCGGCGATCTATGCCCGCAAATACATGGGGATCAACGACAAATTCGCTTTCCTGTCGCCCTGCATTGCAAAGAAAGAGGAAATCACTGACCCCAACACGCATGGCTTTGTACAATATAATGTGACGTTCGACCATCTGATGCGTTACCTCAACCGGCACGGCATCGGCAAAACGCCGGTCAAAGAGGAGCTGGTGTCTGGTTTGGGCACCATTTATCCCATGCCCGGCGGGTTGAAAGAGAACGTCCGCTGGTTCTGCGGCGAGCAGGTTTTTATTCAGCAGAGCGAGGGTGAGAAAAAGGTTTACGAAACGCTGCACAAGTACGCCAAGCGCGTAACCGGCGGCCGGAGCTTGCCGCTTCTGGTTGATGTGCTCAACTGCGAGAATGGCTGCATCGACGGCCCGGCAATTGAAGAATCCAAGCGTGGTGACGACGCCATGTTGTATGCGATCAGTCAGCAGAAAGCCGAACATCAGGCGAAAGGCAAAGGGTTTTGGAACAGCAGAAAAAGCTGCGGCGCGCGTTTGCGTATGCTCAACCGGGCATTTTCCAAGCTCAAACTGGAGGATTTCCTGCGGCAGTACACCGACCGGTCGCAGGAACATAAAGTGCTTGTCCCGCAGGAGGAGCAGGTGCAGCAGATTTTCCGAAAAATGGAGAAATACACAAAAGAGGATCAGTCGATCAACTGCGGCGCCTGCGGCTACTCGACCTGCCGGGAAATGGCACAGGCGATTTTCAACGGCTGCAATATTCCGCAGGGCTGCGTGCACTATATCAAGCATATGGTCGAGACGGATAAGGAAAAAATGGAGCGCATTTCCGAGGACATCCGCGAAAAGAACCGCCTGATTCGCGAGATGGTGCAGGATGCCAACGGACAGTTCGATATGCTGACCGGTTCGATCGCCAGCATGGCCGAGCAGAACGCCAACACGGCAGACGAAAGCGTCGGCATCAATGAATCCATGCAGCAGGTGGTCGAATGCACGACCAAAATGACCGACGTGGTCGATCAAATCAACGGTCTGCTGCATGCGCTGGAGAAGAACAACAATGGCATCGAGCGGGTCGCCAGCAATACCCATTTGCTTGCGCTCAATGCTTCAGTTGAGGCGGCGCGCGCGGGCGCGGCCGGTAAGGGATTTGCCGTTGTTGCCAATGAGGTGCGTTCGCTCAGCCAGTCCACGCAGGCGACGGCACGCGAAAGCAATCGCAACAAGGCGCAGATCAGCACCGTGCTCAAACTCATCACAGAAGATGTCGAGCAGCTTCGCAAGATTGCGCTCGATGTCAATGATCGTTTGCGGAATCTGGCAGCGAGCAACGAAGAAATCGCTGCGGCAGCGCAGCAGATCAACGAGGCCACCACCCAACTGCATGCACATTTCCAGAAGCTCAGTCAGATGGAATGATGCAGGGATAAAATGGAAAGTGGGATGGGATTTCCCATCGCCCAAACACGCAATCAGGCCAAAAAGCCGGCGCAAAAACGCGCCGGCTTTTTACATGCGTGGGGATAGATGGAAAAACTGTAAAATTACAGTTTGTTCACAAAAGAGGTAGGGAAAACACCAGCAGATTATCAAGGCGCACAAAGATTTTTTGTTTTTTGGTCAAATTTTTTGTGTTTTGCACTTGCTAATTTGGTGCAAGAAACAGTATAATCTATTTTGTAAGGCTGCGCCAAGGCACGGCCTTACCATTCCTTTATGAAGATGGAGCTGCGCCCCCTCGGCGCAGGCTCTTCTTGCGCAAAAAAATAGAGAGGTGAAAAACATGGTGTATTCGTTCCGTGGCGGCATTCACCCCGGCACTCATGCAGATCCGGGTTACAAGGCCGCGACAAACACCAAGCCGATCGAGAAACTGGCATTGCCTGATCAGGTCATTCTGCCGGTTTCCATGCATATCGGCGCCCCGGCCAAGCCGATCGTTTCGGTCGGTGATACCGTGGATCTGGGACAGCCCATCGCGGAAGCCGGCGGCTTTGTCAGCGCTCCTGTCCATGCAACCGTGTCCGGTAAGGTCACGGCAGTGGAGCCGCGTCTGCATCCCAATGGCAGCAAGGTGCTGTCCATTGTGATCGAAAACGACGGCGAGGACCGCCTGCATGAGTCCGTGCATCCGTATGATTTTGCTTCCATGAGCAATGAGGAGCGCATCGAGTGCATCCGCTCGGCCGGTATCGTCGGCCACGGCGGCGCGACCTTCCCGACCCATGTCAAGATCCAGTCCGGTATCGGCAAGTGCGACACGGTCATCATCAATGCGGCGGAATGCGAACCGTACATAACGAGCGACCACCGTCTGCTGCTGGAGCGTCCGGAAGAAGTGATCGGCGGCCTGAAAATGCTGGCCGACATCATGGGCGTGCAGAACGCGATCATCGCGGTCGAGGAGAACAAGTCCGATGCCTTCCCGGGCATCGAGAAGCTGATCGCGGACGATCCGCGCCTGAAGCTCTATCCTCTCAAGTGTAAGTACCCGCAGGGCGCGGAGAAGCAGCTGATTAACGCCTGCACCGGCCGTGAGGTTCCCTCCGGCAAGCTGCCGGCGGACGCAGGCTGCGCCGTGTTCAATGTGGATACCGCCGGTGCGGTTTATCGCCGCTTTACCACCGGCATGCCGGTCATCCGCCGTATCGTAACGGTGTCCGGCTCCGCCATTGCTGAGCCGAAAAACCTCGAAGTGCGCATCGGCACGCAGGTCGAAAAGCTGATCGACGCTTGCGGCGGCTTCAAGGAAGCCCCCAACAAGCTGCTGATGGGCGGCCCGATGATGGGTGTTGCGCAGTTCTCGCTCGAAATCCCGATCTTCAAGGGCACCAATGCATTCCTTGCTTTCTGCGGCGACGAGGATAAGCGCGTAGCCGACCCGCAGTGCATCCGCTGTGGCAAGTGCATCAACGCTTGTCCGATGCACCTGCTGCCGAACTACATGAACCTGTACGGCAAGAAGGACGATCTGGACAACGCGCTCGAGTGCGGCGTGATGGACTGCATCGAATGCGGTTCGTGCGCATATGTCTGCCCGGCCCGCATCCCGCTGGTTGCGCAGTTCCGCCTGACCAAGGGCAAGATTCAGGCCAAGCGTGCGGCGGAAAAGGCTAAGGCAGATGCCGAAAAGGCAAAGGCTGAGGCCGAGAAGAAGTAAGGAGGGGAAACGAAAATGTATGATCTGAGTAAAGTCGTCGTCACCTCCTCACCCCATATCAAGGCGGATGACGATACCCGCAGCCTGATGCTGGATGTGCTTGTGGCACTGCTTCCCGCGCTGTGCGTTGCGGTATACACCTTTGGCCCGCGCGCGCTGGTGCTGACCGTGATCACCATGGTTGCCTGCGCTGTGTTTGAGACCATTTATAACAAAATCGTAGGCCATCCGAACACCATCGGCGACCTGTCCTGCTTCGTGACGGGCGTGCTGATCGCGTTCAACGTTCCGGTTTCGGCTCCGTGGTGGATGCTGGTGTTCGGTGCGCTGTTCGGCATCATCATCGTCAAGATGCTGTTCGGTGGTCTGGGCAAGAACTTCATGAACCCGGCGCTCGGCGCGCGTGCATTCATGATGGCATCCTGGGCGGGCCTGATGACCACCTGGACCCAGCCGCATGCGTCCCTGCCGCTCATCGGCACGGTCAACGTGACCGACGCGATCTCCACGGCAACGCCGCTTGCTTCTCTCAAGGCTGGCGCACTGCCGGAGGCGAGCCTGCTTGAGCTGTTCCTCGGCCAGACCGGCGGCGTTATCGGTGAGACCTCGGCGCTTGCGCTGATCGCCGGCGGTGTTTACCTGCTGTGGCGCAAGGTAATCACCATCAACATCCCGGCCGCTTACATCCTGACGGTTGCCGTCCTTACCTTCCTGTTCCCGATGGGCGACGTATCCCGCGTGCAGTGGATGCTCTCGCAGGTGCTGTCCGGCGGTCTGATGCTCGGCGCGATCTTCATGGCGACCGACTACGTCACCAGCCCGGTCACCCCCAAGGGCCAGATCATCTTCGGCATCGGCTGCGGTCTGCTGACCGTGTTCATCCGCTACTTTGGCGGCCTGCCGGAAGGTGTTTCGTATTCCATCCTCATCATGAACACGCTGGTTTGGGCGATCGACAAGGCCACCCATCCCCGCAAGTTCGGCTACGCGCTGGATAAGAAGAAGGAGGCACAGTAAGTTATGGATAGCAGCAAAAAGGGCGGCGGCATTCTGATGCTGGTCGTCGTACTGGGCCTGATCACCTTTGTCTGCGCGCTGCTTCTGGGCGTTGTCAACGGTGTGACAAAGGACAAGATTGAGCAGAACGGCATTGAAACACGCAACGCGGCGATGAGCGAAATCATCCCGAACGCGGAGTTTACCGATGTTGAGGTTCCGGCGGACTTTGCGACTCCGGCCGATAAGAACCAGCCGGTGGTTTCCGGCGTTTACAAGGCGACGCTGGACGGCGCGGACGCAGGCTACTGCGTGGAAGTCAACCCCAAGGGCTTTGGCGGCGCGCTCAAGATGATCGTCGGCATCAATGCTGACGGCACGGTTGCCGGCATCAAGGTGACCGAAGCGTCCGAGACCCCGGGCCTCGGCGCCAAGGCACAGAGCGATAAGAACTGGATTGCACAGTTTGCCGGCCAGCCGGCGGACGGCAGTCTGGCTGTTTCCAAGGACGGCGGCACGATCAACGCCATCACCGGCGCGACCATTACCTCCCGTGCGGTCACCCTCGGTGTCAACACTGCGGCAAACTGCGTCGCAAGTCTGGGTTAAAGGGGGAAGAGCCAAATGAAATTTTCTGAACAGTTGAAAGCGGGCGTCATCCTCGACAACCCGATTTTCATGCAGACCATCGGTCTGTGCCCGACGCTGGCTACCTCCACGTCCCTTTCCAATGCCATCGGCATGGGCGTGGCAGCGACGATCGTTCTGATCGCGTCCAACGTCGTTATCTCCGCACTGCGTAAGTTTATTCCGGATAAGGTGCGTATTGCGTGCTTCATTACCATCATCGCAACCTTCGTTACCTTGATTGATCTGTCTTTGCAGGCGTTCGTGCCCAGCCTTGCGGCTTCGCTCGGTCTGTTCCTGCCGCTGATCGTTGTTAACTGTATCATTCTCGGCCGTGCTGAGGCGTTTGCATCCAAGAACAAGGTGCTGCCCTCCGCGCTGGACGGCGTTTGCATGGGTCTGGGCTTCACCTTCGCGCTGGTTCTCATGGGCTTCTTCCGTGAGCTGCTGGGCGCAGGCACGGTTCTGTCCGGTCTGTCCACGCTGCTGCCGTTCCTGTCGGGCGTCATCCCGGCAGAAGGCTTTGCCATTCCCGGCCTGAGCGCTAACCCGGCGGTTATGATGATCCTGCCGGCCGGCGGCTTCCTGATGATGGGCTTCATCTTCGCGGTGATCCAGAAGATCATGTCCGGAAAGGAGGACAAGTAAATGTTTAACTTTCCTGATGCAATGAGCTTGACCGAAGTGCTGTCGCTTGCGGTGGCATCCATTCTGGTCAACAACTACATCCTTGTTCAGTTCCTCGGCTGCTGCTCGTTCTTCGGTGTTTCCAAGAAAACCGATACGGCTATCGGCATGGGCATGGCGGTTGTATTCGTTATGGCGCTGGCGAGCGCGGTTTCGTGGGCGGTTTGGTACTTCATTCTCGATCCGCTCGGTCTGGACTACATGCAGACCATCGCGTTCATCCTGGTTATCGCAACGCTCGTACAGTTCGTTGAGATGTTCATGAAGAAGTCGATGCCGGCTCTGTACTCCGCGCTCGGTATCTTCCTGCCCCTGATCACCACCAACTGCGCGGTGCTTGGCGCGGCCATCAGCAATATCGACAACGGCTATTCGTTCATCGGTTCGATGGTATACGGCGTGGGCGCCGGTCTGGGCTACACGCTGGCAATCGTTCTGTTCGCTTCCATCCGTGAGCGTCTGGACGCAACGGCTCAGTGCCCCAAGTGCTTTGAAGGTTTCCCGATCGCGCTGGTTTCCGCGGCGCTGCTCGCGATGTCCTTCATGGGCTTCTCCGGCCTGTCGATCTGGTAAGCAAGGGGGAAAGATAAGAAATGGATATCAATAATATCATTGCAGCGGTCGCGGTCCTGTTTATCATGGGCATCGTGTTCGCCATCCTGCTCGGCATCGCGGCCAAGGTGTTCGCGGTCGAGGTCGATGAGCGCGTACCGCTGGTTCGTGAGTGCCTGCCGGGTGCAAACTGCGGCGGCTGCGGCTTCCCGGGCTGCGACGGCTTGGCGGCTGCGATCGTAGAAGGCAAGGCGCCGGTCAACGGCTGCCCGGTCGGCGGTGCAGCGGCTGCCGCCAAGATCGCTGAGGTCATGGGTGTGACCGTCGAAGTGGGCGAGCGCAAGGTAGCGCACGTTTACTGCAACGGCGGCTGCAACGCGGTTGACAAGGCCAAGTACGAAGGCTTGCAGGACTGCGCGGCTGCGCTGCGTGTTGCAAACGGCCCGAAGGCTTGCGCATACGGCTGCATGGGTCTCGGCTCCTGCGTTAAGGCGTGTGCGTTCGATGCCATCCACATTGTGGACGGTGTGGCAAAGGTTGATACCGACAAGTGCGTGGCCTGCGGCAAGTGTGTTGCGGCCTGCCCGAAGAAGCTCATCAACCTTGTTCCCGAGTCCAAGAAGGTACACGTCAACTGTGTCAACAAGGATAAGGGTCCTGAGGTCATGAAGGTTTGCTCGAACGGCTGCATCGGCTGCAAAATGTGCGAAAAGACCTGTAAGTTCGACGCTATCCACGTCATTGACGGCGTAGCCAAGATCGACTACGACAAGTGCAAGAACTGCAAGATGTGCGCTAAGGCCTGCCCGAAGGGCTGCATCGAGCCGGTGCCGACCGAAGAGGAAAAGGCCAAGTTCAAGGAGATGCAGGCAAAGCAGGCTGCTGCTGCAAAGGCTAAGGCAGAGGCTGCCAAGGCTGCGGAAGCGCCCGCTGCGGAAAAGGCATCCGAGGACAAGTAATGGACTATCTGCATCCGATTTTGGATGACGCTACTATCGCCCGCATGTCGAGCCTCGCGCTCGCCCATGTGGGCGATGCCGTTTATGAGGTGCTGGTGCGGTCGTTTCTGGCCTGCGGCGGTATGCAGACGGCGAAAAACCTGCACCGCCGCACGACCCAGCTGGTCTGCGCGCCTGCGCAGGCGGAAGCCGTGCAGCGTATCCTGCCAATGCTCGACGAAGCCGAGCAGGAGGTTTACCGCCACGGTCGCAACGCCAAGCCCAAGAGCGTGCCTAAGTCGGCGTCAGTTGCGGAGTATTCGCAGGCGACCGCGCTGGAAGCGCTGTTCGGCTGGCTGTACCTGAAACAGCGGTATGCGCGCATCAACGAACTGTTCGGCGTGATCGCTGAAGGGTTCACAGAATAAAAAAGAACCGCCCGCGGGCGGTTCTTTTTTTCACGCCGAAAGGCGCTTTTTCATCAAAAGGCAGGACAGGTGCCTGCCTTTTGATACAAGAGAGAGAAAAAGTTTCGCTTGTCGGAACTTTTTCTCGTGTGGGACGCATCCGCGCTTTTGCGCGGTGCGTCTTTCTCGTTTGCAGCTGTACGCTGCAAACGAAGTCTTTTATTCATCCGCTTCGTGATCGCGCATTTCCTCGCGCTTGATCTTCTGCTCATTGACATAAACACGGTGCTGCAAACGGCACAGCTCCTGCGCGAGCGGATCGGGCAGGTGGATCTGGTCGAGGTCGTAGGACGGCACACGCTGACCGTCGATCTTGACCACGCGGGCCTTGATGCCGACCACCGTTGAGTTGGGCGGGACTTCCTGCAAAACGACCGCATTCGCACCGATGCGGCTGTTGTCACCGACTGTGAACGGGCCGAGCACCTTTGCGCCTGTCGAAATCAGCACATTGTTGCCGATCGTCGGGTGGCGCTTGCCCGTATCGTGGCCCGTGCCGCCAAGGGTCACGCCATGATAGATCGTGCAGTCATCCCCAATCTCGGCGGTTTCTCCGATGACGATGCCCATGCCGTGGTCAATGAACAGACGGCGGCCGATGGTCGCACCCGGATGAATCTCGATGCCGGTCATATGGCGGGCGAACTGCGAAAGCGCGCGCGCCAGAAAGAAATGCTTGTGTTTGTACAGCCAGTGCGCCTGACGGTGGTAGATCAGCGCATGAAATCCCTGATACAGCAGAAAGACTTCGAGTGTGGTGCGCGCAGCCGGGTCGCGGTCGCGGATGGAGCGCGCATCGTCAAGCAGCCCTTTGAAAATCATAAAACAATCATCCTATCAGAATAGTGTGAATTCGTGATATTATCCATTATAGTCGCATTGCGGGGAAAATTCAAACACTACATTGAATTCCGCGAAAAAAGTGGTATAATGATTAAAGAATGTCGATAAAGAGGTTTTGAAATTATGAAAATTACTGTCATGGGACTGGGCTATATCGGCCTGCCGACCGCGATCACACTCGCGGAAGCCGGTTTCGAAGTCTGCGGCTTTGATGTTAATGAGAAAACGATCGAAACCCTCAAGGGCGGTCACATCCACATTGTGGAGCCGGGTTTGCAGGAAGCGTTTGAAACCGCGGTATCGCACGGCCATCTGCATTTCTCCAGCGAGCTGGGCAAGTCGGATGTGTTCTATATTGCCGTGCCGACGCCGTTCTATCAGGATGAAACGGGCAGCCACAAGGCTGATCTTAAGTATGTCGAGTCCGCGGGCCGCATGGCGGGCAAGGTGCTGGAAGCGCCTAATCTGGTGATTCTCGAGTCCACCGTGCCGCCGCACACCACCGAAATGCTCGCGCGCGTGCTCTCTGAGGAGTCCGGCATCGACATGGACAAGATCCATGTTGCGCACTGCCCGGAGCGCGTCATCCCGGGCAATATGATGTATGAGCTCAAGAACAACGACCGCATCGTCGGCGCGCGCACCCCGGAAGCTGCCGAGATGGCTGCGTCCATTTACGAAAAGGTGCTGGAAAAGGGCGTTGTCCACAAGACCGACGACCTGACCGCTGAGATGTGCAAGCTGACCGAGAACACTTTCCGCGATGTCAACATCGCATACGCAAACGAGCTGTCGGTCATCTGCGACAAGATGGGCATTGATGTATTCGAGCTGATTAAGCTCGCCAACTGCCACCCGCGCGTCAACATCCTGACCCCGGGCGTCGGTGTGGGCGGTCACTGCATCGCGGTTGACCCGTGGTTCATCTATGAGCAGTTCCCGGCGGAGGCCAAGGTCATCCTCGCCGCGCGTGAGCGCAACGAGAACAAGCCGCGCTTTGTGGCGGAAAAGGTTGTCTCTAAGATGGGTAAGGTCACCGATACGGTCGGCGTGCTCGGCCTGAGCTACAAGCCGGACGTGGACGACCTGCGCGAGTCCCCCTCGATCGAGCTGTGCCACATTTTGCAGGAAAAGGGCGTGAACGTCATCGCTTGCGAACCGTTTGCAAAGGACAGCGAAGTAAAGGGTATTCCGAACGTCTCCTTTGAGGAGGTTCTCGCCAAGGCAGATTATCTGGTGATTACACTCGGTCATACTCTGTTCAAAGATAACAAAAAGTTGATTGCCGAGAAGCCGTATTACGACTGCGTCGGCCTGATGGAGTAATCACGCACAACACAAAACGGCACAGCAAATGCTGTGCCGTTTTTTTATGGAAACGGGCGTGGGTTTTGCGAGGAATTTGCGTAGATATAAATAGAAAGGATAGAGGAAAGGGGGCGGTGGCATGGACGAGAAAATCCTCGCGCTGCTTTCTGCGGGCGATGCGGAGGGCGTAACGCTGCCGCAAAAGCAGTACGGCCCGATGGTGCAGTACATCGTGCGCGGCATCCTGCGCGATGCGCAGGACACGGAAGAATGCGTCAGCGATGTGTGGCTGCATGTGTGGGAGAGGTTTGAAACATTCGACCGCGCAAAGGGCACGCTCGCCGCATGGATGACGGTCGTGGCGCGCAAAGTCCCCGGCGCTCGGCGGCGCCCCCCCCGCGCGCCCGCAGAGTAAAGGGTCGCTCACGCGGGGGCGTCACCCCCGC
>ERZ1090868.971-NODE-972-length-15502-cov-5.342461_pt1 | contig 15502 bp, 19 predicted proteins | sample MGYA00478475_ERZ1090868 | MGnify/ENA primary metagenome ERZ1090868 (study PRJEB33644, sample SAMEA5815747) | chicken gut metagenome | biome: Chicken; feature: Gastrointestinal Tract; material: Caecum | place: Ireland | collected 2019-01-01 | study: A study of the...
ATGAACCAGAGTGCACAGGCACCTGCTTTGTTGTCAAATTCCGCTGGCACAAGCTCGCAGGATTCCTACACACCTCAGCTATCCTCATATTTTCATGTCAAAAAGCTGCTTTTTCTGTTGTTGCTGAAGGATATATTCTTCCTCATTCTGTTCTTTGATCCATTCTTCCATCTGCAGCCCATCTCGAAATTCTTGCAGCCATTGCCGATCTTCACGACGGGCTTCGGCAATATCCTCTGTGTAATCTTTCGATGACTCCTCGCCAACGGCTTCCTTATAGTCAAAATCAGACTGATGTTTTTCCAAAAGCTCCTCCTGTTTGTCTAAAAAGCTATTGAAATCAAATCCACCGTGTTTGTTTTTGGCCTCTAAACTGCTGTACTCTTTTCTTGTTATCGTTGTTGATGAACCATCTGCATTTACATGAACGGACATCGAGAATTTTACAGCGGGAGGATTGTTTATCGCATTAAACAAATTTGTTACTTAAACAACAAAGCCAAATGTAACGAAACATCCATATCATGTCATGAAATTATTTTTATCAAGTCCATCCGCTTATCGTTCTCTATCATCCCGCTGCTTTTGTCTGTTTGACCTCTGGCGAGTAACTTTTCAGACCAGACCTTCCTCGACAGCTTCATGTAGATACCAAGCTGTATTTCATTTACTGCGTTCCATCATCATGCAGCTATGCCTGTCCCTATAGACTTTTTGTAAACGACACACAACCTCCTGCTCTTCCAGCTGTTTCAGGCTCTGCTCCATAGCGGCAATGTCCTTCTGTGATGCGGTAAAGCCCCGTTCCTCGCCGCCTTTGGCACAGCGATATTCTTTCCCAGTCTTGTACTGCCATTTCCTATATTCGTCCAGCGGGCGCACCGTCAGCAGGATATGGGCATGGGGATTGTGTCCGAGAGGATATAGGGCGAGGTTTGCGCAGGCAGACGGCGACTGTGTGAGGTGGCATTTTGCCACCCCAACGCAAAACAGGCTGCATGGATGATGACAGCAGCACTGGCTAGATTGTCGCATCGGCCAACGGCTCCCGCAGGAGTCGCAATCCCCCTTGGAGAGCGTACGTGCCCGACCAATGGGAGGGCTACCACCGCCTGCTTTAACAGGTGGTGAGTAAGCGCGCCCTTCGGGATAAAGCCCCCGGTTCCTTCCAGCCGTCTTCCTCATGGGGCCGGTCAACCAGCTCATGCATGGTGTATCCCACCCGGACGATCTGCCCCTTAATCTTGTTGCGTACCGTCATAATCAAAAATCCTCCTAAATTTACTTGATAAAAAAACGAAGCTGGTACGCCCTCTGGCATAACCGCTTCGCTGTGTTGTGAAAAATTCTCTTGTCAACAAATCCATTCAGAATCGCCGATGTGATGTCCTGTCCGTAAGCCGCACCTTCCTACTTTCCCGTTCCGTGTGACTTGGCTTGGAACCGTGCATTTTCCCATGATTCCATGCACCCGGTTCATCGGGGCGAGAAGCGTTGAATTGCTATAATTGTAGCGGCTCTGGCAGGCGATCATAGCTTCACTGAAGCCGCGGGGTTTCAGAGCGAGCAGATTATTTTCGGTGAGAAAATCCTCTACCAACGCCGCTAACTTCATCAGCTCCACAATGGTGGGGTTGTCAATATGCCGGTCATAAACACGGCATTTTAACTTCCATAGAACCTCTCTTTCTTTCGCTTTCGGCACATCCGGTGTATACTGTTGTTATAGTTCCGTTGTTTGTAACCTGCGATTGTGTTATTTCTTTTTCGTATCAATCCTGAACACGGAAAAGGCTCCCTTTCTCCTGTCTGAACAAGCAAATATAACCTGAATAATCTGTTTTTAAATTATCTTTTCACTAACAGGCGAAATCCGGGGTGCAAAACGGAACAATTTTTGAAAAATCGCAAACAATTTTTTGGAAAGAGGTGGGGTCTCGGCGTATCCGTCTGATGACAAGTTCCTGGATACCGAAGAGCAGGCGCTTGCGGAAGAACGTCTGGCCGAGTTGGAAAGTGAGCTGGAGCAGGACGAGCATCCCATCAACTATGAAGCGGAACTGGAGAACGAGGAAGAAAAAGCTGCCCCGGTCAGCGAAAAGCGGCTGAAACGGGAGCTATGGGCCGAAGCCATGCGTCGGCTGGAGAAAGCCGCCCACACTGAAAATGATCTCCGGGTCGTGGTGGAGGAATGGAACAAGCTGGACCGGAACCGGGAGCGCCGGGAACAGGATCACGAAAACCTCCGCTGAGATGTACCGCTGGAATATCAGGCGATACCTGAGCCGAAGCTCATTCCCCGCTGGATGAACAATGATCCAGCGGGAGAACGAAACCAATCGCAGAAAAAAGAAAAACCGCCCCTGATAATTGGAACGATTATGGAGAAAGTGCGTGTATGATGAAGAATTTGTTTGAATAGTCCCGTTCCCATTGGGTGCGGGACGATCATTACGAGCTGAAAACAGCGGAAAACGGCAAGCGCTATATTACCCCCGGCAAGAGCGCAAAGCCGGAGACAGAAGTGGAACAGGCGATAATGGAATTTGTCACCCGGTACGGCCTGCTGGACATCCAGATGATGTTCAGCTTTATGCTGGTGGATAGTGACCAGCCCTTGCGTCTGTGCAAACACTGACAGAAGGTGTTTCTGGGCAGCCGGTCCAACGCCGCCTTTTGCAGCCCACGCTGCAAAAATCAATACAATGTCTACAAGCGCCGGGGGAAAATAATAACTTATAAAATATCTACAACAGATGCTCGGACATGTATAATTGGGAGGAACTTATGGAATTTCGTTTGATTGATCTGAAAACATGGAAAAGAAAAGAGTATTTTACGCATTATTTTGAATCCGTGCCTTGCACATATAGCATGACCACAAAGCTCGATATAACTACGATAAAAACCAGCAAAGCGAAATTGTATCCTACTCTTTTGTATGCTGTTTCAACAGTAGTTAACCGGCATGAAGAATTCCGCACGGCTATGGATGATGACGGTCGGATCGGGATTTTCAGTGAAATGATGCCGTGCTATACGATTTTCCATAAGGACGCGGAGATGTTTTCAAGTATCTGGACGGAGTATTTCGGTGATTATGCGGAGTTCTGCAAGCAATATGAAAAAGATCTACAGCAATACGGTAAAAACGAGGGCATAATGGCAAAGCCAAATCCGCCTGTGAACACTTTCCCAGTATCCATGATTCCATGGACAAGTTTCGACGGATTTAATCTGAATCTGCAAAAGGGATATGGGTATCTGCTTCCCATTTTTACGTTTGGACGATACCATGAAGAAAACGGGAAATATTGGATTCCGCTATCTATACAGGTACATCATGCGGTATGCGATGGATTTCATACCTGCCGTTTTATCAATGAATTGCAGGAAGTAATCCAAAGCTTACCAAAACCATGGCGGTGACGAAGAATGAGCGACGACCAGGGTCTGACCCCTTATGAAACCAGAGAAATCCTCTTTTATAAGACTGAAAACGGAGATCGGATGATCTGACAGAGAATAACCCCATATACAGAAAGCCCACGCTGCCGGTTCTCTTTCCGGCTGCGTGGGCTTTTCACAGATTAAGGCCGGAACACCAAGGCGCATCCACTCCATCTGGTTGGCAGCTTTCAGGGCTTCCGTCACACTCTCTTGCTGCATCATGGCTTTTTCAATGATTTCCAGTCGCTCCTGGCAGGCGGTGTTACTCCACGGCTGGGCAAGCAAGGCGGCCAGCTTGTCCGACTGCGAATTGTGGTCGTGGGTGGCTTGTCCCACTTGCGGCGCTGGTGTTATTCGCTCGTTCTCCCCTATTGGGGCCCCTGAAAAGTCAAAGACTTTTGGGGAGAGGAGGATCTGCGGAATGATTGAGCTTTCACGCTTGCGTGGAAGCGAAAGATATGCAGCCTGCTCCGACGCAGTCACAGCGCACCCGCCGTCCGGCTCCCCGCTCTATGGCTCGGGGCCACCACTATTCAGTTGTTGATCGGATGTAACTCCTCTCATATACCAAGGACAATAAACGGCTCTTTGGCAGCGTTGCTCACAGAACTTTTTTCAAATATTTTCTCATAGCAGCCAAGCCGCTTTAAATCGACTCCTGTAATTCCTCCGTTATTTCGTCTTATATACTTATATATTTCGCATTTGCTGCCGCGTTGCTGAGCATGCTGGAATGGCTATCGCAGCGGATACCGGCCCCGTCGCTTGGATACCCGCATGGGGACAATGTACCTCATGGTGACCAAGGTGTGTCAAGGTGGTTATATCCCGTTTTTCATCACCGAGCGCAAGTACAGTGAAGCCGCGCTCATTCAGGTTGTTCAGGAGGCCTTCCCTGGTGCCTCCTGGCAGCAAAGACAGCCCGATGACTGGTTTGTAAGCCCCCTCCTTTCTACTAGAATATATGAAAATGCCGCCTGTTGTCTCATTGAGCGGCATTTTCTGCAAAATTTATTTACTTTAGTATGACTGGATTTTTCCAAGTCCTATAATTCCACTCCAACCAAAAAGCACCAAAAATTTATCTTTGGATGAATTTTTGGTGCTTTTTCTTTATATCGATTTTGTTCACTTTACACTGTTACCATGCTATTACTAATACTTACGTACCAGAAAACGCACTTACACACAACTAAATTGCGCAAATTTCTTATAAATTTGTCATTTTCAGTTGCAAAAACAAAAATTGTGCCTTGACGGACCGTCTGTTATTGTATAGAATGAAATAGATTGTTTGTACGAATCGCAGAGAAGTATCGCTTCTGCGATCCAGTCCAAGCAGTAAACAAAATGAAGGGATCGAATGTTGTGGACAAGAAAGAATTCCAACCTTATGTTCCCGCCAACAAAGTCATGCCTGAATTCACAGTAGTATCCATCCTACTGGGTGCCATTCTGGCAGTTGTCTTTGGCGGCGCGAACGCCTATCTGGGCTTGCGAGTCGGCATGACCGTGTCTGCCTCCATTCCCGCAGCCGTTATCTCGATGGGCATTATCCGAAAAATCCTGCGCCGGGACTCCATTCTGGAGAACAACATGGTGCAGACCATCGGCTCTGCCGGTGAATCCGTTGCGGCGGGTGCTATTTTCACCCTGCCTGCCCTGTTCATGTGGGCCAAGGAGGGCCTGTGCGATGTGCCGTCTCTGGTGGAAATCGGCCTGATCGCGCTGTGCGGCGGCGTGCTGGGCGTGCTGATGATGGTTCCCCTGCGCAGTGCGCTGATCGTCAAGGAGCACGGCGTGCTGGCCTATCCTGAGGGACAGGCTTGTGCCGAAGTCCTGATCGCCGGCGAAGAAGGCGGTTCCAAGGCGTCTACCGTATTCTCCGGTCTGGGCATTGCCGCGCTTTACAAGTTTGTGGCAGACGGCCTGAAGATCTTCCCGAGCGAAATTACCTATGACATTCCCGCCTATAAGGGTTCGGGCGTTGGTATTGACGTGCTGCCCGCTCTGGCTGGTGTTGGCTACATCTGCGGCGCGCGAGTTTCTTCTTACCTGTTTGCCGGTGGTGTGCTGGGCTGGCTGGTCATCATGCCGCTCATGTGCCTGTTCGGCGGCGACGCATCCTCTTCCCTGTCACCGATATGACCATCAGCCAGCAGGTTGCTGAAAACGGCGTTTCCGCGCTGTGGGGCAACTACCTGCGTTACATCGGCGCCGGTGCGGTGGCCTGCGGCGGTGTACTGAGCCTGCTGAAATCTCTGCCCATGATTATCCGCACCTTTAAGGATTCCATGGGTGTTTACGGCAAGGGCCGCGAGGCCAGCAGTCTGCGTACGGAGCAGGATCTCTCGATGCGCACCGTGCTGATCGGTATCTTGATCGTGGCATTGGCTCTGTGGCTGATTCCTGCCATCCCGCTGAACTTCTTCACAGCGCTGATCGTTATTGTCTTCGGCTTCTTCTTTGCAACCGTGTCCTCCCGTATGGTCGGCCTGATCGGCTCGTCCAACAACCCGGTTTCGGGCATGGCGATTGCTACCCTGCTGATTTCCACCATCCTGCTCAAATCCACCGGCACAGTCGGTGCGGAGGGCATGACGGCCGCCATCGTCATCGGCGGCATCATCTGCGTGATCGCTGCGATTGCCGGCGATACCTCGCAGGACCTCAAGACCGGCTTTTTGGTTGGCTCCACCCCCAGAAAGCAGCAGATCGGTGAAATCATCGGCGTAGTTGTTTCCTCTATTGCCATCGGCGGTATCCTTTATCTGCTGTCCATGGCTTGGGGCGGCTACGGCTCGGATGCCCTGCCCGCGCCGCAGGCGATGCTGATGAAGATGATCGTCGAAGGCGTTATGGGCGGCAACCTGCCTTGGAACCTTGTTTTTGCCGGCGTGTTTATCGCTCTGGTTATCGAGATTCTGGGCCTTCCGGTTCTGCCGGTTTCCCTCGGCCTGTACCTGCCCATCTATCTCTCGGTTCCGATTATGCTGGGCGGCGTGCTGCGCTGGTTCCTGGACAAGCGGAAGTATGGCTCCGAGAAGGAAAAGAATACGGTCATCCAGTCCGGTATTCTGTATTCTTCCGGCCTGATCGCCGGCGAAGGCATTGTCGGCATTGTGCTGGCTATGCTGGCCGTCATCCCGATGGGCGCGGACAGCAATGTCGGTGCGTTCATTGACCTGAGCGGCTCGTTCAGCATCGGCCGTATCGGCGGCTTGATCGTGTTTGCGGCGCTGCTGCTGAGCATGTACTTCTTCGCAGTCAAAGAACAGAAGAACTCCAAATAAAAAACATTGCTTTCTTCCAAACAGGGCTGTATACTTTGGTATGCAGCCCTATTTGATCATTTTAGGAGTGTATAATATGGCAAAGAAGCAGCAAAATTATCTGGACTTTGTCCCTGTCATCAATCCGCAAAACAGCTGGACGCAAGACAAACAGGGTATCGTCACCATAGACATGGTGCATCGCGGCTTTTATGCGCGCATTGCGCAGAAATTCTTTCACACCCCCCGCGTCAGCCACATCAAGCTGGATGCATACGGCAGTTTTCTGTGGAAAGAGATCGACGGCGTGCAAACCGTCGGCGCTCTGGCACAAAAGATGAAAGCGCAGTTCGGCGAGCAAGCCGAACCTTTGTATGACCGGCTGGTCAAGTATATGCAGATTTTGCACAACAATCGTTTTATCCTGTTTCGCGGAAAGGACAAGGCAGCACCATGACGACAGGACAGATGATTCTCGGCATTTTTTTGTTTGCCGTAGCCACCGCGATTCTGTACGTCTGGGGGCTGCGCAGAAGCATGACCCAGACCGCCGATCTGGAACGGATTCTGCTGAGCAAGAGCGCGGCCCGTGTAATCAAATACCTGAAGCAAAATCCGACCATCACGCAAAAGGAAATTGCTCGCCAAGTCAAAAATGTCAAAGCCGGGCAGTTCTGGTCCCGCAAGCATGTGGAAGTGCAGGACGCCTCCGCCTTTTCCAAAAAGCTGATCCGCTATATGCTGGAGCAGCAGCTTCTGGAACCGGCCGGCAACGCCCGTTATAAACGGAAATCATAAACTAATTCAAAAAGGAGTATTGCACGATGAATGTATTGGCACAATTAGAACCCCAAAGCGTATTCGGTTTTTTTGAGCAGATGTGCGCCATCCCGCATGGTTCCGGCAACACCAAGGCCATCAGCGGCTGGTGCGCGGCTTTCGCGCGCGAGCGCAATCTGGAATACCATCAGGACGCTGACAACAATATCATCATCATCAAAGAGGCCACGCCCGGTTATGAGCAGGCGGAACCCATCATTTTGCAGGGTCATTTGGACATGGTATGCGAAAAAGAGCCGGGCTGCACCAAGGATATGGACAAGGAAGGGCTGGATCTGGAAGTCGATGGAGACCTCATCCGTGCCAAGGGCACCACGCTGGGCGGTGACGACGGCATCGCTGTTGCGATGGCGCTGGCCGTTCTCGATGCCGATGACATCGCACATCCCCGTGTGGAAGCCGTATTTACCATTGACGAGGAGATTGGCCTTTTGGGCGCGGACTCGCTCGATGTCAGCCCGCTGAAAGGCCGCAAGATGATCAACATGGACTCCGAAGCCGAGGGCATTTTCACGGTCAGCTGCGCGGGCGGCAACACTACCACCTGCATCCTGCCGCTGCGCCGCGCCGCGTTTTCCGGCTGCGCGCTGCGCGTTACGGTCGGCGGCCTGACCGGCGGTCACTCCGGCGCAGAGATCGATAAGGGCCGCGCCAACGCCAACATGCTGATGGGCTGTGTGCTGCAAGCCATTGCCGAGCGCACCGAGCTGCGCATTCTGGCGGTCAGCGGCGGTTTGAAGAACAACGCGATTCCGGTCGAGTCGGTTGCCAGCATTGTGGTCGCAGATGAAGCGGCAGCGCGCGATGTAGTTGCAGAGATGGCGGAAGCATTCAAACCCGAATACCACCTCACCGACCCCAACCTCTTTGTCCGCGCGCAAGCGGAAACGGCGGCTCAGAACCCGCTGGATGCAGAAACCACCGGCAAGGTGATCTGCATGCTGACCTGTCTGCCCAACGGCATTCAGGCCATGAGCGCCGACATTCCGGGTCTGGTGCAGACTTCCCTCAATCTCGGCATTCTTACCACGACCGAAGAGGAGCTGTGCGCGGTATTCAGCCTGCGCAGCTCGATTGACTCGCAAAAGGAAATGCTCAAGCGCCGGATGATCTGCCTGATGACGCAATTGGGCGGCCGCGTGGAATTTGAGGGCGAATACACCGGCTGGCAGTATCAGGAGCACTCTCCCCTGCGCGAACTGATGGCACAGGTTTTTGAGGAACAGTACGGCAAGGCACCCAAGATCGAAGCCATCCATGCCGGTTTGGAATGCGGCCTGTTTGCCGGCAAAATGCCCGGTCTGGACTGTGTTTCCATCGGCCCCGATCTGATGGAAATCCATACCCCCCGCGAGCGCATGAGCATCAGCTCGGTGCAGCGCGTCTGGAAGTTCCTTGTAGAAGTGCTCAAGCGGTCCAAGTAATGTAAAATAAATTTTCTGGATGCCGCCATTTCGTGCAAAGCATTGGTATCATCACGCATCCATTTCCCGGCAATCAAAAACCGGACGGGACACGGTATATTCCGTATCCCGTCCGGTTTTCTGCTGTTTTTCAGGCCTTCTATGCTCCAAAGGTCACCGCAAACCGCGCAAGCAGCTTTGCCGCGTCCTCGACATCGCTCACCGCGCACATCTCACTCGGAGAATGGATATAGCGCGTCGGAATGGACACCGCGCCTGCCTGCACGCCTGCGCGCGCCTTTTGCAGCGCCGCCGTATCCGTGCCGCCGAACTGCAAAATCTCGCGCTGGGTGGCAACGCCGCAGTCGTGAGCCGCCTGCTCGAGCGCCGCGCACACCGCCGGCGTGCAGATCACCGAGCGGTCCATCACCTTGACCGTCGGACCCTTGCCCATATCGACCGCCATCGGCGTTTTGCGCTCGGGCAGGTCGCCCGTGTCGGTTACGTCTACCGCAATGGCGACATCCGGCTGCACCGCGAACGCTGCCGCACCTGCGCCTCGCAGACCCACTTCCTCCTGCGCCGTGAACACAAAGTACAGATCGTTGTCCGTCTCCCCTACCTGCTCCATCGCGCGCAGCAGCGTCACGCAGCCGATGCGGTTGTCCAGATACGGGCCGCACAGCACGCCGTTCTGCTCAAAGCGCGGCGCTTCAAACACCGCAAAATCGCCAACCTGCACCTGCTTTTCCGCATCCGCACGGTCCTTTGCGCCAATGTCGATGAACAGGTTGTCCAGCGTCAGATCCTTAAACGGCGTTTTCTCCTCATAAGAAATAACGCCGCGCGTACCATTAGCAAACCGCACCGTGATGTTGATGAGGTCGCCCTTGAACAGGCCGCCGACCTGCGAAAAGCGGATAAATCCCTTTTCGTCGATATAGGTGGCCACCACGCCGATGGAATCCATATGCGCGGCGAACAGAACCTTTTTGCCGCTGCCCTTTTTGCGGCAGATCAGGTTGCCCAGCGCGTCGGTCGTCACGTCGTCAATATATTCGCCCGCGATGGCCGCAATCGCCTCGCGCACGGCATCCTCGCGACCGGACGGGCCGAACGCGCCGCCGACCTCGTTCCATAAATCAAAAACCTTGCTCATTCGGTTTCTCCTCCCAGTTCCTCCAGAAATGCGCGCGCGGCCTGCAAGACCGCCTCGCAGTCGGACAGCGCCGCCACGCTCGACGGCGAATGGATATAGCGCACGGGCGCGGCTACGGCGCACACGCGCACGCCCGCCCGGCTCTTATGGATGCGGCCTGCGTCCGTGCCGCCAGAAATGCGCGTCTTGGTCTGCCACGGAATGCCGCGCCGGATGCACGCATCACGCAGCAGTTCAAACAGAGACGCATCATAAATCGTCGCGCCGTCCATAAACGGGATAACCGCGCCGCCGCGCACGCGGCAAACCGCTTTGCCATCCTTCACTTCGGCCAAATCGGCTGCGGTCGTGCCCTCGATCACCAGCGCAAAGCCCGGATCGAGCGCATAGGCCATGCTCGCCGCGCCGCGCAGGCCGGTTTCTTCCTGCACGGTGAAGCAGAACCAGGTATCGACCGGCGGCTGCTCCTCGAGCAGCGTCAGCAGCGCCGCACAGCCGATGCGGTCGTCGATCGCCTTGGCTTTGATGAGACCGTCACCAAACAGGACGACATCCGAATCGAACACGCCATAATCGCCCAGCGACACCTTGGCTTCGGCTGCCGCGCGGCTGGTCGCGCCGATGTCGATATACAAATCCTTGGTCTTGGGCATGGTGCGACGCTCAGCCGCAGTCGTCAAATGCACCGCCTTGATGCCGATGACGCCGCGCGTATCGCCAAACCGCACACCCTTGCCGATGACGACGCGCGGGTCCACCCCGCCGACAAAACCGAATTTGAGCATGCCGTCCTCGGTGATCTTTTTGACGATCACGCCGACCTCATCCATGTGCGCGCATACAGCGACCGGCCGCTCGAGTGTCTTTTTGCCCTTGCGAAACACCATCACATTGCCGATGGCATCGGTTTTGATTTCATCCGCAAAGGGTTTTGCGGTTTTGAGCACAAACGCGCGCACCGCGTCCTCGCAGCCCGACGGACCGGGCAGCGCGCACAGCGTTTTCAGCAGTTCGATCATGCTTCCACCTCCCCGTCAAAGTCGCACAGGAACCGATACATCAATTCCGCTACGTCCTCCACATCGGACGTTTTGACCACCTCAACCGGTGTGTGCATGTATTTCTCCGGGATGGACAACAACGCGGTCGCAATACCGTGCGCGACGATCTGCATGGTCCATGCGTTTGTGCCCGTGTTGCCCTCCATCACCTCGAGCGAATAGTCGATATCGTTCGCTTTCGCGGTTTTGATGAGCTGTTTGGTCAACCCGCGGTGCAGGTTTGGCCCCACACCGATGGCCGGGCCGCTGCCCAGCTCGAACACGCCGTCCGACGGGCCGTCCGGTGTTTTGCCGTGCGTCACATCCACTGCGATCGCATATTCCGGCTGCACTGCAAACGCGCCGGTCTGCGCGCCGAGTCCGGTGACCTCTTCCTGTGCGCTGATGAGCACCGCGATATTGCAGCGACGCTTTTTGTGTTTTTTGAGCTTTTCCAGCGCAAGCAGAATCGCGGCCACGCCCGCGCGGTCGTCCAGACATTTGCTGCAAATCTGCCCGCCGAGCAGCCCCACCGGCTTCTGCGCAAACACGATCGGCGTGCCAATACGGATTTTCTCCTTGGCGTTTTCCAGTCCGGTATCGATCAGCATTTGATCGACCGGCACCGCCTTATCCTGTTCGCCCGCTTTGAGCAGGTGCGGCGGCATACAGCTGACCACGCCGTACAGCGGCTCGTCCGCCAGAATGGTCACTTCGGTGGCGAGCAGCATGCGCGGGTCAACGCCGCCGACCGGCGCAAAGCGCAAAAAGCCGCCGTCCAGCACCTCGGTAACAACAAAGCCAATCTGGTCCAGATGCGCGTCCAGCAGCACGGTTTTTGCGTGCTTACGGCCGCAGCCCTTGTAGCCCAGCACATTGCCGTTGTGATCGACCTCCACCGTATCGCACAACGAACGCAGCAGCGCGGCAACCGCCTGTGCCGCCTGTTCTTCAAACCCGCTCACCGCCGGCAGCTCACACAGCGTATGCAGGGTTTTCTCTATCTGCAAGGAACATTCCTCCCTTTCTGTCTGCGGCGAGCCTCTGCCCGCCCGCAGACTCTATTATACCCGTTTCCCCCGCCGGAAACAATACACCACCCGTCGTGATGGGCAGATTTTGTATCCACTTTTGTTCTACCACACATTTTGTCAAGAAAACTTTGCCCCCCTTCTTGACAAGTGCACTTGTCATGTTATACTGAATACGCCAAGTAAACTTGGCGCAACGGTAGATAGAGACAAAGAGGTGCATTATGAACAAAGAAGAAATTCTGGCGAAAAGCCGCAGTGAAAACACGGATGAAGGCAAAAAGAATGCGGAAGATCAGGGCAGACAAATCGGCATTATCGCATTCATCATCGTTCTGATTTTTCTCTTCATTTTCAACATGTGTACCAATCGGTCAAACGACGCGCTGGCCGCAGTCTTTTGGACATATGTTGCAGCCGAAGCTTATCCCCGCTATCGGTTCAGCAAAGAAAAATCTTTGCTATTTACTACCATTGCAGGCGGTTTTCTTGCCATAGCTAACCTCATCACCTATGTGATGCGTGTGGTGGGATGAGTGATGGACAACAAACTGATTCTGCACAACCGCTTGAAAGAAGCGCGCGTTGAAAAAAGTCTATCACAAGCGCAGCTGGCAGAGCTGGTCGGTGTGTCACGCAACACAATCAGTTCCATCGAAACCGGGCAATTCAACCCGACCGCCAAGCTCGCGCTCATCCTGTGCATCGCGCTGGACAAAAAATTTGAGGATTTATTCTATTTTGAATGAAACACAAAAAAGGATGCCGCAAATGCAGCATCCTTTTTCTATGTTCTCTATCAGGTATCCAGCTCGCAGCAATACAACGTATTGGTATCGGTGTCATACAGGCCCACCGTAAAATTAAACGATGCCCTGTTCAGGGTATCCGCACCGGTCGCTTGATCTTCCTCCACCTGACGGTCGATCAAGCGATAATATCCGTTTGCGATCTCAGGCACCAGTGCTTTGCCATCCTCATCCGTCAAAAACGGGCCGATGCTGCTGGTTGCATCGGATACCCCATATACCAGCGTCCGGACGGTTTCATCCAGCGGAAACGGCTGCCACGCGGCATCCGCCTTGATTTGTTTTATCATCTCGTCGCCGTCAAAATGCAGCACCACAAAGGAAGTGCCGTCGCCATTGCCGCTATGCGTGTCCATACTGGACATCGTGCTGCCAGTGGAAGCATCCACCCCAAGTGCTTCCGAAACGATCTCTTGTGGCTCTTGTGAGCCGCAGGCAGTCAATGAAAAGACGAAAACGAGAACAATCCCTATCCAACCTAACTTTTTCACAGCAACTACCTCCGCATTGCACGCAGGAAAAAGAACGCAGCCAAATTACAGCTTAGCCAGCTCCTGCGCAATCAGCTTGTTGATGATCTGCGGGTTGCCCTGACCCTTGGAGGCCTTCATGCACTGGCCCACGAGGAAGCCGGTGACATTCTTGCCCGCCTTGAAGTCCGCAACCGCCTTTTCGTTCTTGGCGATCACGTCCTGCACGATCGCAAGAATCGCGCCCTCGTCGGACACCTGCTTGAGGCCCATGCGCTCAACGATCGCCTCGACCGTCTCGTCGGTCTCGAACATGCTCGGCAATACCTTTTTGCCTGCCGCGCCCGAGATCGTTCCCGCTTCGATCAGCTTGACCAGAGCAACCAGCTTGTCCGCGGTCATCTTGGTGTCCGGCAGTTCTACGCCCTTGTCATTGAGGTACTTGGAGATATCGGACAGAATCCAGTTTGCCGCCGCCTTGGGCTTGACCTGCTTCGCCGCCGCATCGAGCAGCTCTGCCTTGGCAAAGCTGTCCGAAATCAGACGCGCTTCCATCGCGGTCATGCCGTACTCATTGAGATAACGCTCATAGCGAGAGATCGGCAGCTCGGGAATCTCGCTCTCGATCTGCTGCATCCACTCGTCCGAAATCTCAACCGCAATCAAGTCCGGATCGGGGAAATAACGGTAATCCTGCGCGTCCTCCTTGGTGCGCATGACCGTGTTCTTGAGCTTCACGTCGTCCCAGCGACGGGTCTCCTGCTGAATTTCGCCGCCGTTCTCGACCACTTCGATCTGGCGGGCAATCTCATAGTCAATCGCACGAACCGCACCCGAGAACGTGTTGATGTTCTTCATCTCCACGCGCGTACCCAGCTCCTCCGAGCCTTCCGGACGGATAGAAACGTTAACGTCGCAGCGGATCGAGCCTTCCTCCATCTTACAGTCGCAGATGTCGAGGTAAGACAGCGTGGTTTTGATCATTTCGAGAAATTCCTTCGCTTCCGCCGAGGAATGCAGGTCGGGCTTGGTGACCATCTCAATCAGCGGCACGCCGCAGCGGTTGAAGTCCACGACCGTGCCGTCGATCTCGTCGTGCAGCAGCTTGCCCGCGTCCTCCTCAAAGTGGATACGCTCCAGACGGCAGGACTTCTTCTCACCGTCAACGTAGAAGAACACCTCGCCGTTTTCGCAGATCGGCACATCGAACTGCGAAATCTGGTATGCCTTGGGCAGGTCGGGATAAAAATAGTTCTTACGGTCGGCCTTGCAGAGCTGGTTGACCGTGCAGCCGGTCGCCTTGCCCATCTTGGCCGCATAGTGTACGACCTGCTTGTTGAGCACAGGCAGCGCGCCCGGCATACCGGTGCAGACCGGGCAGGGGTGGGTAGTGATCGGTGCGCCGAATGAAGTCGAGCACGAGCAGTAGATCTTGCTCTTGGTGGACAGCTCCGCATGCACCTCAAGGCCGATGACAGCTTGATATTTCATTTGTCGTTTCCTCCTTTACAGTGCCGCGATGATGTTCTTGAGTCCGGATGCCTGCTCGAATGCAAGGCCCGCGTCGAGCAGCTTCTGCTCGCCGAAGCGCGGCCCGATCAGCTGCATGCCGATCGGCATCTTGTCTGCGTCAAAGCCGCAGGGCTGCACCAGACCCGGCAGGCCCGCGATGTTGACCGACACCGTGCAGATATCGCCCGCATACATCTCGAGCGGATTGGTGGTCTTGGAGCCGATCTCATACGCCGTGGTGGGCGCAACCGGCGTCAGAATGACGTCGCACTTCTCAAAGGCGTTTGCAAACTCCTCGCGGATCTTACGCTGCGCCGCGCGCGCCTTCTTGTAGTAAGCGTCGTAGTAGCCAGAGGACAGCACATAGGTGCCCAGCATGATACGGCGCTGTACCTCCGCGCCGAAGCCCTCCGAGCGGCTCTTGGTGTAAAGCGCAATCAGATCGTCGCCCGCGTTCGGGGTACGATCTGTCTCTTATACACATCTCCGAGCCCACGAGACTCGACGTCATCTCGT
>ERZ1090868.980-NODE-981-length-15445-cov-7.829760_pt1 | contig 15445 bp, 10 predicted proteins | sample MGYA00478475_ERZ1090868 | MGnify/ENA primary metagenome ERZ1090868 (study PRJEB33644, sample SAMEA5815747) | chicken gut metagenome | biome: Chicken; feature: Gastrointestinal Tract; material: Caecum | place: Ireland | collected 2019-01-01 | study: A study of the...
CTATGGAATATATTTTAAAAGAGTTAGGAAACAGCAAGTTATATTTTAAAAATGTTGTTAAGATGGAAAAAGCTACAAATGAAAAAATAAAGAAATATTATAAAGAAAACGAGGAAAATCTAGGAGAAAACAATCGCTTTTTTACCTACATAAAGTTTTTTAATGTTAATGGTAAGAACTATGGTATTGTTGCTGGGAAAACTAATTACACTAATCCAGATTTACTATTTGATAGTAGAAACGGAGAAAAAGATAACAGATATGCTAGAATATTTTTAAATAGTTTAAGTGGTGCGTAATGGAGCGAAACGATAGTAATTGTTAATCATGAATCATCCGCTTCTGAATATGCAGACAACCAAGCAGCTTTATTTATAGAATGTTATTTGCAGCGTAAATTCAATTTATTAGATAGCTGATTATATATAAACTATCCAGTTGTTTGCTAGTCCTTTGAGAGAGGAGAAATCCTTTTCTCAAAGGGCTTTTTCTATTTATACGGATATTCGCAAACTACAAGATAAAGCCAAAACTTCATATACTCTAAGCACAAGGAGATTGAGGTTTGGCTATGAATAACAGTTTAGCAGAAGTACACCCGGAGCTTGTTTCGGAGTGGTCGGAAAAGAATTTAACGCTTACGCCTGATGACATTACTTTCGGTTCAAATAAAAAAGTATGGTGGAGAGGTGCTTGCGGTCATGAATGGCAGGCAAGCGTTAAGGCTCGTTCTAATGGAGAGAAATGTCCGATATGTTCCGGTGCGAGAGTGATTGCAGGTATTAACGATTTGGCGACATTAGAGCCATTACTGGTAAAACAGTGGTCGAAAAAGAATAAGATAAAACCGACAGAGGTTTCTATTGGTTCTCATAAGAAAGTGATTTGGAGATGTGAGAAAGGACACGAGTGGGAAGCTGCCGTTAAGAGCAGGACAATAAATAAAACAGGTTGCCCGTATTGCTCTCATAATAAAGTGTTGGCAGGATTTAATGACCTTGCAACGCTTCTGCCGGATATAGCTGCCGAGTGGTCGGACAGAAATTATCCGTTACTTCCAACTCAGGTTACGGTCTTTGCCAATCGTAAGGCGTGGTGGAAGTGTAAGGATTGCGGCAGAGAATGGAACACCCTTATTTCTACCCGTTCCGGTGGGAGCAAATGCCCGTATTGCAGTGGGTACATATTCCTGAAAGGGTTTAACGATTTGCAGACAACACACCCTGAAATTGCTTCGGAGTGGTCGGAGAAGAACTTGCCTTTGAAACCTGATGAAGTAAATGCAAAGTCGAGGAAAAACGTCTGGTGGAAGTGCAGAAAATGCGGTAATGAGTGGAAATCCGTTGTCAATGCCCGTGTGAAAGGTACGGTATGCCCCGTTTGTGCAGAGAGAGAAGTCCTTGCCGGATATAATGATTTGGCGACAACGGACAGTCAGCTTCTCAGTGAATGGGATTATGAACAGAATAAATTGAAGCCGACAGAGGTATCACAAACTTCAGCAAAGAGAGCGTGGTGGAAATGCAGGCACGGTCATTCATGGAGTATGAAGATCAATGAACGGACAATATTGAAGAAAGGCTGCCGAATTTGTGAGCAGGAGTATTTGTCATTGTTTCCGGCTTTGGCTGTCAGCTATTATTCTAATAAGAAAGGCTTGAAAGCAGAACTTGGCTCTGACCGATTGCTTGGAGTTCCGCTTGAAACATACATACCTTCAGAGAAGTTGGCTATTGAGTCAGGAAGTGCCGATGAGAATTTAGAAATAATGAAAGCATATATGTGCAAGCAAAGAGGAATAAGGCTGATTAAGCTGCCGATGAAAGGCACAGAACTGGATTATGCCAATAATTTAAAGAAAGCTTTTCAGAGCGTACATATATTTATTTCTTCCGATACCGAGGAAGATGTGGAGATAATCAAAAATACATTTGAAAGATGGAAGGACAGCCAATGAGAGAGAAAACCTATCATCTATACTTAAATGAAGAAGAACGAAGCCGAGTGATACAATCGCTCATTGAACTGAAGAACAATTTAGCAGCCCAGGGACGATACACCGATGCAGTAGATGATGTCCTCTGCAAAGTGCTTGAAGCAAAGAAAAAGAAATTGAAAATTGAATACATTTAGAACGTGTTTTGCCGTCTGTTTCCTAACCGGAGCAGGCGGTTTTTTTATTTCAAAAAATTTTTTGAAAAATTTTCGGAAAAGTGGCGATTTTGGGTGTGCATTTCATACCCCTTTGTCCAAATGAGTGAAGGGGTTCATTCCGGATAGCAAAAACGGAAGCCTTTTCGCTTGAAAATTGAATAAGTCATTCACTAAGACTTTATTTCTGATGATAGCCACTTTAGCAGGTACGCCGTGATTTCTGTATTTCAGAATAGCGAGAACTCCGGCTATGAGTATCAGGTTGCCCCTGATATGGCGATGACAGTCAGAATGATAATGATACTTCTCTACGGAGCTGGCGGAGTACCCGGCAGAGGTTAGAATCCTATGATACAGATAAGCAGTCTGTTCCTTAGTGACTTCCCATAAGCATTTTGCTTGGCAAGGGGTGTTGAGAACAAATATTGCTATGACCGATTAGGAAATGAGTCGGTCAGGTACATAGCCATAATGCGGTGGCTATGAATTTTCAGAAAGGAGGGCAAAAAGAAGTGTCAAACTGTAAAACGATTTCCGTATGTAACCAGAAAGGCGGAGTCGGAAAAACCACCACAACAGTTAATCTTGGAGTCGGGCTTGCAATGCAGGGCAAGAAAGTATTGCTTATTGACGCAGACCCGCAGGGAGATTTAACGACTTGTCTTGGTTGGCAGGATACAGACGGCTTGGGTATCACGCTTGCAACGAAACTCACAGATGTAATCAATGAAACGATGACAGACCCTATGGTTGGTATCCTGCACCACGAAGAAGGTGTTGACCTTGTTCCGGCAAACCTTGAGCTTTCAGCAATGGAATTTAACCTTGTCAACGCAATGAGCAGAGAGACGGCATTGAGAAATTATCTCAGCGAAGTGAAGGACAAATACGACTATATCCTTATAGACTGTATGCCTTCCCTTGGAATGGTAACAATCAATGCGCTATCTGCGGCAGACAGCGTTATTATTCCTGTTCAGGCTCAGTATTTACCGGCAAAAGGAATGACACAGCTTGTTCAGACCATTTCACGAGTAAAGAAGCGTATCAATCCGGGCTTAAAGATTGACGGTATGCTTCTCACTTTGGTGGATAGCCGTACAAACCTCGCCAAAAGCACGGTAGAAGCTCTGAGAGAAAACTTCGGTAGTCAAATCAAGATGTATCGAACATATATCCCGATTGCCGTAAAAGCCGCAGTGACTTCTTCCAAAGGCAAGAGCATTTTTGCCTACGAGCCCAACAGTACGGTGTCAAAGGCGTACACCGAATTTACAAAGGAGGTGTTAGCCGATGGCAGGAAGAAAGAGCGACTTCACTCTCACGAAGCTCGATGATTTATTTACCACGCAGGCACAGAGAGATGAAGAACAGCTTTCAAAAATCCGAGATATTCCGTTAGAGCTGATTGATGATTTCCCAGACCATCCGTTTAAGGTCAGGGACGATGAAGATATGATGCAGCTTGTGGAGAGTGTCAAGGAAAGAGGGGTTATTACTCCGGCAACGGTAAGGCAGAAAGAGGACGGCAGATATGAACTTGTTTCAGGACACAGACGAAAGCGAGCGTGTGAACTGGCAGGATTTGAAACCCTGAGAAGTGAGATTGTAGACCTGAACAGAGATGAAGCGACCATTTTAATGGTTGAAAGTAATTTCCAGAGGTCAGAGATATTGCCGAGTGAAAAAGCCTTTGCCTATAAAATGCGTTTGGAAGCAATGAAAAGGCAAGCAGGCAGACCGAGCAAAGAAAATGGAGTCCCAGTGGGACACAATTCTATTGTGGGTAAATCAAGAGAGATTTTAGCTTCTGAGAGTCAGGACAGTAACACACAAATACAGCGTTATGTCCGCCTGACAAACCTTGTTCCCGAGCTGCTTGAATTTGTTGACGAGGGGCGTATTAAAATGCGTCCTGCCGTAGAACTTTCCTATCTTGATGAAGATTGCCAGCGTGATGTGGTTGATGAAATCGACCTGAATGACGCTACCCCGTCACACGACCAGACAATCCGTATGCGAAAGTTATTCAACGAGGGCAACCTTACAACCGAAGCAATCCACGCTGTTATGTCTGAGGAAAAGCCGAACCAAAAGGAGAAAATTGTGTTGAGGGGCGACAGAGTAAGACAGCTTATCCCGAAAAACATTCCCGTTAGTCAGACGGAGGATTTTGTCTGCAAAGCATTGGAGCATTACAACAAGTTCTTGCGTAATCGTGCAGAGCGTGACAGCAGATAGCCTGTTTTACAGTTCCCCTTTCTCACACTCTAACCCCTTAGTTATACTTTTACCTACCGAAAATGATATATACTATCTCACTTGAATATAACTATCTCAAAGTATATGTCTATCTCTAAGGGGGAATCGCACAGTATGAACGGACTGGAGGTGTATGGTAAAATGAAAAATTAACGAAAAATCCGCATTTGTTTTTCAGCAGGTAAATCTTGTCGTAAGAGAAAATCCACAAAGGCACATCGTAGAGATACGGTGTGTTTTTCAATTTTTACAGGAGGAAACGCAATGATAAAGTCAAAATTCAAAAGAGTCACGTCGCTTTTCTTGGCGACCCTTATGTGTGTGACCACTTTTGCTGGCATTGGCTCGACAACAGCATATGCTGCTTCGGGAGAAAAAGCCGATGTTTATATGGTCGATTTCCCTCGTGATGGCGATGCTAATTACGATGGGGTATGGGGACACAGCAATTTGACCTTGAAAAATGGTTGGCATACCGGACGTTCCAATTTTACCAATCTTAAGGCTATTGGCTCATACTCAGGCAATGTTGCTTATTGTATTGAGCCGGGAATTTCGCTCAAGGTCGGTCAGACAATGAATAAGTATGACGAAAATTATTTTAATAACCTTGCAGCCAATGGGGTTATTTCCGGAGATGAAATCCGTCTTTTTGTTGGTCGTATTTTACAGTATGGCTATCGTGGGACAATCTCGACTTCTTGGAGGTCACAGAATGAAGCGGCAGCAAACAGCATTGCACAGGCTTATGCTACACAGCTTCTTATCTGGGAAACTGTTATCGGAGAGCGTGATGCGAACTTCAATCATGTAGCAGCCAGTGGTTGCAGCAATGTGAAAGATGTCATCAATGCAAAGCATCCGCTCCGCAATAAGATTTTCAGTTATTACAACAGTATGGTGCAGAGTGTACAGAACCATGCGACCATACCGAGCTTTTGTAATAAATCGTCCGGTTCGGCAAAGACAATAGAACTTGAGTGGAACGGAAGTAAGTACACAACTACTCTGACAGACTCCAATAATGTGCTGTCCAAATATAATTTCAAGGCAAGTATTAGTGGAGTGAGCTTTTCAGTGAATGGTAACAAACTTACTGTTTCTAAGGATACTGCACCGAGTAAGGAATTTATCATTACCGCAACGAAGAAAAATGCAGTACGAAGAGGTGTGGTTGTATGGTCAGAGGGTAAACACGGTCAGAACTCCAGTGTGCAGGATGTTGTCAGCTATGCTCAGGAAGTAAGCGACAGTATCAACGGTTTTGTGAAGATGAAAGTCAGCTATGGTTCTTGTCAGATTGTAAAGACCAGTGAGGACGGGAAAGTTGACGGTATTAACTTCACAATTACCGGAAACGGTATCAATCAGACGGTTACAACAGCCAATGGAGGTAAGTTCCAGATTGATAATCTTATGCCGGGTATCTATACCGTAACCGAGCAGGCATACGATAAGTACGAGCCGCAGGAAACACATAGAGTTACTGTTGTGGCAGGGCAGGTTGCAAAGGTCACTTTCAATAACAAATTGAAGCGTGGCGACCTTCAGGTAGTGAAGTCCTCAGAAGATAACCTTGTTGAAGGTGTGAAGTTCCATCTTTACGGTACTTCTCTTTCCGGTGCTGCTGTTGACCAGTATGCAGTTACAGACAATAACGGTGTGGCAACTTTCAAAGATGTGCTTATCAGTGGTTCTGAACCATATACCCTTGAAGAAGTAGACACGGCTATCCGTTATGTTGTGCCAAAAAATCAGACTGCACCAGTGAAGTGGAAAGAAGTAACCACAAGAAACTTCAACAATATTTTGAAGAAGTTTACTGTAACAGTAACAAAGAGCGACGCTGAGAAAGGCGAAGCACAGGGCAATGCCAAACTTTCGGGAGCAGTTTACGGTATCTATAAGGGCGAAACGCTTGTAGATAAGTATGCTACTGATGAAAACGGTCAGTTCACTACTAAAGAATATGTTTGTGATACCGACTGGACAATCCGAGAAATCACACCGTCAGAGGGATATTTGCTTGATAAGACTATCCATGAAGTAGGTGCAGACCCGAAACTTTATGAGGTGGAACACAACCTTACTTCCAATGATGTAACCGAGCAGGTAATCAAAGGCAATGTGGCTATCATCAAACATACCGATGACGGAGAAACAAAGATTGAAACACCTGAAAAGGGTGCTTCCTTTGAGATTTATTTGAAATCTGCCGGAAGCTATGACGCAGCAAATAAAGATGAGAGAGATACCATTGTTTGCGATGAAAATGGCTTCGGTCAGACAAAAGATATGCCGTATGGTATTTATACCGTACACCAGACTTCCGGTTGGGAAGGCAGAGAGATGATGGACGATTTTGATGTGTTCATTTCGCAGAACGCACAGACCTACCGTTATCTTATCAATAACCGTAACTTTGAGAGCTTTGTCAACGTAATCAAGGTGGACGCAGAAAGCGGAAAGAGTATTCCGTATGCAGGAGCAGGATTTAAGATTTACGACCCGCAGGGCAATCAGGTCAAAATGACCTTTACTTATCCGACACCGACCACGATTGATGTGTTCTATACCGACGCAAATGGTTCTCTTGTAACACCTGAGAAACTGGATTACGGCAAGGGATATTCCATCGTAGAGGTACAAGCTCCATACGGATATGTACTTGATGATACTCCGGTATATTTTGATATTACCGAAGAAAATTCCACAGAGGAAGGCGGCGTAACTGTTGTGAAAGTCAATAAGCCGAATATGGCACAGAAAGGTACTATCACGGTTGAAAAGACCGGAGAAGTATTTAGTGGTGTCAATGTAAGTGGTTCTGAGGACAGTGATGTTATTTATCAGCCTGTTTATGAAGTGGCAGGACTTGAGGGTGCAGTTTATGAAGTCCGTGCTGCGGAAGATATTAGCACACCGGACGGTACACTCCGCTATTCAAAGGGCGAAGTGGTAGATACTATCACAACAAGCTCCGATGGATTTGTTAAGAGCAAAGAACTTTATCTCGGAAAATACGAGGTCAAGGAAATTACCGCACCTGATGGAATGGTAGTGAGTGGCGAAACACATACGGTTGAGCTTACTTATGCAGGTCAGAATATCTCTGTTACCGAAACTTCCACATCGTTCTATAACGAAAGACAGAAAGTGCAGGTAAGCCTTGCAAAAGTCATTGAAAAGGATAAGACATTTGGTATTGGCGACAACGGAGAAATCAAAAACATCAGCTTTGGTCTTTATGCCACAGAAGATATTGTATCTGCAAGCGGTACAGTTATTCCGGCTGATGGACTGATTGAGATTATCAGCGTAAATGAAAATGGAACTGCTGTTATGAAGTCAGACCTTCCGTTTGGCAAATACTATGTCAAGGAGATTGCAACCGATGAGCATTATGTTCTCTCTGATACGAAATATCCGGTTGTGTTTGAATACGCAGGTCAGGATACCGCAACAGTTGAAATCAAAGTGAATGATGGAAAAGAAATCAAGAATGAACTTATCTATGGTTCTGTATCGGGTAAGAAGATTGACGAGAACGGAGAAGCACTTGAGGGTGCTGTTATCGGTATCTTCAAAGCCGAAGAAACAGAATTTACAAAGGATACTGCAATTATGACGACTACCTCTGCAAAAGACGGTAGTTTTTCTTTTGCAAAAGTTCCTTATGGCAAATGGATTGTAAGAGAAATCGAGCAGCCAAAGGGATTTGTTCTTGATGAAAAAGCGTATGAGGTCAATATCAGCAAAGCGGAGCAGGTAGTTGAAATTGAGATTGTCAATGAGTATGTTCACGGCAATATCAGACTCACGAAGGTGGATGCTGAATATCCGGATAACAAGCTTACGGGTGCAACCTTCGAGGTATATAAGGACACCAATGAGAACGGAAAGATTGATGATGGCGATGAACTTATCGGAAATCTTGAAGAAACTGAAACCGGAATTTATGAGATGAAAGAACTGCTTTACGGAAAATATATTGTCCGTGAAACAAAAGCACCGGAGGGCTTCCTGCTTGATAAGGGAGAATACTCTGTTTTCATTGAGAAAGACGAAACAACTTATTCCGTTGAGAATAAGGCAGGTGTTGGATTTATCAATGAAGCTATGCGTGGAACACTGAAAATCGTTAAGACATCTTCAGACGGTAAGGTCAAAGGTTTTGCGTTCAGAGTAACCGGAGCAAACGGCTATGATATGACATTTGAAACAGATAAGAACGGCGAAATCGTGATTGAGGGACTTCGTATTGGCGAATATACCGTATCCGAAGTGGCAAACAATGCCTCTGCCGCATATATCACACCTGCCGACCAGAATGTTACTATCAAACTTGATGAAACAGCCGTTGTAAAAATGCACAATGAGTTGAGGGATACTCCAAAGACAGGAGATGATACCAATATGAAACTTTGGTATGTCCTTGCCGGACTTTCTGCTGTCGGTATCGCTGTAACGTCTGTTGTTGCACACAAAAAGAAGAAAAAGGAGGGTAACGAGTAATGGAAGCAAAGACAATTATCGCTATCGCATTAGTCGCCGTTATTGTCGGCGGCTTTATCTTTCTTCAGGTTAAAAACCGTAAGAAGTAAGTAACAAGCGAACATTAACCAGTCGGGGCAGAGCGTAAAAAACTCTGTCCCTTTAATTTTTGGAGGAACATTATGAAACAACAGAAAACGGTGGAGAGCCGAGTGCTTGAAATCTTAAAGGAATGCCCGATGTCGAGGTATGATGATATGCTTCTTATTCTGCATTATTACAATCGGTACGGATATATACCTGCCGGAAATCTTCCGCTTGAGGATATTGTATTTAATTACCGAGCATACGGACTTCCTTGTTTTGAAACCATACGCAGGGCAAGGCAGAGAGTACAGTCCCTTTTTCCTGAGTATTCACGTAATCCGCAGAAAGAAGAACAGAGCGGCAGTATTTCTATTGTAATCAACATTAGCTAAGGAGGTATTTTCGTGAAAGACAAAGCAACTTTTCAGAATAAGGTCAAGGTGCTGAATAAACTCTTTGACTCCGGTTGTGATACGGAGAAAAAGTTGCAGCAGCTTGATATGGAAGCAATCCTGAAAATCCCGAATATCACGATTCCTGATATGGGTGTGATTATGGAGCTTCAGAAGAATACAAAGTCCGGTAAACTCTTTTCGTATTTGGGCGGCGGTTCTGATGAAGCAACAAAAATGAGAGGTAAGGAAAATGAAGCAACAGGAGAATAGAGCAGAGCCACAGGAAAAGCAAATTCGATTTATAGACAGTCATTACAATTTGAAATTCTATATTCCCGATGGAGGGAAAATCAGGATTACTTTTCGTGATGGACACACAGCAGACAGAGTGTGCAAGTATATGGATGACTACCATTTGTATGTCGGAAATTGCTGCTATCATATATGCGAGTTTGCTGAAAAAATGGAGCTTAATGGAAGTAAAGTTGAACCTATCAATCAATCCGAACCATCAAAAAACAAGACCAAAAACAGAGAAAAACAGCGATAAGGAGGTGCAAGAGTAATGGCACGAAAATATGACCTTATTTCTGAGCTTTACAACCGCACCTGCAAAACGGTTGTGTCAAATCCTCAGAACTGGCAGGCATTCTTAGCTTCAGCTTGCCGAAATTATAAGTTACGTTATGACGAGCAGCTTCTTGTATATGCACAGCGACCAGATGCAACAGCGGTTCTTGAGATAGAGCAGTGGAACAAAATTTTTGGCAGATGGGTCAACCGAGGTGCTAGAGGTATTGCTGTTTTTGCTGATGAAAACCGTTCACGGCAAAGACTGACACATTACTTTGACATTTCAGATACTCACGAAAGCAGATATTCAAGAACAGTCCCGATTTGGGATATGCGTCAGGAATACGAAGCTGATGTGATTGAAACATTGGAAAGCACTTTCGGAGAGATTGAGAATAAGAGCAGTCTTGCCGAAGCAATTATGGGAGCAGCAAGAAATGCGGCAGAGGATAATATCCCTGATTATCTGCAAGACCTTTACTATGCAACCGAGGGCAGTTCCTTTGAGGAAGTGGAAGAGGATATTGTGGCTTTCATTTATAAAAATGTCGTGACAAATAGTGTGGCATATATGATGATGTCAAGGCTTGGCGTTGATACGGACGGTTATTTTGAACTTGATGATTTCAGAGATGTTACTAACTTCAATACGCAGGAAACACTCAATGCACTTGGATTTGCTACCAGTGATATTGCAGAAATGGGATTAACGGAAATATCTAAAACAATTACTGCACTCAACCGTCAAAATCGCATAATTGTCGGTCAGGACAGAAATGAATACAATAAGGTTGAAAATAACGACGAAAGGAGTTTGGACAATGAACGAACTGACCTACACGATGGTGGGCGATTACAGCCTTCCGAACCTGAAACTTCCACAGCAGCCGGAAGTGACGCTGGGCAGGTACGCTCAGATGAGGAGAGAGTTTCTGAAGGAACATCACAGAGTCCTTTACTACAATCTCCTGACGAGGGGCGAACTGACACAGCACTTGGCGGAAGTGGAACAGAGAGCCAGCAAGATGGAGGAAACAATCCTGAGCCAGATGGCACAGAAAGAGGGAGTGACCGAACAGATGAAAGCGGAGGATATGATGAAATGGGTTCGTCTGATGAACTCTCTTCGCAGTTCGGCACAGGAAATCGTGAAAGCGGAAGTGATATTCGCTTAGAGTATTACGACAGAACGCACGAGGATAAAAGCCTTCCGTTCTTTGGACGTGATGAAGTAATCAATGAAATTCTCAGAACGACACCACATTTGTCTGCTAGTCTGGAAGAAATTAAAGATTATTATGAACGTAATCCTGATAACAAAGACCGCACAGAGTATATAAAGAGTATTTTCAATAATGATTATACCGAACTTACTTTAGAGGACGGCAGGACAGTAGGGTACAAGACCTTTGAAAACGTTCTGCATTTGTGGGAGGGCAAATACGACAGCAGAACCGCACAGAGCTTTTATGATTGGGCTGTTGTTGCCCGACATTTTGAAGCTATGCGATTACTGGGAGAATTAAGTGACAGCATAAAACCATTACCGTCAATGGACGGTCAGATGACATTCATATTAGACGGTCGGGCAGAGGAAAAGAAAACCTCTGCCTTTGTTTTTTCTCAGGAGATTATCGACGCTATTCTTGCGAATGGAAGCGGATTTTCTGAGGGAAAAATGCGTATTTATGAGCAGTTTGAAAAAAGCCTTTCTGCAAAAGAAAATGCCGACTTCTTGAAAAATGAATACGGTTGGGGCGGTTCTTATCCCGTCATAATCGGAGCAGGAATTGATGAGAGCCACGATGGAAAAGGTATTACGATTACGAAAGGTATCGGTAAAGAGAAGCCACATATCACGCTTTCGTGGTCGCAGGTGGAGAAGCGTATCGGGGAACTTATCCGAATGGACAGATACTTAAATCCAAAGGAAAAAGAACACTATCCTCAGTGGCTCGAAAGCCAAGAGGAACGCAGAGCCAAAATCGAGGAAACGAAAAGAAATCGTGAGATACTCTCTAATGCACCACCGGAGCAGGAGGTCGAACCAGCCGAAAAAGGACCTGAAGAAGCGGAAATATCGCAAGATGTGAAATATGAATATCATCTTGGCGATAAGGTGTATATCGGTGCTTCTGAGTACGAAATCTTATCTGTTGATGATGAGAGAGTAATGCTCTATGACTATGATGTGCCACTGTTCAATAAGGAGTTTTCACGCACAGAGTTTGACAGAAAAGTGCGAGAGAACCCGATGAATGAGCATTTGATTGTAAAGGAAGAACCTGCCGAAGAAAGAAATGAAAAAGAGCCTGAGCCGGTAGTTCCCGCTTGGGTGCAGAAGAAAAAAGTCAAAGGCTTTGACTTGCACCCTGATGTATCTATGGCAGAACGCCACACCTTTAATCTCAAAGAAAATGAGGTTGAAACAGTTGGTAAAAAGGAACGCTTCCGCAGAAATATTATGGCGATACAGCTTCTTAAAAAATGTCAGGAAGAAAACAGATTTGCCACTCCTGAAGAACAGATTATCTTATCAAAGTATGTCGGTTGGGGTGGGCTTTCAGAAGCCTTTGATGAAAATAATTCAGCGTGGGCAACTGAATATCTGGAACTTTCTTCGGTATTAACACCGGAGGAATATGCTTCGGCAAGAGAAAGCACATTGACTGCGTTCTACACACCGCCCGAAGTAATAACAGCCATTTATAAGGCAATGGAGCAGATGGGCTTTAAGGAAGGCAACTTGTTAGAGCCGTCCTGCGGTATCGGTAATTTCATTGGTATGCTGCCGGACGCAATGCAGAACAGTAAGATTTACGGTGTGGAACTTGATACGATTTCCGCAGGGATTGCACAGCAGCTTTATCAGAAAACAACCATTGCGGCACAAGGATTTGAAGAAACAAATCTGCCGGACAGCTTCTTTGATGGAGTGGTAGGAAATGTGCCTTTTGGAGATTTTAAGGTATCAGATAAAAGATACGACAAGCATAAGTTCCTGATACACGATTACTTTTTTGCGAAATCCCTTGATAAGTTAAGACCCGGCGGTGTGATGGCTCTTGTAACGAGCAAAGGCACAATGGATAAGGAAACTTTAGCAGTACGAAAGTATATTGCACAGAGAGCAGAGCTTCTTGGAGCAATCCGATTGCCGAATAATACCTTTAAGGGTAATGCAGGAACGGAAGTCGTTTCGGATATTCTTATCCTGCAAAAGCGTGACAGACTGATAGATATTGAGCCGGATTGGGTTCATCTTGATACCGATGAGAACGGAATTAAGATGAACTCTTATTTTGTGCAGCACCCCGAAATGATACTTGGAGAAATGAAAATGGTATCGGGGCGTTTCGGTATGGAAGCAACTTGTGTGCCGTATGAAAATGCAGACCTAGCAGCACAGCTTGATGAAGCAGTAGCAAACATTCACGGAGAAATCACGGAATATGAAACCGAGGAAGAACTGGAGGAGGAAGATAATTCTATTCCGGCAGACCCGACAGTGAGAAACTTTTCCTATACGGTGGTGGACGATAAAATCTATTATCGTGAAAATTCCCGTATGACTCCGGTGGAAGTATCGGCAACCGCAGAGAACCGAATTAAGGGTATGATTGCCATTAGAAATTCCGTCAGAACGCTGATTGAATTGCAGACAGAAGATTACCCTGACAGCGAAATCAAAGTGGAGCAGGAGCGATTAAACAGACTTTACGATACCTTTTCAGGTAAGTACGGACTCATTAACAGCCGAGCAAATACTTCTGCTTTTTCGCAGGACAGTTCATTCTCTTTGCTTTCCGCATTGGAGATAATCGGAGAGGACGGAGAACTGGAACGTAAGGCTGATATGTTTTCTAAGAGGACAATTAAACCGCATACTCCGGTTACTTCTGTTGATACGGCAAGTGAAGCGTTGGCGGTATCTCTTGGAGAAAAAGCCACGATTGATATGGACTATATGATGGAGCTTTCCGGTAAATCGGAGAATGAAATCTTTGAGGACTTAAAGGGTGTTATCTTTTTAAATCCGCTTTATGAGTATGGAAATTCTTACGAACCGAAGTATCTGATGGCTGATGAATACCTTTCGGGTAATGTCAGGGAAAAGCTGAGGATTGCAAAGAACTCGGCAGAACTCTATCCGAAAGATTATAAGGTCAATGTAGAAGCACTTCAAAAGGTGCAGCCGAAAGACCTGACTGCAAGTGAAATTTCCGTGCGACTTGGTGCAACTTGGCTGCCGCCGGACGATGTGCAGGAGTTTATCTTTCATTTGCTTGAAACACCACGCTATGCACAGTGGAATATCAAAGTTCACTTCTCTCCATTTACGAGTGAGTGGAATATTGAGGGCAAATCCTATGACAAAGGAAATGTAAGGGCATATAACACTTACGGAACTTCCCGCATCAATGCCTATAAGATTATTGAGGAAACGCTGAATTTAAAAGATGTGCGTATCTTTGATTATATCGAAGATGATGAGGGCAGGAAAAAGGCTGTCCTGAATAAAAAGGAAACAGCGATTGCTCAGTCGAAGCAGGAAATGATTAAGCAGGAATTTCAGGACTGGATATGGTCTGACCCTGAACGAAGGGAAAGGCTTTGCAAATCCTACAATGAGAAATTCAATAGCGTCAGACCTCGTGAGTATGATGGAAGTCATATCATCTTCAATGGTATGAACCCTGAAATTGAACTCAGGGAACATCAGAAAAATGCGGTTGCCCATATCCTTTACGGAGGAAATACGCTTCTTGCACACGCAGTCGGAGCAGGAAAAACTTTTGAAATGGTAGCGGCAGCACAGGAGTCGAAAAGGCTTGGACTTTGTAATAAGTCACTGTTTGTTGTACCAAATCACTTGACCGAACAATGGGCGGCTGAGTATTTGCAGCTCTATCCGGCGGCGAATATCCTTGTCGCAACAAAGAAAGATTTTGAAACCAAGAACCGTAAAAAGTTCTGCGGCAGGATTGCAACTGGAGATTATGACGCAGTTATCATCGGACATTCACAGTTTGAAAAAATCCCGATGTCCATTGAAAGACAGAGGGCAATCTTAGAACAGCAGCTTGAGGAGATAACTGGAGGAATTGCGGAACTCAAGCGAAACCGAGGGGAAAACTTCTCCATAAAGCAGCTTGAAAAGTCAAAGAAATCTATCAGGCAGAAACTTGATAAACTCAATGACCAGACGAAAAAAGATGATGTTGTAACCTTTGAGGAACTTGGTGTAGACAGACTTTTTGTTGATGAAAGCCATTATTACAAGAACCTTTATCTTTATACAAAAATGCGTAATGTGGGCGGTATCGCACAGACGGAAGCACAGAAATCTTCCGACCTCTTTATGAAGTGTCGTTACCTTGACGAGATTACCGGAGGACGAGGAACCGTATTTGCAACGGGTACACCTATCTCAAACAGTATGGTGGTGCGCCCGTAAGGGGCTGTAATAATCTTACCTT
>ERZ1090868.991-NODE-992-length-15343-cov-10.615123_pt1 | contig 15343 bp, 16 predicted proteins | sample MGYA00478475_ERZ1090868 | MGnify/ENA primary metagenome ERZ1090868 (study PRJEB33644, sample SAMEA5815747) | chicken gut metagenome | biome: Chicken; feature: Gastrointestinal Tract; material: Caecum | place: Ireland | collected 2019-01-01 | study: A study of the...
TTTTCATATTATTATTTGGGGCTAAATTTTAGAAAGGAACAGCGTTTATGAAAAAACGTCTATTTTCCATTATCGGTCCAGCCAGTGGACAGCCTGACGGTCTTACAAGAGAGGCACTGGATACTATTAAACTGTGTGATGCTCTTATCTCAACCGAGCGTTTAGCAAAAGATTTAACTTCTATTGCTAAAATCACAGCTTATGAAACATCTAAGCTTGCACAAACTGCAATATCAATCAAAGAAGAACATATAGGTATTTTGGTTTCAGGTGATACAGGCTTTTTCAGTGTTGCAAGCAGTTTAAATGAAAAACTCAAGGAACATGGCAAAGTTGAAATGATTTGCGGTCTTAATAGTATGCAAATGCTTTGTGCTAAGTTTGGTGTAAGTTATCAAGATGCATGTTTTTTAAGTCTTCATGGCAGAAAAGGCAGTTTGCTTGGTGCAGTAAGCTATAATAAAAAAGTAATAGCACTAACAGGCGGAGAGCAAAACGCACAAAAGTTATGTCAAACATTAGCTGCTGCGGGTCTTGGTGATATAACTGTATCAGTAGGCGAAAATATAGGCTCTGAACATGAAAGAATTTTAACAGATACAGCTAAAAATCTATCTGAACAAAAATTTGCTGATTTAGCGGTTATGCTTGTTTTAAATCCAAATGCTGCTGAACGCCATTTAGCAGTTTTAGATGCTGAAATGGAGCGTGGCAAAGTTCCAATGACCAAACAAGAGGCTCGTTGGACTGCTGTTAAAATGTTAGATTTAAAACCATCAGATACCGTCTATGATATCGGGGCAGGAACAGGCTCTATATCTATGGAAATGGCAAGAAAAGTATATAATGGCATGGTTTATGCTATTGAGCGAAAAAAAGAGGCAATAGAGCTCATAGAAAAAAATCGTAAAAATTTAGGCAGTTTTAATGTGTTGCCATTTGAAGGACAAGCTGCAAACATTATTGATAAACTGCCTGTGCCTGATGCTGCATTTATAGGCGGCAGTGATGGAGAAATGAGCGAAATAATAACAAAACTATTAAATAAAAACCCAAAAGTCAAAGTTATTATTTCGGCTGTATCGCTTGAAACCCTTTTAGATGCTAAAGAAGCAATAAAAAACTTTGATGAGCAAAATATAGTTCAAATTCATTCTATTCGTGGACATAGAATAAACGATACAACCGAATTTACAAGTAATAATCCAATTTATTTACTTTATGGCAAAGCTAAAGCGTGATTTACCTTTGGAGGTGAATTTATTATGATGCTAATTTTAGCTATATCATTAGGCTTTTTCCTTGATGCACTTGTTGGTGACCCAGAAAAATTACCTCACCCTGTTTGTTTGATAGGTGCTATCATTTCTAAAATAGAAAAGTTTTTTAGAAGTTTACCACTTTCTAAATCTGGTCAGCGTTTTGCAGGAGTTTTACTTTGGATAGCTGTTTGCAGTGTCAGTTATTTAGTGCCATATATCATTTTGGAGTTTTTGTTCCGTATACACCCTTGGGTGCATTTTGTAGTAAATGTTATCTTTTGTTATCAGATTTTTGCAAGAAAGTGTTTGGCAGATGCGGGCAGACATGTGCAAAGTGAGCTTAAAAAATCACTTGAAGATGGCAGAAAAGCAATAGCTCGTTATGTTGGGCGTGACACAAGCGAGCTATCAAAAGAAGGTGTTATAAAAGCAGCAGTTGAAACGGTTGCTGAGAATACCACAGATGGGGTTATTGCACCATTTATCTTTATGTTAATAGGTGGTGCACCACTTGGATTTTTATATAAAGCTGTTAATACACTTGATTCTATGGTCGGTTATAAAAATGAAAAGTATCAATATTTAGGTTGGTTTTCGGCTAAAATGGACGATATATTCAATTTTTTACCTGCTAGAATATCGGCTGTATGTATGATGGCAGCGGCAGGTATGCTTAAATTTGACACCGTAAACGCTAAAAGAATATTCCAGCGTGATAGATTTAATCATAAAAGCCCGAATTCTGGACAAACTGAGTCAGTTTGTGCAGGTGCACTTCATATACAGCTTGGCGGAGATGCCAAATATTTCGGTGAATATGTCAAAAAGCCTACTATTGGCGATGATGATAGACAAGTAGTTATAAGCGATATAGAAAGAGCAGTTGATTTAATGACAACTGCAAGCGTTTTCGCTATTCTTTTAGGAATAGCAATCAAGCTTGCACTTACAGGAATATAAATTAAAAGGTCTGAGAAGTTTAATTTCTCAGACCAATTTTTTTATCTTTTACGACCCTTTTTGGAATGTTTATTTCCTTTGCCACGTCCATGACCATGACTAGGTGGGGTTCTATGTCCATTTCTATGGTGATTTCTGCCTGTTTGTGATGATTTTTTAGAAGAACGTCTATTGTTTGAGTCCTCTTGATACATTCTAATATCAGCGTTAAATCCGCCGACAGGCATGCCAACCATATCCTTGACTATGCGTTTTGAAAGCTCCTCTGGCACTTCAACAAGGGAGTAATCACCAAAACATTGAATTTTGCCAATTCGTTTGCCAGAAATGCCAGTGCCTTCTGCAATCGCTGCAACAATATGATTTGGTGCTACCTTTTGATTTCTGCCAACAGAAACCCTTAGACGTACACAGCCTTCCTTGAGTGCTGCAAGTGGCTTTTGCTTTTGCATTTTTGGTGCTTTAACCTCAGGAATTCTTGCCATTTCCTGAGTTAATAAATGCTCGAGTGCTGCCTCAGCAATTTGTTCATGTGAATAACCACTCTGACCAAGCTTTTCAAGGATAGAATGTACACAAAAACGCTGTTCTATGCCGTTTGCTTTTTCAAGAAGAACACCTTCAATCACATTGCCTAGTGATTGGCTACGCTGATTTGCAATAGTCTTATAATCTGGAAGTGGTAACTGCTCAATTTTAGCTTTTGTAAAGCGTTCAATGCTACGTACAACAGCCGCTTGTCTTGGCCCATCTATGAGGGTGTATGAGCAGCCACTTCTGCCTGCACGACCTGTACGACCAATTCTATGGATATAATATTCAAAATCTTGAGGGATATCGAAGTTATAAACAGTGTCTACATCATCGACATCAATACCTCTTGCCGCTACATCAGTTGCAATAAGTATAGGTGTTCTGCCAGATTTAAAGCTATTCATAACAGCTGTACGCATATCCTGTTTCATATCACCATGAAGTGCAGACGCTTGGAAACCATGTTCGCCAAGATATCTTACAAGCTCATCTACCATCTTTTTTGTGTTGCAGAAAATAATAGATAGCTTTGGCTGATGTGCATGAAGTAAAAGTGTTAAAGCTCGCTCTTTTTCACCCCTAGGCACTTCGGAATAATACTGTTTAATTGTGTCCATTGTGCGTTCAGTTTGACTTCCAGCCTCAATAAGCACAGGGTCTTTTTGATATTCGCCTGTGATTTCCATAATTTCAGGTGGCATGGTAGCAGAAAATAGTATTGTTTGACGCTCATTAGGTGTGGATTGTAAAATTGTTTCAATATCTTCTCTAAAGCCCATGTTAAGCATCTCATCTGCTTCATCAAGCACTGCAATTTTAAGTCCTGTAAGGTCTAGGGCATGTCTACGCATTAAATCCATAACTCGCCCTGGAGTGCCAACTACAATTTCAATGCCACGCTTTAGCTGTCTTATCTGGCTTGTTATTGGGTCGCCACCATAAACTGCAAGAACTCTAATTCCTTCTAAGTATTTGCAGATTTTACGAATTTCGCCTTCTGCTTGCTGTGCAAGCTCACGAGTAGGGCATAAAATTAAAACTTGTGTTTCACCAGTAGGCTCAGTACACATAACGCTTGGAACACCAAAAGCCACTGTTTTTCCTGTACCTGTATGACTTTTACCAATAACATCTGGTCCTGCTAAAATCGCTGGAATTGCACGAGCCTGTATTTCAGTTGGTGCAGAAAATCCCATGTCTTTTAGGGCACGAAGAATAGGCTCGGAAAGGTTTAAGTCAGAAAATGTCGTAATACTCAAATGAAACCTCCTAAAAATTAAAAGCGACACATACCTTGTGCCACTTAGATGTATAAAAAATCCAAATAAAAACGCAGGGAACATTGTGCGTCCCTGCGTTCTGTAATGACTTGAAATGCACCAAATAAGTATATCACGACGATTGCGTGCAAGTCAAAGAAAAGGTTTTATTTTGCGACACTTTCCACATTTTCCATGGTTTCAACAGGCAAAATAGAAAGTTCTTTGTCGATTTTTTTAGCAAAGCCAGTCAAGGTTTTACCAGTTCCGATTTCACAGCCTGTTTTAAGACCAGCCTTGATACCATTTGCCATAAGAGTTTTCCAACGAACAGGGGAAACCATATGTGTCTTTAGATGTGAAATCATATCATCTGTTTTTAAAATATCGCCTGTTACATTGGTGTAAATAGGCATGGTTGGCTCATTAAACTTAATACCTGATAAAAACTCACCAAGCTCCTCAGCGGCTTCATTTAAAAGAGGTGTGTGGAAAGCACCACTTACAGCAAGAGGTAAAGCTCTCCTTGCACCTGTTGCCTTACAAAGCTCGATAGCATCATTTAATGCTTGACATTCACCTGCAATTACAAGCTGATTAGGGCAGTTATAGTTTACAGGAAGAACAATACCACTTGTAACCTCAGAACATGCTTTTTCTACAACTTCATCTTCCAGACCTAAAACAGCCGCCATACCGCTGTCCATAGAGTCAGCAGCTTTCTGCATAACCTGTCCACGTTTGCGAACGATTTTTATACCATCTTCAAGTGAAACGATGCCAGAGGCTGCAAGTGCAGTATATTCACCAAGAGAGAAACCAGCACAAGCAGAAAAACTAACGCCTGCTTCTTTTAATGCTGCATAAACTGCCATAGAATGGGTGAAAATCGCAATTTGAGAGTTAACGGTTTTTGAAAGCTCGTCCATACTGCTCTCAAAACAAAGCTTAGCTACATCAAGTCCTGCTGTATCTGATGCACATTCAAAAACCTCACGAGCTGCCTTGCTGCCTTCGTAAACTTCCTTGCCCATACCCTCATGCTGAGCACCCTGTCCAGGGAAAAGTGCAAAACCATAGGTCATCGTCAAAATCCTCCTAAAAAGACCAAAAAAGTATATTTATGTACAAAGTTCCTCGGTTAGCAATGCGTATCTTTGCATAGATATATAGGAAACTATTGACATCTAGATATGGCTTTATTATAATATTAGCGAGTTACTTTGTCAATCAAACCTATTTATTTGGGCGATTATACCCCACACTTGGTTGTACGAGGTTTTATTTTTTAGCATTTTAGTTAGGCTTTCAAAATAATTGCGGATCTGACAGGAGGTCGAGCAAAATTTTTAGCAAGATTATTGGAATGGGTGCTTATACACCAGAATACCGTCTGACAAATAGCAGATTGGAACAGCTGGTTGACACCAGTGATGAATGGATTGTCAAAAGAACAGGTATCCGTGAGCGTAGAATAGCTCAAAACGAAACAACATGGCAGATGGCTCTTTCAGCGGCTGAAAAAGCTTTAAGTGATGCCAAAATTTCAGGTGAGGAGCTTGATGTAATAGTTGTAAGTACAGTAACACCAGACAGCTATACACCAACTGTTGCCTGTGTTTTACAGGACAAGCTGGGTGCAAAACACGCTATGGCTTATGATATGAATGCCGCTTGTTCTGGCTTTGTATATGCAACTGATATTGCTGATAGTTATATCAAAGCGGGCAAGGCAAAAAATGTGCTTGTAGTTTCTGTGGAACGCCTTAGCAGTATTATGGATTATACAGACAGGTCAACATGTGTTATTTTTGGTGACGGTGCAGGTGCGGCTGTTTACACTGCAAGCGAGGAAAAAAGTGGTATACTTTCCACTTATATGCGTGCAGAAGGTGCATTAGGTCACTGTCTATTTGCTGGTGCTTTGCCAGCAGAGCAAGACCCAATTACAGGCGACAGAACCATTGACCCAAAACATCGTTTCCTCAAAATGGCAGGCAGTGATGTATTTAGATTTACTGCAAATGCTGTACCAGATTCCATTGATAATGCTCTTAAACGTGCAGATTTAAATGCTTCAGATATCGACTGGTTTGTACTTCATCAGGCAAACCTTCGCATTTTAAAAATGGTTGCTGAAAGATACGGACTTGAAAAAGAAAAAGTTTATGTAAATATTGACCGTTTCGGCAATACTTCTTCAGCTTCAATTCCTATCTGTTTAGCTGAAATGAAGGAAAAAGGTCTTTTAAAATCTGGTCAGAAAATTCTAATCAGTGGCTTTGGCGGCGGTCTTACTTATGGTGCAGCCGTAATTGAATTATAAAATAAAGGGGTAAGTTGTATATGAAAACCAAAATTACCGAACTACTTGGAATTGAATATCCAGTTATTCAAGGTGCTATGGCTTGGATTGGTGATGGTGGACTTGCTGCGGCAGTAAGTGAAGCTGGCGGTCTTGGTATTATCTCAGGTGGTGCAGCACCAGCTGAGTACATAAAAGAACAAATTCATAGAGCAAGAAGTATTACTAAAAAGCCTATCGGTTTAAATATTATGCTTTTAAGCCCTAATGCAGATGATTTGGCTCAACTTGCAATAGATGAAAAAATCGAAGTTATTACAACTGGTGCGGGTAACCCTGGAAAATATATGGAAAAGTGGAAGGCTGCTAATATCAAAGTTATGCCTGTTGTAGCATCTGTTGCACTTGCAAAGCGTATGGAGAGAGCGGGTGCTGATGCGGTTATCGCTGAAGGCACTGAGTCTGGCGGTCATATCGGTGAGACAACCACAATGGCTCTGCTTCCACAGGTTGTTGATGCAGTATCTATTCCTGTTGTCGGTGCAGGTGGCTGTGCTGACGGTCGTGGTATGGCGGCTATGATGATGCTTGGTGCTGAGGGCGTTCAGTGTGGTACTATTTTCCTAAGTGCAGAGGAATGTCCAATTTCTGATAAGTATAAAGAGCTTATTTTAAAGGCAAGTGATATTTCAACCGTTGTTACTGGCAGACCAAGTGGTCACCCTGTAAGAGCTATTAAAACACCTCTTGCTCGTAAATGTATGCAGCTTGAAAAGTTCCCAACAGATGCATCTCTGGAAGAATTAGAGGCGGCAACTGCTGGTGCACTTCGCAAGGCTGTTCAAGATGGCAACTATGAAGAAGGTACATTTATGTCAGGTCAGATTGCAGGTCTTGTAAATGAAAAGTCTAATTGTCATGATATCGTTCGTAAAATCACAAATGGAGCAGAAGAACTTCTGAAAAATGCTGCTTCCCGTATTGGATAAGGAGAAATTTATGTCAGTTGCAGTTGTAACAGGTGGCTCTCGTGGTATCGGTGCTGCCATAGCAAAGCGTCTTGCAAAAGATGGTTATGATGTTGTAATTAACTGTGCATCTTCAGTGGAGAAAGCTGAAAATGTTGCAAAGGAATGTCGTGAATTTGGTGTTAAGGCTGTGGCAATGCAGTGGGACGTATCTGACCATGCAGCTTGTAAGCAAGCACTGGATAAAATTAAAGAGGATATGGGCGTTCCATATGTGCTTGTAAATAATGCAGGTATTACTAAAGACGGACTGATGGTTCGTATGAAGGAAGAACAGTTTGATGATGTTATAAGAATTAACCTAAAGGGTGCTTATAATATGCTCCAGCTTTGTGGTAGCATGATGATGCGTGCTAAACAAGGTAAAATTATTAATATTTCATCGGTTTCTGGTATTGCTGGCAATATGGGTCAGATTAACTATTGTGCAGCTAAAGCGGGCTTAATCGGTATGACTAAAACCGCTGCAAAGGAACTCGGTGCAAGAGGAATTACTGTAAATGCAGTAGCTCCAGGTTTTATTGATACAGATATGACAGCCGTTTTAGGCGATGATATTAAGGAAGGCGCAAAAAAACAAATTGCACTTGGAAGATTTGGCAAACCAGAGGAAATTGCAGCGGCAGTTGCATTCCTCGCATCTGATGAAGCTTCGTTCATCACAGGTCAAACACTTGTTGTGGACGGCGGCATGATTTAAGGGAGGATTCACCAAAATGGAAAGAGTAGTAGTTACAGGTATGGGTGCTGTTACCCCTGTGGGTAACGACGTTGAAAGCTTTTGGAATTCTCTAAAAGCAGGTACTTGTGGTATTGATAAAATCACTCGTTTTGATACAACTGACTTTAAAGTAAAATTAGCAGCAGAAGTCAAGGATTTTGATATTACAAAATATGTTGACAAGCGTGAAGCTCGCAGAATGGACGCAAACTGTCATTTTGCACTCGCAGCTGCTCAGCAAGCAGTAGACCAAGCAGGTTTAAAAGAAGGTAATTTTGACCCATACCGCACAGGTGTTATTTTTGGCTCTGGTGTAGGTGGTCTTCAAGTTGCAGAGGAGGAGATTGTAAAGCTTGAGCATAAAGGCCCTAGCAGAGTTTCTCCACTGGCTATCCCAGAAATGATTGCTAATATGGCAGCTGCTTATATTTCTATGCGTTTCGGCTTTAAGGGTGAAAACTATTGCCCAGTTTCCGCTTGTGCAACTGGTAACCATGCAATCGGTGAGGCAATGAGAGCTATTCGTCATGGTTATCAAGATGTGGTTATTTGTGGCGGTACTGAAAACGCTATTATCCCTATCTCTATGGCAGGTTTCCAGAATATGAAGGCTGTTCATACTGGTGATGACCCAACTTGTGCATCTGTGCCTTTTGATGCTCGTCGTTCTGGCTTTGTTATGGGTGAGGGTGCAGGCTGTCTTGTACTTGAAAGCTTATCTCATGCACAGGCTCGTGGTGCAACAATACTAGCTGAGGTTGCAGGCTATGCGGCAAGCGGTGATGCTTATCATATCACTAGCCCAGACCCACAAGGTGAGGCGGCAGCTCGTGCAATCTTAGGTGCAATTACAGATGCAGGTCTAACTCCAGCTGATGTTGATTATGTAAATGCACATGGTACTTCTACACCAATCAATGAGAAATATGAAACCATTGCTATTAAAAAGGCATTTGGTGATGAAGCTTACAATGTAAATGTATCTTCTACAAAGTCTATGACTGGTCATTTGCTCGGTGCGGCTGCTGCTATTGAGGCTATCGCTTGTATCTGTGCAATAAATGACAGCATTATTCCACCGACAATCGGTTATGTAGAAGCAGACCCAGATTGTGACCTAAATATCACTCCAAACAAGGCAGTAGAAAAGACTGTAAATGTTGCTATTTCAAATGCTCTTGGCTTTGGTGGTCATAACGCTACTGTACTGTTTAAGAAGGTGTAAGTTATGGAATTAAAGGAAATCAAAGATATTGCCATTGAGCTTATGGACGCTGTAAAGGCTAAAGGACTTTCAGAGCTATCCATTGATGCTAAGGATATAAAAATTAAAATAAAGGGTAATGCACCAGCTCCAGTTGTAGTTGCAGCACCTACTGCCACTCCTGCTGCTGCACCAGTTGCTAACGCACAGGCTGTTTCTGCACATCAGGCAGCTCAGACCTCTCAGGCAGAAGAAGAAATTGTTGGCACAAAGGTAACAGCTCCTCTTGTTGGTACATTCTATTCAACTCCATCTCCAGATGAACCTCCATTTATTGAAGTTGGTCAGTCTGTTAAAAAGGGTGATACTCTATTTATTATAGAGGCTATGAAAACTATGAATGAAATTGTAGCTCCTTGTGATGGCACAGTAAGCCGTATTATGGCTCAGTCAGGTGATATGGTTGAGTATGACCAGACTATTGTTGTAATCGTTTAAGGGAGGAGTACATAAAATGCTTAATAAAGAACAGATTATGGAGATTTTACCTCATAGACCTCCAATGCTGCTTGTAGATAAGATTATCGAAATGGACGAAGAACATGCTGTTGGCACTCTCCATTTAACAGGTGATGAATTTTTCTTCCAAGGTCATTTTCCAAATAACCCAATTATGCCAGCTGTTTTCCGTTTAGAGGCACTGGCTCAAGTTGGCGGTGTTGCACTTTTAAGCATACCTGAATTTAAGGGCAAAACAGCTGTTTATACTGGTATTGACAACGCAAAGTTCCGTTCTATGGTAAAACCAGGGGACACTCTGCGTATGGAAGTTAAATTTGTAAAGCGTCGTGGTCCTATGGCAGTAGCTCAAGGCGTAGCTTATGTTGGCGATGAAAAGGCCGCAGAAGCTGAAATCAAATGTATGGTTGTTGACTAATGCAGGGGGCAAATTTATGTTTCGTAAAGTGCTGATTGCAAACCGTGGTGAGATTGCTGTGCGTGTTATACAGGCATGCCGTGATTTAGGCGTAATCTCAGTTGCGGTATATTCACAGGCTGATAAAAATGCACTTCATGCACAAATTGCTGATGAAGCGGTATGTATTGGCCCAGCTCCTGCAAAGGATAGCTATCTTAATATGGAAAATATAATTTCCGCTGCTATTGCAACAGGTTGTCAAGCAATTCACCCAGGGTTTGGTTTTCTCTCTGAAAATTCCGAATTTGCAAATATGGTAGAGCAAAATGGTCTTGCATTTATAGGTCCTAAAGCAGAAACAATTAGAAAAATGGGCGATAAATCCGAGGCAAAACGCACTGCAATAGCTGCAAATGTGCCAGTTGCACTTGGTACAGATGGTGCGGTTGCCGATTTTGATGAGGCTAAACGTGAGGCTGAAAGAATAGGTTATCCTATTATGTGCAAAGCAGCAGCAGGCGGTGGCGGTAAGGGCATTCGAGTTGCATTTACCGCTGACGAACTAAAAAACGCTTATGATGCGGCAAGTAGTGAAGCACAGGCAAATTTCGGTGACTCAAGAGTTTATCTTGAGAGATATGTACATAATCCACGTCATATAGAAGTGCAGATTTTAGGCGATGGTCAAGGAAATGTAGTTCATCTTTTTGAGCGTGAATGTTCTATTCAGCGTAGACATCAAAAACTCATAGAAGAAGCTCCATCTTTCTTTGCTGATGATGACTTTAGGCAGCGTATTTGTACAGCCGCTGCAAATTTAGCTCGTGCTGTAAATTATCGTGGTGCGGGTACGGTTGAATTTTTAGCTGATGAACAGAGAAATTTTTATTTCTGTGAAATGAACACCCGTATTCAGGTTGAACACCCTGTCACTGAACAGGTAACAGGTGTAGATTTGGTATGTGAACAGCTTAAAATTGCATCTGGTGAAAAGCTTTCTTTTAAACAAGAGGATATAAAACTTCGTGGTCATGCGATTGAATGTCGTATAAATGCCGAAGACCCAACAAGAAATTTTGCACCATGTCCAGGAACAATTAAATCTATGCATCTTGCAGGTGGTGCAGGTGTGCGTATTGATACTGCGGCATATCAAGGCTATACAATTCCGCCATATTATGATAGTATGATAGGAAAGATGATAGTTTATGGTGCAGATCGTAACCAAGCTATTGCACGAATGAAACGTGCACTTGCTGAAACTCTTTTTGAGGGCATACAGACTACAACAGACTATCAAATGAATATTCTGTCATCTGAGGCTTTTGCAACAGGCAATTTCCACACAAATTCTATTGCAAATGGTGATTTTGACAAAAAAGATGATGAATAAGGAGGTGTTCGCTTGTTAATCGATTTGTTTCAAAAAACCCGTGATAGCTCTATGCGTATGAAGGGTGAGGAGGAAAAAAAGCCGACTAAGGTTTGTAAAGGCTGTGGGGCAGAGCTTAAAGCTCTAACATTTGGTCGTAACCTTTATGTTTGTCCTGTTTGTGGTCGTTACAGCCGTCTGCTTGCAAGAACTCGTATTCGATTTACAGCGGATACAGATAGTTTCCATGAATTGTTTACTGGTCTTAAAACTTTAAACCCATTAGAGTTTGAAGGATATACCGAAAAGGTTCGTGAGCTAGTCAAAAAAACTGGTATGAATGATGCTGTTGTAACAGGTGTTTGTACAATCGGCGGTATTCAAACTTGTTTAGGTGTTATGGATAGCCATTTTATGATGGCATCTATGGGCAGTGTTGTAGGTGAAAAACTAACAAGACTTTTTGAATATGCTACTGAGCATGAATTACCTGTTGTGTTGTTCACTTGCTCAGGCGGTGCAAGAATGCAAGAAGGTATGTTTTCACTTTTACAGATGGCTAAGGTTTCTGGTGCAGTTCGCAGACATTCCGATGCAGGTCTTTTATACATAACTGTACTTACTGACCCTACAACTGGCGGTGTAACTGCAAGTTATGCATCATTAGGTGACATTATTTTAGCAGAACCACATACAACCATTGGTTTTGCGGGCAGACGTGTTATTGAAGGCACTATCGGCGAAAAATTGCCTGATGATTTCCAAACTTCAGAGTTTTTGCGTAATCATGGTTTCTGTGATAAGATTGTACCAAGAAACCAAATGAAACAAACTCTTACAGCTCTGCTTGCTATGCACCAAAATTCAGCTAAAGGCAAAAAGGGCAGGTGATACCATATGACAGAAACTTCAGTAAGAGAAAAATTACAAATTATCCATGACCCTAAGCGTCCGACTATTGATGATTATGTAAACACTTTGTTTGATAATTTTATCGAGCTTCATGGCGATAGAGCTTATGGTGAAGATAGTGCAATCTGTGCAGGTATTGCCACTTTTGCTGGTATGCCTGTAACTGTAATCGGTCACAGAAAGGGTAAAACTACCGAGCAAAATATTGCAGCAAACTTCGGTATGCCACACCCAGAAGGATATAGAAAGGCACTCCGCCTTGCTCATCAGGCTGAAAAATTCGGCAGACCTGTTATTTGCTTTGTTGATACCCCAGGAGCATTTTGTGGTGTAGGTGCAGAAGAACGTGGTCAAGGTGAGGCTATTGCTAAATGTCTTTATGACTTTATGGCACTTCGTACACCTGTTGTAAGCATTGTAACAGGTGAGGGCGGTTCTGGTGGTGCACTTGCTTTAGCAGTTGCTGATAGAGTGCTTATGCTTGAAAATGCTTTATATTCGGTTATTTCTCCTCGTGGTTGTGCATCTATCCTTTGGAAAGATGCATCAAGAGAAATAGAAGCGGCTGAATGTTTAAAAATCACTGCTCAAGACCTTTATAATTTTGGCATGATTGAAGGCATTATCCCAGAAAATGCAATCATGAAAAATGTGAAAAAAGCATTGACTCTTGTTCTTCGTGAACTTAATTTGCAAAATGATATTGACGAAATGCTTCAAAAACGTTATGATAAATTCCGTAAGATCGGAGTTTTTCAAGAAATAAATCAGATCTAAAAAATATTAAGGAGAGTAATACTTATGTTCGAGAAAATTTGCGAGCTTTTAGCTGACAAGTTCGACGCTGATGCTTCCACAATGACAATGGAGACTTCTATCAAGGAAGATTTAAACGCTGACTCACTAGACGTTGTTGAGCTGATGATGGACCTTGAGGAGAACTTCGGCATCACTATTAGCGATGAAGAAGCTATGAAGATGTCCACTATCGGTGATATCGTTAAGTATATCGAAGATAATCAGTAATTTAATAAAGGCTGCCGCTTAGTTTAGGCAGCTTTTTTTATATTGTGTATCTATGGTGCTTATGATATAATTAGTTTGTCAAATAAACTATTGAACAGGAGAACTATAATGAATGAATATGAAATCATTAATACGTTCCTTGTTGATATCTGGGGACGCATAAATAAAATAGAAGAACGTTCATTAACTACTGCTCTTGGTGAGGATATATCAGTAACTGAAATACATATTATAGAAAAAATTGGTGACGATGAGCCAAAACGCATGAGCCAAGTTTCGAGAGCTTTAGGCGTTACTATGGCAACTCTAACAGTTGCTTGTGATAAGCTTGAATATAAAGAACTTGTAAGCCGTCAAAGAGATAACAAAGATAAACGAGTTGTTAATGTAAGCCTGACCCCACGAGGCAGAGCAGTTTATGAGTGTCATAAAAAATTTCATGAACGTATGGTATCTGCCGCTCTCGCCGATTTTACACCAGAAGAAACAGAAATTTTAGCTAGGAGTTTGCTTAAATTACAAAAGTTTTTATTATCTGAGGCATGATGAATGTTCATCTATTATGTGTTAAGCACAGGAAAGGAGCTAATACATGCAAGATATTGTTGTTATAACAGATTCAAGCTGTGATTATTCACCTGAACAGGCGGCTAACGCTGGTTTCTCTATGGTACCACTCACAGTTTCTTTCGGTAATGAGAATTTTTTAGAAGGTCTTGAAATAACACCTAGTCAATTTTACAGTAGACTCGCTAAAGAAACCGAACTTCCTAAAACATCTCAGCCAAGCCCTGAAATGTTTTGCAGTGTGTTTAAAAAATATAAAGATGCAAAGCATATTGTTTGTATAACTATTTCAAGCGGTTTATCTGGCACTATAAGAAGTGCTACTATTGCCGCTCAAATGCTTGAAGAGGAAAATTTTGTACCTAAAATTCATGTTGTGGACTCGCTTAACGGCTGTACTGCCACTGGTCTTATGGCTGAAACTGCTGCAAAAATGGCAAATGAGGGCAAAAATATAGATGAAATTTTAGCTAGACTAGAGCAAATGCAGAAAACAACAGCCATTTATTTTGTGCCTGATACTCTTGAAAACCTTAGAAAAGGCGGACGAATTGGCAATGTTCGTGCGGCAGTTGGCAGTCTTTTAGGTATAAAACCTATTTTGACCGTTATTGATGGCAAAGCTACTGATATTGGAAAATGTCGAGGTGCGGCTCAAGTTCGTCAAAAGCTTGTTCAGAAATTCCTTGAATGTGCCAAAAGTTTAAAAGAAGTTATTGTTATACACACTGATGCACCTGTTGCTGCACAAGAGCTTGTAAAAGAGCTTAAAAAATCAGTGCCAGAAATTAAAATTAATCTTCATATAGTAGGCTCGGTTATCGGTACTTATATCGGTGCTGGTGCTGTTGGTCTTGCTTTTGAAGAAAAACAACCTAGATGGTAAAAATGCTATGAGCGGCAAAAAATGCTGCTCTTTTTTATTGAAATTAGAGAAAAAGAATGGGGAAATTATGGATAGTTTAATTTACAGTTTAAATGCAACAGTGCCGATATTTGCGGTTATATTTTTAAGTTATTTATTAAAACAGCGTGGATTTTTTAAAGAAAGTTTTATAAGCGGTGCGGATAAAGTTATTTTTCAACTTTTTTTACCTGTTCTGCTTTTTCGAGATATAGCAGAGGGCAGAATAACTGAAACTTTTGACCTTACTTTCTTTCTATTCTGCATGATATCAACCGTTGTTTATGTTTTCGCTATTTGGGGCGGTGCAGAGCTGTTTATGAACTGTCTCTTATACACATCTGACGCTGCCGACGATCGCATAAGTGTA
>ERZ1090868.993-NODE-994-length-15329-cov-6.790952_pt1 | contig 15329 bp, 10 predicted proteins | sample MGYA00478475_ERZ1090868 | MGnify/ENA primary metagenome ERZ1090868 (study PRJEB33644, sample SAMEA5815747) | chicken gut metagenome | biome: Chicken; feature: Gastrointestinal Tract; material: Caecum | place: Ireland | collected 2019-01-01 | study: A study of the...
CAATTACGTCATCACAAACACCGAAATCGACGCGCTCGCGCTCGAAAACAATTTAATAAAAAAATACAAACCAAAATATAATATTCTGTTAAAAGACGACAAAACTTATCCCTATATAAAGGTCGACATGCGCGAAGAGTTTCCCTCGTTTTATGTCACGAGAAAGATCAGAAAGGACGGGGGCAGGTATTTTGGCCCTTTTATGGGCGGCATAAACTACCGCGATATCCTCGATGTCGTTCAGCTTTTATACGGCGTGAGGCTGTGCCGCACGGCAATAACGTCGAAGCCAAAGCGCGAGTGTCTGAATTACCATATAGGCAGGTGCGCCGCGCCGTGCGCGCATAAAATCTCCAAAGAGGACTACGCCGTGCGCGTAAAGCAGGCGATAGCCTTTCTTGACGGCGATTACAAGGGCGCGCAGACAGTTTTGCAGAGCAAAATGCTGGCAGCCGCAGAGTCGGAAGCTTTCGAGCTCGCTATGGACTATAAAAATAAAATATCCATGCTGTCAAAGCTCGAAGCCAAGCGTATAACTTCGATAAACAAGGCTATCGACGCCGACATAATAGCTTACGCAACCAACAACCTCTATTCGGCGATAAACGTGCTCGTCACGCGCAAGGGCATAATGCAGGGCGCGAGTTCCTTCGCACTCGACGAAGCCCATATGACCGATGCCGAAGCGCTCACGTCGTTTATTACGCAGTATTATTCTGCCCACGAGGCGCCGTCCGAAATTATCGTGCCCGACTATTGCGAAAAGGAGCTCGTTTCCAACTTTTTTAAGGAAAAGCTCGGTAAGTCGGTCGAAATTACGGCGGCAAAACAGGGCGTAAAAGCCGAACTTTTAAAAATGGCTGAACGCAATGCACATGATTATCTCGAAAAGTCGGTAGATAAAATAAAGCACCGCGATGACATGACTGTAAACGCCTGCAAGCGCTTGCAGGAGCTTCTGTCCCTCAAACGCTATCCCCGCCGCATGGAGTGTTACGACATCTCCAACGTTTCTGGCGTGGATAAGGTCGCCTCCATGGTCGTATTCATCGACGGCGAGGCGGACAGAAACCAGTACCGCCGCTTTAAAATAAAGACGGTAGAGGGTGCCAACGACTTTGCGTCGTTGCAGGAAGTCCTTCTGCGCCGCCTTTCAAAGCTGGGTACGGAAGAGGAGGATAGGTTCCCCAAGCCCGACCTCGTCGTCATCGACGGCGGCAAGGGTCAGCTTTCGGCCGTTGCGGAAATTTTTGAAAAACTCGGCGTGAGTGACATCGAGCTCATTTCCATTGCGAAACAGGACGAGGAAATTTTTACTCTCAATTCGCCCGAAAGCATAAAAATACCCCGCCGCGATTATTCCCTCCGCATGGTTCAGCGCATAAGGGACGAGGCGCACCGCTTCGCGATAACTTATTTCCGCAATCTTCATTCTAAAAATATGCTCAAAAGCGAGCTTGAAAAGATAGAAGGCGTGGGCAAACAGCGCCGCATAGCCTTAATGGAGCGCTATTCTACGATAGATAAAATCATGACCGCCGACGTCGATGACATCGCCAAAACTCCTGGTATAAGTTTAAAGGTGGCGCGCGCCATTAAAGATTATTTTTCAAACTGATATGACACAGCTTAACGCAAAATTAATAGTTTCAGATTTCGACGGCACATTAATAACTTCCGACCAGCGCATTCTGCCCGAGGTCAGGGAGGCAATAACACAGTATATAGCCGACGGCGGCATTTTTGCCGTATGTACGGGCAGGATTCTCGCTTCCATTCTTCCGAGAGTGCGCGAATTGGGACTTAAAGGGCTTGTAATCGCCTGCCAGGGCAGCGTAATCGCCGATATCGAAACGGGCGAATATATAAAACACGGCGGGCTCAGCCCCGAGCAGACCTCGGAAATCTGCGCCGCCATCGAAAGCGCGGGGCAGTCGGTAAATGCTTATAGTGACGAGCATTTTTACACCGACATTCCCAAAGACAATAAATATTTAAAAATGTACGAAGAAATAACGGGTGTCACGTCGCAGAACGTAGGCGAACGGCTTTCGGATTACATTGCGCGCAACGGTATTAAGTGTCAGAAGGTGGCAAGTCTGTGTATGCCGCGCGCCCGTAAAAGATTATATAAATTTCTCAAAGAAAGGTTCGACGGCAAATACGACGTCACTTGCAGCGCAAATGTGCTCGTTGAAGTTTCGCCGCTCAACGATACGAAGGGGGCGGCTGTGCGCTTTCTCGCGCAACGCTACGGCATAAACATGTCCGAAACGGTCGCAATGGGCGACAATTTAAATGATCTATCTATGATTGAAGCTGCGGGAATTGGCGTCGCCGTCGGCAACGCGGTCAGGGAGCTCAAAAAGAAAGCCGACTACGTTGCCGTAACCAACGACCAGGGCGCTGTGGCGCAGGTAATAAAGCTGTTCGGATATCGCCATGACTGAAAAAAGAGCTGAAACCGAGCTATTAGCTCCCGCAGGCGACATTTCCTCGGCGTACGCCGCAATAAACAGCGGAGCGGATGCAATCTATACGGGGCTTAAAAGCTTTTCGGCGCGCGCCTCGGCAGATAATTTCAATGTTAACGACTTGCGGGTGCTGTGCGAATATGCCCATGCGCTTGATGTGAGGGTACATGTCGCATTAAACACGTTCGTCAAACAGAGCGAAGTTGAAAATTTTATTTCATGTGCCATCGCAGCTCACAATGCTGGCGCCGATGCGCTCATAATTCAGGATATCTATCTCGGCAGATATTTAAAGCGCACATATCCGCAGATGCATCTGCATCTTTCAACGCAAGCGGGGGTAAACAACGTATACGGCGCAAGACAGGCAAAGGAATATGGATTCGACCGCGTAATTCTCGCGCGGGAGACGCCGTTTGAAGAGATAGAAAAGATTGCCAAGATAATTCAGACCGAAGTCTTTGTGCAGGGCGCTCTCTGCACATGCTTTTCGGGACAATGCTATCTTTCGTCCTTTGCGGGCGGCAACAGCGGCAACAGGGGCAGGTGCAAACAGCCCTGCCGCAAGATGTATTCTGTCGACCGCGAAGGGTTCGGACAGCAATCGTACGCAATTTCGCTCTCCGACCTGTCGGTGGGGGAGGACATATTAAAGCTGAGCGATGCGGGCGTGTACTCTTTCAAAATCGAAGGCAGAATGCGCCGCCCCGAATATGTTGCGGCGGCAGTTTCATACTACCGCGGTATACTCGGCGGGGAAGACAATAAGGACGCCCTGTCTGCATTAAAACGCACGTACAACCGCGGCAATTATACAAGAGGGCTGGCGTTCGGTCAGGATAAAAGTTTCATATCATCGACGGTGCAGGGGCATATCGGTGAATTTTGCGGCGTAATTGAAGTTAAAAACGGTAATTATGTCTGTCATAGTACTATGCAATGTGCCCAAGGCGATGCTTTTAAAATACTTCGCAACGGCAAAGAGGTGTGCGGGGCTACGTTTGCCGGTAGCACAAAGGGCGGATTTTGTCTTAACAGCCGCATCCGCCTTAAAAGCGGTGACAAGGCCTTTATCACCACCGACGCCCGTCTCAACGCCGAACTGTTATCCCGCAAAAAGTTGCGCCCCGTAACCCTTTCGGTGTATATTTCCGAGGGCGACAACATGCGTGCGGAGATAAACGGCATAGTTTTTGAAAGTTCGTTCGTCCCGTCCGCTGCGCTTAGCCGCGCCGTATCGCGCGACGATATAATAAGATGTTTCGACAAGGTCGATACTTACCCCTTTGAAATCGACTATTTCGTTGTAAATATTTCTGGCAATCCTTTCGTCCCCGCGTCTGCGCTCAACCAGTTCAGAAGGGAGGCGTACGCCGCATATTTTTCGCACATTTCCTCGTCGTGCAACCGCCCGATAGAGGGGGTTGAAAATGTCAGTCTGCACGCAAATGTTGGCATGAACAGTCGCACAGCGGTTATCGCCCGCGACCTGTGCGGCATAAAGGCGGACATAGGTATTTTGAAGCCCGACGACTATTCGCAGATCGATATCAAAAAAATAAAGCAGTTTGACGGTCAAAAATTTTTATTTCTGCCGCCGTTCATCAACGGGCAAGCGCTTGAAAGCATAAAACCCGCCCTTAAATTTTTCGACGGCATTTATTGCGACGGCTACTGGGCAGAGCAGTTCTGCCGCGAGCTGGGCATTAAATTGTTCGCGGGAACGGGGTTCAACATTGCAAACAGTCTTTCGCTTTCGCAGGTTAAAGCCGATTTCATTGCTCTTTCCAAGGAAATCACGCTCGCCGAAGCGCGCCCTCTTTCAGGGGAGAACACGTTTTACCTCACCGCGGGCGACATAAAGGTCATGGACATAATTTACTGCCCGTTCGGCAAGACGTGTAAGACGTGCGACAGGCGGGATTGCTACTCGCTTACCGACGAGGACGGCAGAATCTTTCCTCTGCGCCGCTATAAGGCTGGCGAATGCCGCTTTGAACTTTTCAACTGTGCAAATCTCATCTCGCCCCAGAATTTCACGGGCGCTCTCGCAGATTGCACTCTGTGCGACCCCGAGGAAGTGCTTTCCGCTCTCAACGACGGCGAAAAACTCAAAAAATTATTTAAATACTACACCTCGGGGCACGCCAAAAACCCCGTGTTATAAAAATTCCGTTTCCGGATTTCGGTACTCAGTAATCATTTATTTAAAATGGACGAAAAAAGTCTTTCACGCCTCGAACTTAATAAAGTGCTCTCCGCCTGCGCAGATTACGCCTGCCTTGACGGCACAAAGGCAATCTTTGCCGCACTTTCGCCGTCGACCGACCTCGCCGAGGTCAGGGACAAGCTCGCGCGCACTGCGGAGTGCGTAAAGCTGCTTTTCCGGTATGGAATAAGCGGCATAGAGTATTTCCCCGATGTCGAAGATCTGCTCGTCCGCGCATCAAAACGCTCGACTCTTTCGTGCGCAGAGCTTAGGCAGGTCAACCTTTTGCTGCGCTCCGCGCGCATTGCTTACACTTCGATAAACGGCGTCGACGACGGCGAAATCATCGCAATAAAGGGCGACAGCGCACGCATTTATTACGACAAAAATTTGGAGGACGACATCACAGAAAAGATAATTTCGGACGACGAAGTCTCCGACCACGCAAGCGCCGCGCTCTTTTCGATACGTTCAAAGATAAAGAGCCTCAACGAGCGCATCCGCTCAAAGCTCTCCGAATACGTCACGGGCGACACCTCGCGATATTTGCAGGACGGCATCGTCACCATGCGCGGCGACAGGTACGTCATTCCCGTCAAAGCGGAGTACCGTTCGCGCGTAAAAGGCTTGGTTCATGACCGTTCGCAGTCGGGTGCGACATTTTTTATTGAGCCCGAATACGTGCTTGAACTCAACAACGAGCTCGTCGCCCTGCAAATCGACGAAAAGGAAGAGGTCGAGCGCATTTTAAAGGCGCTTTCGGGGCGAGTGGGCGACATGTCCGAAAGGTTAAAAACCGATATGGCGGTTTTAGCCGAAATCGAAAGTTATTACGCCCGCGCGCAGTATTCTTACGCAAAAAAATGCGTCATGCCGCAGGTCAACAAGCGCGGCTATATAAACATAATCAAGGGCAGACACCCATTGATAGATCCCCAAAAGGTTGTGCCCGTCTCGTTGGAACTGGGCGGCAGCTACAATTTTCTTCTCATAAGCGGCGCAAATACGGGCGGCAAGACGGTTACACTTAAAATGTGCGGACTGTTCTGCCTCATGGCGGCGTGCGGCATCTTCGTGCCCGCGGCGGAGGGGACGGCTGTCTGTGCGTTCGACGATATCTTCTGCGACGTCGGCGACAGCCAGAGCATTGAAGACAGCCTTTCAACATTTTCCAGCCACATTACAACGGTTATCGACATGTGCAAAAGGGCTACGGCCGGATCGCTCGTTTTAATCGACGAACTCGGCGGCGGCACCAACCCCGACGAAGGTCAGGCGCTCGCCAAAGCCGTCGTCGAACATTTCCTCAAAATAGGTTGTCGCGGCATAGTCACCACGCACTTTACTCCCTTAAAGGAGTTTGCTTATACCGTAGACGGCATAGAAAATGCATCGATGGAGTTCGACGCGTCGACTTTAAAGCCGCTCTATTCAATAAAAATAGGTCTGCCCGGCGCAAGCAACGCTCTCGCTATCTGCCGCAGGTTCGGAATGGACGAGGAAATACTCGACCGCGCCGTAGGTTACCTATCCGAGGGCGGCAAGGCGTTTGAAAATATCGTGCGCAGAGCAGAGGAGAGCAGGGTAGAGGCGGATAAAAAGCTCGCCGAAGCGGCGTCGCTCGAACGCAGTTTAAAAGAAAAGCTCGCCGAGGTCAATCGCAGGATTGACGAGCTAAACAAACAGCGCGAAAGGCTGACGGCAAATGCCCGCGCTGAAAGCCGCAGGATAATAAACGAACGCACCGCGCAGGCTGAGGAGCTGCTCGACGAGATTGAGCAGCTGTTCAAAAAGGAAGAGCTCAGCCAAGGCGACCTGATAAAGGCGCGCACGCTCAAAAACAAACTCAAAGATTCGGCTTATTCAAACGATGACAGCCAGCGGCCCGTAACAAATTACATTGAGGCTACGGCTGAAAATCTTCACGTCGGCGACGATATTTTCTTTGTAAAACTTCAATCTGCCGGACAGGTGCTCTCCATAAATGCCGCCAGGGGCGAAGTCGAAATCGCCTGCGGCAGCATAAAAACGCGGTGCAAAATTTCCGACTTGCAAAAGATAAATTCGCCAAAAAAGAGCGCAAAATTGCCACGCAAGGGCGAAGTCAGGGTGAGGAACGCAAATTCTTCGACCCCTACGCAGCCGCAGCTTGAAATCAACCTTCTCGGCATGACCGTTTCCGAGGCGCTGTACGAGGTCGATAATTTTATCGACAGGGCGGTTATGAGCAATCTCGAAGAGATAAAGGTCATTCACGGCGTGGGTACTGGTAAGCTGCGCGAAGCCATCGCCCGCCACCTGAAGGGGCATAAAAACGTAAAAAGTTTCCGCCTCGGCAAGTATGGCGAGGGAGAAACGGGCGTCACGATAATTACGCTCAAATAATAAGCAAAATTTAGCTGTCTCCTAAATAAAATATTAATAGTTATTTTAATTTAGGGGAAAACTTATTTTGAAAAGCAAATTAGCCGCAATAGTTGTAAATGCAATTTTGTGTGCGATAATCGTAGCCACCTGTATAGTCGGCTTTGCCGACGGCGGGGCGGTGCAGGTTTCGGGCGAGCACGACGAGCCGTATTATTCTGCCGGGGAAACCGCCTGCGGCGTGTCGCTCATGTTCAACGTATATCAGAACACGTCGAATGTGTATAAAATTCTCGACATTCTCGACGAATACGATGCAAAAGCCACCTTTTTTCTCGGTGGGAGCTGGGCGGACGACAATGTCGACTGCACCCGTGAAATCGCCGCGCGCGGACACGAAATAGGTTCGCACGGCTATTTCCACAAAGACCAGTCGGCTATGAATTATCGCCAGAACCTTGAAGAAATCAGCCCAAGCGTCAAGCTTTTAAACGCCGTTTTAGGGGACGAAATAAAGCTGTTTGCGCCGCCCTCGGGCGCATTCTGCGATGCGACCCTATCGGCGGCATCATCGCTCGGGTTAAAAACTATTATGTGGTCGCGCGACACCATCGACTGGCGCGACAGCGACGTAAACCTCATTTACAGCCGCGCGACAAACAACATATCTTCGGGCGAGTTCGTCCTCATGCATCCCATGGACGTGACGGTTGCGGCGCTGCCCGACATACTATCTTACATAATTTCAAACGGTCTGGCTCTCGTCACCGTATCTGAAAATTTAGGAGAATAATGGTACATTACAAACAGTTAGACAACGGAATAAGACTTATCGTAAAGCAGATGAGCGGACTGCTGTCCGTCACAATGGGCATAATCGTCGGCACGGGCGCGTGCGTCGAAACCGACGAAGAGGACGGTATTTCGCACTTTATCGAACACATGATGTTCAAGGGCACTAAAAAGCGCACGGCGTTTAAAATTTCGGATGAAATGGATGCAATCGGCGCGCAGGTCAACGCGTTCACGGGTAAAGACATTACCTGCTACTACGCAAAATCAACTTCCGACCACGCCGCCGAAGCCTTTGAAATACTTTCGGATATCTTCCTCAATTCAACCTTCCCCGCAGACGAAATGAAGAGGGAAAAGGGGGTAATAATCGAGGAAATTTCCATGAATGAGGATACGCCCGACGATTTGTGCCTCGATTTGCTCTCCAAAGCGTTCTTCGGTGAAAAAAACTACGGCAGAAATATCCTCGGCCCCCGCAAAAACGTGCGGGGATTTAAAAAGTCTGATGTTCTCGCTTACATGTCCGAACGTTACACGGCGGATAACATCGTCATCTCTATGGCGGGCAACATCTCCGTTGAAGAAGCGCAGGGGCTCGTCGAAAAATATTTTGCCGACGTCCCCCGCGGCAGCGGCGTCCGGCGCACAGTTGACGTGCGCCTGCAAAGCAAAAACCTTTCCAAAAAGAAGGACATCGAACAGGTGCACATCGGCATCGCATATCCTTCCATGAAGAGGTATGAACCGCTCGCCGACGCCACCATGATCGTCAACGCCGTGCTCGGCGGAAGCATGTCGTCCCGTCTCTTTCAGGAGGTCAGGGAAAAGAGGGGACTGGCTTACACCGTCTATTCCTACCTCACGTCTTACAAGGACACAGGTTCGCTCGTCATCTATGCGGGTGTCAACTCCGATAATTACATGCAGTCGGTAGAAGCGATCGACGCCTGCATAAAAGACATTAAAAATAAAAACATCACCGAATACGAATTCCGCCGCGGCAAGGAACAGTTGCTTTCCTCCCAGATTTTCGCGCAGGAGAGCACGAGTTCGCAAATGCTTCTATACGGCAAGGAACTCATTTACAGCGGCAACATCTACAACTTTGAAGAGCGCGTAAAAAAGATCAATGCCGTCACATTTGCCGACGTTATGCAGGCTATCGAATATAATTTCGACGAAACGTACAAGGCTACCGCACTCGTCGGAAGGGTGGACAAGCACCTGTGAGCGACCTCGTTTACGGCTTTGAGCCTTTCTGCGATGTCGACAGCAGGTTACTTATTCTCGGCAGCTTTCCTTCGGTAAAGAGCCGTGCGCAGAGCTTTTATTACGGCAACCCGCAAAACGCCTTCTGGCGTATTCTATCAGCTTTCTTCAAACAGCCCCTGCCGGTCAGTGTGGAGGAGAAAAAGCTTTTCCTGCGCCGCAATAAAATCGCGCTGTGGGACATCGTCACTTCCTGTGAAATTGTAGGCAGCGCCGACAGTACCATCAAAAATTACAGCGTAGCCGACCTTAAAAAAGTTATGGATATAAGTCCGATAGAAAAAATTATTTTAAACGGCGGCACGGCGTATAAGATATTTTTAAAATATTATAAAGATATCGCCGCGCCGTACATAAAATTGCCTTCAACCAGCCCCGCAAACGCGCGGGCAAAAGATGAGGAATGGTTTGATGAATTATCGCGAACTTTTAAATGAACTCGAAGGCTTAGCCGACGAAAAATACCGCGCATTCCATAAAAAATTGTTAAAGAACGACAATGTAAACGTCATCGGCGTGAAAATACCCGTCCTGCGCAAAATCGCCCGCTCATTCAGGGGCTGCGAGGACGAGCTTATGTCCTTTCCCGATGAATTTTACGAAGTAACTTTTATAAAACTTACGGCTGTGGCAAACCTTCCTTACGAGCAGTTTATTCTGCGTTTAGACAGTTGCGTTAAACTCATGGATAATTGGGCTACATGCGATTGCTTTTCGCCCAAATGCGTCGCAAAACACAGGGAAGAGTTTATTCCGTATATCGAAAAGTATCTTTCGCAGCCGCGCGAGTTCAGCCAGCGTTTTGCGCTGACCACGCTTCTTTCGTTTTATGTCGAAGAAAAATACATAGATTATATATTTTCGTGTTGCTGCCGCGCAGATTCATCACTCTATTACGTTCATATGGCGGTCGCATGGCTGGTCGCCGAAGTACTTGCAAAGCACTACAAGCGCGGGGAAGAGTTTTTGAAACATGGCCTTCTCGAAAAAAAAACGCACAACAAAGCCATTCAGAAAGCAAAGGAAAGTTACAGGCTTACGCCTGAACAAAAAATAAACCTCAATAACTTAAAGAGATAGTATTATGGAAATCTTAGAACAACTGACAACCGAATTCAACCTCCGCCCCGACCACGCAAAAAACGTAGTCGACCTTTTAGACGAGGGCAACACCATCCCCTTTATCGCGCGTTACCGCAAGGAGATGACGGGCGCTATCGACGATCAGGTTTTAAGGAAATTCGCCGACAGATACGAATACCTTCTTAACCTCAAAAAGCGCAAGGAAGAGGTCGCCAAGGCAATAACCGAGCAGGGCAAGATGACCGAAGAAATTCAGACCGCGATCGACGGCTGCGCCACGCTCACCGAGATCGAGGACGTCTACCGCCCTTTCAAGCAGAAGAAAAAGACGAGGGCGTCCGTCGCCATCGAAAAGGGCTTGAAGCCCCTCGCCGAATTCATTCTCGAACAGAACGGCGACCCTTATGCCGAGGCAGAAAAGTACATAGACGCGGAAAAGGGAGTAGAATACGTCGCCGCCGCAATTGCGGGTGCGCGCGACATCATTGCCGAAATTATTTCGGACAACGCCGAACTCAGAAAAAAGCTGCGCACGCTCTTTGAAAACCACGGCGAAATTCAGGTTAAAATGGTTGAAGATGACGAGAAAGGTACATATGCCATGTATGCAGACTATGCCGAACTCGTCCCCGAAATCAAAAATCATCGCGTCCTCGCCATAAACAGGGGCGAAAAGGAGGGGTGCCTCAAAGTAAAGCTCTACTTCAACCCCGACCTCGCCAAGCGCGTATGCACCGCAAAATGCGTTCATTCCAAGGGCGCCTGCGCCGACATAATAACCGAGGCCGCCGACGACGGTTACGACCGCCTTATAGAGCCGTCTATCGAGCGCGAAGTGCGCGCAATTCTCACCGACAGGGCGTCCGAACAGGCAATAAAGATGTTTGAAGTCAACCTTCGTCCCCTCTTGTTGCAGCCCCCCGTAAAGGGCAAAGTAACTTTGGGGCTCGACCCAGGTTACCGCACCGGTTGCAAGGTCGCTGTCGTCGACCCCACGGGCAAAGTGCTTGCAACTTCCGTAATCTATCCCGTGCCCCCTCACAATAAAACAGAGGAGAGCAAAAAGATTATAAAAGACCTCATTGCAAAATGCGACGTAAACGTCATCGCCATCGGCAACGGCACGGCGAGCAAGGAGACCGAAATTTTCGTGGCAGAGCTCCTAAAAGAGATAGACGCCGATGTCAGCTATGCCGTCGTCAACGAGGCGGGCGCCAGCGTATATTCAGCGAGCCCCCTCGCCGTTGAAGAATTCCCCGATTACGACCTCACTCTGCGCTCGGCGATCTCCATAGCGCGCAGATTGCAGGATCCCCTCGCCGAGCTCATCAAAATCGACCCCAAGTCGATAGGCGTTGGTCAGTATCAGCACGATATGGACAAAAAGAGGCTGGACAGCGTTCTGGGCGGCGTGCTCGAAGACTGCGTAAACTCGGTCGGCGTCGACCTTAACACGGCGAGCGTTTCGTTGTTGAAGTTCGTCGCGGGGCTCAATGCGGGCATTGCCAAAAATATCGTCGCTTACCGCGAAGAAAACGGTGCGTTCACCGAAAGAAAGCAGCTTTTAAAGGTTTCAAAACTGGGCGCAAAGGCGTTCGAGCAGTGCGCGGGCTTCCTGCGCGTACCGGGCGGATCAAATATTTTTGACAACACCGCCGTCCACCCCGAAAGCTATGCAAAGGCAGAAAAACTGCTCTCTCTCTTCGGCTACACCACCGACGACGTCAGGAATAACAATCTTTCAGACCTGCCTGCAAAGGTAAAGGAATTCGGCGAGGACAAAGCCGCCGAATACTGCGAACTCGACAAAGCCACCATGAACGACATTATTTCCGAGCTCATCAAACCCGGGCGCGATGTGCGCGACAGCCTGCCCGCACCCAAGCTCCGCCGCGATATCATGGGCATAGAAGACTTAGCCGTTGGCATGGAGGTGGAGGGCACTGTGCGCAACGTAATCGACTTCGGCGCGTTCATCGACATCGGCGTTCACCAGGACGGGCTCGTACACGTTTCCGAAATCAGCGACAAGTATATCAGGCACCCCTCCGACGTTTTGAAGGTCGGTCAGCGCGTAAAGGCGGTAATCATCAATCTCGACGTCAAAAAACAGCGCATAGGACTTTCAATCAAACAGGTCAAAAAACAGGCAAATTAAAGCATAATATCAGGTCAGCGTTTGCACAGAATTTAAAAAAGTACTTGACAGTTCAACTGCTTTATTGTAATATTTTAGTATAACATCAAAGGAGAGCAAACACCATGTTTGAAGAAATTGCAAAAATGCTCGCAGAGCAACTCGATATCCCTGTTTCCAAGGTCACCCTTGAAAGCAACATCATTGACGACCTCGGCGCCGACAGCCTCGATATCGTTGAAATGCTTATGACGCTCGAAGACAATACGGGCAAGACCATTCCCGACGAAAAGGTAGCAAACATCAAAACCGTCGGCGACCTTGTAGAAGTTCTCAACAGCTTATAATTTAATTTTGCAATTGTTCAACGGCCCGCAAAATTGCGGATCGTTTTTATCGGATGAAATTTATGACAGATAAAAGCCTGCGCGGAAGTTTTCCGCGCAGGCTTTATATTATACTATAATGTTTATCAGCCTCTTGGGCACGAATATGAATTTTTTAACAGTTTTTCCTTCGATAAGAGGCGCAATCTCGGGCATTGCCTTGACCTTTGCCTCTATCTCGCCCGCTGGCATGTCGGCGGGCAGCGAAATTTTTGCCTTGATTTTGCTGTTTACCTGCACGGCATATTCAAACGCATCTTCGCCGCATTTGCTTTCGTCGTATTCGGGCCACTTTTGGTAAGCGATAGTGCCATTGTGTCCCAGAACGGCGTTCCATATCTCCTCGGTGAGGAAGGGGATGACGGGATTTAAAAGCTTGCACAGCCCCTCGGCGTATTCGCGTGGGAAGGGCTTGCCGTCGCTTATTTCCTTGTAAACGGCGTTGACGAAAATCATCATCTGCGAAATCGCCGTGTTGACTTTGAGCGCCATGTAGTCCTCGCCGACCTTTTTAACCGTCTGGTTATAAACCTTGTCGAGCGCGGGGTTGGGTTGATCCTTTATTGCGCCGCTCTCGAAGTACAGCCTGTGAATTCGGTCAATAAATTTTTTAACGCCCTCGATGTTGGCGGTGTTCCACGGCTTGGTGTCGGCTACCGGTCCCATGAACATTTCGTACATTCTTAAAACGTCTGCGCCGTATTCGCGCACGACGTCGTTAGGGTTTATTACGTTGCCCTTCGATTTGGACATCTTTTCGCCGTCCTCACCCAGAATCATGCCTTGGTGGAAGAGCTTTTTGAAGGGCTCCTTGCAGGGAACGTACCCTTTGTCGTAGAGGAAGTTGTTCCAGAATCGCGAATAGAGCAGGTGCCCGACGAGGTGCTCCTTGCCGCCGCAGTAAAAGTCTACGGGCATCCAGTGCTTTAAAAGTTCGTAGTCGGCAAACTCCTGGTCGTTGTGGGGGTCGCAGTAGCGGAGGAAGTACCAGCTCGAACCCGCCGAGCCGGGCATGGTGGTCGTTTCGCGCTTGCCCTTCTTGCCTTTATAGGTTATGTTTACCCATTCTTTTGCGTTTTCGAGGGGCGCGTTGCCGCCGTGCGCCTTGTAATCGTCCATTTCGGGCAGCACGAGGGGAAGCTCGCTGTCGTCGAGGAAGGCAATTTCGCCGTTTTCAAGGTGAACGACGGGCAGGGGTTCGCCCCAGTATCTCTGGCGGGCGAAAATCCACTCGCGCAGCTTATAGGTCACCGACTTTTTGCCGCAGTTGTGCTCTTCAAGCCACTTAGCCATTGCGTCTATGGCGTCCTGTTTGTTGAGCCCGTTTAAAAATCCTGAATTAATGTGCGCGCCGTCCTGAGTCCACGCCTCTTTTGAGATGTCGCCGCCTTCGAGAACCTGAATTATGGGCAGGTTAAACTTTTTGGCAAATTCGTAGTCGCGCGTATCGTGGGCGGGAACCGCCATAATAGCGCCCGTGCCGTAGGAGGTGAGCACGTAGTCGGAAATCCAGATGGGAATTTTATTTCCGTTTACGGGATTTACAGCGTAAGCGCCCGTAAATGCGCCAGTCTTGTCCTTGTTGAGTTCGGTACGCTCCATGTCGGACTTACTCGCGCATATCTTTTTGTATGCCTCAATTTCTTCCTTTCTGTCGGGCGTGGTAATTTTGTCTACCAATTTGTGCTCGGGTGCGAGCACGCAGTAGGTCGCGCCGAACAGCGTGTCGCAGCGCGTGGTGAACACGGTGAACTGCTCGTCCGTGCCGTCGACTTTGAAAACGACGTTTGCGCCCACGGATTTTCCTATCCAGTTGCGCTGCGCAATCTTGGAAGATTCGGGCCAGTCAAGCTCTTCCAGCCCTTCAAGCAGGCGCTCGGCATACTTGTTGATGTCAATGACCCACTGCTTCATGTTCCTGCGCACGACGGGATAGCCGCCGCGTTCGCTCTTGCCGTCTATAATTTCATCGTTGGCGAGCACGGTGCCAAGCTCCTCGCACCAGTTGACGGGAGTGTCAACATAGCGCGCGAGTCCCGCCTCGGCAAGCTGTTTGAAAATCCATTGCGTCCACTTATAGTACGAGGGATCGCAGGTCGATACCGTCTGCGTCCAGTCATAGGAAAGTCCCAGCATTTTGAGCTGTGAAGTAAAAGTTGCAATATTCTGCTGGGTGAAACCGCCGGGGTGGTGTCCCGTATTGATGGCGTACTGTTCGGCGGGCAGACCGAAAGAGTCAAACCCTATGGGGTGCAGAACATTATATCCCTGCATGCGCTTCATGCGCGCAATGATGTCGGTTGCGGTGTAGCCTTCGGGGTGTCCCACATGCAGCCCTGCGCCCGAAGGGTAGGGGAACATATCCAGAACGTAATATTTGGGCTTGGAAAAATCGTGCAGGTCGGTGTGGAAGGTGCCGTTCTTTTCCCAGTACTCAATCCATTTCTTTTCAACTTCGTTAAAATTGGTGTAAGCCATAAAACTACCTTAAAAATCTTTAATATTTCTTAACGCGTTCTATTATACATTGTTGAGCGCCGATTAGCAAATATTTTTGCGCGCAATAGTCCTTTAAAGTTGTTGACAAACGCGTAAAAAAATAATAATATAGA
>ERZ1090868.995-NODE-996-length-15275-cov-13.736859_pt1 | contig 15275 bp, 20 predicted proteins | sample MGYA00478475_ERZ1090868 | MGnify/ENA primary metagenome ERZ1090868 (study PRJEB33644, sample SAMEA5815747) | chicken gut metagenome | biome: Chicken; feature: Gastrointestinal Tract; material: Caecum | place: Ireland | collected 2019-01-01 | study: A study of the...
ACGACATGACGTCGAGTCTCGTGGGCTCGGAGATGTGTATAAGAGACAGAACCTAAGCAATAAATCACAATTTTTCTAAACATCGTTGAGTAGTCAATTTTGTTCATTTAATTCCCTTCCTAAACATAAATTTTTCTTTACATTTTTATTATATGAGCGAAACAATTAGTTGTCAACGCAACTATATTATTTGAAAATAATTTCTCTTTTTTCACTCATATATGACATGTATACTTTTACTTTTTTAAGCATATTGCCGTTATTTTTTTAACAAAATAATAAACACCGTTACTTATTAAAAGTAACGGTGTTTTTTTATTATTCAGCTGTTTGGCCATATCCTTCCATACTTCCGTTTTGCTCTAGATAGTCAAAACGTTTCATAACTTCGTCGTATGTTTGCTGACAAACTTCTGGTAAATCCTCCAGATTTCCAACCTGTGCAAACCCTTTCTGTACAGCCTCACGCAGCATACTTATTTTTGACATATCGCCACCAGAAAGGCTAATTGCCATGTCTATAAGTCGTGTAGCAACTGCATTTACTCCCCAGTTACCGTTTTCGGAAATAGCCTCTGCCGCCGCCTCTGGAGTTGTGCCTATACCTAAATCTTTTGCTAAAGAGGCAAAATCAACCTTTCCATCTGCTGTTTTTGCGATTTCATATTGCTGACCAAGCATTTGCTTTGCAAGGTTTTGCATACTTTCCTGAACCTGACGTTTTAAAGCATCAATTTGCTCAGCTGTTAGCTTTTTAGGTGGCTCATATGTGATATTTTGCTCTGGCTCAGACCTAGTAAAAGTATCTGTTTTAGGGGTTGTATTCTGTTCAGATTGTGTTTTTACTTCTGATTTTTCTGTGAGTTTATACACTGGTGTGTAACCTATACTTTTTATACCATTCATAATAAGACCTCCTTTGACTTTTATATCGTCAAGTGAAATATAAAAATAATATTTATTATTTTTTTAGATATCTTATTATAAAAATAATTGCAGTTGTTATACTTATTATTCTAAGATAGCTTATTACAAACATGATAGTATTATAAAGCCATGTTAATGACATGATATTGTCCATTAGATATTTGTTAATCAGTGTATATGGAAAAATCATATTTATTAACTCAACAATAGCTACAAATGCCAGAGCTTTTATAAGCTGAATTTTACTTACTTTAGTGCTGTTTTTCTGAAAAATATAAACAGTTATTGCTATCATAATAACAAGTACAATAAAAAGCACCCATGCCATTATAAGTCTTGTATAATTCATAGAGCTAGTCCATATATGTGTATGTAATATACTCGCCCTTCTTATTCCTGTTGCATATAGTAAAAACAAATCAATTAAAACATAAACTGCCCAACTACACCATAAAACGGTATGTTTTGAAACGGTTAAGCAAATGATACCAAGTACAATAACTGGAGATGACAGCATAACACCTAAAATTAAACCGCTTATACCGTTTGTAACCATAAGAAGTAGACACGCACAAACTGCTGTACAAAGTAAAATTGTACCCACTATTTTTCTTGTCTGTATACTGAGTATTTTTACATAATCGCTTTTTTCATCTTTAACAAGTTCATCAAGTGTTATATTAAATATCTCTGAAAGCTTTATAAGTTTTTCAAGCTCTGGAACTGCACTGTTATTTTCCCACTTTGAAACAGATTCTCTTGAAACATCAAGCTTTTCTGCTAAATCACCTTGTGAAAAACCACTATCATTTCTAAGCTTATAAATTTTTTCACCAAGTGTCATAAATATTCACTTCCTTTCTTTTGTGCTATTATTCTATCAAATAGATATTTCTCTGTCTATCAAGTGAGCTTTATATTTTAGCAACTGATAGTTGCACATATAAAAAAACAGCCTAAATCACAAAAGTGAAATAGACTGTTATAAACATTACTTACTTATCAAGAGGCTTCATAGTGGGGACGATTTAGGACATCGTTTCAATTCTTGCTATAACCCAACATAGTTCAAAATAAGTCGCAAATCAGATTTTTTCAAAATCCTACTTTACTTTATTTTCGATTAGTTTCGTGGGGGCTTTGTGTAAGAATTGATGTAAATGATGTAAATGCTTTTATCCACCAACTATGAAGTCCGTATCAATTTAATCTGTCAAACCGACACTTTATTATACTCATTTTTGAAGTAGGAGTCAAGACCTTCAAATTCGGACTTCCTCAGCTCCTTTGTTACATCGGTATAGATGTTGAGCGTAGTTGAAATATCCTTATGACCGAGCGTGTCCTGAATAACCTTAACATTTACCCCTGCTTCGCACATTCTTGTTGTGAAAGTGTGCCTTAAAGAATGGCAGCTAAAATGCGGGAGCAATACTTCTGCATTTTCATCTTTCAACAACTGCTCATCGTTACAGTCACGAATAATACGGCGAATTGCTTTGTTGAGGGTTGCCTGATGTTGCGGCTGACCGAAACGGTTGATGAAGATAAAATCGGTGTATCCGTCAACAGTCGCTTCACAATGAAGGTCAAGCAATTCCTGTCTTTCTTTTTCCATTAAAAATGCTTCTTTGACGAAACCGAGCATAGGCACTTTTCTTCTTCCTGCCGGGGTTTTGGTTGTATTAACATTGAAGTAACAGCCACGCTTACTGCCCTCGGTACGGTGGTCGTAGTAAACCAGCGTGTGGTTCACATCAATGATACCTTCTTCCAAATCAATATCGCACCATCTTAACCCTGTAACCTCACCAACACGAAGTCCCGTCCCAATCATAACCGCAAACACCGGATACCAATACTTTGATGTCGGAGAGTTTTTCAGATAGTCAAGAAACAATTCTTGCTCCGGCTTTGTTAAGGCTCTACGCTTCTCGGTCTGAAAACAATGGGACTGTTTCAACTCTTTAAGCACATTGTTTGACGGGTTATTCCTGATGTAGTCATCATCGACCGCCATATCCAAAATCTGATGGAGAACCGTATGAATATTATCAATGGTCGCCGGCTTCAGATGGCGTTCGTCTGCAAGGTAATTATAGAACCTCTTTATATCTGTTTTTCTCAGAGACGATACAGTCTTTGAACCTATCTGATGACGGACAAAGGTCTCATACATATACTTATAGTTTTCAAAGGTGTTGTTTTTCAGACCTCGCTTCAAATCCTTCCAAAGCTCATAAATGTCATTGACCGTTGTGTATCGAGCTTCTGCCTTAATGCCATCGCTCTTGTCTTTTGCGATTTGTTCCTCTTTATATCGCAGTTCATCAAGTGTCTTGGCATACACATAACGCCTTTTGTGGTTGGCGTCCGTCCAACTGAAATGGTATGTACCATCGGCTCTCTGTGATTCGCCTGTACGAAGCACTACTCTTGATTTGTCTTTTCTTTTTGTTCTTGGCATAACTTTTTCCTCCCTTAAATACAAAATTGCTTATCAAGATAATCAATAAACTTGTCTCGGATTACACAGACCTGAACACCGTTAGTGACAGCAAAGGGACAATCGCCCCTCATTATGATTTGCCTGATTTTTGTCCTGCCGATACCGGTGTACTCAGCTGCTTCCTCAACCGTTAGAACCTTCTTCTCCCAAAAGGGAGCATTTTCTTTTCGCTTATCAAGTAAGACTCTGTAAGCTAAAACATCGCTGTCCATAAGCCCTCCTTCCTATATTGAGTACATTTTCTCAATGTACTCATCAAAAACTCGTCTCTTAATCATTCGTCTGTTTCCTACCCACAGCACGAACGGGCATTTTTCTTGGCTTGTCATCTCATAGAGTTTGTCTCTACCTATGCCTGTGTAAGCGGTCGCTTCATCAATCGTAAGGTAAGGCTTTACCCAAACCGGCACGGTTTCCACCCGATTACCTGAATTGTTCAATTCAGCCTGCTTATTTCCCATAACACCACCTCCATCAGAGGAAATACTGCGATGACAGGTATTCCTCAAATTGTTTTCTTTTAATCAATCGCTTTGCTCCGTTCCAAAGAACGAAAGGGCAATCTTCGCTATTCGACAGTTCTTTTATCTTTGATGCGCCAATACCCGAATATTCCGAGGCTTCTTCAACTGTAAGGTTCATCTTCTTCCAAATTGGGACACTCGACATTTTGGATTTAAGTTGTTTGTCAGACATACGCTGTAACCTCCTTGCCTTTGGTGATTACATCATACTCAAAAGTCTGCGGTACGCCAATTATGCGAATCGGCTCATCGCAGACTTGACTTTTTCCTTAAATCGAGTATTGCCTTTCAATAAATTCGTCAAAGACTTTCCTTTTAATCATTCTTCTGCTACCAATCCAAAGAACAAAAGGACAATCCTGACTTTCCGTCATTTCATAAAGCTTTCCCATTCCAATACCGGAATAAGCTGCCGCCTCCTCAATAGACAGGTTTGGTTTACACCAAAGAGGAATGTTGTAACGCTTCTTTTTTTCACTGCTATTTGACATTCCTGCACCCCTTTCCTTTGACCGAGGTGCGTTTGTCATAAACGATGTAATCCCAACCGCTGTTATTGCACTTATCGCAGTGGTCTTTGCTTTTCGCAAACGGGTCAAGACGCCTGACAACATAGTTTGGGTCGTGGATATAGTCGCTCAGGCACTTGGGGCATAAGCAACGAACATCTCCGTTTCTGTCTGTGTTGTAAATCCATAAACCGAAAGTCTTTTTAAGAGCTGCGTTAATTTGCTTCCAAAGCCTTTCATCGTTTACCGAACCAATGTAGTCTGTCAGTTCATCCTTATTGACGGTCTGTATCTGTTCAAGAAGAACCATTGACGGCTTCTTCAGACCGAAGTCCTCACCCAAAATGATGTGTGAAGGAAGATACTTCTTTTTCATCACAGCCGTAACAGCCGCAACAATAATTGTCGGAGCGTTTGCATTAAAGTTGTCCGCCTGAATTACCATTACAGGTCTCTCTCCCGACTGGACAGACCCCTCTCTTTTTCCAAAATCGTAGTAGAATAAATCTCCACGCTGAATTTCTTTTCTCTGCATATATGTATAACCTCTCTGCTCATTTATTATTGAAAGTGCATTTCGTATCCGGATTTGAAATAACCCCTTCACTCATTTGGACAAAGGGGGTCAAAATGCACACCCAAAATCAGAGGTTTTCATAAAATTTCTTGAAATTTTTTCTTGCGGCGGCAATCGACTTATCTACAACGCTGTAATATACGCCTTCTTCCTTTGCGATTTTTCTTGAACTCATACCTAACAAAATCGCTTTAATCAGTCTTTCTCTCTGAACAGGTTTCAGCATTTCCAATACCTTTCTGACTTTCGCAATTTCCAACTGGCGAAGCTGTTCCTTTTCTTCCTCAATCTGTTTTTCCTCCGCTTGCTCAAACGGGTCAACAAACGGAGTAATCAGTTCCCGGTGGAATTGTTCAGAGATGTCATCTTCATACCCGTACACATCGATTGTTCTTTTTGCTCGCTTTTCGTACTTATCGTTGTTTCTGTATGACTCGTCAATCACTTCTCCCTGAGCCATAGAAAGCAGAATGAACGGAGTGTACCGACGGATAACATCAGGGTATTTAACCCACAATTCTTCTTCCGCCAGTTCTGTTACAATCGCCCATTTCTCCGTGCCGGTGTAACCGTGGTACTCATACCGCAGATTGATGAGTTTGCAGTCGTTCGCAAATAATAATTCCTGTTGTTCTAATGAAAGTTTTGTCATTGTCGTAATCTCCTTGAATTTGAATTTTTGAATTTGGTTGAAATCAAAAATTCGGAGATTACGGATACTTGGCGATATAAGCCAGCCACTTATATGTCACGGTCTTGCTCCTTTCGGGAGCGACAAAAAAGCCGGACACCAAGAACATTAGGATATTTCTATCCCTTAATTCTCAGCGTCCGGCAATTTGATGACTCAGGAGCTTTCGCTCAAGGACTCGTGGCTCGGTACATCTGCCCGATATTTAATTGTTCGCTCTGTTATTACTTCTTGTTAATCTGTACTTGACCGTTCCCTTGCGTAGGGATAGGTCAACCTCTACTACTCTGTGGCAGTTCGGACATTTCAGTTCAATCACGCCTGTTGTCATTGTTACCTTGTCAAAAATACGCCAGCCACAGTTTTTGCACCTTACGATTATCTTTTGTTCCAACGATTTCATAGCTCGCTCACCTCCGGATAAACCGTAACCAAATCAAAAGGATTATCAAGATACTCCTTTTTCAAAAGTCCGAGCTGTTTCATTCGTATAGCAAGTGCTTTTTTGGAACACCCTAAAAAATCGGCAAGTGCATCAAATCTCTTATATACGCCCGGATAGTATATTTTGTTCAGGCATTCAATCTTTTCGCCGAGACTGAACAGATACATTCCTTGTTTTATGAGGTTTTCAGGAATAAGAATAGCAGCTCCAAGCGTGTTTGCCTGCCATTCCTCCCAATCGGATATTGGCTTATTCCTCTCGGAATTTGCCTTGTAATAATGTACTCCGGCAGATTTCTGTGTTACACCGTAATCATTCGGGAACAACATCTTAAATATCTGATGGCTGCCCTCGTGCATTAAGGTGAAATTCTTTCTGCCTTTCAGCTTGCTGTCAAAGTTCAAGTCCTTTTCCACAAGAACGGTTTTCCCGTCCAAAAAGAAAAAGGCTTCGTTATCATCATCTTCAAATACCTGAACACCCATTTCCGTAAATGAGGTCATTCCGAGAATACTACCGTCATAGGATAAGTGCTGGTATTCGACATTCAATCCGAGAACCTTCTCCAAGAGAAGCTCCGGGTCAATTCTGTATATTTGTGTGTTACGGACATCAGGAAGTGCCATATATGCCTGAACATACTTGTCGGCAATCGCTTCGATGTCAAATCTCGATAAATGTTTCAAGTTACAAAACCTCCTACCATTAGGATTTTGCTTCTACAAACCACTTTCCGTTTTCTTCGTCGAACAGAAATGTGGGCTTGCCGCAAATCTGTACCGTGTAGCGGATACCGGTTCCTCCGACTTTGGTGGAAGCCGCACGGCATTTCTGAATTACACGGTCTATCTCATATTTTTCATCATTCTCAAACTTGATGAAATTCGGACGAGCCGTCCCATCAGGTCTGTGTGTTACATTTACTTCAACATAAACTTTTCTTCTATCGGATTCCATTTCTATACCTCGTAATTTCTCAAAGTCAAAACTAATCTTCCCAAGTGCTTGTATCCGTCGATGTTCTTATCCGACACCCTGTACTTGGGTCGGTCATCTCCGGCAGTATTGATGTAACAGGCAAGCCTTCCTTTCTTAAAGCGTTTTTTCCGGTCAAAGAACAGGAACATTCCCTCATATATACCGTAGTCGGTAAAATGGTTTCCGCCGTCCGCACGGAAGATAACAATATCTTCGCTGCACCCCTGCAAAAAGCAGTCGGGCATCGTAACATAAGCCGTAACCTCTTTTTCGTCAATCACAATAAGCCCTCCTTAACCGACCATACCTGTCGGCATAGTGATTTCGGCTTTTTCCGGTGGTAGCCGCAGGTTCTGACACAGAACCCCATTCCTTATGCTGTCCTTTCCGAAACGCCGTCTGATTTCTTCAACACACTTTTCCATTCGCTCCAATTTATCCTGCTTTGCGGCGTCCATAAACATATCTATTTGACGGGGCGTGTCTTGTGGAATAAGATTTATGGCTTGTACTGTCACAGAACGGATAGGGTTGTTCCACCCATATCTTTTTTCAAATAACTGAAAAGCGGTCTTTGCAATAATCATCGGAGACTGTGTAGGAAGTGCAATCTTCGTCTGCCATTGCCTTGTATTGAGTGTGTTGTCTCTAATATGTATTGCGACACCTTCTGCACTCAGTCCGTGAACACGGAGCTTGTGTCCAATGTCTTGGGTCAATTCGAGAAACACGGGCCACACCTGCTCCGGTTTCTCTAAGTCTGCAACTGTTGTTATACCGTGTCCTACACTTTTTATAGGGGAAACGAAGTCTTTCTTGGCAACAAGGGAAAGGTCGTTGCCGTTGACATAGTTCCATAAAACTACTCCGTTCTTTCCTAATCTTCTGCGTAAGAACTCAGGGTTGATATTCGCTAAATCCCCGATGGTACGAATACAATAGCTGTCAAGCACTCGCTGGGTTGCCCGTCCTACACCGAGCAGGTCAGCGGCAGGAAGTCCCCAAATCTTTTCTCTAAATGTGTCCTTTGGTATCACGGTTACTGCGTCCGGTTTCTTCATATCCGAGCCAAGCTTCGCAAATATCTTATTAAAGGAAACACCCACAGAAATCGTCAAGCCGAGTTCAAACTTCATCGTTTCACGAATTTCATTTGCCACCTTTTCCGGCGAACCGAAAAGGCTCCCTGTCCCGCTAATATCCAGCCAACATTCGTCCATACCATACGGTTCAACTTGGTCGGTATATCGCTCATAAACGCTTCTCGCAAGCTTTGAGTATTTGATATACTCCTCATAATGGGGCGGTACTACAACCAAGTCCTTGCACTTCTGTTTAGCCTGCCATACTGCGTCCCCGGTTTTCACATCAAAAGCCTTTGCTTTGTAGTTCTTAGCAAGCACGATACCGTGTCGTTCCTCAACAGAGCCGCAGACAGCAATCGGATATTTCTTTAATGCGGGGTCGAGCATACATTCGACGCTGGCATAGAAGTTGTTCATATCACAATGAAGTATGCTTCGTAACATTTTTTGAACCCCCTTGACATTTTGGGTAGTTTGGTGTACACTATGTATAGTTCAACTTCCCAATTCATATTATATACACTTCAACTGTACTTGTCAAGAGCAAATGGGTAGTTCAACTGTAAATATTCTTTTAAGGAGTGAAATCACAATGACATTCGGTGAAAAAGTCAAGGCTGAAAGAACAAAGCTTGGTATGAGTCAAGATGAGTTGGCAGCTAAAATCGGCGTAACCCGACGCATAATTGGTTCTTATGAAAATGATAAATCCCGTCCGAGAGGAATGGAAAGATATAAGAAGCTGGCAGAATCCTTAAATGTAAATGTGAATTATCTGCTGTCTGAGGATGACGCTTTCATCGCCGATGTAGAGGATAAATACGGACGCAGAGGGGCAAGACAGGCTCAGGAGTTGCTTGCAGAAGTTACCGGCCTGTTTGCCGGCGGCGAAATGGCTGACGAGGATATGCGTGAAATGGTTGACGCTATTCAGGAAGCATATCTTATTGCAAAGAAGAACAATAAAAAATACACCCCGAAGAAATACCGCAAAGACGAGTAATCCTCAAAGTGAACTAAGTCCAATATATGGGACACATATTAGTTTATAATTTATTATAGGGTTGATATCCGATATACTATAATATGGGAGGTGAGCCGGATTGGGGTATTACACTACGGCTGAAATTGTGAAAATCGTAAACAAGCTCATTGACCGCTGCGGTACTCGTGACCCATACAAGGTCGCAAAAGAGCTTGGTATCAATATCATCTACCGGAATTTTGACAAGCAGCGTGGAGCATATAAAGTTATTCTGAAGAACCGCTTTGTTTTTCTTAAAAACGGTATGCACCCGGTCGTGGAGCAGATAGTGCTATGGCACGAAATCGGACACGATGTTCTCCACAGGCAAGAAGCGGTTGCTGTCGGCGGATTCAAAGAGTTCAACATCTTTGATATGAGAGAGAACCGTATGGAATATGAAGCAAATATCTTCGCTTCTCAGGCTTCGCTCCCGGACGACGCCATTTTGGAATACATTGAAAACGGCTTTGACATTCAGCAGATTGCACGGGCAATGTGTTCCGACATAAACCTAATTGCTCTGAAAGTAGATACGCTGATTGCACAAGGCTATCAACTTCGCAAACAAGAACACCGAAACGATTTTCTAAAATACAATCACAAAATGTAAGACCGTCAAGTCTCAAATGAGATCTGACGGTCTTGCTTTTTACATACACCCCCCAAATTATAAGTCTCATTCTTGGGAACAGCGTAAGGTTGGAGAGCTGCTTATAGAGCGTAACGAACAAGCACCAATGAACGAAGAATATCCGCTTATGGCGTTTATTGCAAATGAAGGCGTTGCACCTAAAGGCGAGCGATATGACCGAAGTTCACTTGTAACAGACACCGAGAATAAGCTATACAAAAGAACTGAATTTGGAGATTTTATTTATAGTTCAAATAATCTTGAAACTGGCTCAATAGGGCTTAATAAGTATGGAAAAGCCTGTATTTCTCCCGTTTATAGCATTTTTCACCCTACCGGAATTGCCGACTCTAATTTTTTGGGACGAAGATTGGTAAGAAAAGATTTTATAAATTCAATGGTTAAATGGCGTCAGGGAGTTATCTACGGTCAATGGAGAATACACGAGTCAGATTTTCTGAAAATTGAAATTTCTGTTCCTTCGGTTAAAGAACAGAGACAAATCGGTACTTTTTTAGATTATCTCGACAACCTTATCACCCTTCATCAGCGTGAGTTTTTTTTGTCAATTTAAGCTTGATAACGAACGCATTACCAAATCAACATCTTTATTCTCAAGTTCTTGAATAATGTGGAGATATGTTTTCTGCGTTGTTGTCATACTCGAATGTCCTAATCTCTGTGCCACGCTTGCTATTGATACTCCGGCAAACAAAAGAAGTGAAGCGTGAGTGTGTCTCAGCCCGTGAACGGAAATAACCGGTATTCCTGCATTCTTGCAATGTCTTGTCAGAATATCGTTGACCGTTGAATTATACACATTCCCCGATATGAAAATCGGTTCATCTTGAGGTAGCCCTTTGACCAATGTAGAAAACTGAATAATAAGCTGCCAATCAATTTGAATTTTTCGTACCGATGATTGATTCTTGGTAGGCAAAAAACCACCTTTGCCTTTATAATCCCAAGTCTTGTTGATGGAAAGGGATTGCCTTGAAAAATCAAAGTCCTGCGGCGTTATAGCCAGTGCTTCAGAAAAACGCATACCTGTTTTGGCAACAAGAAGAATGAACCAATCCCAATTTAACTCTTGTCCTAAATCCAAATCCGAAAGAAGCTTGTGCAGTTCAAACTGATTGAGATACTTAATCTTCTTGTATCTCGGCTTCTTACCTTTGATGATAGCTTTTCTTGTTGGGTCTCGCTCAATGAGACCTTCATCAACAGCGTCTAATATAGCCCCTTTGAGCTGATGGTGGAAATCCATTGTTGTTTGTCGCTCGTGTTCCTTCGCATAATCATTCAACAGTTTTTGATATGTAATGCGTGTCAATTCGCATACTTTCAAATCCGGAGCCAATCGCTTAATCCAAGACTGGGTAAGCAAATACTTGTCCATCGTGACCTTCCTTATCGCCCCTTCCTTGTACACAGTAATCCATTGTGCGTAATAATCGTAAAAAAAGTCTGTTTTATTTATGTTATTCAGCATAAAATCCTCCTGTAAAATAAGTTGACTCACGCTGATGAAGGGTGATAAGGTGGTCGAGGCTGCGGAAATATTTGCCGATTTGCTGCTGTTCCGTTGCTGAAAGTGGAAGCATAACGCTTACTTTACCTATCTCGTCCTTGTTTATTTTCATAGGAATAGCTGTTTTGAGCGTTCTATTAGCTAACCCTTTTTGAACATAATCCGATTGAATAGCATTACTCAAAAAATAGGGGTCTGTGCTATTGTATTTCAACAATGCAAGGCTTACATAGTACGCTTTTAAGCCATTATCAGTTACAACATTCGTAGTTCCAACATCACCTATTCGAGTCATTAAAATATCATTTTCCTGTGGATATACTTTGTAATCTCTCTTAAAATCTTCTTCAGAAATGAATTTTGAAGATTTTAATGTAGCTATGTTTTCTACTGACAAAAACATAACTCCGCTGTTTTGATAATTTGGTGTCTGATGAACACCATCGTATATTCCAACTATATCTCCCAACTTACGCTGTTCCCAAGAAACAGCAAAGGAGCCAAGGGGGGAAACCCCTGACTCCTTCCAAGTTTTGCTCTTTATCCATTTAATTCCGGCATTTCAATTTCAAATCCACCGCCGAGAATGAACTCACGCAGCAAATTGTCAACTTTGACATTGACTTTGGGTGGTATAATCTTTGTTCCCTCTATCTTTTCAAAGTATTCTTTTGCTTTCGCCTTATTTACCGTTTTTTTCAAATCATCATAACGCCCGAACTCATTTATATTGGTTGAATTCAAACGCAAACTCATAATAGTACGAAGTTTTACTTCGTCTACTCCCAAAGCAACGGCAACTCGGTGAATTTGGTCGTCTTTAGCTTTCGATAAATACTCTGTTATATAATCGCGAAGCGTTTTACCCTCAGTTATTGCAACATCTCCTCTTTGAATATCGTGGAGGAATATATTTGCATACTTTTGTTCTTCCTGAGAAAGTGTAGCGAAAGTCTTGTGAAGTTCTGTTTCAGCCTGTTCAACTGCTTCTGCGGAAGCTCCTTCAAGATTTAACAATTTCAGATATTTCTCAAAACGAGAGTTCATATAATCTGCGTCAATCAATCCGGTATCTATTTCTGTGATATATCCGACAAGGTCATAAGGAACATCATCACCAGTTCCTCCACCGCCACCACCGGATAGCTCTTTATATCTCAGAACCAGCACCAAGTATGTCTTTTCGTCGAAAGCCATCTCAATGATTTCTCCGGTATTGGCATCTGTATAACTTGTAACTTCCCATTTGAACCCTTGAATTTTTGCGGCTTCTAAGTAGGAGTTAAGCTCCTTAAAATCTTTTGCGAACTTCCTGCATACAGAAACATCGGATGGCAGCTTTTCAAAGTTTTCTATGCCTGCATTGGAAAACAGCTCTGATATATCTTCATACAGTTCATTCATCATCTTAAGGTTTTCAACAAGATGTTGAACGAATAGACCTAACGGCTTATCTCCCGAATACAGTTTAACAGCAGCATTTATATTCCGCTCCATTGTATGGGGTTTTCTATAATAACGGATTGTTCCAAAAGGCTTATCCGGCCCGAACAATCTGTTTGTGCGAGAGAACGCCTGAATAATGTTCTCATACAACAGTACCTTGTCCATATACAGTGTGTTAATCCACTTGGAGTCAAATCCGGTAAGCATTTGGTCAACAACAATGAGTAGGTCAATTTGTTTTTCCGGCTCATTCGCTATTCTTTCATAAGGTTTCTTATGTGCCAATCGAGCAGCAATGTCCTTTTTCATTTTAGCGAATGTCGGAATAGTAAAGTCCTGACCATATCGTTCGTTATAGTCCTCTATTATCTCGACGAGTCCGGCTTCCTTAAATGCAACACCGCCGCCATTGTCGATGTTCGGGTCAAACAATGCCGTAACCTTCAATTCAGGTTTCATTTCCTTTATCATACGATAGTAATTGATGGCTTCCGGTATGCTACTTGTAGCGAAAATCGCGTGGAATTTGCTGTTATGGCTCAAAGTGACCCAGTTTTCCAATATATCCTTTACAACGGTAGTGGTATGTTCTTCGGTCTGATATTGAACATTAGGAATATAATCTTCAATACCCTTGATATAGTCTCCTTTGTTGTCAAAATGTCCTACCATTCCAACCTGACTGGCATCCATATATTTATAGTACACCTTGCTTTTTATCGGGTCAGAAATCGCTTCTTCCTCAGTCTGTGCTTTCGCTTTTTCCAATGCGACAACCTTTCGCACATCTTTATCCTTAAAAGTCAAGACCTTATATGGGTCAAAACCAAGCACATTTTTATCACGGATACCGTCTGCGATACTGTATCTGTGAAGTTCATTTCCGAACACTGTCGTAGTTGTGTTCTTTTTCTTTTGGTTTTCATCTTGAATTGGTGTGCCTGTAAAACCAAAGAAAATTGCTTTTGGGAAGGTAGTCTTTATTGTGATTAACATATCCCCAAAGGTAGAGCGATGAGCTTCATCGACGATAAATACAATTCGCTTTCCGTTTATGTACTCGATATCACTTGCTTTCAGTCCGCCTGCTTCATCTTTGATATTGCTCATCTTCTGAATAGATGTAACAATAAGCGTATCGGCAGGGTCGGTGCTTTTAAGTTTTGTTATTAGCACCCCTGTATTTTCCGTCGCCTGAACAGACTCGTTTTCATCGGCAAACCCACGATATTCTTTGAGCGACTGTGTTCCAAGCTCAATCCTATCCATCAAAAAGATTACTTTATCGGCGTCTTTGGAACTGGCGATTAACTGAGCAGACTTGAAACTGGTCATTGTTTTACCCGAACCGGTAGTATGCCATACATAACCGCCAAGCTGATTACCGGCTTCCCACTTTGTCTTGGAAACTTTATCGGAAATAGCACTTGCCGCAAAATACTGATAGCTTCGCATAACCTTGAGTACGCCATCAGAATCATCAGCAACAGTATAGAAGCCGATTAACTGATGAGCCATAGGAATGGAAAGCAGTGTTGAAGCCACCTTATCCCACTCATTTATCGGTTCGTTATTGTAATCTGCCCAGTGAAAATAGTAATCTGGGTTAAATTTCCCGTCCGGACCGGGATTTGCAAAATATACAGTCTCATTCGGCTCCATTGCTACAAAAATTTGCACCAGTGAGAATAAGCCGCTGAAAATCCCTTCTCCTGAGTATTTTTCTATTTGGTGATATGCCTGACTTACCGGCACTCCGCTTTTCTTTAATTCGATATGGATAACAGGCATACCGTTGATTAGCAACATCAAATCTCCACGACGGTCATTGAGGATTTTTGACTTTGTTGGAAACTTTGGTTGTTGAACAATTTGATAGCGGCTCTGACCGGCAGCGATTTCACGGCGGTCATATATTTTCAAACTTACTTCTTTTCCAAAATGAAGTTTGTCCTCAGGGTTATCCCTTATTACGGACACACTTTTACCATTAATAAAGCCATTGAGCTTTAGCGGTGTCCTTAAATTCTTTATTTGCTCCAAAATCTGCTGCATTTCGCCGTCTGTCAACGGATAATCGTTCAAACGGTCAATATCTCTATTGTTTTCAAAAAGAATGTTTGCCCAGTTTTGAAGCAAATCTTGTTCAGAGTAGTTTTTAAGGACTTCTTTTTCCCATCCTTTTTCGGACAGAATTTTTATCAAAGCCTCTTCAAAATCCGACTCTTTATTAAAAATCATTTAGATTTCCTCCTTACTTTCAAAATTCGCCAATTTTACTCAAACAAACATCTTTTCAAGGCACGCTTTTTTGAGATTTTTCAGTTTTTCTAACTCACGCTGATGAAGGGTGATAAGGTCGTCGAGCTGATTGAAATATACGCCTATCTTTTCT
>ERZ1090868.1001-NODE-1002-length-15257-cov-5.102881_pt1 | contig 15257 bp, 6 predicted proteins | sample MGYA00478475_ERZ1090868 | MGnify/ENA primary metagenome ERZ1090868 (study PRJEB33644, sample SAMEA5815747) | chicken gut metagenome | biome: Chicken; feature: Gastrointestinal Tract; material: Caecum | place: Ireland | collected 2019-01-01 | study: A study of the...
TTCTGGTTTCCGGGCTTCGACAAAATCTGGATCGGAGCGATTGTATTTGCCGTTGTCCTGCTTGCCGTTGCCCCTGTCGTCTTTTTTGCATTTTTCCGCCCGACGGAAAAAGCGGTCGCTAAAAGAATCGACAAGGATCTCGGTTTAGACGAGCGTATGGTCACCATGCTCGAATTGCGCGGGAGAAATGAAGTGATCGCCTGTGCGCAACGGGCGAATGCAGTGTCCGTACTTCGTGCGGCGGGCAATTCCGGCGTTAAGAAAATAGCCATAACGGTCGGGTCGGTTGCGCTGTTTGTCGGGATCGGTGTTTCTGTATTCCTGGGTGCAGGCATGACCACTGTTTCTGCTTTGTCGGCCACCGGCGTTATCCCGAGCGGGAAAGATCTCCTTTCCGGTGCGGGCGCAGCGAAAGAGGTGTATACAATCACCTATTTGGTGGAGGGCGTCGGCAAAATCGGAGGGGATGTTGCGCAGATCACGGAAAAGGATGAAGAAACAGGCGAAACTGTTGTTATTGCATATGAGCAGACAGTTTCCGAAGGCAGCGATTCTTCCGCGGTTTGGGCGATCGGCGGCGCGGATTACTACTTTGTCGGCTGGTCTGACGGCGTGACAACGCCTTATCGCACGGTTGAAAACGTTATGTCAGACATGACGCTGACAGCATATTTTGAACTTGTCGATGACGGAGTGACCGATCCTGCCGAGGATTTGCCTCTGTTACCCGGTTTTGGCGGCGGCGGTGGCGACATTCCGGATGTCGATAAGCCGTCCTCCAACGATGATAAAGAAAATGAAGCCGGTGACGGGGACGGAGCCGGCGGGGGATCTTCGCTCCCCGGACATCAGGTGATCGACGGTCAGACCGATTACGGCGGTTCTACCTATGAAAATGCATATGAGCAGGCGAAGGAAGACATGGCTGCTGACGGCAGTCTGTCGGACGATCTGATCGGCATCATCGAAGATTACATGGATATAATAAAGAGATAAAAAGGAAGAAAGGAATCTTACCAATCATGGTTACAGAAAAGAGTATCGAGCAGTTTTGCAAGCAGTGCAACAATATTTTCGAGCAGATTTCGAGGGACGTCATCGGTCAGCAGGAGGTCGTGCAGGATGCGGTCATCGCTATGATCGCGGGCGGCAACGTCTTGCTCGAAGGCGTCCCCGGCGTCGGAAAAACCAGGCTCGTCAGATCTTTGGGAAGGGTGTTCAACCTTCCCTTTTCGCGTATTCAGTTTACGCCCGATCTGATGCCTGCGGACGTTACGGGCACGAATATCATCGTGAAAAACGAAAAGGGCGATTCGGAATTCCGTTTCCAGCCCGGCCCGATTTTCAGCAACATCGTGCTCGCGGACGAGATCAACCGTGCCACGCCGAAAACACAGTCGGCGCTGCTTGAAGCGATGCAGGAGCATACCGTCACCGTAATGGGCGTTTCCAGGCCTCTCGAAGAGCCTTTCTTCGTCCTTGCGACGCAGAACCCCATCGAGCAGGACGGTACCTATCCGCTCCCCGAAGCGCAGATGGACCGCTTCATGTTCAAGGTCAACGTACCCAACCCGAGCATCGAAGAGCTCGTGCAGATCGTCGACATGACGCAGAAAACGATGGCAGAGGTCGCCGATTGCGCCTGCAACAAAGAGGAGCTTCTGCAGATGCGCGAAACGGCGAACCAGATACCCGTCGCGTCCGAAGTTCTTAAATATGCGATGATCCTCGTTTCCGCGACCCATGCCGACGGCGAATGCGCGTCAGACGCCGCGAAGAAATACATCAGGATGGGCGCAAGCCCGCGTGCTGGTCAGGCGCTCATTTCGGCGGCAAAGGTCATGGCGCTCATCAAAGGCAGACTTAACGTCGCGTATGCAGACATCAACGAGCTTGCATATCCCGTCCTGCGTCACAGGATCAAACTCAACTTTGAGGCAATTGCCGAGCGCGTTTCCCCCGACGAGATCATCGGGCAGATCGTGGAAGAGGTCAGCAAAAAGTATCAGGGCAAAAATTAAAGCGTCGGAACGGGAAACAGCTTTTCAATGAAAAAATCTTACTTGAACGACCGGTTTTTCAGCCGGTTGGAAGCATTGGCCTTCAACTTAAAATCAAATCTTTCGGGTTATTTCGGCGGAAAGCACCTTGTTACGACGTACGGGCAGACGGTCGAATTTGCCGACTATCGGGAGTATCAGCTGGGCGATGATATCCGTCGTATCGACTGGAATCTGTACAGCCGCTTTGAAAAATATTTTTTGAAGCTGTTTACGGATGAAAGACAGATGCAGGTGCAGATATTCCTCGATTGTTCCGGTTCAATGGGCAAAGAAAACCCGACAAAAGGAGCATATGCCGTGGCTGCCGCCGCGGCTTTGGGTTTTTTGGCAGTCCATAATATGGATAAAGTTTCCATTAACCTGATGCGCGGGAGCCGTTCTGAAAATCCTTTCGGCACCATCGTCGGCAAAAATGCGTTTTATCGGGCAGTCAGCAGTCTGGAAGAGATCGCTTTTGAAGACAGCACAGATATCGAAGCCTGCGTTTCCGGCTGCCCGGATACAGGAACGAAGAACGGTCTAACAGTCATCATCTCTGACTTTTTCACTGATTCCGATTGGAGAAAAGCAGTTGATTATCTGTGTTACAAGCAAAGACAGGTCATGCTCATACAGGTGCTTGCGCCCGAAGAAATAGATCCTGCTTATGACGGAAGGATACACCTTATAGATTCGGAATCCGGAGGATTGGAGGATCCCAGGAACATAAAAGTAAAAATCAATTCCGGGCTTCTCAAAGCATACGAAGAGGCGCTGAATGGACTTATTAATGATATACGGTCGTTCTGTATGAAGAGAAGTGTGGATTTTATTACCGTTTCTACAGATGAGGCGATAGAGAGAGTGCTGTTCGGAGAGCTTTTTAAGACGGGTATATTGTCATGACATTATTGATTCCTCTCGGCTTGTTGGGCCTGCTTTCCATTGCGGGACTGATCCTGATCTACATTATCAAGCCGAATTATCAGCAGAAATACATATCCAGCACATATGTCTGGGCGCTCAGCTTAAAACTGAAAAAGAAAAGGCTTCCTGTCAGCAAATTGAGAAATTTGCTGCTGATTTTATGTCAGATCCTTTTTCTCGTCATGTGTGCGCTTGCGCTCGCGCAGCCGGCAATCATCACCCGGGCAGCGGTTCAGGAGAGAGAGATCATTGCCGTTATAGACTCATCCGCAAGCATGCGCGCGGCGACGGAGGGGGAAACGCGCTATGAGAGGGCGATAAAGCAGGTTGCGGCGCTTTCCGACGAGGTGTTTTCGGTGAACGGCTATGTATCCGTCATCGTTGCAGGTGATACTGCTTCTGTCCTCGCGCAAAGGGTCAGGTCCGATATGCGCGGTTCTTTGGCGGACGATCTGCAGCAGTTGATAGACGAAAACAGCTGCTCTTACGGAGAGGCGGATATGAATGCCGCTTTGAGCGTTTGCGAAAGTATCATCAATATAAATCCGGGCGCGGAAGTTTTTGTCTATACCGATACGGAATATATGTCCGTTCCTTCCGGCGTCAATGTCATCAATGTCGGACAAGAAGGCGAATGGAATGCGGGCATTCTCAACGCTTATACGGTGCTTGAAGATAACTATTATTCGATTTTTATAGAGATGGCCTGTTACGGTGTGAACAGAGAGATCGGGCTGAACGTTCAGGTATCCGATGCAAACCGGTACGAGGGAGGAGACAACGGAACGACGATAAATTTCAATACCACAGTGTCCTGCGAGTTTGACGAACCGGTGACCGTTGTATTCCGCAACGGCAATATGGATTCGGGCGATTATCAGGAAAATGCACAGAACGTCATCTTTATTGCCATTGAGGACCAGAAGCAGTTTTTCTCTTACAGTGAAGTGTTTATTTCTCTTGACGTTCAGGATTCATTGGAAGAAGACAACAGCTTCGCAATATATGACGGGCAGGTTCCGGTTCTGAATGTTCTGTATGCGAGTACTGATCCGAATAACTTCTTTAACGCGGTGCTTCAGGCATTGGCGTCATACTACGCAAAAGACAGTATCTGGGACATACAGGTAACGGTTTCCCATGACAGTGAACCTGTAACGGAAGGGTATGATCTCTACATTTACGAACATAAGATGCCGCAGCAGATGCCTGTCGACGGAATCGTCATCCTATGGGATCCGGATACGATTCCGCAAGGGTTGGACATTTCTTTGGGAGGCTATAAGGAATATCAGAACGGAGGGATTTACCTGACGCAAAGCAGCGAAGATCCTTTGCTGGAACATGTCAATGCAGACCGCATCTCGGTTTCCCTGCTGCGCGAGATCGTGTCGTATGATCCGTCTTTTAATATGCTTTTCAGTTGTGACGGAAGTCCTGCGTTATTGGCAAAAAACGATGGTGCATCAAAGGTGCTCGTCGCGCCTTTCAGTATACATTATTCCAATCTGGCCATTAAACCGGTCGATTTTGTTCCGCTTTTTCTGAATCTCTTTGAAAATTGGATACCGACTACCGTAAAGGGCAATATGTTTTCTGTCTATGAAGAAGTATCTGTTAATTCAAGAGGCAGTTCTTTGACGGTCACAAGTTCGGCTTTGGAAAATAATTCTATCGAGTTTACGGAATTCCCCGCCAAACTTGTGCTGGATATTCCGGGAACGTATACACTTGAACAGACGACCTATTACGGTAAAAATATTACAGAACGCATCTATGTGAAAAGTCCGGCGTCGGAAAGTAATATCTGGAGTACGGAGGACATTCTTCGTGATCCGTATATAACAGAAACGGCGGCAGAACAGTATTCCGAATTGATTTTATATATGGCTGCTGCAATGGTTGCCTTACTGTTCATCGAGTGGATACTGCAGGCGCGGGAGAATCTGTAGCAGGGAGATAAGAAAAAGATATGCCTAATTTTCCTATTCAGTTTACACACCCCTGGCTGCTGCTTTTGATTGTTCCTTTGCTCGGGGTTGCATTTTTCCTCTTTTTCAGAGTAAAGAAAAAATACCGCCGCACGCGCAATCGCGTCATATCTTTGGTACTGCATTGTATCGCCAGCGTCTTGTGTGTATGCGTTTTGTCCGGTATCTATATACAGTACAGTATTCCGAACGAATCAAATGAGATCATATTTGTCGTAGATGTTTCAGATTCCGAAGAACGTGCGGATGCGGAACAGGATTCTGCACGGGTCCGCGATGATTTTTTGCAGACTGCGCTGACGGCAGGGATGTACGACGGCTTCAAGATGGGCGTCGTCACGTTTGCGTTTGATCAGGTTTACGCGGTGCCTCTCACCACCGATATCGGCGGGATTTTTGCGGCTTACAGCGAAGCGGAATTGCCTTCTGAGATGGGCGGAACGGATATAGCTGCTGCGCTGACTTATGCGAACGGGTTGTTTTCAGAGTCCGCTTCCAGCAAGATTGTTTTGGTTACTGATGGCAAAGAAACGGATGAAAGCGCCTCGCTGATCATCAGCTCGATAGCGAATACGGGCACTTCGGTCGATACCGTCCACATCCCTTCGGATTATGCAGCCGACGATGTACAGTTCATAGGCGTAGAGTATCCGGATTATCATATCGAAAAAGATATCGAATTCACCCTGAATTATACGCTATTCAGCAAATCGGCTCAGACTGTTACGGTCAAAATTTTTGACAATGGTGAGGAGTTGCCGTCGCAGGAGATCGAACTGCAAGCAGGGAGTCAGACTTTCGCTGTCCAGCATACTTTTCAGGAAGAAGGATTGCATGAACTTCGTTTCGAGGTCGTGTCTTCAGATAGAATTCAGGAGAATAATACCTATTATTCCTATTATAATCTGGAGATGTTTAACGATATACTGATCGTGGAAAGGGCGGAAGGAGAATCGGATAAACTTGTAGAAATTCTCGAAGAAGGAGAATACAACGCGACCGTTCTCAATGTAAACGATCCGGAAGCCGATTTCCCGGAGAGCGCTTTGGAACTGTGTATTTATGATCAGGTCATTCTGAACAATATAGCCAATAAAGATATGCCGGAAGGATTTGTCGATGTTCTGTATTCCTATGTGAACGACTATGGCGGCGGTATGCTGACTGTAGGAGGTAAGGATGAGGAAGGCAAAGATGCAAACGCATATGATCGCGCAGATATGTACGGAACGACATATCAGTCCATGCTGCCTGTCGAAGCTATCAACTATACGCCCCCGATCGCGGTCATGATCGTCATAGATACTTCGGGTTCTATGGGAGGCTCTATGGATGACGGGGAATCTATGCTTTCCTGGGCGCGGGCAGGCGCGTCAGCCTGTCTTGATGCGCTCACAGAGCGCGATTATATCGGGCTCATGACGCTTGACGAAAATTATAACACAGTTTTGCCTTTGACCAGCCGCACGCAGGAAGACAGGATCAGAAGTGCGATTGCTTCTTTGACGGAGGCAAACGGCGGAACATCTTTTGTAAGCGCGATCGAGTATGCCGGCATAGCACTCCGCAGCCAGAACAATGTTGCCAAAAGACACATCATTATCGTTTCCGACGGTATGGTCCCGCAAACCGAAGAGGAAAGATATCTCGAGTATATCGACAATTTTTATAAAACAGACGGGATCACGCTTTCGGTGGTCGGAGTAGGCGTTTCTCCCGGGTCGACTGTCGCGAATCAGATGCAAAAGGCTTGCGATGCAGGGCACGGAAGGCTGCATGCAGTCGATAACACTAACGATCTTATCCGAGAGATGCGCGAAGAGTTGAATGTGGAAGAGATCAAGGGCGTCAACGAATATGAAGATGGTTTTTATCCGGTCGCCTATAACGAAGCGGCCAACATCTTCAACGGCGTTGCTCTTGAAGACGGTGAAATGACGGTCACTCTGGGCGGGTTTTTCGGCACAAAGGTGAGGGACAACGATTACCTTCTCCTTGCAGGAGACTATAACGTTCCGCTGTATGCTCAATGGAAATTCGGAGCGGGATCTGTCGGCAGTTTCATGTGCGACCTGACGGGCAGCGGCTGGTCAGAACAATTTATGTCCGACGAGAATGGGAAACAGTTCATTTGGAATATGGTTTCCGGGCTGATACCTGTTTCGGATATTACGCCTCCTCCTTTTCAGGTAAGCCTTGAACGAGGTAATTTGATAAACAGGCTGAGCGTCACCGCTGAGCTTGAAGAAGGGCAGACTGTCCGGGGAAAAATAGTATCGACAGACGGAGAAATGTCGCTTTCGCTTAATACCGGCGAAGGTGGAACGAACGACTGTTATGTGCAGCAGTTGCTTGACGCTTCTACCCATTACAGCCGTTGCGTTTTTGTGTTGAAGCAGGAAGGGATTTACGAAATCATTCTCGATATCTGCGATGCGGAAGGAAATGCCGTATTGACGTATCGTGAATATTTGAATTTTTCCTATTCAAGCGAATACGGTCAAAGCGAAGAGGACGGTGAGGCTCTATTGTCCTCTCTTGCGCAGAGAGGCGGAGGAGAGGTCGTAGCCGATCTGATGAATCCCGTCAGCATTTTCGATAATTTTGAGACTTCATTTGAAGTGACGTACGATCCCGCAATAATTCTTCTCATTAGCGCGATAGTGCTTTTCCTTCTCGACGTAGCGGTACGCAAGTTCAAGTTCAAATGGATTCATGAGATCATACGCGAAAAGAAGAACAAACATTCCGAATGACGGAAAACGCTATAAAGTAGTCGCTATTTCTTGTAAGTTATAAGGATCAGAACCATGAAGAAATTTTTGACAGCGATAAGTTTGGCTGTAATCTTGGCCTTCATATCCGTTTTTTCGGCGGCATGTAATCAAAGCGTATTGCCGACGCCGAACATATATACGGTCGATATCGACGAAAGTTATCGCATGACGTGGGAACCCGTGGCAAATGCGCGCGGTTATGCGGTCGAGGTCACCGGAACGGACGATTCCCGCGAGGAGAAAAGCACCCACGTCTCCAATTACGATTTGTCCGGACTTGAAGAAGGCGACTATGAGATCCGTATCAGAGCAGTGGGAGGCGGCGGATACGGGGATTCAGATTGGTCAGACATTATTTACTTCCATAAGGACTATGAAAACGGCTGCATTTACGAGCAGGTCGATAACGGAACGGCTTATCAGGTAGCCAGATACGGTTCGTCATCCGGGACGGTGGACATCGGGGCCACTTATCGTGGCAAGCCGGTCGTCGCGGTCAAAGAAGGTGCTTTCCGAGGCAGTTATGCGCTTGAAAACATAATTATAGGCCCGAATGTGACGACTATAGGAGATAATGCTTTTTATGGTTGCTCGAATTTACGTTCCGTGACGTTTCCGGAAACATTGACATATCTCGGTTCGTCGGCTTTTCAGGCTTGCTTTTCTTTGAACGATGTAACGATACCGGCGGGCATAACTTATCTGAGTGATAACCTTTTTAATTTCTGCCGCTCGCTGACAAACGTACAGCTTCCCGATATCGTTTCTATAGGGGCTTATGCTTTTGCCAACTGTTCCGCTTTGACTGATTTTACAATTCCGGACAGTGTCGTGTCTGTCGGTGAATACGCCTTCTTTAAGGATGTTTTGCTGGAAACGATAACGGTGGGCAGCGGAGTACAGGTGATAGGTAATAATGCTTTCGAACTCTGCAGTGCCCTGGCAGAAGTCGTTTTGCCTGAAAATAATTCGCTGATAGCGTTGGGCGGAAGAGCCTTTTCGTATTGTACCGCTTTGACAGAAATCGCTTTGCCGGAGGGGCTTGTTTCCATCGGTAATCAGACGTTTCTCAACTGTGTCGAATTGCGGGATGTACATATTCCTTCGAGTGTTACTGCCGTCGGGCAGTTCGCGTTCCTCAATACGGGCATTTACGAGGATGCAAAAGCAGCGGACGAAACCTATGTTTATGTGGACGACTGGCTGGTAGAGCTGGTAGAGATGAAGCAGGATAAAGTCACTGTAGTGGGAGAGGATTCGATCGACGAGGTGATGAAAGACGAAAATTTTGTGCCGCTGAAGGAAGGATTGAAAGGGATAGCCGCAGCTGTATTTAACGGCTGCCCGCAGCTTACTCGTGTCTTCCTGCCTGATACAGTCGAATACATCAACGCTTCCGCTTTTTACGAATGCCCGGAACTGTGGTATTTCGAAGCGTCAGATAATTCGTCTTTGAGAGAAATCGGTTCGGGTGCGTTTGCGGAATGTCAGATACTCCGCACGATTTATTTGGGCAACTCGCTTGAATCTATAGGTTCGTATGCATTTCTTAATTGCAGTGTGCTCGAAAACAATACGATATCTTCCATAATACCTGAATCGGTTACGGATATCGGTATGTTGGCGTTTTACGGTACGACGCTTTATGAAAACCCCGACGAATACGGTGTGATTTATGCCGGTAACTGGGCGGTCGGCTATGAGGGTTACAATACTGCGATACAATATGTTGCGTATGAGCTCGGGCTTAACACCAACGAAAATGCGTGGATGCTGCAAAGTCAGCTTTCCAAAGTGACCTATATCGAATTGAGGGAAGATACCAGGGGCATAGCGGATTATGCGTTCTACGGGCACATGAATCTTGAACAGGTCGACGGTATGTCTACGCCTCGCTACATGGGGGAGGCTGCGTTCTTTTTCTGTGACCGCTTAAGCACTATCAGCTTGAATCGGAGCATGACGGCGGTGCCGGATTATGCGTTTTACGGTTGCGAGCGCGTACTGTCCGTCAGTCTTCCTGCCTTTATTACAGAAATCGGCAGGTCGGCGTTTTACGGTTGCAGCCGGCTCAGTGAGGTCGTTTTTTCCGGTAATCGGCTGGAGAAAATAGGGGATTTTGCCTTTTACAACTGCATCAATCTTCCCTCTATTCAATTCGGAAACAGTCTGGAAGAGCTCGGCGGATATGCTTTCTATAACTGTACGGCACTCGGATCGGTGACTTTACCGGATTCGCTCGTAAGCATCGGCGATCGTGCCTTTTATCAATGCAGCGGTTTGAGCACCCTCGATTTGGGACAGGGTGTTACTGAAATAGGTGATTATGCGTTCGGCAGCTGTTCTGCTTTGACATCTGTCGTTATCCCGGATTCCGTCGAAAAAATCGGTAACTACGCCTTCTATGGTTGTTCGGGAGTTACAGAACTCGATCTCGGCTCGGTAAAGACCATCGGCGATAATGCCTTTGCTCGTATGACGAGCCTGACCAGCGTGGAGATTCCCGCAAGTGTCGAATCGATCGGGGGGTATGCTTTCCGCGGTTGCCGGTCGCTCACTACAGTCAATTTGAGCGGAAATGTAGAGGAGATAGGCGTTCATACGTTTTTCGGGTGTGATCAGGCAACTATTTATACGGATGCGGAAAGTATCGGCGCCGGATGGGACGGGTTATGGAATTCTTCGTACAGACCCGTTGTTTGGGGGTGCGAACTTGCCGAAGACGGCGGATACATTGTGTCTGTCACGGTCGGAACAAATACTTTTACCAATATTTACGGAAACGCTTCCGTTTCATCGCCGGTGAGGGAAGGCTACGTTTTTGCAGGCTGGGCTCTCACGGAAGGCGGGGATGTTGTATATAATGCCGGAGATGCGGTCAATGCCCGCGAGGGTACGATCTTGTATGCTGTGTGGCAGCAATCATAAAATTCTGTTGCCGGTTTTGTGTTCCTTAAATGTACGCTGTGTGAATTGTTTGACAGCGCGGCGTTAAAGGGATATAATATCAATGGTAATTTACGGGTTAAAGTATAGCTTTGCTATGCAAGGAGAATTTATCAGATGAAAAAGTTCTTGTTGGCGCTGTCTCTCATGTTTGTGGGGGCTGTCAGCCTGTTCGTTGTTTCCTGCGGCGCTTCGACGTATTCCCTCACCTTTAATACCGACGGCGGCGCGGAAATTTCCGCCGTAGAAGTGCAGGAAGGGGAAGAATATACGCTTCCCGTTCCTACGAGAGAGGGATACAGCTTTGAAGGTTGGTACCTTACTGCAGATTTCTCGGGCGATCCGGTCACGACGATTACGGCCACGGGCGACACCACGTTCTATGCGAAGTGGGAACAGCTCAGTGTCATCACGCTTGATCTCAACGGCGGCAGCCTGGCAGCCGGAACGACGCTCTATCTCAAGAGCGGCGAAGTGGTCTACGACTTTATGCAGGATTATATCCCCGCAAAAGAAGGGTTCGTTTTCGGGGCCTGGTTTGACGGGGAGGCGGAGCTTGCCCGCAATACGAGGATGCCGGAAGGCGGTATCACGCTTACGGCGGAGTATAAAGTCGGATATTCGGTCAAAATTTACGAACAAAAGCTCTCTCTCGACGGTTATGATTTGGCGGAAACCGTTTCCGGAGACGGATATTATGATTATGTCGGGAATACGGTTTCTCCCGAGCTGACGAGACAGGGCTTCCGTCAAGTGAGCCATGCCGACGAGGTCGTTTCGATCGAGCTGAAAGAGGATGCGGCGCAGAACGTACTCGAACTGTACTTTGACAGAGAAGAATATCAGGTAACCTTTGATCCCGATTATCCGGATGACGCACAGACCGCTGCGGAAGGGACCAGAACTGTCAGCGTCGTTTACGGCGAATCCGTTACATTGCCGACCGATTTTACCTGTGAGGGTTATTTCCTTACGGGGTGGTCTGCATCTAAAGACGGGGATGCCGATTATGCGCTGGATTATATAGATTCTCTCATTTATAATAAAGAAGACGCCGCGGTCTCTGAACCCGTCACTCTCTTCCCCGAAAGGAATATGATGCTGTTTGCCGTCTGGAGCAAGGGTTATACGGATATGTACGGCGGCAACGACTTCATCTACCATTTCGGTGAAGAAGATCCTTTTGTCTATTTGCAGAGGGGCAGCATATATTTCCGCGGAGACTATCTCAACGGCAATCAGTTTGCGTTTTATGGCAATGATGAAGTCATGCTTGAGGGCAGGCTGAACGAGGACGGAACATTCTCCTATTATGATGAATCCCGCCGGAACTATGTTGCCACTCTCTATATCGTAGGGGAAGGCATTGATGAAACAACCACGATAGCCTTTGACGGGTTTAACGGCCTCACTTATCGCGTTGAAGGGGAAGACGGAAAACTTTCTTCCAGCACGGGTACTTATACCATCGACGATTCGGGGATATACGCCGTTACGTTTACGAGCGGCGATCTTGCCGGGCAGGAAGTATTCATGATTATCGGCACCATCACTGTCGACGGCGCAGCCAGACCTGCGTTCCAGCTCAGAGATGAGGAGGAAGTTGCGCTCGGCACTCTTCCCCGTTTTGGTGTCGCGGATAGAGACGGCAATAACACGGTCGAATTTGTTTCTTACAAAGACAATATTTATGATCTTACTTTGAACGGCTTCGGAACTGCATCCATGAATATGGGTGACTCGGTGTCGTCTTACAGCTATGTAATGAGCGAAGACGGCAACCAGATCTCTCTGCTCAATTCGATGGGCATGACGGTCGGGGTTGCCCGTATCGTAGAGATCAACGGGATCACGGGCTATATGCTCTATTCCGAGAATTACGATGCGACCTATACGGCAGCAGACGGCAGTACGCTCGTGCTCGACGGGCTGTATCAGGCAACTTATACCAAAAACGGCGTATCCGAGCAGGGCATTTATTGTCTTTATGCATCGTCGGCACTGGGCGGTATGGTCATCGCTTTTACCGACACAAACGGAACGGCGCGTTACTTCATCGTCGATTCGGAGCGGACAGGCACAGGTGATGATGCCGTTACAGTCTACTCCTTCACGGAAAAGCCTGTCGGCTATCGCGAATACCAGTATCAGGCGGACAATTCTATTTATTATGCTCCCCTCATAGTCTTGAACGATACGGCGGTAGGGCAGGCGTCTGTTTACGGGTATAATACCGAAACCGGGGAGTATGCTCTTGTACTTACAGGCAGATATGAATATGATGAGACGAACGGACTGTATATGTTTACGGCAGAGGGGGAGCCTGCCGATGCGGATGTTTCGGATGCTCCCGTAGATCTTTCTTCCGTAAAGAGCATTGTGTTTGCCGTCACTGTTACGACCGCAAGCAACGGTACCTCTTATCAGGTGAATTATTGGCATTCGGCCGTCATTGAGTCCGAAAACGGAACGGAGACCAACGAAGATTATACCGTCGAATATGTATGCTCGAATATTAAGGGAGGCAAGCTGACTCTTGTCGGCGGGTTTGCCATTCTCGAGCAAAACGGGAACAGATATTTCGGCGCCTATTCCGCCTCTCAGAGCAACGAGAACGTGCTCGGGATCGCCGTGACTCAGAACGGGTCTGTTGCCGGATATCTCTATGTGGAGATAGATCCCGAAGCCAAAACTTATATCGCCATGGAGTCTGCTCCGTATACGGCACAGGCCGTACGGCAGGATAACAGTATTGCTACCGATGAAACGCTTGCCTTTGACGGAAAGGGCGGCGCCGTCTATACAGTCGGCGAAAAAGAATATACGGGCACGGTGGAAGAAGAAGGTTCCACCGACATGGGGTATATCGTTTACAAATTTACCTCTGCGGAAACAACCTTTACATTCCTCCAGCTCAGCGGAAACTCTCGCTATTATTTCATCAGATATAACGATTCTTTCGGTGAGGGTGATTATGCTTCCGAAGAGGCAGGCCGTCTCGTGCTTGACGGCTATGCCTATGCTCGGTACACAGCAACCGACGGAAATACTTATGAAGGTATGTATTACCTTATTTCCGACGAGGTTTCTTCGCAGGTGCTTGTGCTTGTTTCGAAAAGCGGCAGAACATTCTATTTTGACTATAAAGATATGTCTGCCGGTGAGTTCACCGTCCGCGGCTGGGAGTATGGCACCTTCCTTTATATGGACAACCAGGCAGTGGAGGGGGTCTATATCCGCCTTGACGGCTACGGCGGAGCTGCTCTGTACACGGTTTCAACGGGCGAAGAAGGCGAAACTGTCTATAACTATATCGACAGGAATGCGTCCTATACTCTCAATGAAGACGGCACCGTGTCCGTGATGTATAAAGAATCCTCTGAGTCTGCCGTTACGACGACCGTTACGGGTACGCTGGGCGTCGTTACCGTAAGCAGCACCCAGAGCATTCCTGTTTTCGTCAAACTGTATGAAGAGTTCGTCAGCACTTTCGTCAATACGGAAGACTGGTCTGTCCTCATTCTCGACGGATACGGCAATGTTACCCGTTACGATACGGCGGGCGTGGCGGAGAACGGTTCGTACATCGTCATTACCGAAGATCTGCTCTATTATGCCAACGGGGCAGGTACGGATGCATCCCTGTATACATACGACAGCTCTGCAGGCACGATGTCTCCGGTTTCTCTTACACAACACGCTTATTATACGGAAGAACTCGAATCTCTGCTCTTTACGGAGTACGGCTTTGCGATCTTCAACGGCGAAACCCGTTATTATTACAATGTAGAAAACGGCAAAGTGACGATCTATCTGCAGGATCCTTCCGCTCCGGAAGCAAACGAATACGGTTTCGTAACGGATACCGAAAGCATTCCTTCCTTTAAGGATCAGCTTACCTACGACGGCAAAACGTATTATGAAAACGATGGCTTCCGTCTCTCCTTCTCGAGAGCGACGGAAAGCGCCGACAAGTATCCCGTACTTGTCGATGTCGATGATGAAGGGAATGAAACCAAAGAGCCTTTGGGTAATTTGTACTTCCAGCCTTCGGGTGCATCCGAATTCCGTGTCAGCGGCACTGTGACCGTCGGCGATAACACGCTGAGTTGCACGGTTGTCCGCGAAAAGGTGGAAGAAGGCGTGTATGATATGTATGTCCTCATGCCTACTGTCGGCGGGGTTGCATCTTATCGCTTCGACATCAGCGTGAGTTATCGCGGCAGCTCTGCCGGCGGACAGGAAGAAGGCGGCAGCACTTACGAAGTGACTTCGATGAGCTTGGTCAGCACATTGCCTTCCAACAATTATCTCACGCTTTACTATTTGATGTATCTGTTCTACGGTGCGGCTTCGGCAAATTCCTTTGAGAACGTATTCGGCGAGATTACCATGATCACCGAATATGACGAAGCGGGCGATGCGGGCGAGCCGTATGTGAATGCCTGGTTCGGCGAAGCGGGGGGGATTTACGATACGCAGGGCAACCTGTTCACCATCGAAAAGGCTCCTTACCAGAGCGAAGGCCTGTCTCTTATACACATCTGACGCTGCCGACGATCGCATAAGTGTAG
>ERZ1090868.1009-NODE-1010-length-15192-cov-32.047169_pt1 | contig 15192 bp, 14 predicted proteins | sample MGYA00478475_ERZ1090868 | MGnify/ENA primary metagenome ERZ1090868 (study PRJEB33644, sample SAMEA5815747) | chicken gut metagenome | biome: Chicken; feature: Gastrointestinal Tract; material: Caecum | place: Ireland | collected 2019-01-01 | study: A study of...
GGGTAGGGAGGGGGAGTCGAAACACCCTCCCTCCCCCTCTGGCCCAGCGGAGCGCAAGACGGTCAAAGCACATGGAGGCAGTGCTGACCATGACATACCCCCTCTTGCGCTTAGCCGATTTTCGCGGCGCAGGGCGGTGCCCGCTTGCGAAAACCGGAGCGCTGCTCCGGGTTGCCGTTACCCAAATTTGCTTCACGCACGCAGTGCGCTTGCAAATTTGGACGGCGGCCCCAGCTCTGCCTCGGCTGCTTCTGCCGCAGGCAGCGCCTCGGCTACGCTGCCACTCACAGCTCCCTGTTTCTGCCGCTGTCAGCGGTCGCTGTTCGTGCCCTCCTGCATGATCTGCATGATTTGCATGGTTTGCATGATAGCCTCGGAAAGACGGCATCCTGCAAACCATGCACAGCCGAAAAATCATGCAGATCATGCACTTCATGCAGCGGCGCGGGCCGGCAGAAAAGCAAGGCCCCGCGCTTTCCCCATCGGGAGGGCGCGGGGTTTGCTTGCGTTACAGCTGGCGGTCGAAAAAGAGGACGGCGGCCAGCTCCACCAGGTTGCGGAAGCCGAAGTAGATCATGTACAAGGTGCCGATCCGGTTCAGGGTAAAGGTGCTCTCGCCGTCGGCAAAGATGGACGCCCCCAGCAGCAAAAACAGCAGCAGCCAGTTGGTGGCGTTGGCGGCGGCGTCCGCTTTCAGCTGGACGGTCTGCCAGCGCTCGTCCCCCCGGTACTGGGTCTGCTTGAAGGCTTTCAGGATGTAGAGCCCCAGGGTGGCCGCCAGGGCGCAGAAAAGGCAGAGCAAGAGAAAGGTCTGTTCAGTCATGGTTCGTGTCCTCCTTGTGTGCAAAGACCTGGTCGATGGAAACGCCGAAGGCTTCCGCGATCTTGAACGCCAGCTCCAGCGACGGGGTGTATTTGTATTTTTCGATCGAAATGACGGCCTGCCGGGAGATGCCCACCCGGTCGGCCAGGTCGGCCTGGGTCCAGTCCCGCTCGGCCCGCAGGACCTTGAGGCGGTTCTCTATCAAAGTTACGGCTCCTTTCCAAAATGTAATGGGTTGGTTATATCTGCATTGTAACACGTGCGTTACATTTTGTCAAGAGGAACATACAAAAAGCCCCTGTATCCCAAAGAGGACACAGGTCAGCGTGTCGCAAAAGCGCCACGCTCCAGGGGGGACCCATTTCTGCCTGCTGCGCAGGACAGAAATCCTTCCCCCCTGGCCCCTCTTGCGCTTAGCCGATTTTTGCGGCGCGCCACGGTGGGCGCTTGCAAAAACCGGAGCGCTGCGCCAGCCGCGCCTTCGCTGCTTCGTCCACTGGACGCGCTCGGCGCGGCTGTCCCTTTTCGACAAAATTGAGCGCTGAACCGCGCACTCGCCGCAAAGCGGCTCGCACACTCTCAGCGCTCAATTTCCCTGTATGTGTCCCGTCCATCCGCACATGTCGGCTGGACGGGACTTTTTTGACAATCTGGTTTGCTGCTGCAAGGGGTCAGGCGCGGCGGTCCAGGAAGTAGCGCACTGCGCCCACCAGGCCGGCGTCGTTGGCGAGGGCGGCGGGGCGGAGCTCCAGCCCTTCCGCAAAAGCGGGCATCACCCGGGCCTTGACCTGCCGGGCCAGGGGGTCGATGAGCAGCTTCTGCTGGCTGCTGACGCCGCCGCCGATCAGGATCAGCTGGGGGTTGAACAGATGGACCAGCCCGGCCAGCCCTTCGGCGATCTCGGCGATCCAGCCCTCCAGCAGGGCCAGGACGGCTTTGTCGCCCTGGCGGGCGGCGGCAAAGATGGCGCGGCCGCTGTCCAGGGCGGGGTCGGTCCGGACGGCCCTGCGCACCAGGGCGGAGGTGGAAGCGTACCGCTCCCAGCAGCCCGCCGCGCCGCAGGTGCAGGGGACGCCGTCCAGCGCGTGGGTCCGCATATGGCCCAGCTCGCCGCCCAGGCCCCGGGCGCCTTCCAGCAGGCGGCCGCCGGTCAGCACGCCGCCGCCCAGCCCGGTGCCGATGGTCACCCCCAGCACGTCGGCGCAGCCCCGGGCCGCGCCCACCCAGGCTTCGCCCAGGATCATGCAGTTGGCGTCGTTGGCCACCGTCACGGGCAGGCCCAGGCCGGCCTCGAGGGCGGCCCGGATGGGTGCGCCGGGCCAGCCGGGCAGGCTGCCGCAGGTGCCTGCCACGACGCCCTTTTCGCTGTCGATCTGGCCGGTGGCCGAGACGCCCGCCCCGGCCGGCCGGTACCCGGCGGCGCGGCAGTCATCCAGCATACGGGCGGCCGCGGCGCGCACCGTGTCCAGGATGGGGGTGCGGTAGCCGTCAAAGCTGACGCTCGTCTCGCTGCGCAGCAGCACTTCGCCGCTTTCGGCCACCAGGCCCAGCTTGACGGCGGTGCCCCCGATGTCGATTCCAAGATAGGTGTTCATATCACTTCAAGTCCTTGATGGCCGCGGTAAAGCGGGCGGTGATCTCGGCGGGGCGGGTGATGGCGCCGCCCACCACCAGGGCAAAGGCGCCGGCTTCCAGCGCCTTGCGGGCCTGCTCCGGGTAGTGGATGTGCCCTTCGGCGATGACCTTGGCCGGGCAGTTTTTCGCCAGCCGCGCGATGAAGGCAAAGTCCGTCTCGTTGATGCCCTCGGTCTCGGGGGTGTAGCCCCGCATGGTGGTGCCCACAAAGTCAGCCCCTGCTTCGGCGCAGGCCATGGCCTCCTCGTCGGTGGCGATGTCGGCCATCACCAGCTGCTGGGGGTATTTCTGCTTGATGGCGCGGATGAACTCGGCGGAGGTCTTGCCGTCGGGCCGCAGGGCGCTGGTGCCCTGCACCGCCAGGATGTCCACCCCGCAGGCCACCAGCTCGTCCACTTCCTTCATGGTGACGGTGATGTACATGGGGGTGCCGGGGTAGTCCTTTTTGATGATGCCGATGACCGGCAGGTCCACCGCCTGCTTGATCTGGGTGATGTCCCGGACGGTGTTGGCCCGGATGCCCACCGCGCCGCTCATGGCGGCGGCTTTGGCCATCAGGGGCATCACGCCGCCCTCTTTGGTGTAGAGGGGCTCGTGCTCCAGCGCCTGGCAGGAGACGATCAGGCCGTGTTCGATCTGTTTGAAAAGCGCTTGTTTGTCCATTTGCAATTTCCTCCTTTGCGGGGCGGGTCAGCCGCCCATACGGATCTTGACCACCGCTTTGCGGACCTGGCGGGACACGGGGCTGATGCAGCTGGGCTTGTGGTACTCCCCGGGCAGGAACAGGGCGAACCGCCCCTCCCCCAGCAGGCCGCTGGACTGCTCGGGCCCGGCGGCAAAGCCGCAGTCGGCCGCAGGGTCAAAGGGCGCGGTGGGGGTGGCCCGGGCGGTCCAGGCCCAGTATTCGCTGCCGGCCAGGTCGATCTGTAAGTCGGCGTAGAGGCGGTGGTACTCAAAGTCTGCGCCTTCGGCGGGGCGCAGCCCGGCGTCCATCACGTTGATGTAGACGGTCCGCCCGTCCACTTCGGTGCAGCCGGTGGGCAGGGCGTTCAGGTCGTTGGCGCCCAGCCAGCGGATGGCGGTGTCCAGGGCCGGATGGATGCCCAGGTAGCGGCCCAGGCAGCTGAGGCTGTCGGAGATCATGCAGAACCCTCCCTTGGATGATGGTTGAAAACGCCAGAACGCCCGGCGGGCCGTGCCCGCGGGGGCCGGCCGCCACCGGGCGTCTGGTTCAGCGATACGAGGTTTGAGGAGATACGATCAGAGGGAAAAGGCTGTTACAGGGCGGCCACCGCCTCGCGGATCATCCGCTCGGCCTCGGCCACCACGGCCTCGTCTGCGGGGGCAAGGCCCGGCAGGGGGGCGCGCACGCCGCCCAGCTCCAGGCCGTACATCCGGCGCAGGATCTCTTTCTGGACTGCGTAGAGGTTGCCGTGGGCCTCGCACATCTTGTAGATGATGCGGTCGGCCTGGTACTGCAGGGCGCGGGCGGCGTCCATCTCGCCCTTGTGCACCAGCTCGTACATCTTCAAAAACAGCTCGGGCATGACGGCGTAGGTGCCGCCGATGCCGCCGTCGGCGCCCATGGCCAGCCCCGAGACGAACTGCTCGTCCGGGCCGTTGAACACCACGAAACCGCCTTCGCCCCGGGCCGCGATGCCGGCGTCCTTGAACATCTGGATGTCCTGGGTGGGCATGGAGGAGTTCTTCACCGCCACCACGTTGGGGTTCTGCAGCATGGTGCGCAGCAGGCTCATGGTCAGGGCGGTGCCCGCCAGCTGCGGGATGTTGTAGATGACGAATTCGGTGTGGGGGGCCGCGGCGCTCATGGCGTTCCAGTAGTCCGCGATGGCGTACTCGGGCAGGTGGAAGTAGATGGGGGGAATGGCCGCGATGGCGTCCACCCCGCAGGCTTCGGCGTGAGCGGCCAGCTCCACCGAGTCGGCGGTGTTGTTGCAGGCCACATGGGCGATGACGGTGATCTTGCCCTTGGCCTCGCTCATGACCGCTTCCAGCACGGCCTTGCGCTCGTCGGGGTGCTGGTAGATGCACTCGCCCGAGGAGCCGCCCACATAGAGGCCCTTGACCCCCTTGGCGATCAGGTGGCGGGTCAGCGCCTTGACGCCCTCGACGGAGATGTTGCCCTCTTTGTCGTAGCAGGCATAGAAGGCGGGGATGACGCCCTGGTATTTGGTAGGATCTTTCATGATAAAACGCTCCAATCTCTGGGGGGCCGCGGGGCTCAGCCCTTGACGGCGCCCATGGTGATGCCCTGGGTGAAGTACTTCTGGAACATGAGGAAGACCGCCACGATGGGGATGGCCGCCAGGGCGGCGCCGGCCATGATCAGGCCAAAGTCGGAGGAGACCTCGCCCTGCAGCCGGGCGATACCGGTGGAGATGGTCAGCACTTCACGCCGCTGCAGCATGATGAGCTGCAGGAAGTAGTCGTTCCAGGTGTTGACGAAGGTGAAGATGGCCAGCGCGCCCACGCCGGGCTTGACCATGGGGAAAACGATGGAGACGAAGGTGCGCACCTCGCTGGCGCCGTCGATGCGGGCAGCCTCCAGCATCTCGGTGGGGATGGTCTCGGAGAACTGCTTCATCAAAAAGATGCCGAAAGGCCAGCCCACGGTGGGCAGGATGACGGCCAGCAGGTTGTTGTTCAGGCCCAGGGCGCTCATCTCCTGCAGCAGGGGGATGACGATGACCTGTTTGGGCAGCGCCATGGCGCACACCAGCAGGCTGAACAGGACGGTCTGGCCCCAGAAGCGCTTCTTGGCCAGCGCGTAGCCGGCCAGGGCCGCGGTGATGCAGGTCAGGGCCATGGCGGCCACCGCGATGATGATGGTGTTGAGCAGCCACTGGATGGCGGGCTGTTTGAACAGACGCACGTAGTTGTCCAGAGTGGGGTTCAGGGGGAACCACTGGGGCGTCCGGGCGTTGATGGTGATGGCGTCCTTCAGCGAGCCGGTCAGGATCCAGTACAGGGGGAAGATGAAGAATACTGCCAGCAGGGCCAGCACGATGACCACAAAGATCTTGTAGCCGCGGGACTGGCCGTCCAGGCTCGATTTTGTCTTGGACATCCTGATACCTCCCTTTTAACCGTTGTCGGACTGGGCGACCTTGAACTGGATCGCGGAGAAGATGGCGATGAAGATGGCCAGCACCACGCCCATCGCGTTGGCGTAGCCAAAGCGCTGGTAGTTGTAGGCCATGTCGAAGATGTAGTACATCAGGGTGCTGGTGGTGCCCAGAGGGCCGCCGCGGGTCAGCAGCTGGATCAGCGCAAAGCACTGGAAGCTGTTGATGGTGGTGATGACCAGGACGTACAGGGTGGTGGGCATGATCTGGGCCCACTTGATCTTCCAGAAGATCTGCAGGCGGGTGGCGCCGTCGATGGCGGCGGCCTCCTCCAGGGACTTGTCCACGTTGCCCAGGGCCGCCACATACAGGACGATGGGCTGGCCGATGGAGGTGGTGAACAGGATCATGATAATGCACCAGATGGCGGTGCGGGTGTCGCCCAGCCAGTCAAAGCCGGTGGTGCCGAAGATCTGGTTCAGCAGGCCGTTGTAGGGGTTGAACATCCACTTCCACACCACGGTGACCGCCACCGAACCGGTGACCACCGGCAGGTAGAACACGCACCGGAAGAAGGAGCGCATCTTGCTGCGCATGGGGTAGATGGCCGAGCCCACCCACAGCGAAAAGGCGGTGACCACAGGCACCGACACCACCACGATGAGGATGGTGTTCCACAGCGAGCGGATGAAGGTGGGGTCCTTGACCATCTCGATGTAGTTGCTCAGGCCGGTAAAGGTCGCGGCCGAAGTGTCGATGCCCATGTCCAGGAAACTGTACACAAGGCACATGCCCATGGGCACCAGCACAAAGCCCACAAAGAACAGCAGGCTGGGCAGCATGAACAGGTAGGCGGAGATGGTCTCGCGCCGGGCCAGCACCCGGGAAGAGTGGGCCTTGTTGGCTTTTTGTGTTTGCGCCACGTTGATTCCCTCCTTTGAAGAGTGTAGGGTGTATCTGAGAAGTCAAAAATGCTGGGATATTCGCCCAAAAGCGCCAGATGCAAGGCGCATGAGCGCTGCACTCCTTGGTGGAATGCAAGCGAATGCAACGCGGCAGATGGGGCTTTTGGGTAGAATAGAACAGCGTTGGGGAGTTTTCAGATACACCCTAGGACGGCAGAAGCGGGGGCGGGGCCCCCTCGCTGGCATAAAAGGGGCGCCTGCCCCGGCGGGGGGCCGGCTGGCAGGCGCTCCGTGTGCTCAGCTCAGGATCGGCGTTGCCAGCAGGCCCGTTACGGGTTGCTGGCCTCCACAAAGGCGTCGGCGGCCTCCTGGGCGGGGGTGTTGTTGACCATGATCTGCTGCAGCATGTTGAACCAGTTCTGGCGCTGCTCGGTCCAGTTGGGGGCCACGTTGTAGTAGTCGCCCAGGTACGGCATCAGCGAGGCGAACTCGCCCATGTTCTCGGCCTGGTCGGTGCCCTCGTAGACGTCGCCCAGGGACTCGCGCACCGGGAAGAAGCCGGTCAGCCGGACGCTCTCGGCGGCCTGGTTCTCGTCGTCGCAGACAAACTTGATAAAGGTCTTGGCGGCCTCGATGCGGGCCTCGTCGCCGCTGTCGAAGATGCCGAAGCCCCAGATGCCGCCGCACAGCTCAGGCACGCCGTCGTCGGAGGGGAAAGCCATGGCGTAGGGGGTAAAGGTGACCTGGGAAGCGTACTGGGCCTTGTTGGAGGCGTTCCAGCAGAAGGTGACGGCGGCGGTGCCGTTGGCGAACTGCTGCAGCTCGTCCGAAGCCTGGAAGCCGGCGTTGGCGTTCAGGCTGCCGTTGTCCACCATGCTCTTGAGCAGCTCCAGGCCCTTGACGTTCTCGGGGCTGTTGACGGTGTACTCGGTGTGCTCGGGGTTGGTGTATGTACCGGAGTAGAGGTTGTTGACCAGCGCGCGGGTGCCCTGGTCGCCGCCCTGGCCGCCGCAGTAGAGGATGCCGGGCACGGCGGTCAGGCCGGAATCACGGATGGTCTCCATCGCGGCCACAAAGTCGTCGGTGGTCCAGGTGCGGGTATCCTGGTCCAGATACTGCAGGGCGGCGGCCGCCGCCGGCAGCGCCGCCGCGCCCCTGGTGCTGGTGTTCTGCCTGGTGCTGATGGTCCTGCCGGTGGGGGCCGCCTGCTGGATGTTCCCCCTGCTGTCCCGGTTCACCTTCCGGCCGGTGGGGCTGATGCTGACCGCCCTGCGGCTGGCGGTGGGCTGCCTGCCCCGCACGGTGGGGCTGGTGGCGGTCCTGGTGGCGTCGGCGGCGCTGGTATGGGTGCTGCTGTTCCCGGTGGTGATCCTGCCGGGGGTGGCGGCCTGGCTGTTTGCCGCGCTGCTGGAGCCGGTGTTCCGCCGCTACCAGCCCGAAGGCGCCGGCCCGCAGGAGCCGGAGGACGACGGCGAATAAAGCAAAAAAGGACCGTACCCGCCATGCAGCGGATACGGTCTTTTCTGTATGCACTCAGAGAAAGCGCCCGGTGACGCTCTCAGGGCAGGCCCGGATCGCCTCGGGAGGGCCGCAGGCCACCAGGCGGCCGCCTTCCGCGCCGCCGCCGGGGCCCATATCCAGGATGTAGTCGGCGTTGCGGATGACGTCCAGGTCGTGCTCGATCACCACCACGGTGGCCCCGTTGGCCGTCAGGGTCTGGAACACCCCCAGCAGGGTCTGCACGTCCAGAGGGTGCAGGCCGATGGTGGGCTCGTCGAATACAAAGATGGCGTCGTCCTGGGCGCGGCCCATCTCGCTGGCCAGCTTGAGGCGCTGGGCTTCCCCGCCCGAGAGGCTCGGGGTCTCCTCGCCGAGGGTCAGGTAGCCCAGGCCCAGCTCCTGCAGCACCTTCAGCCGGGGATAGACGGTTTTCATGTCCTTGCAGAAGTCCAGCGCCGTGTTGACGTCCATGTCCATCAGCTGGGGCAGGGAACACACCTGCCCTGCCTTGTTGCGGTGCCGCACCTGGTAGGCCGCCCGGGCGTAGCGGCTGCCCCGGCAGTCGGGGCAGGGGATCTCCACGTCGGGCAGGAACTGGACGTCCAAGCTGATGGAACCGGTGCCGTCGCAGACAGGGCAGCGCAGGCTGCCGGTGTTGTAGGAGAAATCCCCGGCCTTGTAGCCCAGCTGTTTGGCGTCGGGGGTGCGGGCGTAGAGCTTGCGCAGCTCGTCGTGGACGTTGGCGTAGGTGGCGACGGTGGACCGGACGTTGATCCCGATGGGGGAGGCGTCGATCAGCTTGATCTGGGCGATGCCGGGGGCCTCCAAAGAGCGGACGTGGTCCGGCAGGGGCCTGCCGGCGGCCATCGCCTGCACCGCGGGGACCAGGCTTTCCAGCACCATGGTGGTCTTGCCCGAGCCCGACACCCCCGTCACCACCGTCAGCCGCCCCTTGGGCAAGCGCGCTTCCAGCGGGTGGACGGTGTGGATGGGCCCGGTGGAAAGGGCGATGGCGCCTTTTGCAAACAGGGCGTCCGGGGAAACAGCCGTCCGCCGCACGTCCGCCTGCCCGGCCAGGAAAGGTCCGATCTGGGACCGGGGGTTTTGCTGGATGTCGGCCACCGTCCCCTCGGCGATGACCTGCCCGCCGCCTGCGCCGGCCTCGGGGCCCATCTCCACCAGCCAGTCGGCCTGCCGTAAAATTTGGGTGTCGTGGTCCACCAGCAGCACCGAGTTGCCGTCCGCCACAAGGTCCTGCATGACGCCGGTCAGCCCCACGATGTTGGCCGGGTGCAGCCCGATGGAAGGCTCGTCCAGCACATAGAGGACGCCGGTGGTCCGGTTGCGGACGGCGCGGGCCAGCTGCATCCGCTGGCGCTCCCCGGTGGAAAGGGTGGAGGCCGCCCGGTCCAGCGAGAGGTAGGACAGGCCCAGGTCCATCAGGCGGCGTGCCGGCGTGCGGAAGGACGCGCAGATGCTTTCCGCCATGGGGCGCATCTCGGCGGGCAGGGAGGCGGGCACGCCGTCCACCCATGCCAGCAGGTCTTTCAGGGTCATCTGGCAGGCCTCGTCCAGCCCGATGCCCCGCAGCCGGGGCGCGCGGGCCGCCGCCGAGAGCCGGGTGCCGCCGCAGTCGGGGCACAGGTCCTCTTTGAGGAACTTTTCCACCCGCTTCATCCCTTTTTCGTCCTTGACCTTGTGCAGGGCGTTCAGGACGGTGTTGACGGCGCTGTAGTAGGTGAAGTCCAGTTCCCCGGCGCTGAGGGCGTCGCCGTTTTTGGGCCGGTAGAAGATGTGCTTTTTGACCATCGGCCCGTCGTAGACGATCTGCTTTTCCGCGTCGGTCAGGTCCTTGAAGGGCACGTCGGTCCGCACCCCCATGGCCCGGCAGACGTCGGTCATCAGGGACCACATCAGGCTGTTCCAGGGGGCCACCGCGCCCTGGTCGATGGTCAGGGTCTCGTCGGGCACCAGGGTGGCGCGGTCCACCGTGCGCACCGTGCCGGTGCCCCCGCACCGCTGGCAGGCCCCCTGGCTGTTGAAGGCCAGCTCCTCGGCCGAGGGCGCGAAGAAGCGGGCCCCGCATACGGGGCAGACCAGCTCCTGCCCGGCGGCCACCGCAATGGTGGGCGGCAGATAGTGCCCGCCCGGGCACCGGTGGCTTGCCAGGCGGGAATACATCAGCCGCAGGCTGTTCAAAAGCTCGGTGCCGGTGCCGAAGGTGGAGCGGATGCCGCCCGCCCCCGGCCGCTGGTGCAGGGCCAGCGCCGCCGGGACGTAGAGCACCTCGTCCACGTCGGCCCGGGCGGCCTGGGTCATCCGCCGCCGGGTGTAGGTGGACAAAGCGTCCAGGTACCGCCGCGACCCTTCGGCGTACAGCACCCCCAGCGCCAGGCTGGACTTGCCCGACCCCGACACCCCCGCGATGCCCACGATCTGGTTGAGGGGGATGTCCACGTTCACGTTTTTCAGGTTATGCACCCGCGCGCCCCGGATCAGGATCTTGCCGGGCGCGGCGTTGTCTGTGCTCATATGCGGCCGCCTTCCTTTCGCTGTGTCGTTCGCTGCCATTGTACCACGCCGCGCACAGGGTGGCAAGGGTAGCCGGCCCGGCGGGGCAAAACAGAAAACCGTATGCACCGCCCGCCCCAATCTGGCCGGTGCATACGGTTCCCCTCTTATGATGAAATGTGGATGGCGAAAATCAGCTCAGGTCCGCGCCGTTGGTGGCGATGACCTTCTGGTACCAGTAGAAGCTGTCCTTGCGCTCGCGGGACAGATCGCCGGTGCCGTCGTCGAACTTGTTGACGTAGATGAAGCCGTAGCGCTTGGCCATCTCGCCGGTGCTGGCGGATACCAGGTCGATGCAGCCCCAGGGGGTGTAGCCCATCAGGTCCACGCCGTCCTTGACGGCCTCGGCCATCTGGGCGATGTGCTGGCGCAGGTAGTCGATGCGGTAGCTGTCGTGGATCTTGCCGTCGGTGTCCTTGACGTCCTTGGCGCCCAGGCCGTTTTCCACCACCATGATGGGGATGCGGTAGCGGTCGTAGATCTCCTTCAGGGTGTAGCGCAGGCCCATGGGGTCGATCTGCCAGCCCCAGTCCGAAGCCTTCAGGTAGGGGTTCTTCATGCCGCCCAGCATGTTGCCGCCGATCGCCTCGGCGTCGTCGTGGGTGGTGACGCAGTTGGACATGTAGTAGCTCAGGGTGTAGAAGTCCACCGTGCCCTTGCGCAGGATCTCCTCGTCGCCCGGCTCCATCTGCAGCTGGACGCCGTGCTCGGCAAAGTAGCGGCGCATATAGGCGGGGTACTCGCCGCGGACCTGCACGTCGCTGCAGAACCAGTTGGACAGCTGCATCCGGCTCTGGTTGGCCAGGATGTCGGCGGGGTCGCAGGTGAGGGGATAGCTGGTGATGAAGCAGATCATGTTGCCCAGCTTGAACTGGGGGTAGTGCTCGTGGGCGTAGGCCACCGCCTTGGCGCTGGCCACGAACTGGTGGTGCAGCGCCTGGAAGCGCACCTGGTCGCTGATCTTGATGTCCACGCAGGGGCCGTTGTAGCCCTGGCAGGCGCCCAGCTCCAGGATGGCGCCCAGATTCATGGTGCCGCAGTTGATCTCGTTGAAGGTCAGCCAGTATTTCACCTTGTCCTTGTAGCGCTCAAACAGCACCTTGCAGTACTTCACGTACAGGTCCACCAGCTCGCGGCCGGCCCAGCCGTTGTATTTTTTGACCAGGGCATAGGGCAGCTCGTAGTGGCTGATGGTGACCAGCGGCTCGATGCCGTGCTTTTTGCAGCAGTCAAAGACGCGGTCGTAGAAGGCCAGGCCCTTTTCGTTGGGCTCGGCATCCTCCCCGGTGGGGAAGATGCGGGTCCAGTTGATGGAGGTGCGGAAGGTCTTGAACCCCATCTCGGCAAACAGGGCGATGTCCTCCTCGTAGTGGTGGTAGAAGTCGATGGCCTCGTGGCTGGGGTAGAGGGTGCCCTCCTCAAAGGTCTCGGTGATGCGCTTGGGGCTGGTGTGGCTGCCGTTGGTGCAGTGGTCGGGCACGCTGTCGCCCTTGCCGTCCACGTCCCAGGCGCCCTCGAACTGGTTGGCGGCACAGGCGCCGCCCCACAGGAAATCGTCACGGAAAACGCTCATATGGTCACAAGCTCCTTTTCATGATGGGGATAAAGAGGGGTCAAGCCTTTTTCTTGGCGGGCTCGTCGCTGTAGGTGAGGAAGGTCAGGATAAAGCCTGCCACGGTGGCCACCAGAGAAACAACGATGGCGATCACCATGCCGGAAGCGTCGTTGCTGACAGGGTTAACAAAGGTGGGCCAGCTGAACACGCCCATGGCGCCGATGGAGAACTGAGCGGTATGGAACGCGCCCATGATGCCGCCGGTGATGCAGGAGACCACACAGGTGATGATGAAGGGCAGCTTCTTGGGCAGGGTGATGCCGTAAATAGCAGGCTCGGTGACGCCGGCGATGGCCGAAACAAAGGCAGGGGCGCACAGGCTCTTCAGCTTCTTGTTCTTGGTCTTGATCCAGATGGCGGCCACAGCGCCGGTTTGGGCAAAGGTGGTGCCCAGCATGCCGATCAGCAGGGTGGTGCTGCCAGCGGTGGCGGCGTCCGTAATGGCCAGGGTGGCAACGGCCCAGTGCAGGCCGAACATGACCAGGACCTGCCAGAACGCGCCCACCACAGCGCCCATCAGGATGCTGCTGGTGTTGCTCAGGAAGGTGAACAGGACGCTCAGACCCTGGGCCAGCAGGGAGGCGATGGGTCCGATGACCCACAGGGTCAGGCAGAAGGTGACGGTGCAGGTGATGAGGGGGATCGCAAACAGTTTAATGGTGTCGGGGATATACTTGGAGTACAGCTTTTCAAACCAGGCCGCAAAGGCGATGGCGCAGATGATGGGGATGACGCTGGAGGTGTAGTCGCCCGAAGTCGGCATAATGACCGGGATCATGAACAGGCTGTCGTGCGCATAGGTCGAGCTGCCCAGCATGTAGGGGTAGATCATGGCCGCGCCGATGATCATGCCTTCAAATTCGGGCAGGCCGAACTTTTTGGAGGCGGTGTAGGCCAGCAGGATGGGCATGAAGTAGAAGAAGCAGTCGCCCAGGGAGTACAGGATGTTGTAGGTGGGGCCTGCGCCGTCCAGAACGCCCACCGCCACGAACAGGGCCAGCAGGCCCTTGATCATGCCGCAGGCGGCCAGGCAGCCCAGCGCCGGGGTAAAGACGCTGGTGATGATGCTGATAAAGGCGTTGAAGGGGTTCATCTTCTCCTGGGGCGCGTCGCCGCCGCCCTCGATGGCGGTGCCGTCCTCGTTCACGGCGCCGCCCGGGGTGATGTGGCCCACGGCGCACACCGCGTCATAGACCTGGGGCACATGGTTGCCGATGACCACCATGTACTGCCCGCCCGACTGGATGACGGTGACGATGCCGTCGGTGTCCTTGAGGATGTCGGTCTGGGCTTTGCTCTCGTCCTTCAGCTTGAAGCGGAGGCGGGTGACGCAGTGGGTCAGGGAAAGGATGTTGGACTTGCCGCCGACGTTCTGGATGATGATCCGCGCAAGACCGTCGTATTTGCTTGCCATAAGCGTGTTCTCCTTTATTGCTTTTTCGTAGGTTTTGGCCTCCAGCTCCACCCGGACCCTGCCGCCGCGCAGGCTGCACGATGCCACGGTGGGCAGGGCGGCCAGGGCCGCTGTGTCCGCAAGGCTCTGGTCCTTGATGGAAAACAGGAGGCAGCTGCTCTGCCGGGATTCTTTGACCACGTTGGCTTTGCCCCCCAGCAGGGGGTAAAACTGCTGCATCAGCCCGTCCGGATCAGGCGTTTGCGCCATGGTACATTCCTCCTTTTGCAAAAGCAGGCATTTATATCCGACGCCCTGTGCGCATCAGGGCGTACCGATACCAAAAGGGACACAGAAAAAGGGCAGGGGCCGCCGGGGCTGCAGGTCAGTCCTCGTCCTGGCTGCCCTGGGCCGAAACACGGACCCGGTGGATGTGCATGACCAGATACAGCTGCTCCTCGCTGCTGCAGTGCCAGCCCCGGTTTTTGGCCAGCCAGTCGGCAATGCGGCGGGTGCAGTCGTAGTCCTGGGGGTACTCCATTTTGACCGTGCGGAACAGCTCCCGGGTGGCGGGGTCCTCCTGCATGGGGCGGCCCTCGCTCATCCGCTGCACCAGATACCGCATGTGCATGGCCAGGCGGGAATAGTTGAAGCTGTCGCGGTCGATCTGGATGTGGAAATAATCCTCCACCATCTCGGACAGCTGGGCGATCAGCTGGACGTTGGCCAGGGTGTCGTGCATATCGCCGGCTTTGCCCTCGGCGTTGATGAGGTGCAGCGCCACGCTGACCGTCTCGCTTTCGGGCAGCTGGACCCCCATTTTGCTGCACAGCTCCCGCATCCCGCGGGCCGCGATCTGGTATTCTTTGGGGTAGAGGTGTTTGACGTCGTAGGACAGCGGGTTCTGCAGGGCCACGCCCTGCCGGGTGCGCTGGATGGCAAAGTTCAGATGGTCCGCCAGGATAAAGGGGAGGTTGGGGTTCAGCTCGCAGTCCAGCTCGTCCCGGGCCTCCTCCGCAATGTCGTCGGCCGCCAGCATCAGCGCTTCGGGCAGGTCGGGCAGCAGGTCGATGTACCGCTTGCTGACGTTGTAGAACGTGCGCTGGATGCGGTCCAGATCGTCCAGCTCGTAGGGCATGGCGGGGAAGCCCACCCCCTTGCCGAACACAACCAGCTCATTGCCCCTGCCGTCCCGGGCCAGCGCCACATTATTGTTGATCTTCTTGACAATCTGCATTGCGCTCTCCGTTCTCCCATTCCCCGGTTCTTGCGTACCCCGCCCCCGGGGCCTTGACACACACGTGAGGGGCAGGCCTCTATGTTCAGGCGCCCGGCCGCCCGCAGAATCAGCGGCAGGGCGTAAATCACAATAAAAAAACTCCCGCAGAAGCTATCAACCCTGGAACCCCATACCAAAAGCGCCGCTGTTTGACACAGGGGGTTTGAAGTACAGGGTCACAAGTAATGCCTCGCTGGAGTAACAATCTTGCCGTAATTATATTAACAAAACGTTCATGTTTTGTCTATGATGAATTTGTACAAACATTGCATCAAATTTTGGACATTCCAACAAAAACCCCGTCCCGGGTGAGGGGCGGGGCAGACTGTCAAAAAAGTCCCGTCCAGCCGACATGTGCGGATGGACGGGACACATACAGGGAAAT
>ERZ1090868.1014-NODE-1015-length-15147-cov-20.468328_pt1 | contig 15147 bp, 35 predicted proteins | sample MGYA00478475_ERZ1090868 | MGnify/ENA primary metagenome ERZ1090868 (study PRJEB33644, sample SAMEA5815747) | chicken gut metagenome | biome: Chicken; feature: Gastrointestinal Tract; material: Caecum | place: Ireland | collected 2019-01-01 | study: A study of...
GCACCCCCCCCCACCCAACCGACCCCGCCAACTTTCCCACAAAAAATCCTCGTTTTTATGCGGGGCCCAGTAACCACACGCCGGAAATCCCCTGGAAGGACCCGCAAAAATTATTTTTTGTCTTATCAATCAAAGAAAAGCTTTGTATCACTGTCAAATTCAGCGAAGTTGTCACCGTACCGGGCAGCCTTGCCTGCCATCAGAATGGCACGGGCCGCCATGTCCTCCTGGAAGTCCTCCAGAATGTCCGCAAGCACAGCCGCCACCCCTGCCTCTGCGTTGTCAAAGGCGGTGTAGTAGGCGTCGCCGATCATGCGGCGGGTAGCAAGCGCCTCGTCCCGGTAGACCGCCAGCAGCTGGGCCGGGCTTTGATAGTCCTGGGCCTGGGGCTCGATAGGGCCACGGGTGACGGTCTCCCCCTCGCCCAGCAGGATGTCCCCCAGCTTGTCCGCCCAGTCTGGGTAGGCGTGGGCAATCTTGTGGTGAAACTCACCGGCAAACTTTGTCAGAAACCACTGGCCTTCCATCACATACACCATGCGGTCGCACAGGGCGTTCATGGAAAAGCAGCGGTCCATCGCCATTTGAATGGCGTCTCTCACTTTGGGATTCACGGGTTATCCTCCTTGCATACACACATTTTTGGTATATTCCACCGCTGCCTTGCAGGCGTCGCACACCCGCACGGGGGCGGCTTGTACATCCTGGGCCAGCTCGAACAAATCCGTTTCCGAGGACAGGGGTACCGGCGTCCCGCAAATGATGCAGGGCACGGTATAGCCCCCAGCCCGGGGCTGTGTTGCTTGGTTCATTCTCCACGCTCCTCCCAAACCTGTGCGTTGAGCTTTCGCAGCTGCTCCCGTATCTCTTCCAGCTTTTGCTTCTGCCTTTCCGTCAGGTGCTTTTCCCGAGACAGCCGCGCCCTTTCCCGCTCCAGCATACTTTGGCGGTCATGATGTACTGGCATCTTCCCGCCGCGCAGTAATGCACGCCGGTTTTCCAGTAGTCATCATACTCGCACGTTGTAGGATAGGGGCAGAACATAGGCATCACGTCCAGAAAATAAAAAACCACCCCCAGCCGCGAGGCCAGGGGCGTAAAAGGATAGAAGTGGTATACTTGGAGCCCGTGGGCGGAATCAAACCACCCGCCGCCAGTCATCAAGCCAGCAGCATACCAATCCGGGCATGGGTGTGGCCCGCACTCTGCAAAGGCAGGCCACAAAAAATGGGAGAAAAGTAGGTGCTGGAGAGGGTAGCCAGCACATAAAAATGGAGGAGTACCACTGTCCACGAAAGGAAAGGAAGCAACCCTCTGGATTTCTTCTGAAATCCCTATTTTCAAGTATATCGTTACTTTCGTTACTTTGGTTACTTTCGTTACTCTTTCTCAAAAAAAGTGTAATATTTTTTCTTGATGTTCGGAACGCTCAGGGTTCCTTTCAGTCTCGCCGCCACCTGTTCCCAGGTCAGCCCCTGCTTGATACGGTAGCGCATGATAGCCCGGACGGTGTCGTCCTCCACGCTCTCAATGTACAGCTCTATCTGAGCCTTATCCCGGTACAGCTCGGAAAGCCGCTGAGAGCGCCAGTCCGCCGGGACGCCCTGCACTGTCACCGTGTGCTGGCTGTACGGAAATTCTGGGGAGGAGGCGGAAACTGTATCCGTCACCTTGTCCGCCTTGATGGCCGCGATATCTGCCAGGATGCCCTGGTAGCGCTCTAAGAATTCACGGGTCATACTTCATCACCTTCCTATCGTGCCGTCAAAAGGGTCTGTGCGCCTTTTCGCGACTCCAACCTTCTTTTTTGTGCAGCCCTCCACGGGGCAGCCGCGCTTCTGGTTTGTGTCGAACAGGTAATGACATCCCCACTCCCCACGCGCCGAGCGTGAATAGGGACGGTAGTAGACGCAGCCCTCACAGCTTTTTCGCTTCATGGGCCGCCTCCCCACACCGCCGGAACAAATCCCAGTACTGGCATCACTCGCCCCGCATGGATTCCGGCAGGTGGTAATATTCGCATTTGTCCAGTTGGCGGGGGCCAAAGACGCAGAATTGGCATTGGTCAATCATGGGAAGTCTCCTTTACAGCTTCATCCTCCAGAAAATTTCTCCAGCGCTTTACGTCCGCGGGGTTGCTGGTGTCAATGATGCTCACGGGGTCATAGCCGAAGTACAGGACGTTCTCCTCCGCCCACTCGTAGCAGACCTTGGCCTCCTCCAGCGTGTCAAACTCCAGGAAACAGGTGGTGTAGAGCTGGTACAAATAGGCTTTCCCGCGCTGCATCTTACCCACGATTCCCGCTTGAAATTTTTCTCGGGCCTCTTGATACCAGGAAGGGCCCTCCATAGGCCACTGGTCAAGCTTGGGGGAGCGAACCCACCACTTTGCACCAGGGATATGAGGGGGGACTTTGAGTTCTGGACTTTGTACGTCATGGGAGAGGAAGAAAACAGCTGAGCTTTCATACGGCTTCCCTTCCGGGTCAATATCCAGGTCTTTGCCCTCTAAAATGGCCTTAAACTCCATATACGTAAACTCTCCATCTGGTGAATCTCTCAGCTTTTTGTTGAGTGCGAGCACCTGCTCCCAGGTCATGTCAAAGCCTTCTTTGGGCCAAAGCCTGGCTTTGCCGTCGAGTACCCCCGCAAACCACCATTCGCGGCCATCGAAAATTACAGTTTGTCCTGGCTCTAAATCGGCCAAGATTTTTTGCTTGAAATCATCCATCAGGTTTCCTCCTGTGCGTTTGGAATTGGCATCCAGTATGCAACCTTTCGCATAATTTTTACTGGTATCCCATCCACAATCACTTCTTTGAAGTCCATTGCTTTAGGGTCAAAGTAGCTTCCGTCAAAATATTCTTTTTTTCCATGCTCGTCAGTTGCTATAACCATGTCTCTAAGGATAAAGACTTGGTAATACTCATCAAATGCAATGCAGGGGATTTGTGGTGCTTTATATTTGACGTTGATTATCTCGCTCATTTCTTTTCCTCCTTTGGCGGCTGGGGTAATGGCATCCAGTGGGTGATGTCTACACACCCAAGCCCGGTCCTGTACATCCACCCCATCGTCGATGAGTACCACGCCATTCCAACACCGCTGTTGTCGTACACCAGTACAGGATTTTCGTATGGCATTGGCAGCCTCACCTTTACAGGAATCCACTCCTGCCCGTGTTCTATGACGTCTGCCATAGACTCGAACTCATCAAGCAGCATGGGAAGCCACGTGTTGCCGTCCACATCCTTGACAGGCTGTCTGTTCTTCGCAGATTCGACATTGAGCACGACAAGTGATTTCCCTAATGCGGTCCCCAGCGTCCCGATCGGCCCTCTTGGGTCTCCCTTGTATCTTTGGAACATTTTTCCAAACCACCCCATGCTTTCCATAGCTTCTTTCTGAATCTGGACCTCCTCTGGGGCGAGGCCCGTGTCTTCGTAGGCGGCGAGGCGGTCAAACGCTAGTGCAATAGGACATCCCTTACAACCGTTTTCTCCTTGTTCTTCGCAAACCTGGAGGCACTCCAGATTGTCTGCCCCTTTCACCTGCCAGCAGTGGATGTCTCCAAAGCAACAATCATAAGTCAACCGTTCCATGCTCATTCCTCCTTTGGCGGACTGGGTAAAGGCATCCAGTCTGTGACAATATCTGAAATATCGTGTTCGCATCTATAATCGTCCCACGCCCATTGGAGATGCTCCAGGGCGGTGGCGGCTTCATCCAAAACGTCTTCTGCATCTGCAAAAGCGCGGCCCAGCGTTCGGCCACTCCGATAATCCTGCGCTTCTTCTCGCATATGTTTTATCAGCTTTTCAATCTCCATCAGTTTTCCTCCTCTCCCTCCGGCGGGCGGCGGTAGGCAATCCACGACACGCCGTATCTCTCGTGCGAATATAACCTATAGGCTTTCCAACCTCGCTCCCAGCAATTATCGCTTGGCTTTTCCCCGGGAAACTCCAGCCACACCCAGTCTGTATAGCTCATTTCTCCGAGTTCATCTAGTGTCAACGGCTCGTTCGGCTGGGTGAGGGTGGGAGCATATGCAATGCTATGCAGTGCCCGATCAAGTCCGGCGTTGTAGCCCACGGCCCACTGCCTATCCGCCTCATGCTTTTGGTCTGTTGGCTGGCGGTGCAGCTTCAGGCCATCCGCCAACCGGTCAGCATCAATCGCCCTTGCCATCTTTCAGTGCCTCCTTAAGTCTCTCCAAGTCCCATACAGGCTGGAGTTTGATTTGCTTTAGCGCTATTTGCAGCCCCTCAGCAGTCCCCTCCAGCCCGTAGCTGGACGCTAGCCTGTACGCTGATTCTACAGCAATTATCAACGGTTCTACATCAATCATCTTTGCCATATCCCATCGCCTCCAATCTAAGCTGGCCCTCTATAGGTCCGCTTTCATCCTTGCAAATACCGATTCTTGCAAATGTACGCTTTGCTGTGTCGGATACTGCTTGATATGGTACTGGTGTCCCATACAGCCCACACGCAGGCCAGCGTTTCGCCCAATCGGCCTTACTACTATGTAATCCACCGTAAGCAGTACACTTACGCACTCTCCTGGAATTGTATTGATATTCTTTTAGATTGCAGCACGCCCCACATTGGTTCCCGGATGATGCTCCGAACGAATAGTGCATCAGCTCAATCGGTTTTTGTTTCACTGTGTAGCGCCTCCAATCTCTCCATCACCATGTCCACAGCTTTGTCTGTCATGGGGCTGCCACAGGTAGGGCAGTAATTTGTACGCACCTGCACGGCGTCAATCGCTCGTACTGCCATCTTTCAGCACCTCCTCAAATTGGCTTAATGCCTTTTTTAGCCACTTGACCCGGCATTTTGGGCAAAGCTCTCTATATGTACCGCCGTAATCCACAACAACATTTAGTCCTACGTGGACGTGGATAAAACAATCCGTGTTTACAGGAAAATGAGCGCTGTTATAACTGCGGATATCAAAATATTGCTCGTCAACTCCTGTCTTTATATACTCGTTTGGCAAAGGTGCGCCACAATCATCACACACAAAACTTGTTTCAACCTTTTTCATCCCGCAGCGCCTCCATCCTCTCCCCAGTAAAATATGAGCACTTTTCCCATCCTCCTGCTTCGTCCGCATACTTGCAGCATTCAGCAACGCACCGTTTTCCTGCGCAGTCTGGGTGCCCACACGCTTTAGGCCAATCAGGATAGAACACACTATTCAATCTAAGAATGTGGGATAAGTCTGGCCCACAAAATTTTGGTCCTTTCTTGTGGTCGAAATAGTGACGCACGCTATTCGGAATTTCGTCCAGTGATGCAAATTCTTCTACTACACCAGTATCAGTATGGAGAAGCGTGTAAGCGGTTTTTTCTCCATTGGTCATATATCTGCAATCAATGCTCATTTGTCATTTCCTCCATTTCGCTGATTCTCTCCATCACCATGTCCACGGCTTCATCCGTCATGGCTTTTCCGCATTTTGGACACCACTTTGTTTTTTCATTGGAATGTCTGCCGCACTCTCTATGTTGCCATCCCTCATGCTCACCGGCAAAGCGTTCTTCTTCCCACTCACCCCTCCACACTCGTTCCACCTGCTCCCTGGTGATGGGGCGGAGGGCTTCTATTTTTACCTTTTCCAGCTCAATGGCCCTTTGCCGCTGCCGTTTGCCGTAGTGGTGGGACGGGGCGTTTTCCAGGTGATCCAGCCTGTCCTTACAGCTTTTGAGCGCCGCTTCCCTGTTGGTCATGTTCACCCTCCTTTATCCAATCCGGTAAAATCACGCCGCGCTTTACCACGCTGTAAGCAATGGCAAGCTTCATGATGTCCTCTGCATTGAAGCTCTCGTTCATCAGTGTGATGATGCGCTCAAGGGCTTGGGATTTCGTGGTTTTCATGGCTGGGCCTCCTTCCAATGTCGATCAATTCGAGAAAATACTTCTTCAGCAGATAGATATCCAAGTACAGTGTCGTTTTTCTTTTCTTCCGGCGTAAGTAACCCCATAATTTCGAGCTTGTCCTGTTCATTACCGTAACTGCCGAAATGCTCTATCGCGTCCATTACACGCTTTTTTCCATCCTGTGGATAGATAACTTGCCAACCGTCCATGACCTTCTGGCAAGTATGCGGTATTTGCTTTTCGGTTAACATAGCATCCAGCCGCAGGATTTCTTGATAGCGGTTATCTGTCATATACTTTCCGTCAGCATCAAATAGTTCTTTAAAGTTTTTCATTCCATCCTCTCCAGCATCTCCATCTCCTCCGCGCTCAGAATCGGTGCGCGGGTGTTCCACTTTCTTTGCACCGTGCTTCGCTGTTGTGCATGTCCTGGGTCAATACTAGCCATACAGTTCGTGCACACAACCCTCCACCTATATCCGGCAGTGTGTAAATATTTTTCGTAAACCACTTCGCTGCTGCCACAAAACGGACAACTATCCAAAGAAAGATCTCCACTTGCTTTGAAAAAGCCTGTTTCTTCCAACTTTTTCTCCGCCTCGTGGTCATCCAGAAGGGCGCGTTTGATCTCATCCATTGCTTTGCTCCTTCCTGTTCTTCAAAATCATGGCGTTCCAGACTTTCTTCACACCGTTTTTTCCTTTGCTTCTGGGCACCCAGGGGCTTTCCAGTCCACATCGTAAGCAAACCACCTTGACCCCCTCCGGCCCAGACCACCACTCATGCCGGGTTCCGCCGCACAAGCAAGGCTCAAACCGGATATTTTCATCCTTGATGAGCTTGTACCCCTGGCGCTTGGCCTCGGCTTTCAGCTCTTCCAGGGTCAGCATATCTCCACATCCCCGGCTCCAGAAGCAGCAGCACCCCGGACCGGCCCAGGCGCACCCGGTACTCCTCCAGATCCTTGGGGGTCACATATTTCCGGCCGAAAGCGGCTTTCATGTCCCGCCACACCTTCCAGGGCACCCGGTACACCTCCTCGGAGCCGAACCCTGCCACCACAAAGCACAGGGCCCCCAGCTCCTGGTGGTGTTCCAGCCGCTTGGCCTGGGCCTCCGTCACCCGGCTTTGCTCCATCTGGCCGGTGCTGGTGTGCTTGGCTTCAAATACCACCGCCCGGCCGCCTTGCAGGGTACCCTTGTAGTCTGGTTGGGCAGGCTTTTCAAACACCGCCACAAAGCGGCCCTCAGAGAGCCGCTTGAGGGGCCGCATGGGCTCCGGGGTCTTTTCCACAATCGCCAGCCCCAGACGGTCATAGTAGGCCAAAGCGGCGTCAATCCGCTCCTCGAACAGCTTCCCCTGGGAGCGGTTTACCATGCCTTGATAACGCTGGGATTGGCTGCCTTTCTTGCTCATGGATGCACCTCCTTCCGGGACTTTTTCCTCCTTGGCCCATGTTCCCTCGCCGTCCGCTGTCCACCTGGCAAGTCCACCCCGCACGTTCCCGGCGTGTTTCGACAGGGGTTCTTGCACCGGAAAGCCCCATTCGTGGTGCGGTACCCGCAGTCGTAGCAACAGAAGTTCCCGTGGCGGCGGTCGCAGTTGAAGATCCTGCAGCCCCGGGAAATCAGTTTTCTGGGCATGGGAATTCCTCGCTTTCTACATCCGCGATCGCTTGAAAGATCGGGTAAAACTGCTGGGGGACCACGGCGTTACCTAGGCATTTAAGTCTGTCCAACGCGGTGGGAACCCCATCATCATTTCGTGGTAGTCCGCCGCTTGCGTCGCGCTCAGTCCGTGCCACATGAAATCGTAAATAGGCCTGTCCTGGCCATGTCTTTTCCATGATTTCACGATACTTACTCGTGGATTGCTGGCTCGGTTTTTTACCCAGGATATGGAATCGCTCGCTATCGGACGTGGCCACAAGCGCGATTCGCTCACCCCAAAATTTTGCACCGGCAGCATGGGCTGGAAAACAGTACCACCAGACATGACACCCCACTTGGGCCAAGTCCCTAAGAACTCGTCCGAAAAACCTTCCATTTTCACTTGAGAGCAGCCCCGGTACATTTTCTCCCACGAGCCACTTTGCGTTAGTTTCGCAAAAGACTCTGAAAAGCTCACTCCAAAGATCGCGCTCATCATGAGACGCCAAACGTTTCCCACTAAGGCTGTGAGGTTGGCATGGGAAACCTCCTGATACAACATTGACTGACTGCAACCCGGTTCTTTCACAAAAGTCCTCCTTTGTTAACTCCCTGATGTCTCTCCACCTCGGCACATCTGGCCAGTGTTTTTCCAGTACTTTTGTGGGATAATCCGCCCACTCGCATTGGCCCACAGTCTGAAATCCAGCCCATTCCGCCGCAAGGTCAAGGCCTCCTATTCCAGAAAACAAAGACAAGTGTGTAAGGCTCATGTTATGTCGTTCCTTTCTCATGGCTGTGCTCCTTCAACCACGGGATCACCCGCTCCTCAAAGTCCCGCCGCTCGCCGTCAGACAGGGGCGTGCTACGGATTTTTGCACCTGGAGGGACCGTTTGTGGTTCGAAAGCCACAATCATAGCAGCAGAAGTTTCCGTGGCGGCGGTCGCAGTTGAAGATCATGCAGCCCCGGGAGATTCGTTTTCTGGGCATAATCCACCTTCCATTTCATTTTTCGCTCTTAACCTTGCCAAGAATCAAGCGTCATCTGCCTTGAGTTTAAAAATTCTGCTTCAGGGTTTCTCCATTCCACCCCAACGTAGTCCAGGACCTTTCCCCAACCATACCAAGAACCATCTGATTCTTGCACCACATGGTTCATCCACATTTCCCACTCTTTGGGATTTGATTGGTAAAGATAGTCGAATCGATGGGGGCGTTTTTCCAGATGAATCCCAAACCCACACATAGAACAGCCAGTTCTCTGAGCCTTAGTTGTCCTAAGTGTTCCGTTGGGGTCCCTCACAATCTCTCCATAGATTTCAGGAACCGGGACCTTTAGATCCAGAGCTAGCTGGAGTAGATCTTGTCTGGAGAAAATAGCAAATGGACAGCTTCGTTTCGTTCCGGGCGAGATGTAATTGCATCCGTTGATCATCAGGGCTTTTTGACGCCTCCCCCCCTCAGAAGCCATCAGACCCATATACGGATACCGGCCCGACATTTTAGCGTAATCATTACACGGTTTCTCTTTCAGATAGTAACAGCACTTATCAGAAACAAAAAAATCTGGTTTTTGATAATTCACACCTTCACTTTCATTTTCGTATCCGCCGAACTTTTCCAGCCATTTTTGAGAAAGTTTCATTCGAGTCCCTTTTCGGAATCCTCCATACGCTCCTGTTTCCCCGGTAATGATAGCGTGTCGTACTGTGGAATTTTTCTCGCTAGGATGCTGGAGTAAAGAGATCTTTCCGGCAATCTCTTTACTGAGCACCGGCCAGCCAAATTCGCGGATCACCTCCACCTTGCTTTTTAGCGGCCTTAACGCTTCAACACCTAGCTGCTTGTGAATCTGCTGGATACTTTTATCCTCTAAAATTGATACACTCACCGCAGGAACATTAATCCCGATAGACCTCAAAAATATTAAAAGTGTGATGCTATCCAGGCCTCCCACAGCCACATAGCAGGCACCTGCCACATCCGGATGATCATAAAACTCCCATGCTCTCGTCCGGGCGTAGGCAAGCTTAAATTCATAGCTTTGTTTTTGCTTTGTCTGAAAATTGGCTATCCGATATTCCTGGCTAACTTCTTCTGCGGCCATTGCTTTTCATCCTTTCCACGAAAATTTATAATCCTACGCTTTCCTTGTTTCCAGCCACGGGATCACCCGCTCCTCAAAATCCAGCCGCTCCCTGTCGGACAGGGGCGTGCTGCGGCTGATCCCCATCCGCTCCTTGTACCGGTCGTACAACTTCTGCACCAGGGGATGGCGCAGGTTCAGCCGGTAGCCGTAGGGGTTGCCCTGGGTGTAAAGGCTTTGAGGCTGTTCCTGGGGCGGCTTGCAGGTGGCAAAGTGCGGCACGTACCCCAGGGCGGTGGCCTCCCCCGGTTCCTCCACAAAGTGGCAGGAAACCACCTGCCCTCCTTTGATCACCGCTTTTTCTGGGCCGTTTCCGTCCTGCACGATGTACACCGGCCTGGCGTCGCAGGGCATGGCTTTCCCCGCTGGGGTCCTCACCCACACGATGGCTGCACCGCATCGTCCGCAGGCGCTCACAGCTCCATCTCCTCCGGCAGGTCAAAGTGGGAAAGCTCCTCCAGCTCCTCTATGTCGTAGCTTGCCACCGGCAGAGGCACCAGATTGTCCCACCGGCGCTCCCGAAGCCACTTGGAGGCCTTGGGAATGTACCTGCCGTTTTCCTCCCGCCACTGGGGGGAAGCCTTTGCTCGGCGCAATGCCTCCAGGATCTGGCTCTGGGTGTTCTTTCCTGGGGCAAGCTCTTCCCAAGCAGCCCGGGCGTCCCTCTGGCCGGACTTCTTAGGGTACAGGTGCCAAAACTCCGCGAAAGCGGCGCTCCCGTCCCCCTGGGGGGATTTAGGGGGGAGAGTATCTGTATCTGTTACAGTATCAGTAACAGTATCTGTATCACCCCCCAAATGGTTTTCTAAAAAACCATTTGGTTTCTTTTGGTTTTCTGGAGAGGGCTTTGGTTTTTCTTCCTCTTCCTCACGCCGGGGACGCCCGCCCTGGGCGCCATTCTGGCGCAGCTTCTGGCACTTTTCCTCGTAGGCCTTCCGGTTCCGGTCCAGCTCCTTGCGCATGAACGCGAAGGCCATCGCAGCCACCGGAGGCAGTTCTCCACTTTCCCTGGTCCGCTCATAGGCGAACAGAGCCTTGAACAGCTTTCCTGCATCTTCATCGGTGAGCAGGCCCACCTGCTCCTCCCAGTCCGCGTACAGTAAAAAACCGGACTTTTCCTTGGTGTCCTTCATGTCAAACCTCCCATTTTTCCTGACCGTCGGGCGTGGACTCTGCCTTGGCCCGGCGGATATAACTCCTCACCCGGATGATCTTCTCCCCCCGCAGCCGCGCCAGCAGGCGCCGGGCGGGCTCGTCGTTTCTAGCCTGGGTCCTGGCCCGGCTCCCCTGCTCCTGGAGATAGGCGGCGATCTCCTCCGGGTCGCTGCTGATCCAATAGCCCCGCCAGGAGGATGAGGACAGGATCACTTTTCCCTCCGCTTCCAGCCTCCGGTTGGCTTGCTTGATCCATTCCCGGATCACACGATCATCCCGGCCCAGCAGGGCCCGCAGCTCTTTCCGGGAGATAGCGTGCTCCCTTCCTTCTGGTATGTACCGCTCTATCTCCATTCGCTCACCTCATTTCTCATAACGGCAGGTCGCTGTCGTCCAATTCCACAAAGTCGTCCAAGCTGCCCTGGGTAAAGCTGGGGGCAGGTTCCTCCTGGGGCGCCGCTTTCGGCTTTTCTTGCCCGGCAGGCTCTCCCCTACCCGACTCCTTTGCCTTGTCCCCGCAGAAGGAAACTTGTTGGGCCACCAGCTCTGTCGCCTTGTGCTTGGACCCGTTCTTGTCCTCCCAAGTGCGGGTTTGCAAAGAGCCGGTGACTGCGATCATCCGGCCCTTGGTGAAATATTTGCAGATAAACTCGGCGGTTCCACGCCAGGCCACCACGTCGATCCAGTCGGTCTGGCGCTCCTCCCCGGGCTTTGCATAGTTCCTATCCACCGCCAGGGTGAAGGACGTGACCGCCACCCCGCTGGGGGTGTGTTTCAGCTCCGGGCCGGCAACAAGACGGCCCATGATGGCGGCTGTGTTCAGCATCTTGGCCCCTCCTCGAAAAAGCACTCCATCGCGGCGGCCAGCAACATCCTCAGCACTTCCGTGGTGGTGCGACCGGTCTTCTCTGCGTGGAGACGGATCCTTTTGTACTGGTCCTTTGTGATGGAAAGATCTTTTGTCAGGTCCCATCTCACGCTGACAGGTACCACTTTCCGCACGCGGACCCAATTTCCCACAAGCTCAAGTCACTCCTCTTTGTACGAGAACCCGAATTCATCGAAGAGAAAATAGATACGGTCATTCCTGGCCCGCACTTTAAAAATTTTGCCATTCACTCTACTGCCCCAAATGAGCGATTCCTTCGGAAGCCGCACGCGGACCAAATCTCCCACTTGAAATCCCATCACGCTGCCCCCTTCCAATAGTCCTCCACCGCTTTTCGGCGGGGCTCATGGTATGTTTTTTCCAGGCGCTTGCGCTTCTCCTGGTGCTTGTCCCACAGGTCCCAGACCCAGACAAACACCTGGGCGGCCAGGATAAACCCGCAAATGGCGGCCATGCCGAAAGCCAGTAAAATCAAGTTTTCCATCATTTTTTCTTTTCCTCTCTGTATGTTCTCAGATGCTCCCCCTCCGGCCTCTGCCCCCTGTTCCCATCGCAGCGGGGGCAGACATAGCCGCCCGGGGGGATTTCCTTGTCCCGGCACACGTGCCAGCGCAGGCCGCATACCACGCATTTTTCGGTCATGCTGCGCCCCCATCGGGAGATCTTTGTACCAGGTCCCCTTCCATGTACTTGATAAAAGCCACCCGAGGAATTTTCGTCCGGTTGCGAACGATGATCACCGGGAAACCCAACCACTCCGGATGCTCCCGAGCAGCCAAGCGGATCCAGTGAGGATCGCACCCCACCACCTGGGCCGCTTCCGCCGGGGTGATGATGTCCTTGGTCATTTGCTTGATATCATTCAGCGTCAACACGCTATCCCTCCTTTTTCTCCCGGTATTCCCGCTGGATGCGGTCTAAGTACTTTTTTCGGATTCTCCACCGCTTACAGTAGAGGGCACGATGCTTGAGTTTCGAAGGAGCTTGATCTAAAGCGTTTTTCAGTTCAAAACAGGACACCGAAAAACTGGCTAGATCACCGACACTTTCCGCCAGGTATGAACTGGTTTCGCATAAACCAGCCCCAAGCGCTTCCAAAAACTCACCGAGTTTTCGACCGGCTTCCCAGAAAAAATCCTGCGCAGCGTCAAAATGATGTTGTGCTTTGTCGTTCATCGCTATCACCTCCCTCTGCGGTCTGTAGACCGCTTTACTTATCATCCTCAGTAATAGAGGACCACAAAGAAGAAAAGCCCATTAAGGCTTTCCCGATTTCCTGGGAAGCCTGGGCACTCTGTGCCCTGGAAAGCTCCGCCATATACGTGGCCAGCTCTTCCGGCGTACCGGTTACCTTAATACCCGCAGTGGTCATAAACAATTCCATTTAAACTCACTTCCTCTCACCCTGTGTTTTCTTGTTGCATCCCCAGCCGTGTGGTATACTGAAAGACGGAAGGGAGGTGAACTGTTTGAAGTCTTTTATGTTCCGGATCAGGAGCATTCCCATGCCGAAAAATAAAAATTTCAATACCGTCGGTGGCGCTTACGTCCATGTTTGGGTCATGGATCATGCTCTTGAAAGCGCTCAAGACCGTGCTCTTACGTATATCAAGGATCGCAGCTGGACTCCTCAAGAGGTTTTAAACGCCTTTGAGATTCAGCAAGAGCAAATTTCGGCGTTGGGAAAAGACGAAGAGAATCTTTACCTGATGGCCCAGGTTTATGGAATTGCTGCTGACTTCCTTGCCTGGAAGAAAGAACCTGGCAACCCAGAAGATCCTCCTCAGTTTTCCGAGGCATAATATCATGCTGCTTAGGAGCCCTATTCTCTTGAGCAGCTTTCTCTTTCTTGTTCACCGGCCTCGCCTCCTTTCATCCTGCTTGGCCTTGTCCACCTCTCCCCTGCGAGTTATAATCGAATCAGGAAAGGAGGTGATTGACTTTGGTCGATACTGAAAAGCTGCGGAATCTTGTGAAGCATTACGAGTTTCGTACCAGACCCACCAACGGTCACAACTCCGACTCTTGCACAATTGGGGAACTGAACACCGTTATTTCCAACACAGCAAGGTTGTTCTACGACTTCATCGCTGAGCTGGAAAAAGAAGAGTGACTTAGAGGAATCCGTCAGTTGCCGCTGGCGGTTTCTTCTTTTATTACAAGCACTCCCAGGCCTTCCAGCTCCTGGTAACACTCCCGAATTGTCTCCTGGGCGGCAGTCAGCTTCTCCAGGATTTCTTCAACCTTTCCTTTGGGCATTTCCAACTGTACAGCGTACTTGTTCACCGGCCTCACCTCCTTTCAACTGGCTTTGTCTTTCTTTTTCTTGACTCGGTACAAGTCGTTTGGCGTAACTCCTAGCACTTGACAAAAGGCAAACATTTCGTTCGCGTCCAACTTACGGCGTTTTTTTAGAATGTCTGTCAGCTGTTGCTCTGTAAGGCCTACCTGGTGGGCGATGTATTTTTGATAATACCCGCTTTCAGAAATCAGAGTTGCCAAACCATCCCGCGCGTCTATCATCTTTACCACCTCCTAAAAATCACCTCCCTCATGAAATGATGGCGGATTGTCAATAGACAATTTGCCTCTGGCTGTAGTATACTACAGCGCTTTTCTCATTTCCTGAGCTTATGGTCTCATTATATGCTCATTAAATGAGTTTGTCAATAGTTTTATAAGAAAAATTTTTCCTTTCCCTATTGATTTTTCTGGATTCTTATAGTATGATTAGCTCAAGAGGTGAGAAACCGTGACAAGAAAAGAAATTGGGCAAACGCTCAAAAAATTAAGAGAGGGCGCAGGACTGACCCGAGAGCAGGTTGCGGCTATCCTCGATAAATCCGTTAAGACCATCGGGCACTGGGAGTCTGGATACGCCACGCCAGACGCAAATATGCTATTTCTTATGTGCACTATCTATGAAGCGGACGTGAACGAAGCTTTTGGATTTGGGCCAAGCAAAGAAGAAAGAAAACTCTCATCAGATGAGCTTACGCACATAAAAAAATACCGTGTGCTGGATACACACGGAAAAAAGGTTGTGGACAGCGCCCTTGAGCTGGAGTATGAGCGCATGACGCATGTAGAGACAAAAGAAATGCGCGGAGGAATCACATATATTTCTTTGTTTGATTTGGCCGTCAGCGCTGGTACAGGCGAACCCCTGGGAACGACGGATTACACTACCAAAATCCAGATTCCCACAGAGCAAGTGCCAGAGGAAGCCCATGTTTGTCTGCGGGTCAATGGGGACAGTATGGAACCCGCCTATAAAGATGGGGATATAGTGTTTATTCACAAGCAAGATGAGCCTGTGCGCGAAGGGGAAATTGGCATTTTCTCCCTTAACGGTGAAGGCTACATGAAGCGCCTAGGGCATAAAGAGTTGGAAAGCCTAAACCCCAAGTACCCGGC
>ERZ1090868.1017-NODE-1018-length-15129-cov-7.891800_pt1 | contig 15129 bp, 12 predicted proteins | sample MGYA00478475_ERZ1090868 | MGnify/ENA primary metagenome ERZ1090868 (study PRJEB33644, sample SAMEA5815747) | chicken gut metagenome | biome: Chicken; feature: Gastrointestinal Tract; material: Caecum | place: Ireland | collected 2019-01-01 | study: A study of...
GACCTTTACCTTCCGTTTCAAGAAAATCCTCAAGGAAAATGGGTTGCCTCAAAACCTATCTGTCCACAGCCTGCGCCATACCAACGCCAGCCTGCTCATTGCCCAGGGTGTGGATGTCCGCACCGTTGCAGGACTGCTTGGTCACTCCCAGCCAAGTACCACACTGGATATCTATGCCCACGCCTTTGATAAAACCAAGCGAGAAGCACAGGAAAAGCTGGGAAAGGTGATGGGGCTATAAATAAATCCATATAGCCATGTTCCTGCCGCCTCGGCAGGAACATGGCTGTTGCTATTGCCGAGTTTCTTTGCTACACTGAGAGCAGAGGTGATTATGATGGAGTTTCGCAAAGAACCCGGCCGGATTTTTGCCACGGATGAAACAGGAAAACTGCTGGCAGAAGTGACCTTCCCAGAACAGGAGGGCATTGCTGTCATCAACCATACCTTTGTGGACGGTTCTCTGCAGGGACAAGGAGTTGCCGGACAGCTTCTGCGTGCGGTGGCCGATACCCTGCGCCAGGATGGCCGCAAAGCCAAGGCCACCTGTTCCTACGCCATACACTGGTTTGAGACTCATCCCGAGGAGCAGGATCTGTTGGGGCAGAATAAACAAAAATAGAAAGCGACTTGGAGCGCATTGTTTTCTCCAGTCGCTTTTCCTTGAATCAGAGACCATTTTAATTTATAGGTAAACAAACACCGAAGATCAGGCTTACTATATTACTCCTTTTCCTCATGATTTTCTTCATCATCTTGCGGTAGACTAATCCCAGATGCTGCTCCAAGAACAGCCGCCAAACCTCCGATAGCAGCAATTATCGCTACGCAGGCTCCACCAAGAACGGTTAAAACAAACTTTTTGTTTTCGGTGTCTTTCTTACTTATATCTTTTTGAATTTTCACCATTTGGTCAATTATATATTTCTTTTCTTCAAATGAAAGTTCTTGTTTATCAAGTAATGGTTGAAGCGCCGCCAGAATAGTGTTAGACGCATCGTAATAGGCCTGGGTGCTGGAAGAATTGGCAATTAGCCCTTTTTCAATTACATTTTTATAGTCTTGCAGAATTTCTCTGACCGAAGAAGAAAAGTTTGGAAATTGTTCCAGTGCTTTTTTAGCCACCTCAGGATCCATTTGCGGAATCATTGAGAAAAATGTCATTACTTTCTCTTTAGATAGATGCCGAAAATCTGGAATATCTAAAGTTTTTAATACCTGTTTTTCCGTCATTTTTGATAATTTATTTTTCAAGGAATCTTCACCTCCAATATCAGTCCTTGTATTTTTCGCGCAGAAATACTAACTGCCTTTTTACCATTTAGAATACTGTTTTTCCTTTGCCCCATGTATATAAACAACTAAGGTCTTTTTCTCATTATACATGGATTCTCTGTTTCCTGACAATAAAATACTTGTCCATTTTTTCAAGATTTTCTAAGCTGTTTTACAATACCTATGAACTTGCACGAAAAGATCCTGAAGCCTTTCAAAAAATCCTATTGTCTTTTCATCAAAGATTTGGAGAATGATTTAAGCCTCTTGTCCGCTAATTGAAGGACATCATAGATGTACTAGATAACCTGACATAGGTGAGAAACGTACATAGTACCTGTACACAACGGCCACACTGTCCCGTGCGTTGTGCGTTAAAGCTCGGGGGCGATAAGGTTGTCTACTGCCGCGACAGACCCCAAATTTGAGCCCTTTCTGGCCCGATACTAGCCTCTTATAGACCGCTCGGCCTATGCGCCAGGACCACTGAAAGAATAACGTATAATACCAGAAAGATATTTTTTCTATAGAAAACAAAAACTGATAAAATAGCTCTCGTGCTGCCCGATGTACAAAACCAGCACGGAAAGGAGATTCCATGAGCTATCTTATCAGTTTGCCGTGTCTGTCATGGCCGATGTTACCGCGTACATAGTCAAAAGATGGATTGACAAGCACTGAGCCGTGACAAAATAAAAAAGGTCGCTGTACTGCAATACAGCGACCTTTTTTGGTGCGGCCGGGGGGATTCGAACCTCTGGCCTTTGGAGTCGGAGTCCAACGCTCTATCCAGCTGAGCTACGACCGCACATTTATGAAAATCGTCGCTGGGACGAGATTCATCGTATAAAATTGTGAAAATCGTGTTGGTGGTCAATTCGTGGTCAGTCTACCGTGAATCACCGGGTGATGTGCCTGCTTTTTCACGTTATGCCGAGCAATTTCTTGCCGGTTGCCTAACGTGCCACAGTTGTCGGAGTCCAACGCTCTATCCAGCTGAGCTACGACCGCACATACTTTTGTTGTTCCTCTTGCGGGAACTAATATAGTATAGCAAACTTTTTGGAAAAATGCAAATGGTTTTTTTGTCGCAAGCAGGGGGCCGGGGATTGATTGCACAATTTTTCCAACTTTGCTATACTATGTACCGGAGCACTTGTCTGGCTCCAAACGAGGTGCATACAATGAAAAAAAGTCATCTGGTGGCGGCGGGGGCGGCAGTCTCCGCTGCGGCGGCCGCTTCGGTGTTGGGGGCGGCCTATGGCATTTATCGGTTCTGGTTCTACCATGCGGCTCAGCCGGAGGATATCTCCGCCGAGGAACTGTCCAAAACGCTGCCCTACGGCGACCAGCTGAAACAGGACGCCGAGGCACTGGCTGCCGCGGCCTATGAGCCGGTGCAGATTACGGCGGACGACGGCACGCTGCTGGCGGCGCGGTACTATCACCATGCCGACGGCGCCCCGGTGGCCATCATCTTTCACGGATACAAGGGCTTTGCCCGTCGGGACGGCATGGGCGGCTACACCCTGTGCAAACAGCTGGGCTACAACGTCCTGCTGCCCGACCAGCGCAGCCACGGCGCCAGCGGGGGACATACCATCACCATGGGCGTGAAGGAACGCTACGACTGCCGCGCCTGGGCCTACTGGGCCTACAAGCATTTCGGCCCCGACACGCCGCTGCTCCTGATGGGGGTGTCCATGGGCGCTTCCACCGTGCTGCTGGCCAGTGGTCTGGACCTGCCCCGCAGCGTCAAGGGCATCATTGCAGACTGCGGCTACACCAGCCCCCACGACATCTGCCGCCGTGTGCTGGCCCAGACGGGGCATCATCTGCCGGTGGGGCCCATCTACACGGTGGGACGGCTGGGCACACTGCTCTTCGGGCACTTTGATCCCGAGGACGCCGACTGCCGCCAGGCGGTGGCCAAGACCCGGATTCCCATCCTGTTTTTGCACGGGGAGGCCGACGACTTTGTGCCCTGCGAGATGAGCCGGGAAAACTACGACGCCTGCGCCAGCCGCAAACGGCTGGTGACCATTCCCGGGGCCGGGCATGCGGTGGCCTACTATGTGGACATTCCTGCCTACCGGAAAGCCGTGACCGACTTTTTGCAGGAATGCCTGCAAACCAGCGACACCAACCAGCAGTGATAGAACATAACAAGCGCCGGACACCGCGTTTTTGCGGTGCCCGGCGCTTTTCCTTATCCGTTTGGGGTTATCGTTCCAGGTAATCCAGCAGGTCGTCCAGGTGGTCGCGCATCTCCCGACGGCCGCGGTTGTACAGTGCCAGCAGCTTGTCGGTGTCCTTTTCGAACCGGCCGATCTCCACCGGGTCGGCGGGGCGCAGCACAAAGATTTTTCCCGCCGCTTCCAGGGCGTCGATCTCCCCCATGAGGGCATTGTAGCGCACTTCCTGGGTGAGCAGGGTGGCGTAAAACAGCGTCCGCCGGCCGTAGAAATCATCGTACAGGTTGATCATCCGCTGGCTGGGCATGGTTTTGCGGAATCCCTTTTGCCGGGTGGTGATGATGACGATTTTTTCGAAGCCTTCGGTCTGGGCCCAGTGCAGGGGGATGGGGCAGGAGCAGCCGCCGTCCAGGTAGCTGAATTTGCCCAGGTGCACCGGGGCGGACACCAGCGGCAGACTGGCCGAGGCCCGCACGGCGTCGAAGAAGTCGAAGTCGGTTTTGCCTTTTTCGAAGTAGGCAGGTTTGCCGGTCTGGACGCAGGTGGTGACGGCGATCATCCGCTGGCTGCCTTTATAAAAGGTATCGTAGTCAAAGGGAACCTGCTGGGGCAGGTCCCGCAGCATGAAGTTGAGTCCGAACAGACTGCCGCCCTTGACGGCGGCCATGGGCCCGAAGTAGCGGGGGTCGCGCCGGTAGCGCAGGTTGACGCTGGCCGACCGGCCCGGCTGATGGGCCACATAGTTGACGGCGTTGAGGGCGCCGGCGCTGACGCCGGCCACCGCGGGGAAGTAGAGGTCCCGTTCCATGAGGGCGTCCAGGGCGCCCGCCGTGTACAGACCGCGCAGCGAGCCGCCCTCCAACAGCAGGGCAGCGCTTTGCGGCATTGCAAAAGTTTCCATAGAAAAATGCCTCCTGTGACTATCTATTGTAGCGCGCCGGGGCGCAAAGGGCAAGCGGCCCGGCGCGAATTTACAGTTTTTTTAAATTGTGGTACAATACAACAAAAAGCCGTCTGTACGACAAAGGAGCCCGCCCATGCTGCATCTGAATGCCGATCATCCCCGAATCATTGTGCCGCTGTTTGCCCATACGCTGGACCAGCTGGAAGCCCAGGCCAAGGCTGCCCAGGCGTCCCCCCAGGCCGATCTGGTGGAGCTGCGGCTGGACCCGCTGCGGCTGGACGATTGGCTCGGTGCCCTGGCCGGGGTGCGGACCCTGGTGCAAAAGCCGCTGATTGTGACGATCCGCACCGCCCGGGAGGGGGGAGAGGTCGCCCTGGACGACGGCACCTACCGGGACGCCGGGCTGGCCCTGTTACAGCAGGGGGGCGTGGATGCCCTGGACATCCAGTGGCGCACCGACGCATCCGTCGTGCGCGCGTTGCGGGATGCCGCCAAGCGGGCGGGCGCCGCGGCGCTGTTCAGCGAGCATCATTTTGACGGCACTCCGGACCGCCACGCCATGGTGGAGGCCCTGCACGGGATGCTGGACGCCGGGGCGGACATAGCCAAACTGGCAGTGATGCTCCATAACCGTCAGGATGCGGCCAACCTGTTGTTGGCCACCGCAGAAGTGCACGATGCGCGCCCCGATGCCACACTGATTACCATGAGTATGGGCCGGGACGGCGCCGTGACCCGCTATTGCGGTGGGCCCTTCGGCAGCGCGGCCACCTTCGGGACCCTGTCGGCGGCCAGCGCTCCCGGCCAGCCGCCCGCCGCCCGGCTGCGGGAAAAGCTGCTGGTGGCGGAGGATCTGTGACCTACTTTCTTTGCAAAGAAAGTAGGCAAAGAAACTCTAAACCGGGTTTTATGGGAGACATGGCAAGGTTCGCGCCGACGCCGGGAACGGGTAACACCGAATCTTTTGCAAAGAAAGCAGGCAAAGAAACTCTAAACCGGATGGCAAGGGCGGCACAAAAAGGCCCGCGCCGGAGCCGGGAAATTGTTTGGTAGGTTCGTAGGGCGGGGATTCATCCCCACCAAACAACCGCACGGGATTTACAAAGGTTTGTGTGGTTGCAGGGGCCGGGTATATCCGGCCCGCCCGCGACGGCGGGCGGAATTTCCGATCGGGAGCCCGGGTGAGCTCACACGGTGGGCATGGGCGGTCCGGTTGCTAGAGCATGGCCCGCTGCGAGAAGCAAAAACCATCTCGGGCGACCTCCGCAGAGCTCCGGGGTTTCTTAAGGGGCCCGCAGGCCCCTTGAGCCGTGCCCCGCGCCTCGGAATTAGCGGCGGCTTTTTCGGTTCCTTTTTGGCCGGTCAAAAAGGAACATACCGCGAACCTCCCGGCCACTCCGGCTTTCTACCTTTATATATAGAGAGGACACAAACTATGGACCGTTTGGAACAAACCATCTGTGCGCTGGCCACCCCACCGGGGGAGGGCGGCATTGCGGTGATCCGGGTATCGGGCCCCGACGCCTACCCGATCGTCGAGAAAATCTTTGTGCCGGTGCGGGCCAATCGCCGGGTGGCGGACGCCAAAGGCTACACCGCCATGCTGGGGCATTATATCCTGCGGGGGGAGGAGATGGACGAGACGGTGGCGCTGTTCTACCGGGCGCCCCACTCCTACACCGGGGAGGACGTCATCGAGCTGTCGGTCCACGGCGGCACCGCCATGGCGGACGGTCTGCTGGAAGCGCTGGTGCTGGCGGGGGCTGCCCCGGCCGGGCCGGGGGAATTCACCCGCCGTGCCCTGGAACACGGCAAGCTGAGCCTGACCCAGGCCGAGGCCGTCATGGAGGTCATCGGCGCCAACGGACGGCAGGGGGCCGCCCTGGCCAAATCCGCCCTGGACGGCCGGCTGGCCCAACGGATCGGCACCATCCAGACGGCGCTGCAAAGCCTCAACGCCCACCTGACCGCCTGGGTGGATTACCCCGAGGAGGACGTGCCCGAACTGTCCGACGCGGCGCTGACCGGCACACTGGCCCTGCAAAAGCAGGAGCTGGACGACCTGATTGCCGGGTACGGCGCCGGGGCGGTTTTACGCCACGGGGTGGACTGCGTCCTGCTGGGACGCCCCAACGTGGGGAAGAGCACGCTTTTGAATCTATTGGCCGGGTTTGACCGGGCCATCGTGACGCCGGTGGCCGGCACCACCCGGGACATTGTGGAGCAGGCCGTCCAGCTGGGGGAGATCCGGCTCAACCTCTTCGACACGGCGGGCGTGCGGGAGGTGGGCGCCGACGGCGACGCCATCGAGGCGGAGGGTATCCGCCGCAGCTGGAAGAAGCTGGACGAGGCCGGACTGGTATTGGCGGTTTTCGATGCCGCCCAGCCGCTGACCGAATCCGACCTGGACATTGCCCGCCGCTGCCAGGGCCGCCCGGCGCTGGCCATCCTGAACAAGCAGGACCTGGCCGAGGACACCGAGGCCGCCCGGCTGCAGCTGCAGCCCTATTTTAAAAAGGTATTGACCCTCTGCGCCAAAGATGCCTCCAGCCTGCAGCCCCTGTCGGCGGCGGTGGCGGAACTGCTGGGCACCGCCAAGCTGGACCCCCGGGCGGGGCAGCTGTGCAGCGCCCGCCAGCTGGCCGCCGCCACCCGGGCCCGGGACGCCCTGGCCGAAGCCCTGCGCGCCGAAGCCGACGGGTTCGGGCTGGACGCGGTGGCGGTCTGCCTGACCGACGCCCTGCAGGCCCTGTGCGACCTGACCGGCGAGGACGCGGCCGACGCCACCATCGACGAGGTGTTCGAGACCTTCTGTGTGGGCAAATAAACGGCGGGCCACGGTCCGCTTTGACGAGGGATAAGGAAACGTATATGGATATTTTAGGAAACTACGACGTCATTGTGGTGGGTGCGGGTCACGCTGGCATCGAGGCCGCCCACGCGGCGGCGGTGCTGGGTGCCCGGACCGCCGTCTTCACGCTGACGCTGGACTTCATCGGCAACATGCCCTGCAACCCGTCCATCGGCGGCACGGCCAAGGGGCATCTGGTGCGCGAAGTGGACGCCCTGGGCGGCCTGATGGGCCTGGGCGCCGACGCCACCTTTTTGCAGAGCCGGATGCTCAACCGGGGCAAAGGCCCCGCCGTACACAGTCTGCGGGTGCAGACTGACCGCAAGCGGTACCATATGTGGATGAAGCACGCCCTGGAGAAGACCGCCAACCTGGACATCCACCAGGCCGAGATCGTGGGCGTGGACGTGCAGGACGGCAAGATCGTGGGCGTGCTCACGGCGCTGGGGGGCTACTACGGCTGCAAGGCCTGCGTCATTGCCACCGGCACCACCCTGGGCGGCCGCATCTTTGTGGGGGAAGCCCACTACGACGGCGGCCCCGACGGTACCCACGCCGCCACCGAGCTGACTCAGTCCCTGGTGGACCACGGCTTTACGCTGCGCCGGTTCAAGACCGGCACCCCCGCCCGGGTGCATCGCCGCAGCATTGATTTCTCCAAACTGGAGTGCCAGCCCGGCGACCCCGACGAGCTGCTGCAGCCCTTCAGCTTTCTGACCCGGACGCCCATGCACAACAAGGTGGACTGCTACATCGCCTACACCAACCCCGAAACCCACAAGGTCATTCTGGACAACCTGGACCGGTCCCCCCTCTATGGCGGCGACATCCAGGGCGTGGGGCCCCGGTACTGCCCTTCCATCGAGGATAAGGTGGTCCGCTTCAAGGACAAGCAGCGCCACCCCATCTTTGTGGAGCCCTGCGGCGAGGATACCGAGGAGATGTATCTGCAGGGACTTTCCTCCAGCCTGCCCGAAGCCGTGCAGAACGCCATGTACCGCACCATTGTCGGCTTTGAGCACCTGGAAATCATGCGCCCGGCCTACGCCATCGAGTACGACTGCGTGGACCCCACCACCCTGAAACCCACCCTGGAAAGCAAAGTGGTGGCGGGCATCTACGGCGCCGGACAGTTCAACGGCACTTCCGGCTACGAGGAGGCCGCCGCCCAGGGTCTGCTGGCCGGGCTCAACGCCGCCCGCCACGCCCTGGGCAAATCCGAGCTGGTACTGCCCCGGCACTCGAGCTACCTGGGCACGCTGGTGGACGACCTGGTGACCAAGGGCGTGCTGGACCCCTACCGCATGATGACCAGCCGCAGCGAATACCGTCTTTCTCTGCGGCAGGACAACGCCGACGAGCGCCTGACCCCCATCGGCCGGGAGTACGGCCTGGTGGACGACGAACGGTGGGCGGTCTTCTGCCATGATCGGGACATCAAACAGGCCGAGCTCAAGCGGCTGGAAACCACCCACATCAAGCTGGCCGACCTGCGGGCCGTGGTGCCGGAGGGCACCGCCCTGGGCGAGAGCGGCGGCACCGCCGCCGAGCTGATGCGCCGCCCGGCCATCACCTACGAGCGGATTGCCGCGGTCATTGGCCGGGGCGAGGGCGTCACCCCCGCCATGGCCCAGCGCATCGAGACGGAAATCCGCTATGCCGGCTACATTGCCCGGGAGGAGCGGATCATCCGGGACATCCAGCGCCATGAAAACGTGCTGATTCCCGAGGACTTCGACTACGCTCCCCTCGAGACGATGACACTGGAAGCCCGGGAGAAGCTCTCCAAAATCCGCCCGCGCACCCTGGCTCAGGCGGGACGCATCCCCGGGGTCTCCCCCAGCGATCTGTCCCAGCTGAGCATCGCCGTGCTGAAACACCGCGCCCAACAGAAAGAGGAACCCCATGATTGACAAAGAACGCCTGGCCCAAAAATGTTCCACGTGGAACATCGCTCTCTCCCCCGTCCAGCTGGACCTGCTGGACCGCTACGCCGCCCTGCTGGTGGACTACAACCAGAAAGTCAACCTGACGGCCATCACCTCCCCCGAAGGCATCGAGGACCGCCACTTTGCCGACAGCCTGCTCTTTGCCGCCCAGCCCGAGGTCGCCGGCAAGGTGGTGGACGTGGGTACCGGCGCGGGCTTCCCCGGTGTGGTGGCCAAGATCTACAAACCCGACCTGGCATTGACCCTGATGGAACCCACCGGCAAGCGGGTGGATTTTCTGAAGTACCTCTGCGCCGAGCTGGGCCTGACCGGGGTGGAATTTGCCAAGGAGCGCGCCGAGGAGGCCGCCCGCAAAGTCTGGCGGGAACAGTTCGACGTGGCCTGTGCCCGGGCGGTGGCTGCCCTGCCGGTGCTCTGCGAATACTGCCTGCCGCTGGTCAAGCCGGGCGGCAAGTTCATCGCCCTGAAGGGCCCCGAAGCCGACGCCGAGGCCAAAGCCGCCGCCAATGCCCTGAAAAAGCTGGGCGGCCGCTACGCCGAGACCCGCACCTTTACCCTGCCGGACGGCAGCGCCCGGGGGCTGGTGGTCTGTGAAAAAATATCGCAGACTCCGACCGTTTATCCCCGGAACGGCGGAAAAATTGCAAAAAAGCCGCTGTAATCGGGCGAAACACCCCGTTTTGGGACGAACGATTTTTGTTCCGATTTTTCCTTGCGTATGCTATGCTTTCTACAAAGCATAGCATTTTTTTATGGGGAAGATTCCCAGGGAGGAAACCATCGTGTCCAAAAAAGAAACCCAGAAGACCGGCCGGGTGCTGCTGCTGCCCATCGAGAGCATCGAGCCGTCCCCCTACCAGGCGCGCACCGCCTTTGACGAGCCGGAGATTGCCGCCCTGGCCGTGAGCATTTTACAGAACGGGTTGCTGCAGCCCGTCAGCGTGCGGCGGGTGGGGCTGCGCAAGTACCAGTTGGTGGCGGGCGAACGGCGGCTGCGGGCCTGCCGCCTGGCCAAGCTGGAAAAGATTCCTGCCATTCTGGCCGACTACGACGACACCCAGTCGGCGGCCCTGGGGCTTTTGGAAAATCTGCAGCGCAGCCAGCTGGACCCCTTCGACACGGCCCGGGGCATCAAGGAAGTCATCCGGCTGTGGGGCTGCACCCAGGCGGAGGCCGCCCGGCGCCTGGGACTGAGTCAGCCCGCCCTGGCCAACAAGCTGCGGTTGCTGACCCTGACCCCCGAGCAGCAGGATCTGTGCACAGCCAATCATCTCAGTGAGCGCCATGCCCGGGCGGTGCTGCGTCTGCCGGAAGGACGGCGCACGGCGGCGCTGGAAAAGATCGCCCGGGACAACCTGAGCGTGCGCCAGGCCGACAAGCTGGTGGACAGCATGCTGGCCGCGCCCAAGGGGCCCAGTCCCTGCCGCAAGACCATCCCCATGGTGCGGGATGTGCGGTTTTTTGTGAACACCCTGCAGCACGCCGTGGATCTGATGACCCAGAAGGGCATCGCCGCGACAACAAGCTGCGACAAGAAGGACGGGTGCCTGGAGTACATTGTGCGTATCCCTGTGGGCAACGACGGCCGGGTGGCCGCCCCCACCGCCACGCCGGCGGCTTCCACCGTGGCAGCGGTCTCCCCTGTCCCTGCCGCCGAGGAGCCCGCCCTGCCCGCTGCAGCCGATGTGGAGGATTTTACCGTGCAACTGCTGTGAGCGGTGCCCGGCGAAAAAAGAACGGATGTCCTTTCTTTGCAAAGAAAGGACCAAAGAAACGCTGAACCAAACAGGAGCCTTGCTCCTGTTTTACAAAAGACAGAAGCGCTGCGGGAACCGTCGCGGGCGGACCGGGCAACGACCGGAGGTTGGTCGTGGGGAGGGGTCTTGACCCCGCCGTGGGATGATGCCGGAATGGCTGTCCGGTGTTTGGGTTGTAGGGGCGGCGTACACGCCGCCCGGAAACGTTGCGGTAACGGCATCCTTCCCCGGGCCGGGTGTACCCGGCCCCTACGACCGCGCAAAAAGGTGTGCGTGTTGCTCTCCCGGCTGCGGCGCGGAGGGTATGGTGCCGCCCCGTGTATCCGGTTTGGAATTTCTTTGCCTACTTTCTTTGTAAAGAAAGTAGGCAGAAAAAGCCCCGGAAATGTTCCACGTGGAACATTTCCGGGGTACTTTTTATGGAAAAACTCTTTTTTACGGCCCGCAGCTGTGCTATAATAGGTTTCGGACACAGATTTTGTGCCCAAAATTCAAAAAAACAGGAGGGAATGCCGTGGCAAAAGTCATCGCGGTAGCAAATCAGAAGGGCGGCGTGGGCAAGACCACCACCGCCATCAACCTGAGCGCCTGCGTGGCCGCCCTGGGCAAAAAAGTACTGGTGGTGGACCTGGACCCCCAGGGCAACTCCACTTCCGGCTACGGTGTTTCCAAGAATAAGCTGGAGGCCGACGTCTACACCTGCCTGATCGACGATGACGATGTGCGCACCGCCATCGTCAAGACCGAGTACAACGCCGACCTGCTGCCCTCCAACACCCAGTTGGCGGGCGCGGCGGTGGAGCTGGTGGCGCTGCCCCGGCGCGAAATGCGGCTGCGCACCGTGCTGGCGCCGGTGGTGCCGCTCTACGACTACATCTTCATCGACTGTCCCCCGTCGCTGGACCTGCTGACCGTCAACGGTCTGTGCGCCTGCGACACGGTGCTGATTCCCTTGCAGTGCGAATACTTCGCCCTGGAAGGTCTGACCGAGCTGATGAACACCCTCAAGACGGTGCGCAAAAAGTACAACCGATACCTGGACATCGAGGGCGTGCTCTTTACGATGTATTCCGGCCGGCTGAACCTGACCATGCAGGTGGTGGCCCAGGTAAAGAAATACTACGGGGACAAGGTTTTCAAGGCGGTCATTCCGCGGTCGGTGCGCCTGTCCGAGGCACCCAGCTTCGGCATGCCCATCAACTTCTACGAGCCCAGCGGCAAGGGTTGCGAAGCCTATATGGAGCTGGCCCGGGAATTTTTGCAGAACAACGAACGATAAGGAGGCACGCCGATGGCCAAACGCAAACTGGGCGGGCTGGGCAAAGGGCTGGACAGCCTGTTTGCCGACCTGCCCGAAACCAACGATGAATCCGCCGGCGTCACCACCCTGCCCCTGCGGGAAATCGAGCCCGACCCCGACCAGCCTCGCAAACGGTTTGACGAGGACACCCTGGCGGGACTGGCGGCCAGCATCACCGAGAACGGGCTGCTGCAGCCCATCGCGGTGCGGCCCAAGCCCCTGGGCACCGGGTACCTGATCATTGCCGGGGAGCGCCGCTGGCGGGCCGCCCGGCTGGCCGGGCTGGACGAGGTGCCGGTACTCATCAAGGACGTCACCGACGAACAGGCCGCCGCGCTGGCGTTGATCGAGAATCTGCAGCGGGAGGACCTGAACCCCATCGAGGTGGCCGAGGGCTGCCACCAGCTGATTGAAAAATACGGCCTGACCCAGGAGACCGCCGCCAAGCGGCTGGGCAAGAGCCGCAGCGCCGTGACCAACTCCCTGCGGCTGCTGGCCTTGCCGGAGGATGTCCGTGCCAAGGTAGGCGCCGGGACACTCAGCTTCGGCCACGCCAAGGTGCTGCTGGGCCTGCCCAGCGAGGAGCTGATCCGCACCGCTGCCGACCTCATCGAAAGCCAGGGCCTCAACGTCCGCCAGACCGAAGCTCTGTGCAAAAAGCTGGCCAAGCCCCCCAAACCGCCCAAACCCAAACCGGACGCCTTCACCCGCCCCAAGCGCGCCGTGGAGGTGGAAGCCGCCCTCAAGGAAGTCACCGGCAGCGAAGTCCATGTGGACTACAAGGACGGCAAAGGCAGCCTGAAGATCGACTTTTACAGCGACGATATGCTGCAGAAGTTTGTCAGCCTGCTGGGCCAATACGATCCCGAATCCTGATAGGAAATTGTTATAGAGGAGTGCAACGTTATGTTAGACATCCGCTTTGTCCGTGAAAACCCCGAAGCCGTCAAGGAAAACATCCGCAAAAAGTTCCAGGACGCCAAGCTGCCCCTGGTGGATGAGGTCATTGCCCTGGACGCCGAGTACCGCGCCGCCATCGGCGAGGCCAGCGACCTGCGCGCCAACCGCAACAAGCTGTCCAAGCAGATCGGCGTGCTGATGGGCCAGGCCAAAAAGGACCCCAGCAAGGCCGCCGAAGCCGAGGAAGTGAAGAAGCAGGTCACCGCCCAGGCCGACCGCCTGAAGGAACTGGAAGCCAAGGAGACCGAGCTGCAGGCCAAGATCCAGGAGATCATGTACACGATTCCCCAGATGATCGACCCCAGCGTGCCCATCGGCCCCGACGACAGCCACAACGTGGAAGTGCAGCGCTTCGGCGAGCCGGTGGTGCCGGACTACCCCATCCCCTACCATGTGGAGATCATGGAGAGCTTTGACGGCATTGACCTGGATTCCGCCGGCCGCGTCGCCGGCAACGGCTTCTACTACCTGCTGGGCGACATTGCCCGCCTGCACGAGGCCGTGCTGGCCTACGCCCGGGATTTCATGATCGACAAGGGCTTTACCTATGTGATTCCCCCCTTCATGATGCACGGCAACGTGGTCAAGGGCGTCATGTCCTTCCCCGAGATGGACGCCATGATGTACAAGATCGAGGGCGAAGACCTCTACCTGATCGGCACCTCCGAACATACCATGATCGGCCGGTTCATCGACCAGACGCTGGACGGCGAAAAGCTGCCCCTGACCCTGACCAGCTACTCCCCCTGCTTCCGCAAGGAGAAGGGCGCCCACGGCATTGAGGAGCGCGGCATCTACCGCATCCACCAGTTCGAAAAGCAGGAAATGATCGTCGTCTGCAAGCCGGAAGACAGCATGATGTGGTACGACAAGCTGTGGCACAACTCGGTGGAGCTGTTCCGCAACATGGAAATCCCCGTCCGTCAGCTGGAATGCTGCTCCGGCGACCTGGCCGACCTGAAGGTCAAGAGCTGCGACATTGAGGCCTGGAGCCCCCGCCAGCAGAAATACTTCGAGGTGTGCAGCTGCTCCAACCTGGGCGATGCCCAGGCCCGCCGCCTGCATATCCGCTACAAGGACGAAAACGGCAAACCCCAGCTGGCCCACACCCTCAACAACACCTGCGTGGCCCCGCCGCGTATGCTCATCGCCTTCCTGGAAAACCACCTGCAGGCCGACGGCACCGTCACCATCCCCGAGGTGCTGCGCCCCTACATGGGCGGCAAGGAAGTCCTGGTGCCCAAGAAGAAATAACAGAACCGGGAGGATTGTCCTTTCTTTGCAAAGAAAGGACCAAAGAAATTCCAGACAAAAAGGCATGGTCTTGCGACCATGCCTTTTTTCTATGCCAAAACGGGTTATTCTGCAGTGAGGAAATTTTCCCAGAAGAAATCGTAGATCTTCCAGCTGTCGGCGTCGGCGGCTTTGCCCAGCAGGAAATACCGCTGGTACTCCCCTTCGTCCAGCTGCGGGCCCTTGGCCTGCTCGGCCTCGGTGTAAGTCCAGGACAGATCCACCGCCTGCACGGTCCACTGGGTCAGGCCATAGTCCGCCACCTCCTGGGCAATGACCGCCAGGTCATTCTCGTTGGCGGTCTGGACTTCCTCCAGGGGTACAATGTGCATCTCGTGCAGGGTGTAGGACTGCATGCCGGCGCCGTCCTGCACGTTTTTCACGTCATTTTCTACGGTGATACGATAGTTTTCTGTTTCCCCCACCTGAGCCAGCGAGGCATCCAGATCGCCCAGCAGCTCGTTGCGGTAATGGTCGTAGATCAGCTGGTCGATCTCGTTGTACAGGGTGCATTCCAGGTTGAGGGCACGGCCATCCTCGGTTTCCACCGGGCGGACCATCGTGCCCACCTCCTCAAAGGAGGCCACGTACCCGGCATACAGGTCCCCCGTTTCGGCTGCGGGGGCAGTCTCCTCGGTGGCAGGG
>ERZ1090868.1020-NODE-1021-length-15096-cov-8.620172_pt1 | contig 15096 bp, 19 predicted proteins | sample MGYA00478475_ERZ1090868 | MGnify/ENA primary metagenome ERZ1090868 (study PRJEB33644, sample SAMEA5815747) | chicken gut metagenome | biome: Chicken; feature: Gastrointestinal Tract; material: Caecum | place: Ireland | collected 2019-01-01 | study: A study of...
TTGTTAGGGACAACAAAAGCCCTTGACAGTTGGGAAATACTTGAAATATTATATTAGGATAAAAAAGAAGTAAGAAAATGACAAGTAAAGAGTTATTAAACATAATCAGAGAAGAGGAAAGACATGAGTTTTCTATTATGGAACTATATAGTGAAATTTTTGGTGAGGATAGCAGAACTTTAGCAGTACAAAAGGGACGTTGGCAATCTTTATATCTGTTAATTAAACAGTTAGAAGAAATGGTGTAACCAAATAATGAATGATTGCTTATCGATATCCAACCTTACAAGGAGGATCTTATAATGTACAGAATCTACATATTAAAAATAAAATCAGACCTAAAAGCCAAACTTCAAGGTCTCGTCTACGTAACCGTCTCCAATGATACTATGATAATCGCAGTAGACGGTCCATTCTTCTACTACCAGCAGACCTACTACAACTTATCCGAAAAAATCCTAAACGGGACACCAGCCGATCTATTTGCCAATGACTTCATCAGCCATTACAAACAAGAAATTTACAAGCGCCTATTTGTTAGGAAATAATTAACAAATTGTTCATATTCTGTTCATATTTATCCACTATAATACTATTAATGGGAGGTGAACAACAACGTATTACACATTAATATCACAGCTTTTAGGCGGGACAGATTTCAGCTATTATAAATCATTTTCGGGTCACGAAAAATATATAGCTTATACTGATATGGGCAGATTAGAAGTTGCAATAAAGCCGACAGTTTGTTTCCTTGACACGGCAAATTTATTAACCGCCATTAAAAACCACGATGTAACAGTATTATATATAACCCTTACACCGCTCAGAGCGTAAAGAGAGGCCCCGCAACCTCTCAGCGGTTTTCCTCAGAAGGAACAATAAAACTAAAAGGAGGTATAAAACTATGAGGAAAGAAAAAATGGTAACTAGAACAATGGTAAGTACAGTAGGGACGGCATTATTCATCAATGTTGAAACAGCAGAACCCTTCAATGAGCCCTTCACAATTCCTGGTTTCTACGAAAACATTGAGAAAATCGAAAAGAAAGTCCGGGAGCTTATTAAGGACGAAAAAGTAAGACTTGCCGCCGTGGTGGAATATCATAAAGAAGAAAACCTCTATGGTATGCCCGAAAGCACATTCTTACAATATGCTACGGTTCTGCCGCCAAGAAAACAGGAAAACGAGCAATAAAAGGAGGATTAAACAATGGAAGGATATTCTGTAAAAATCATTGAAGCTAGTTTTGACTTAACCGCACGTGATAAAGTACGTTTCAAGGCTTTTGACGATATGTACCAGCTTGATACACTTGTAACACCAGAAGAACCCCTGCTGATTGATGTTACTGGCTACGTTATCGCAGAAGTACACAATGAGAAGTCAGACAATAAGGACTACACCAAATTTATCATTGTCGGAAAAGACGGGAACAACTATATCACAGGTTCTGAGCCATTTTGGAACCAGTTCAAAGATGTCTATAGCGAGATGAAAGAAGAGGAAGGTTGGCAGTTGAAGGTATACAAAAGGGAGAGTAAAAACTACAAGGGAAAACAGTTCTTAACATGTACAGTTGCATAGTTAATTAAACTAAAGCCCGCTCCTTATCGGGCGGGCAATTTCTCTTTAAAAGGAGGTATTGATTTATACAATGCCCACTAAAAAGAAACCAAGAAACAAATATATAGAAGCTTATCGTAAGGAACGCCGCAGAGTCCAACAATTCATCAGACGCGCTTCAAAACGTGGCTACCTGTTTGAAGATGATATTCTGCCACAAATTCCCAAAAGAATCACACCAGCAAGTATACGCCGGTTAGAGCGTTTAACACCAGATGAACTATACAAACGGGCTATAAAACTTGACTATGAAACAGGCGAAATTGTAAGCGCGCAAGACGCGCGGACAACTGAGAGGCAAGAAGCGGCGAGAAAAGCGGCTGAAACAAGAGCAAGAAATAAAGCAATCCCAAGCTTGAAAGAAGAAATACAAGCTAGACCGCAAGATTATGATAGGTTTCCAAGTGAAGCAAATATATTAATAAGCAACTGGTATACGGAACTAGAAGCCTTACGAGCCGCACCAGCCTATCAGCTGTTAAAAAACTGGATGGACACAGCATTATCACAATTTGGCAGAGAAGCTGTGGCCGATATGCTAAAAACTGCATATCAAAACGGATACCAGCTAGGATGGGAAGTAGCCTATAATACAGAAGGCTTTATTGATTACACCAATACTCTAATCCAGTATATACCCGATGTGGGGCCAGTTGGAACAGACGAGTTTTGGGATACCTTAGAACAGACAGAATCATGGGACTTAGAATATAGTCCCAAACGATGAAAGCTATTAAATGGCGTTATTTCATGGGTGACTTTGAGACAACTGAATATGAAAACCAGACCTATACGGAAGTTTGGGCCGCCGCTTGCGTGGAATTGTTTACAGAAGATGTGAAAATATTTCACAGTTTAACAGAGCTTTTCTGCTATTTAAAAGAATTAAATCAAAATGTGTGCATATATTTTCACAATCTTAAATTTGACGGTTCATTTTGGCTCGATTTTTTAATTAATCGTCTACAATTTCAGCAAGCATATCAAATTCTTTCTAATGAAACATGGCAGAACGGTGTACCCAAGCATGTAACTTGGTTAAAGAATAGTCAAATGCCGCAAAACAGCTTTAAGTATTCCATATCTGACCGGGGGCAATGGTACACTATAACGATTAAAACAGGCGGGCATTTTATTGAAATACGTGATAGCCTAAAACTGTTACCATTTTCAGTAAAGCGTATTGGAAAATCATTTGGTACTGTTCACAAAAAGCTAGATATGGAATATAAAGGGTTTCGCTATGCGGGATGTGAGATAACCCCAGATGAGCAACACTATATTGCAAATGATGTTCTTGTAGTTAAAGAAGCACTTGAAATTATGTTCCGTGAGGGTCATACCAAATTAACAATAGGCGGGTGCTGTTTAGAGGAATACAAAAATACCAATTTTGTAAAGGTTCATGAATGGAACACACTATTCCCAAATTTATACGAAATTGAACTTGACGATCGACATGGCTCACCAAACGTTGGTGAATACATAAAGAGATCATACCGTGGTGGATGGTGCTATCTGGTAAAGGGAAAAGAAAATAAAGTATATCACAACGGGTCAACTTTTGATGTAAATTCTTTATACCCATCCATGATGAGTAGCGATAGCGGAAATCGTTACCCTATCGGAAAGCCTAAAGTATGGAGCGGAAACTTTATTCCTGATGAAGCTAAAGGAGGAAACATGTATTACTTTGTAAGATTCAGAACTAGATTTTACATTAAAGAGGGGCATTTACCATTCATTCAAATAAAAAACAATGGCTGGTATTGCGGGACTGAAAACCTAGAAAGTAGTGACGTATATAATCCAGAAACAGAAGAATATGAACCATATTACATTGGCTTAGATGGTAAGCTTAAAAATACGATTGTAACTATGACAATGACAATGACAGATTTTAAGCTTTTTAAAGAACATTACGACCTTGTAGATTTTGAAATACTAGATGGATGTTATTTTTACAGTGTAATAGGTCTATTCGATGAATACATTGACAAGTACCGTAAAATCAAAATGGAAAGTAAGGGTGCTATACGTGAGCTAGCCAAGTTATTTCTGAATAACCTTTATGGCAAAATGGCAACAAATACCAATTCAAGCTTTAAGCTCGCTTATCAAAAAGAGGATGGCTCTTTAGGTTTTGCTATAGTAACAGAGAATAATAAGAAACCCGGTTACATAGCAGTAGGAAGCGCTATCACAAGTTACGCCAGAAATTTTACAATTAGAGCGGCTCAACAGAACTATCACGGAATTGATAAACCTGGCCTTATCTATGTAGATACAGATTCTCTCCATTGCGATTTACAACCAGAGGAAATAAAGGGGGTACAAATAGATGATGTAAAATTTTGCTGTTGGAAGCCAGAATCCCAATGGGATGAAGCAATTTTTACCAGACAGAAAACATACATTGAGCATATCACGCATGAAAATTTGAAGCCAATAGATGAAGCATATTATAATATAAAATGCGCTGGTATGCCTGCTAGGTGCAAAGATTTATTCGAGCTATCTATGCACGATGATATAGATATTTCAGAATATGGAAAGGAGGAGCAAGAGTTTTTAAAAACACGTAGAACGATAGAAGATTTTAAAAAGGGATTATGTGTTCCGGGTAAGTTGTTACCTAAGAGAATAAAAGGCGGAATTGTTTTAAAAGATACAACATATGAAATGAGGTAAATGATATGAATCTGTTACAACTAATAGAATTTTTTAATTTAGTAAATAGTCGTGAGCATAGCGGGAAGATTTATTATGAAACAGATGAAGTGCAAGGAGGTAAAAGAGAAATCACAGAAGCTTATCTAGATGGGAACGGAAATATTATTTTTAAATAGGAGGTAACAGTATGAAGGTAAAGGAATTACAAGAGATTTTAATTAATATGTTAAATAATAAAGAAATTACGCCGGAAACAGATATTGGTATCTATCTAAGTATTATCAAAGGTAGTGCTTATGCTGATTATGTGTACGAATTGAATTATGAACGGGATTCAGACTGTTTATATTTTGAGAATAAGGAGTGATAGAATGACTGCACAAGAATTATTATTTTATTTGATTAGAGGTTTTGCCGATAAGTCATTGACAAACGAAACTGCTGTATCAGTCGAGTATAAAGAGGGTAAAGGAGATTTTATTTTACGGGTGTGTACAGATACAGAATATGATGAATTGTGTTTATTTAATTTTAAAAGCGAGGATTAATCCTCGCTTTAATTATATCTTACACTATTAGCCCTCAATGGCGGCTTGCGAACCGATAACATTTTCAGCAGTATATTCCACCTGTGCAATTCTGAAAACTGTCAATTAAGGAACCAATAGCAGATACCTAATAAGAAATTGAACTAAGCAATGCTTCTTTTGCTCTCAAATCTTTAAACCGGAAACAACCTTTTTCAAAGTAATTTCTTAACGTGTTAATAAACATATCATGTCTTTTTAGCATTACATAATTAATCTGGTGGTCGTCTGTAGTAGTTGTTATCTTAATTGGATACGTACCATCTGCCTTATCATCTACAAATAATATACCTCGTTCAGCATATTCCCTAATACCGTACGTATTTCCCATATATTTGATAGTGCATATATATCTACTGTTTCCGACAGGCTTTTCAATGAACGCTGTAGAATCGTTAAGATAAACATTTTCAGCGGCATATGAAACATACTTGTTTTTAGAAAATGCCCGATTAAATCCACTTTCCTTTTGCGAACTCGCAGCTATTTCATTGAACCCCTGTTCTAGTACAAATCCATCCCCCCTAAGAAATTTAGTATCACTTTGTAACCTTGAGGTAATACCAAGCTCAACATAATACGGATTAATAATAGATACCGGGTTGCTTAGCATGTAAACAGGAACATATCTCACATGTTCACCTTGACCTCTTGCGATACTCGTATGAATGGATATATACTTTTTAACCTCATCAGGGCAATAATGGTTCGTTTCGCTCTGAAACTCATCGAAAACCATAGACTTAATATCACTAAACATATGACTATATTTCTTTAACATGTCAGCATTATTAAGGCTCAACGCATATCCACATGAATCGCCATCCAAATATAACTCATGATATATTCCACTTGCCTTTCTTTTACTCGTCATAACGGAACCCGTAAAAAATAACGAGCCAATATCTTTAAAAAATTTGTCAGCGCAATCATCCAGCTCATAGTTGAACCGATAAATGAGTCCAAATTTTTCACTCTTTTTCTTAAAACGGTTCACCAATAATCGGTTAAACCATGTAGTCTTTCCACCGCTTCTATTTGTGGTGCATAAAAAGAGTTCAGGTTTTCTCCCATTAATGTCTAACATTGACAATAATTTTGTTCCATCATAATAACTTTTATTAGCCAAATTGTTCACCTCTTTATACTATTATAACATATTTCTTGACAAATTGCAATAATTTTGCTATAATTAAAGAAAAAGGAGATATAATTTCATGGATATTTCAACAATTAGCACTATTATTTCTACTGTTGGTTTTCCGATTGCCGCATGTATTGCAATGTTTTGGTACATCAATAAGCAATCGGATATTCACAAACAGGAGATTGATAAGTTATCAGACGCGCTCAACAATAACACGATTGCGTTAACCAAGCTTACGGACGCTATAGGGGGTGATGTTGATGATAGTGACAATTAATACTGAACAGGATATTGTTGAGGTAAATGGAGTAATTGTATACCAGAGAAATACAACCACAGTTCGAAACCCGGCTATCATTGCTGACATGTTCGCAGAGCATAGAGGCGATAAGGAATATACCGGGGTTGTTAAAACAATTCAGGAATGGTACTATGGTCGCTTATTAGAAACAGCATGGTGCGCTACAGCAATGAGTTATTTTGCGAATCAGGCGGGTTATTTAGCCGCTATCGGGGGCAAGAATGAAAATGTATATAACATGCTTCAGGCTTGTAAAAATAGTGGTTGCGGTGTTGTTTACGAAAAAGGGAATATCCCATCAACCATTTTAAAAGGTGATATTCTGTTCTGGCTGTGGAGCGGTGACACAATGACAAGTGGTTCTAGTAAACACGTTAACATTGCGGAATATGATTCTATCAATGGTGGAAATATTTTCGCAATCGGGGGGAATCAAAAAGACAAAATTTGTACACTGGAATATACCAGAGACAATTTATACGCAGTCTATAGAATGAGGTAACATTATGCCGTGGCACGCAAAGACAGCAGGAGGATATACAAGGACATCCCAAGAAGCACTTGAAAATGCGCAATCAATGTATGGCGTATGGTATGCTAGGGGCTGGACTGTCAATGCTGTCTCAGCTGTACTAGGTAATGTTGAGGTTGAGTCAGGTTACAACCCATGGAGATGGCAATCAGACGATATAGGAGTATCAACAGGCAGTCCATGGACAAATAAGGGGTATGGGTTTTTCCAATTTACACCGGGTGGAAAGTATATCAATGCTACTGAAGCCCAGGCTATATCTGGATATGGCCCAAACTTTTCAGATAAACAAGGCTCTATAACCGATGGATACGCGCAATGTGTATATATTGATGGATATGCTGATTATTATCCAAAGTCCGATTATCCCTTATCTTTTGCAGAGTTTAAAGCAAGTACAGAATCCCCGGCTTATTTAGCCAGAGCTTGGCTTTATAACTATGAGCGTCCAGCAGACCCCGGTGCAACGGTTAATATTAGAACCACCGCCGCAGAATACTGGTATCAAATTCTTAGCGGTGAAGAACCGCCGCCAGACCCCGGGCCAGGGCCTGGTCCCTCAACAGGAAGAAAGTTGCCTATATGGATGATGTGCAGACGATGGATATAAGGAGGTGAGAACATGCCTTTTAAAGACGGGAAATATAAACATAGTTCAGGGTTTACCATTATGGTGATGAATGGTGAAATTATGCTTTCACCAGATCATCCTGTCTCAGTCCGCTTATCGGATTTATTCAATTCTTCAAAATGGGAGGAGGTGAAATGAATGGCTATTAGAACAAGAGATGAACTTATGACTACTTTAAAGAATCTGCTGGACGATTCTGACGAAAGCCTTGGAATTATTGAAGATTTTACGGATACTCTCACTGACTACGAAACAAAAGTAGGAGAGGACTGGAAGAGTAAATATGAAGAAAATGATTCTGCATGGCGCAAGAGATACCATGACCGCTTTTTTACGACCCCCGTAGAAGTAAAAGAAGAGCAAAAAGAGCAGGTTATTGATGACGGTAAATTAAGAAGTTTTGATGATTTATTTAAAGAAAGAGAGGGATAATTCATGCCTACTGTACCCAAACAGGTTACGCTTACAAATAGTAGCGTAGAAATTTTAAACACAATTAGAGACAATGCAACTGTTAACTATCAGAATTATGTGCCATACGCTACACCGGACGCTGATAGTATTCGTAAAATTGGTGCTATCATTATGGACTACCCAGCATTACAGAACGAGTTCTTATCCGCTCTGGTAAACCGTATTGGTAGAGTAATGGTTACATCCAAAACATATGGAAATCCTTGGGCTATGTTTAAAAAGGGTTTTTTGGAATTTGGTGAAACCATTGAAGAAATTTTCGTGAATATCGCGAAGCCATTCCAGTTTGACCCCGCAGTTGCTGAAACGGATGTATTCAAGCGCGAGATTCCTGATGTTCGTAGTGCATTCCACATTATGAACTACCAGAAATATTACAAAACCACAATTTCCAATGACCAGCTTAGACAGGCGTTTTTGTCATGGGAAGGTATTACAGATTTAATTGCCCGTATTGTGGATAGCATGTATACTGGCGCAAATTATGACGAGTTCCAGACCATGAAATATATGCTTGCTAGGTATATTCTTGATGGTAGAATGTATCCGGTTACAATTCAGACAGTTACTAGCGCTAATATGAACAGCATTGTTTCCAGTATTAAGGGGATTAGCAACAAGTTTGAGTTTTTATCTGACGCGTACAATCCCGCAGGAGTTAAAACCTATTCACTCAAAAATGACCAGTATATGTTGGTAAATTCTAATTTTGACGCTACCATGGATGTTGAAGTTCTGGCGGCGGCCTTTAACATGAGCAAGGCGGAATTTTTGGGTCATCGAGTTCTTGTTGATTCCTTTGGTAGCTTAGATACTGCTAGATTAGCAGAGTTATTTGCAAACGATCCGAACTATGAGGAAATTGATTCTGGTGATTTAGAATTACTGGATAGTATTCCAGCGGTCGTAGTTGACAGAAATTGGTTTATGGTGTTTGACAACTTTAACAACTTCACAGAGCAGTACAACGGGCAAGGTCTGTACTGGAACTACTGGTATCATGTTTGGAAAACATTCAGCGTTTCGCCGTTTGCAAACGCCGCAGTGTTTGTGCCGGGAACTCCTGGCGTTACAAGCGTTACGGTTACCCCGGATTCTGCTACCATTTCACGTACGAGCGGTGGAACAGTTCAGTTGAATGCCGCAGTTGTTACTACTAATTTTGCACCGCAGACCGTTGTTTGGTCTAGCAACAGCGTTACTGTCACAGTAAATGCAAGTGGTTTAGTCACTGTTCCGGCTGGAACTGGTGCTAAGACTGTTACAATCACAGCTACAAGCACCTACGATTCAAGTAAAAAGGACACAGCTACAATCACTGTTTCCTAGTGCTCCTCCTTTCATTTTATATAAATTTGTGTGGCCCGCTCTTGCGGGTCATACAACTAATGAGGTGATAAGATGTATATAGCACCAAATTCACACATTTACATTCTACGCAATGTTAGGATTGATAACACATACGCAAACACAATACATTTTAACAGTTCAACGGAACAGGCGAGTTATTTTCAGGGCCTTGCTAAGTATTCATTGAGCGCTTACTCATACGTCAGAAAAGACAACGCTGTTCGAGTAGAAATAAGAACTGAAAACTTATATGATTGTAACTATATCATGTTTCAGAATACAGCGTTTGGAAGTAAATGGTTTTACGCCTTTATCACAAACGTAGAGTATATAAACAATGAGACCAGCGCTATAACGTTTGAAATTGACGTTATGCAAACTTGGTACTTTGATTATACCGTCAATGCAAGTTTCGTTGAGAGGGAGCATTCCAGCACTGACAACCCCGGAGATAATTTGGTACCAGACAACTTAGAGCTAGGTGAGTATGTTGCGGACGATTTTGATGGTACTGGGCATATGGGTCAATATACTTATGTTGCGGCGGCAACATTTGATGATAATATGGATGACGCAGTAGGTCAGGAATACGGGGGGATATATTCTGGGCTAGTGTATAACACATTCGCAGACGCTGATGACTTGAATACGTTTATTGAGGACGCGACAAACGCCGGTAAATCAGATGGGATTGTTTCTATCTTTGCTATGCCGTCAGATTTTGTTACAAAGTCAGCTAGTGTTACACACTATAACATAACCAAAACAAAATCTTTAACAGACATAGGGGGTTATACCCCTAAAAACAAAAAGCTGTTTACCTACCCATACAACTTCTTGTATGTGACCAATTTATCGGGAATGGCAACCGCTTTTCCATATGAGGATTTCAGTACGAATGACTGTCAGTTCTCATTAATTGGTGATATGACATGCAATCCACAAGTTTTCCTTACACCACTAAACTACAAGGGAGTAAGTGCAAACTACAATGAAAAAATGAGTATGGACGGCTTCCCACAGTGCGCGTATACTACGGATTCTTTTAAGGCGTGGCTTGCTCAGTCTGGTGCGTCTGCTGGTCTCACATTAGTTGGGGGCGGGGCCGCTGTAGCTTTAGCCACAGGCCCAATAGGCGTGATAGCCGGTTTAGGTGCGATTGCGTCAGTTGTTGGTCAAATATATGAGCATAGCATACAGCCACCACAAGCGCGAGGGTCGCAATCAAATAGCGCCGCTGTTGCGGCTAGAATCAAAGATTTTGCGTTTATGCATACTCACATAAAGCCAGAATTTGCTAGAATCATAGACGAATACTGGAATATGTATGGATACCCGACGCATAGGGTTAAGGTTCCTAATATAAGTAATAGACCTCACTGGAACTATGTTAAGACAATTAATGTCTCTATTACTGGCAGTGTTCCGGCGGACGATATGGCAAAAATTAAATCAATTTATGACAATGGTGTTACATTCTGGAGGTATGGAAACGAGGTAGGTAACTACTCTCTTGACAATAGCATTGGCACAAATAATTTAACAGAAGGAGGTGAAGCAAATGGGGCGACAGAGTAAAGAAACAAAGTTGAATGTTGCTAGAAATAATAGGACATATATTCATTATCTTAATACTCTTAAAGAATTAGCTATGTCAAGATTCAAGTGGAATAACGTTCCAGATACGGTGGATGTGCGTTACCTGGAAATGACATTGATGTATGATGGAATGTCTATTTTCTTTAAAGACGATGATATTGGGTATTTAGGGTTGCAGGTTATGATAGGCGGTAATTTGAATGTATACCGTATACCTATTATCCGCAGGGCGTATGCTGTGAACGGTTACTCAAAGACACTGGATGAAAATGATAGTGTTATTATTTTTAACAACACATTGCACACAAATACAATTATGGATTTAGAGCATTTTGCCTTAAAATTGTATGAGTGCGACAGAACGATTGACGTTAATATAAAGGCTCAGAAAACACCTGTGGCTATTTTATGTGACGAGAACCAGCGTTTGGTGATGAAGAATCTTTATCTACAGTATGACGGAAATATGCCATATATCTTTGGTTCTAAAAACTTGGATATTAAACAGATTCAGACTATTAACACACAGGCCCCCTATGTTGCTGATAAGTTGACAGAAACAAAAAATCAGATATGGAATGAAGCGTTAACATTTTTAGGTATTTCAAATGTGACTTATCAGAAAAAAGAACGGTTGATTTCTGATGAAGTCATGCGATCTTTAGGTGGAACAGTAATGTCTAGATATTCTGCCTTAAACGAAAGACAGAGGGCGTGTGACGAAATTAACAGAATGTTTGGACTGGATATGTCTGTAGATTTCCAAGATGATAGTTCTTTGCAAGAAATAACAGAACAAGCACTAGTTGGGGGGATTAAGGATGAGTAAGTACACAGTTGAGTTGAGATATATATGTGAAACTGCCGCCGGACTGGAAAAGAGTGTGGGTGATAACGATGTAGAAAATGTTATTCAACAAGCGTTGCCTAATATTTTTAATTTTAACTTTCCTATTTTTGATGAAACGTATAGAAGTGTTCTGGAAACTAAGATTTTAAGACATTACTATACGAGGGAAATTGCGTTTGAGACAGTGGGGTTGTGGAAGTTAAAGTTAAGAACTAAACTTAATGAGATTATGCCGTATTTTAACAAGCTGTATAATAGTGAATTACTTGATTTCAATCCCTTATATGACGTTGACTTGACTAGAACGCATGTTAAGGATAGTAGCGGCACACGCGATACAACTGGTAAGACTGACAGCGAAAACAGTAGCAGAACGGAACAGAATGGAAGTAATTCGCAAACTACTGATAGGAATGTGAATACTTTCGTTAATAATACGAATAATAGTACTGACGATGGAACTGTTAATCGTACTGGGTCGAATACGGATAAGTACAGCGATACACCGCAGGGAGCTATCACGGACTTAGCGGCAGATAGATATTTGACAAATGCTAGGCTGATTAGCGAGACGGAAGGTACAGCTACTCATGGCACGAATAATACAACACAAACTGGTAGCACTGATAGCACTGATAACACGGAAGTACACAGCGACAGTGAGAATATTACGGAAGTTAGTGGTAGTACAAATAACAATACTACTGAAAATGTAAACATGACCGATACGGAAGAGTATTTAGAGCATGTGTCAGGAAAGCAAGGTACCGGAAGCTATAGTGATATGATATTAAAGTATAGGGAAACTTTCCTGAATATTGATTTACAAGTAATTGAGAGTTTAGAAGATTTATTCTTCCAATTATGGTAAGGAGGTTATGAAATGGCTGATAACTGGAATAATGTTAAAAATGTGTGTTGCAAGCCGTGGCTGGTGTTGCCCGCTGTTTATTCAGACGCGTTGAGCTATGGTGAGCAGATTGCGCAATTTTGTAGCGCATTAAACAAGGTGATTGAGAACAACAATATTCTACCAGATTTTATTACTGAATTGATTAAGGAATATATCAATGGTGGTGCTATTGGTGAAGTCGTTAGAGATATTCTGGCTACTTACATTTTAAATGTAAAATACCCACCTAAAGGTATTACTCCTGCCGTGGGAGATGGTTCTGCTGATGATACAGAAGCTATCCAGGGGTGTATTGACTACGCTTTTAACAATGGTGGAATGGCTGTATATTTTCCATCTGGAAGTTATCTCACACAGCCACTTGCGTTGAAAAATAAATGTACAATGTTCGGATATGACAGGTACAACACAAGGTTAGTGTTAAAGGGTGGTGCTACCAAAGCTATGTTCACAGGAGATGTGGACGAACTTACATTAACCGGTATTGGGTTTGATGGTAACATGGATATACAAGTGAATAATGTAAATCTGTTCGATGTTACTGTTGGAAGTGCTATCATCACTAACGCGTTATTAACCGATGGGTACGATTTACTTAAAGTTGTTGTAAACCGTGATTTACAGCTTGATAATGTTATCTTTAACCACTCAGTAGAAAATAGTCTAGTAACTAGTGGTGATGGGTATGTGCAGGCTAACAATGTTATTTTTAAAAGTGTTTCTGCACTTATTGGTAAAAATTATGTCGTGTTAGGATGCAACAATAGTATTTTAACAGAAGTTAAGTGTGAGGGTGCAAGCCCTAACGGAGTATTAATTACTGGAAATAACAATATTGTTAAAATGTGGAAAGGACTGTGTTTAAAAGCCTACACGGATAATGGTGTTAATAATACGGTTGAGGTTTACACAGAATCAGAACTGAAAAAATTAAATGGGTCAAAAACAACAAGCGTTGATGGTGACATTACTGAAAATGTTGGTGGCGTTAAGACAGAAACAATTAAAGGTAGCAAGCACGTTACCGCTGGTTCTGTTACAGAAGATATTAGTGGAAATAAAGTTGTTAACTCTGATACTTTATTTTTGAACCCTAGTAAACCATTAAAATACAATAAAGAACCAGTTGAATTAAACAAAAAATTCAAGTATGTGCCGTTTATGTATAATGAAACTGAGTACAATGTTCTCGTAGAAAATGATGGTTTACTTAATCGTTCATTTATAAATGTCGTTGACTACGGAGCGAAAGGTGACGGCATTACAGATGATACAGAAGCAATTCAAAAAGCAATAAATGAAAACGCACCAACTGAAACAACTGGGGAGTTTTTAGGCTGTGATATTTTCTTTCCATCTGGCAAGTATGTTATTAGTAATACCATTGAATTACCTGCTTTTATCAACTTAATTGGCGAAGGGCGGGGGCAAACAATGTTATATATGGCTAATGCTGTCAATAAACCACTTATAAAAACAAAAGGTTATGACAATTTCATTATTGACAAACACGCACGGTGGTATATTACTAACAAAGTACCTCAGTTATGCGGTGTAAAAAATATGATTTTGTTTGGTAATAAATGGAATAACACATATGATGTATTAGTACAATTATATGGGTGTAAGATTACCTTTGAAAATGTATATTTTTATGGTTATAGTGGCTGGGCTATATATCAGGAATGGGGCGACGGTGTAGGCGAAGACTGGGTTTTAAATTATGACAAAATGTCGGAAAATATTTTTACTGATTGTTACTTTTTTGAGGGTGATAAGGGGATTTTCCAAAGTGAAAGGGTCAATGACGTAAGTTATTCTAACATTTTTATGGGTAGAATTATGGATATTGGTGCAGATATTGATGGTACGTCATATTTTAATTATGCACATTTTTATGACTGCAATCGTAACGGAACTTCTGATTATGCCCTGGAATTTTCAGCGCAAGGCAAATTCAATTTAATTATTGAATCTATGCACATAAAACCGGGTGCGCTATTTAACGGTTATTTTCAGGATATAAACGCTGAATGTTATCTTAATGAAAATATCGACATTCAATTAGGTATTACAAATAGTAACGTAAGTGTTAAAGTAAATGGTACTAATGAAAAGGAAACAACGGTTTACGTTACACCTGGAAAGAATAACATTTACAATATTGTTCAGGGAGGTTCTTATGGTAGAATTTTTATTGAGGGTATTTCCGACTCTATACTTAATGTTACTAGTAACAAAGATGTACATCTTGCTCAAGGAAGTGCATTTACAAATGTTACAGGCAACGCTATCGGAGAAACAGTTAATCCAGGTTCAGGAGTTGACAACGTGTGGTATCCAGGAAAAGGATAATTTAGCTACTGTCTCTTATACACATCTCCGAGCCCACGAGACTCGACGTCATCTCGT
>ERZ1090868.1022-NODE-1023-length-15074-cov-7.591917_pt1 | contig 15074 bp, 14 predicted proteins | sample MGYA00478475_ERZ1090868 | MGnify/ENA primary metagenome ERZ1090868 (study PRJEB33644, sample SAMEA5815747) | chicken gut metagenome | biome: Chicken; feature: Gastrointestinal Tract; material: Caecum | place: Ireland | collected 2019-01-01 | study: A study of...
ACTTTCTCCAAGTTAGTTCTTTACTGTAGACCTTTTTTGTATAATGTATAATGTTCATGGTAAAAAATAGCTTTAAGGAGCTTTAAAATTATGAACTATACTCAGGCAAAACAATTGCTCGCCGCCAACGGTCAGCAGCAACTTCTGGAATACTACGAAGAACTCAACGAAGAGCAGCGCGCATCGCTTCTTTCGGATATAGAAAAAACCGACTTCTCCGTTCTTGAAAATTTACATTCCGAATATTCCAAAACGCTCGGCAAGCTCTCCCCCGCGGATGCGCTGTCGGTCGAGGATATCGCAAAGGATAAGGAGGAGTATGAAAAACTCGGTCTCGCCGCGCTGCGCGCCGGCAAGGTCGGCGCCGTTCTCCTCGCCGGCGGACAGGGCACAAGGCTGGGTTCGTCATTGCCTAAGGGCATGTACAACATAGGCATAAACCGCACGCTGACGATATTTGAACAGCAGATGAACAACATAAAGCAGGTCACCGACAAGGCGGGCTGCATGTTCCACCTGTTTGTAATGACGAGCGACCTCAACGACGCGGCCACGCGCGCATACTTTAAAGATAGCAATTACTTCGGATACGACCCTTCAAAAATCCACTTTTACGAACAAAAGCTCGCACCGGCATGTTCCAAAGAGGGCAAGATATACCTCGATCAAAAGTACAAGGTTTCAATGTCGCCCAACGGCAACGGCGGCTGGTATTCTTCGCTCGTCGAAGCCGGCTACGATAAATTGTTGAAGAGCGAGGGCATCGAATGGCTGAACATATATGCCGTCGACAATGTTCTTCAACGCATATGCGACCCCGTATTCATCGGCGCCACCATAAAGAGCGGCTGCGCCTGCTCGGGCAAGGTCGTTAAAAAGGTCGCCCCCGAGGAGCGCGTCGGCGTGCTCTGCAAGGAGGACGGTCTGCCCACAATAGTCGAATATTATGAAATGCCGCCCGAACTCGCCGCCATGCGCGATGAAGACGGTCAGCTCACCTACCGCTACGGCGTAATACTCAATTACCTGTTCTCGGTGGATGTTCTGAATAAAATATATAAAGATAAACTTCCCTGCCACCTGGCGTTCAAGGCAATACCCCACATCGAAAACGGAGTAAGGGTTTCGCCCTCCGAACCGTGCGGATATAAATTTGAAACGCTTGCGGTCGATATCGTGCGCCTCATGGGCTCGTGCCTGGCGTTTGAAGTCGTGCGCGAAAGGGAGTTTGCGCCCGTAAAAAACAAGACGGGCGTAGACAGCGTTGAAAGCGCCCGCGAACTTTTAAAACTCAACGGCGTAAAATTATAAGTAAAGTTATAATATGCCGCGCCGCGCGCATATATGCGGCAGGCAAAACAGAGGCAATTAATGAAATTTGTTTCAAAAACACTTGTTGCCGCAATAACCATTGCGGCGCTGTCCTGCACCGCTGTGCTGGTCGGGTGTAATGTCTCGCTCGGAGCCGACGGCAGAGACGGTCAGGACGTCTCAATTTACGAAATTTACGAAGCCACCAACAAAGCAAGGGTGGAGGAGGGGTTGGAAGAACTTACGTTCCTCGAATTCATTTCCGAATATCTCAATTACGACAGTCAGGAACTCGCCGATATGGCGTCATTGCAGGCGTCAATAAACCGCTCGCTGCTGTCCTCCGTTCAGGTCACGGCAACGTTCCCCGCCATGGTTCAAAGCGGTTCGCTGCCCTGGCAGCAGGAGGAGGGCACTGTAACGTCGCAGGGCTCGGGCGTAATTGTCGACATCGATAAGGACGAGGGCGACATGTATATCGTCACAAACTGCCACGTCGTGTTCAATAACTCTTCGCTCAACGACAATAAGTACAGCGACGATGTAGATGTTTATCTTTACGGCAGAGAGTACAGCACCTATTCAAGCGTCGTAAACGGCGAATTGCAGTACTATATCGACGACACGTATGCAATCCCCGCCCAGATAATAGGCGCATCCCTCAACTATGACATCGCCGTCCTCAAAGTGGACAACAGCGACGCCGTCAAAAACAGCTCGGCGATCGCCGCCGATTGGTCCGGCAACGAAAGCGTTCCCGTCGGCGAAACGGTGTACGCCATAGGTAACGCCGCAGGCAGCGGCATATCTGCCACCAACGGCATAGTCTGCGTAGACAGCGAATATATTACGCTCGACATGTACGACACTACCAGCAATTATAACGACGATTTCACTTACAGAACCATCCGCACAAGCGTGCCCATTTACAGCGGCAACTCGGGCGGGGGGCTGTTCAATATCGACGGCGACCTCGTCGGCATAATCAATTCCAAAACGACGGCGGCGTCGAGCGGCGAATATTCCGACAATATCAGTCATGCTCTCCCCGAGGCGAATGTGCGCAGGGTCGTTCAAAGTATGATAGACCGCTACGAACAGACCGGCTCAACCACCTACGGCATATACAGGGCGCTGCTCGGAATAACTGTTGAGGCGTCGTCCCCCTCGGCTGATATGAACAACGACACCAATACCGTCGAAAAGATCGACAATGCTGAAATTACGGATATACAGTCGGGCAGTCTCGCCGAGGGCAGCCTTAACGTGGGCGATGTTATAATAGCTATAAAAATCACCTCGTCCGACGGTACGGTCAAGGAAGATGTCGAGGTAAAACGTTCTTATAACCTTTCCGAAGTCATGCTTTCTGCGCGCAGCGGCGATTGTGTGTGCATAACCGTCAACCGCTCCGGGCAGGAAAATCCCATTTCGTACACATTTACTATATCTGATGCAAATTTAAGCCTTGTCGGCTGACAAAATCTATAATACCGGTTTTCCGTAACGTTTTCCCATCTGACAAAGCGCGCCGCGATTTTTCGCGGCGCGCTTTGCTGTCCGCGAGATTTCTCCGCTCGCTGCCGCTCGGTCGAAATGACAACAATATTACGTCGGGGTATCCCCGCTGCCAAGCTCCGCAAAAAAGTGTTATTATTTTACCATGCTGCTCTTGCGGACAACGGCGTTTCGCTGTATCATATTACGCAATTGAGTATTTTGCATTATACGGCTCGTCTTGCGGACAGCGTTTTTATTATTAATGTCATTTCGAGCAACGTCGAGAAATCTCGCCATATTAAATTGCGCAACTTAAAGCGCCCGCGACGATATGTCGCGGGCGCTTTGCTTTTTTGATATTAGCAAACTCAGTCGAGCTTGTAGGGCGTAACCTGGTACACATAATAGTTGAGCCAGTTTATGTAAAACAGGTTGGCTGTGGACGACCAGTTCATCTTGACCTTGGTCATCTCCTTGTCGGCAAAATAGTTTACGGGCGGTTTTATGTCCAGTCCCTTAGCCTTGTCGCGCTCGTATTCCTTTTTCAATGTGTCGCGGTCATATTCCATGTGCCCCGTAACGAACACGCGCTTATTGTCGCGGCTCTTTATTATGCTTGCGCCCGCCCTGCGTGAAAACGCCAGAATTTTCAGGTCGGGCACGTTTTTTATGTCCTCGGCGTATATAATCGTGTGGCGGGAATGGGGCATGTGGAACTCGTCCGAAATGCCCCTCATAAGCGGCTCCTGCTCGCCGTCGAATACGCGTTGGTGGGCGAATATGCCGAAGCATTTCTCCTTCAAGGGGTGTTTTTTTATGCCGTAAAAATAGTGCAGCGCCGCCTGCGCGCCCCAGCATATGAACAGGGTAGAGGTTACGTTTGTCGCCGTCCAGTCCAAAATTTCTTCAAGCTCCCGCCAGTAGGCAACCTGCTCGAAGGGCATGTTTTCAACGGGCGCGCCCGTAATTATCATGCCGTCGAACTTTCTCGTCTTTATCTCTGCAAAAGATTTATAAAATCTTTTCAGGTGCTTCTGCTCGGTGTGGGTGGGGTTGTATGTCGCCGTGCGCACGAGCGTTATGTTTACCTGCAAGGGCGAGTTTGAAAGCAGCCTCATGAACTGCGTTTCGGTCGTTTCCTTTGTGGGCATAAGGTTTAAAATGGCAATCTCAATGGGGCGTATCTCTTGCGAAAACGCCCTGTCGGTATCCATTACGAAAATTCTTTCGCCCGTCAGTATTTTAAACGCCGGTATGTCTTTGTCGATTACTATGGGCATGACTCACCTTAAATTTTTTCAAGTGCGCCCGCAATGTCGGCTATGATGTCGTCGGCGTTTTCAATGCCCACCGAAAGGCGGACGAGGTTTGCGGGAACGCCCGCCATTTCAAGCTCGTGTTCCGAAAGCTGCCTGTGTGTGGTGGAAGCGGGGTGCAGAACGCAGCTTCTGACGTCGGCGACGTGCGTTTCCTGGGTGATAAGTTTAAGGCTCTCCATAAACGTGCGGCACTTTTCAATGTCGCCGTCTATGCCGAAGCTGAGCATGCCGCCCTGCCCCGCGGGCAGGTATTTTTGTGCCAGGGCGTGATATTTGTTGTCCGGAAGGGAGGGATGCTTTACCCATGCAATTTTGGGGTGCTTTGCAAGGTATGCCGCAACCTTTTTGGCGTTATCCGAATGTCTCTCCATCCTCAATGCCAGCGTGTCGCAGCCGATGAACGAGATGTATGCGTTCATGGGCGCCATAATCGCCCCCGTATCGCGTATGAGCTGCGCGCGGCACTTTGTTCCGAATGGCACGGCGAGGTCGGCATATACCAGCCCGTGATAGCTTTCGTCGGGGACGTTGAACGCGGGATATCTGGGGTTGTTTTTAAAATTGAATGTGCCCGCGTCTACTATCATGCCGCCGAGCGCCGCGGCGTGTCCCTCCATGTATTTGGAGGTGGAATAAATTATAACGTCCGCGCCGAACTGTTTGGGTTGGCAAAGAATGGGGGTGGCGAGGGTGTTGTCCACCATGAGGACGAGCCCGTGCTTTTTTGCTATGCACGAAATTTTACCGAAGTCAAGCACGACCATCGAAGGGTTTGCAATGGTCTCGGCTATAATAAATTTTGTCTTGTCGTCAATAAGGCTTTCAATGTGCTAGGCGTTATCGTCGGGGTCGAAGAAGCGACATTCGATGCCCAGTTTGGGCAGGGTGGTGCCGAACAGGTTGAACGTTCCGCCGTAAACCGCCTGGCTGCACAAAATATTGTCGCCCGAGCCCGCAAGCGTAAGCGCCGCAAGGGTGACTGCCGACATGCCGCTCGCACAGCCTATCGCGGCTGCGCCGCCGTCGAGTGCGGCGACCTTACCCTCGAACGCCGCAACCGTGGGGTTGGCAAGACGCGAGTAAAAGTAACCGTCGCTTTTCAAATCAAAACAATCCGCCATCGCCTGACTGTCGCCGTAAAAGAAAGTCGTGCTCTGGCAGATTGAAGGGATTCTACTCTCGCCCGTGGCGGGATGCCAGCCCGCCTGCACGCAGAGAGTGTCAAGTTTGTAATCTTTCATATATTGGGTACCTCGAATGCGTAAAAGTATTATTGCCGTGTAAATAATAATTTAATAATTTTTAATCTGTCTCTCGGTGTCGCGCTTGATATCGCGCTCCTTGATTGTCCGTTTTTTGTCAAAATTCTGCTTGCCGCGGCACAGCGCGACTTCGGCTTTTATAAGATTATCCTTAAAGTAGAGCGAAATGGGCACAAGCGTCATGCCCTTTGCGTGGATTTTGCCGGCGATTCTGTCAATTTCGCGGCGGTGCATAAGCAGCTTTCTATCCCGCTTGCTGTCGCGGCTGTTGAACGCGCCAGACTTGTCGTAAAGGGGGATGTGCATGTTTTTAAGGTAAACCTCGCCGCTGCCGTCGATATAGCAAAAACTGTCTTTAAGGTTGCACTTGCCCTGTCTCAGCGCCTTTACCTCGGCGCCTTCAAGCGCAATGCCCGCCTCAAATTTTTCTTCTATAAAATATTCAAACCCCGCCGAGCGGTTATATGCAATCTGTTTCATACCTTGTCAATTATTATAACCCTTTTATACTGTAATGTAAAGCGTGGTAAGGCACTTATGGGGTATATTGGTTTGTTTCTAAAAATTATGTTTGCAAGCAAAACCACGCTTTTGCGCAGCAAGACTCAATTTGCTGCGTCAGCAGCCTCAGCACAGTGAATTGCCGCGATTATTTAATCGTGGGCTAAATCAAATCGCGGCAAGAGCGCGTGGCGCTCAGAATAACGGCAAGTCGCAGGCGTCGCCAGCCAAGACTTGCGTTAAATTATATTATGGGCACAAACTCTACCCTCATATTTCCATAGTCGCAGCCCGCAACTTTTATGCGTATCGGGTCGCCTATCTTGAAGGTGTATTTTATGCCTTTTAGCATGAATTTCTCTTCGATAAAGGCATAGCTGTCCTGCGGCAGCGTTTCAAGGCGCATAATTCCTTCAATAGTGTTGGGCAGTTCGGCGAACAGCGCAAAGTTTGTCACGCCCGAAATCACGGCGTCGAACTCCTCGCCTATTTTGTCCTGCATGTAAACAACTTTATAAAGGTCGTCAACGTCTCGCTCCGCCATGTCCGCCCGCCTTTCGCGTTCGCTCGTGTCTATTCCCGCCTCGCGCGCGATGGGGGCGTAAGCCTTCCTCGCGCCCGCGTCGTCCCCGGCGAGCAGTTTTTTGAGCACGCGGTGCACAAACAGGTCGGGGTAGCGGCGTATGGGCGAGGTGAAGTGGCAGTAGCACCCCGAAGCTAAGCCGAAGTGCCCCAAGTTTTCCTCGCAGTAGCGCGCTTTCTGCATCGAGCGCAGCATTACGCGGTTGACGACGGAGGCGTACGGTTTGTCGTCTACTTCGTTTAAAATTTTCTGAAAATCTTTGGGCTGCAAGTCGTGTACGTTGCCCGCGGGGTTCACGCTGAGGTCTCGCAGAAATGTAAAGAAGGTCGAAGCCTTCTCGGGCGAGGGCTGTTCGTGCACGCGGTACAAAAAGGGCGCCTTGCGCTTAAAGGCGAACTCGGCGACGCTCTCGTTTGCCGACACCATAAACTGCTCTATCATGCGGTGTGAAACCGAGCGTTCGTAATCGGGGATGACTATCTCGCCCTTTTCGTTGACGTATATGTGCGCCTCTTTGACGTCGAGGTCGATTGAGCCCGCCGCCTTTCGCCTCTTTTCAAGTTTAAGGCACAGCTTTTCCATCTCTCTCAGCATGGGCGCGACGTCGGCATATTTGCCCTCCAACTGCCCGTCGCCTTCGAGTATCGCCGTCACTTCGGTATACGTCATGCGGTGGTCGCTCTTTATAAGGCTCTGGCATATGTCGCAGCCCAGTTTTTTGCCGCTGCCGTCAAACACCATAAAGCAGCTCATGGCATACCTGTCCTCGCCCTCGTTCAAAGAGCACGCCCCGTTCGAAAGCGCTTTGGGCAGCATGGGCAGAACCATGTCGGGAAAATATACGCTCGTACCCCTCGCATACGCCTCGCGGTCGAGGGGGGTGTTGAGCTTTACATAGTGGCTTACGTCGGCTATATGCACGCCCAGAACGTAGTTTTCGCCGTCGATTTCAAGCGATACGGCGTCGTCTATGTCGCGCGTGTCCTCGCCGTCTATCGTCACGGTTAAAAGCTGCCTCAAATCCCTGCGCCTGCCCAAAGTTATGGGCTGGCGGGCAACTTCTTCCGCCTGCTTTTCAACCTCCGTCGGGAACTCCTCTATAAGTCCGTAGCTGCGTATTATCGAAAGTTCTTCGGTGTAAAAATCGCCGCTCTCGCCGAGTATTTCAACAATCTTTCCGCCCACCATGGCGTTTTTGGGGTATGAAGTTATCTCCGCCACCACCTTGTCGCCCGGCTTGGCGTTCATGCAAAGGGAGAGGGGAACGTAAACGTCGCTGTCGAACCGCCTGTCGTCGGGCAGAACGTAGCCCGCCCGCTTGTCCCTTTCAAACGTGCCGACTATGCGCTTTTGACCGCGCTCAATAATCTTTACAACGTAAGCCTCGTCCTCGGTTCCGCGCTTGTGCACGGCGAGCACTATATCCTTGTTCATGGCGCCGTTGAGCGCGCGGCGGGGTACAAAATAATCGCCGTCGTGCGCCGTCTTGTCGTCGGGAATGATAAAGGCAAAGCCGCGCTCATTGCCCTGAACCGTGCCGCGGAACGCCCCCAGCTGTCCGGGCGTGGCATAGCCGCCCTGTCCGTCCTTAATAATTTCGCCGCCCTCTTCAAGCTCGGCAAGAATTTTTTTAACTTTGTCGCGGTCGGAATATTTAACGCCCAGCGCGTCGCACATGGCTTTTGTGCTTTTAAATGTCAGCTTTCCGCCCTTTATTCCGCCCAAAATTTTCTCTTTAAGTTTCATAGTGTCAATATTAGTTTGTCTAAAATACGCGCTCTTTAATGCGCAACTTGCATTAATACAAAATAATTTACGGCGCAAGTGAAGTCACGCCTTCACGCAGCCCTCGCAGCGGCTGTAAAGTAAACAGCCGCTTTGGTCGCCGTTCGCGCGAATAATGCGCTCACTCTCTCGAATAGCGTAATGGCAACGCTATTCTCGGTCACCGCAAACGCAAAACATATGCGTTTGCTCATCTCGGGCGGCAAAATAGCAGGTATCTGCTATTTTGAGGAAACCGCCCTCGTCTCGCAAGGCAAAACAACACACTGTGTTGTTTTGAGAATACCTTGCTCGTCCCAATTTGCGAAAACTTTCGCCTCAGCGGTGTGAATTGCCGCGACTATATTATATGAGGGCTATTTAAGGTCGCGGCAAGAGAGGCAGCGCCTCTCAAATAACGGTGCATTGGTGCATGACCTCTGATGCACAATGCACGTTAATATGAAACAAGAGCGGCTGAAAAAATTCAGCCGCCCCAATGTAATCTTTGATTAAGCACCGAGTAAACTCGTTGCAACAAGTGCAATGGCGTAAGCAACGATTGCCAGAACGGTTATAACCGCAAGGCAAATCCACGTCCATTTTTTCATTCTGCTTTCAAGCGAACGTCCCTTGTTCTTGCCGAAGAAAGTTTCGCTCGAACCCGTGATGCCCTGAATACCGTCAGAATTGCTCTGCTGGAAGAGGACGAGAATGATTGCAACAAGCGCTGCAACGAACAGCAGCACATATAAAACAACCGAACTTATAAGATACGCTTCGTACATAATTTCATCCTTAACAATTTTCTACTGAACGATTATACCACAGCTAAAAATATTTTACAATTAAAAATGCCCCATTGAATACAAATTTTTAATTATTTTTATAAATAATTTACGTTGCAAGCAAAGTCGCGCCTTTGCGCAGCCCTCGCAGCAACTGTAAGGGAAACAGTCGCTTTGGTCGCCGTTCGCGCGTATAATGCGCTCACTGTTCTCGCAAGGCAAAACAACACACAGTGTTGTTTTGAGAATACCTTGCTCGTCTCAATTTGCGCATACTTGCGCCTCAGCGGGTGATGCGGGCGCAATTTTTTAAATGTAGGACACTTAGGATTGCGTCCGCGAGGGCGGCGCCCTTCAATAACGGCAAGTTGGTGCATATTCCCTCATGCACAACTTGCGTTAATGTTTAAATTTTTTATGTTTTTCGCCGAATTTGTTGATTATAAAAATGCCGAGGCAGACGAGTATTATTGCAATAATGGTGTAATAGCTTAAAAGCTGTTCGCTCTCCCCGAGGATTATCGCCGAAAAAACCGCGCCGAACAGCGGGTTTGTGCTCTTGTACACGGCAAATTTGGATATGGGGTTGTATTTTACTATGTATCCCTGCAACGTAAACGCCACCGAAGATATCAGCGCGAGATATAACAGCATGAAGTACGAGCCCGCGCCCGTTGGCGCAACGTGCCCGCCGAAGCCCGCGCCCACGGCGATCAGTATGAGTCCGCCTATAAAAAACTGCCAGCCGCACAGCGCGGTCGTGTCCTCGTATTTTGAAAAAATTTTAACCAGCCCCGCCGCGACCGCCGCCGACAGCCCCGAAAGTATTACAAACCCTTCGCCCATCATGGTGAACTCGAACGAAAAGTCGCCGCCGATATTAATAAGTATTACCCCGCCGAAGCCGAGAACGCAGCCCGCAAGCTTTATAAGGTTGAATTTTTCGGTGCGGAACACAAAGCAGGCTATAATAATGGTAAAGAACACGCCCAGCCCGTTTAAAACCGAGCCCTTTACCCCCGAAACGTTGGCAAGCCCTATGTAAAAGAAGATATATTGCGCCACCGCCTGAAAACAGCACACCATCAGAACGCGCCACCAGTTTTTTACTTTCGGCAGCAAAAATTTTTTGTGCTGTATGCAGCCGAAGATGATGACGAGCAGCCCCGCCAGCGTAAATCTAAGACCCGCGAACAGTATAATCGAGGGCACGTGCGAGGTGTCCACCGAAAACAGCGTGTAGCCTATCTTGACGCAGGGGAAGGCGCTGCCCCACAGAATACAGCAGACAATGGCGCCTACGCACACAACCCAGCCTTTGGTGAAAAATGCCGCCGCCCTGTCGCCGTCTTTTTGCTGCGCCCCGCCTTTTAAGTTGTCGTTTTTTGTATTGCCGCTCTGCTCCGCGCCGCCCGCGGGCAGCGCGCCTGAATTTTTATTGTCGTCTGTCATAATTATTTCCGTAAGTTTCCATATTATTATAAGCATGCAGCAAAAATTTTGCAAGCAAAAGCGGGGGAGGGGGATTATCGTTGCGTTCGATTGATTTTTACAAATTGTAATTAAGATAAATTTCTCCGCTCACTGTCGTTCGGTCGAAATGACAATGATGGGTAGGCTGCACCAATGCTGAAATAACGCAGCTGTTCCGCGGTGTGGCATGGTGAGAATGGCAACGCCCTGTCGTTGAGCCTTGCAGCGGCGACACGCCGTACTGTCATTTCTCCGTGCGTTCCCTTCGGTCGCTTAGTCGAAATGACGTAAGTAATAAAAAACTGTCCGCAAGAGAGGCAGGGTGGAGTGATAACGCTGTTTGCGGGGTATAATGCAACGGGACGTTGCCGCACGCCGCTCATTAAAATAATACAAAAGTCCGCATAAAATTTTGAAAAACTTTGTAAAAACGCTTGCTCGTTACGCGGCGTCATCAATTATAATGGCGTTACAAAGCACAGGAGGACTATTTTCAATGGAAAGTTACAGGGCAATTCCGCAGGGACTGATGACGGTCGGCGAAGTTGCAAAAAAGATGGGCGTGTCCGTCCGCACGCTGCAATACTACGACAAACTCGGTCTGCTGTCGCCCTCGGCGCAGAGCGAAGGGGGCAGAAGGCTGTATTCGCAGAGGGAAATAATAAAACTCCACCAGATACTCTCGCTCAAATCGCTCGGCTTCTCCCTCGAAGAGATAAAAAGCCGCATAGTATCGCTTGAAACGCCCGAACAGGTCGCTTCCGCCCTATCCGAACAGGCAGAGGTGTTAAAGGCAAAAATTTCCGCCCTCTCGCAGTCGCTGTCCGAAGTGCTCGCCCTGCGCGAAGAGGTGCTCAAAATGGGCGCAGTAGACTTCAAAAAATATGCCGACATAATAGTCAATATTCAGTTGAACAACGAAAATTACCGCCTGATAAAGTATTTCGACGAAAACATGCTCGACCATATCCGTCAGAAATTCGACATGGAGAGCGGTAAAAAATTCATGCGCTCGTTCGAGGACATTCAAAACAGGGCGATAGCCATGGCGGAGCGGGGAGTCAGCCCCGAAAGCGAAGAGGCTGTTTCGCTCGCCGCCGAGTTCTGGACGCTCATCGAGCAGTTTACGGGCGGCGACATGTCAATGCTGCCCGACCTCATGAAGTTTTCCCGGTCGGTAGACGACCCCGCATGGAACGAAAGGACGCAAAAGTCCAACGCATTTTTTGAGCCTGCCCTCGCCGCCTACTTTGCTCGCGTCGGCGCCTCGCCGTTCGATGATAGCAGCAAGGAAAATAAGGAAAATAAGGAGAATATGGAGGATGGTAATGACGGCGGCGATAAGCGTTGAAAATCTAACAAAAAGTTATGGCGACCACGCCGTTTTGAAGGGTGTCAGTTTTGAAGTTGAGCGCGGCGAAATCTTCGCCCTGCTCGGCGTTAACGGTGCGGGCAAGACCACCACTCTCGAATGTATCGAAGGTTTAAAGTCGCGCGACGGCGGAAGAATACAGCTGAACGGCGCAGCGGGCATACAGTTGCAGTCGTCCTCGCTGCCCGCGCACATCAAGTGCGCCGAAGCCGTGCGCATGTTTGCGCTGTGGAACGGCGGGCGGGCAAGTAAGCAATACATTTCGGCGCTCGGCATAGATAAACTTGCTAAAAAGCAATACGGCGCCCTTTCCGAGGGGCAAAAGCGCCGCCTTCACCTCGCCCTCGCGCTCGTCCGCGACCCCGACATTCTCTTCCTCGACGAGCCGACTGCCGGGCTGGACGTGGAGGGGCGGGTCAGCCTGCACGCGCTCATAAGGGAGCTCAAAAACAAGGGCAAGACCATAATCCTCGCCAGCCACGACATGACCGAAGTCGAACAGCTGTGCGATCGCATAGCCGTTCTGCGCGAAGGGGTCATCGCCTTCGGGGGCACCGTCGAACAGCTCGCCCGCGCCGTCGGCAGAACAAACAACGTGCGCGTTACGACTACGGGCGGGCAGTACGTCCGCAAGACGCGCGCCGTCGCGAACGAAATCATGACAATGCTTGGCGAATGCGCCGCGCGGGGAGAGGAGGTGCTCGCCGTCAACACCGACAGGGGCACGCTCGAAGAACATTTCATCGCGCTGTCGGGAGGTGTGCAATGAAGGCGTTTTTATATGGTCTGGGTTTGCAGTTCAGGCTGGATATACGCAGCCGTTCGCTGCTTTTAACGTGCTATGTCGTGCCGCTGGCGTTCTTTGCGCTTATGGGCGGAATTTTCACCTCGGTAATGCCGCAGTCGTCGGGCACACTCATTCAGTCCATGTCGGTTTTCGTCGTCGCCATGGGCGCGGTGATAGGCGTTCCCCCGCAGATATGCGAAGAGTATTCGGGGTCGATAAAAAAGGTCTACAAAGCTAACGGCGTGCCGCTGTGCGCGGGGGTGATAACCCACTTCATATCGGCGTTCATTCACCTTTTAATCGTGTGTGCCATAATTTTTGCTGTCGCGCCCGTTGCCTTCGGCGCAAGTCTGCCCCAAAACATCGCGGCATACTTCGGCTTGCTCGCGCTGTATATCGCCGTGTCGCTGTCGGTCGGCTGTGTTTTCGGGCTGTTCGGCAAATCGCCCTCGTCGCTGGCAATGTACGCGCAGATAGTCTTTCTGCCGTCCATTCTGTTGTCGGGCATAATGTTCCCCGCCGACATGCTGCCCGATTTCCTGCGTTACATAGGGTACATCTTCCCCGCAACGGCGGCTTACGGCGCAATGACGTCCTTTGCCGCATGGCAGCTGCCCGTGCTTTTTTGCGAGCTCGCGGCGATGATCGCCCTCTGCGCGCTCAGGTTAAAATTTCTGGCAAAAAATTGATTGATTTTAAATGGGGGCGCGCCGTTTTCGGCGCGCCCCGTAATAAACGCCTGGCACAAATTTTACGCACAACTTTACAGCAATTTAAACACATCATTATTTTCGCCGCGTTTTGCTTTTCGGCAAAACGCGGCATTTTTCTGCAAAGAAAACCAAATTTTTTGCCCGCCTTCGTTGTATTATTTTCTTAAACCGTAAGGAGGAACTCAATGTGAAAGTTCAGGCGGCGCGGTCGGGCGGCGTGCTGAGGATAAAGCTGTGCGGCGACATGGACGAGTATTCCGCGCCCTCCGTCCGCAGGGAATGCGACAGGCTTATCGACCAGAACCCGACCGCCGTAAAAATAGTCATCAACCTCTCCGAGGTGGCGTTCATGGACTCCACGGGCATAGGTTTTTTAATCGGCAGGTACAAAAAAGCCCGCCAGGGCGGCAAGAGCATATTCGTTGAAGCCCCCAACTTCGCGGCGGATAAGGTGCTCACCGTCAGCGGCATATATTCGTTAATTCCCAAGGCAGAGTAGATATGACAAAAAACTATTTAAAACTTCAATTTTATTCTCTCCCCTGCAACCAGGCGTTCGCGCGCGACGCGGTCGCCGCGTTCTGCGTAAACTTAAATCCGTCGCTTTCGACGCTCTCCGACATAAAAACCGCCGTTTCGGAGGCGGTTACAAACTGCACCGTCCACGCCTACAAGGGCAACCTCGGCATAATCACGGTTGAGTGCGAAATCGAGGACAGGGCATTACATATCAAGGTCATCGACACGGGCAGGGGCATAGACGACATTGAAAAGGCAATTCAGCCCTTTTTCACCACCCTTCCGGACGACGAGCGCTCGGGCATGGGCTTTACCATCATGCAGACTTTTATGGACGACTTTAAGGTCAATTCCATAAAGGGCGAGGGCACAGTCGTGTACATGACCAAACAACTTGACCCGGAAGTGGAGAATGTTTGACGTAGAGGCGACAAACGCTTATATCGACGCAGCCAAGGCGGGGGACGCCTCCGCCAAGGAAAAACTTTTAAAGGACAACGAAAATTTAATAAAGTCCATCGTACGGCGCTACCTCGGCAAGGGGGTGGAGTACGACGATTTATACCAGCTCGCGGGCATGGGTCTGTTGAAGGCAATAAACGGCTTTGACAAGTCTTACGGCGTACGCTTTTCAACCTACGCCGTGCCCATGATAGCCGGCGAAATCAAGCGATTCATGCGCGACGACGGCTCCATCAAGGTCAGCCGCTCCATAAAGGCGGCTGCGAAGAGCATAAATGCCTATGTCGAGGAGTATTCCGCCGAGCACGGCGTCCAGCCAACCATAAAGGATATTTCGCAAAAATTCGGAATGCCCCCCTCGGAGGTGGTGTTCACCATGAGTTCTTCGCGCATGCCGCTTTCGCTGTTTGCTCAGTCAGATTATAAGGACGAAAAGTCGCAGTTGCTTTTGGATAAGCTGTCGTCAAACGACGACCAGGACGACATGATCGAGCGCATGCAGCTGCGCTCGGCGATAGCCGAACTTCCGGAGCGCGAAAAAAAGGTCATCATGCTGCGATACTTTCGCGATATGACCCAGTCAGAGGTGGCGTCCATGCTCGGCGTTTCGCAGGTACAGGTTTCGCGCATAGAAAATAAAATAATGGCGGACTTCCGCAAAAAACTTACGGGATGAATCTGTCCGTTGGTGCGGGAGGTATAGAGCGGCGGGGGGGGGGG